>OBKH01000002.1_pt1 | contig 175799 bp, 142 predicted proteins | sample 1496241 | NCBI WGS metagenome assembly OBKH01 (sample SAMN03273953, study PRJEB22546) | soil metagenome | isolation source: rice field elevated CO2 plus elevated temperature | place: India: CRRI Experimental farm Cuttack,Odisha-753006 | collected 2013-12-17 | reverse complement strand
ATGACCCCATCCTTTCCAAGAACTGGAGTCTCCGGACATGCCGGGGCGGTTCAGGTTGCCGACCTTTGTCCTGTTGATCCTGTTGGCGGCGGTGACTGCCGTCTACGCACTACGCGGCGCGTTACGCGCTGCCACCTCACTCATGCGCGGCCGGCGCGGTGCCGACCGGTAGCGTCGACTCCCCGGCGCGACTGCCAGACAACAGCGTTGCCGGCGCCAAGACGCCGCCGATGCCCTGGGGACGCTGATGGCAGACGCTGCATGGTTTGCGCGTCGTACGCTGACACACACCACAGGAAGGACGCACAACGATGCAATCAAGCTCGCTCGATCCAGTAGCCAGCGAACGGCTGTCGCACGCTGAGAAGTCATTCACGTCCGACTTGTCGATCAACGAGTTCGCATTGCTGCATGGGGCCGGGTTTGAGCCCATCGAGCTGGTCATGGGTGTCTCGGTCTATCACGTCGGCTTCCAATTCAGCGGCATGAGGCAGCAACAGGAACTGGGTGTCCTCACCGAGGCGACATACCGGGCGCGCTGGAATGCGATGGCGCGCATGCAGGCCGAAGCCGATGCCCTCAAAGCGGACGGGATCGTCGGTGTCCGGCTCAACTGGCGCCACCATGGGGAGGGCGGGGAACACCTTGAGTTCATGGCGGTCGGTACCGCAGTGCGATACACCGCCAAGCCCGGAGCATTTCGGCGTCCCAACGGCCAAGCATTCTCCAGTCATCTATCCGGCCAGGACATGGTGACGCTGCTGCGATCCGGGTTTGCGCCGGTGGCGTTCGTGATGGGCAATTGCGTATTCCACATCGCCGTGCAGGGATTCATGCAAACGCTTCGCCAGATCGGCCGCAACATGGAGATGCCACAGTGGACGCAAGGCAACTACCAAGCGCGTGAGCTGGCAATGTCACGCATGCAGAGCGAGGCCGAGCGAGACGGCGCAACCGGCGTGGTGGGCGTGCACTTCGCCATCTCGAACTACGCGTGGGGAGTGCACACGGTGGAGTTCTACACCGCGGGAACCGCCGTGCGCCGCACCGGCAGCGGGGAAACGATCACACCGTCATTCGTCCTGCCGATGGACAGCTGATGTCTGATTTCGATACCGAGCGAGTGAGCCGCGCCGTCGCGGCCGCGCTCGTCGGTCCCGGCGGTGTCGCGTTGGTGGTCAAAGTGTTCGCCGGACTTCCGGGAGTGATTCATACCCCCGCACGACGTGGCTTTTTTCGGTCTAATCCCGAGCGAATCCAGATCGGTGACTGGCGTTACGAGGTCGCCCACGACGGCCGGCTGCTCGCTGCCCACATGGTGAACGGCATCGTCATCGCCGAGGACGCCCTCATCGCCGAGGCCGTGGGTCCGCACCTTGCTCGCGCGCTTGGGCAGATCGTCAGCCGATACGGCGCCACAGTGATCCCGAACATCAACGCAGCCATCGAAGTTCTGGGCACCGGCACCGACTACCGGTTCTGAACGTACGACTCAGGAGTCCTGGTGGTTGCTGCCTTCCGGCTGGTCATCACTGCACTCCAGCAGCTCTTTGAGCGCCTCGGGAAACCCGTCTGCCACGCCCCACAGGTCCGGCAGCAGGTCGGGGCAGGAGACAATGCCGACACCCAGTTCCCCGTTGAGGGACATGACGGTGATGTTGAGGCCCGCGTTGCCAAGGAGGGGGCCGAGGGGAAACATCGAGTCCATTCGGCAACCCAGAAAGTACAACTGGGCCTGGGGTCCGGGCACATTCGACAGGATCAGATTGTAGGCGGGGCTATGCGTTATCGAAATGTGCGGCAAGATCCGCATGGCCGCTCCGAACATCGTCGAGCCGCCGAACTGAATCCAGTCGTGCAGCAGGGTGGGGCCGATGGCCGCGGCGTGGTCTTTAGCGACGGTGTTTCCGGCGGCGATGGTGCGGATGCGCTGGGCGGGGTCGCTGATCTGGCTCGGTACCCGACAGAACATCCAGGTGGCCTGGTTGCGCCCGGGTCGGTCCGACTTGTCGTGTACCGAAACCGGCACGGTGGCCACCAACGGGGCCTCGGGCAGCACGCCGTGCTCGAGTAGGAAGCGCCGTAGCGCTCCGGCACACAACGCCACCACCACATCGTTGATGGTCACCCCAAACCGGTCCTTGACACGCTTGACGTCGCGCATGTCGAGCTGTGTATACGCGATGTTGCGCAGCCGACCGAGGGGGCCGTTGAACGGAGTCGGTGGGGCCGAAAACGGGGCGGCCATGGTACGGCCCTCACGGGCACGCAGCAATGTGCGCACCAATGTGAGCACTGTCGCCGGTACCACCGTCGCCAGCCGCACTGGCCGCGACGCGAACCCCTCCAGCCCACTCGCAGCTATCTGCAGCACATTGCCGCCACCGGTGCCCCGGACAGGTTGCGGTGCCGGCGCATCGGGCTGCAGGCTGCACAGGTGGGACAGCAGGTTCGCACCGGCGACACCGTCGACCACGGCGTGGTGGACCTTGAGCATCACCGCCACGGTGTCGCTACGGGCACCGCCTTCGATGACCCACATCTCCCACAGCGGGCGGTCACGGTCCAGCGGCAACCCGGCGATGTACCCACAGATCTCGGCCAGCTCGCGACGCCCTCCGGGCGCGGGCATAGCGACCCGGCGCAGGTGGTGCCGGATCTGAAAATTGTCGTCGTCCACCCACACGGGGTGATCCAGGTTAAGCTCGGTATCGGCGAGCTTCATCCGAAATTCGGGCGCCGCCTTGACATACTTCTCCAACGCGGCATGAAACCGGCCGTACGTGTAGCCGCCCGGCATCGTCGAGGTGTCCAACTCCAAGACGCAGCACACGTTCAGCGGCTGCGACGGTGTCTCCATATAGAGGAAGAAAGCATCGAGTCCGCTTAGTCGCTCCATAGCCGCCCACCCGGGACTGATCGGTTCAGAAATCCCCAACCCCGCCAAAAAGTTTAGGCACGCATTGCACGCGAATCTAGCCCCGGCGCAGCCCCTCGGCATCACATGTCGGTGACCGTGCCATTGCGGGGGCCTTCGCAACGGGTGACAGCGGCGCGAAAGTCTGGGGTGCCCAGACGCCGGTGGCACCGGCAGGCTGCTATTCGAGGAGAACGGGCTGAACCGCGTGGCGTCCCGAAGTGGTGCTAACGCGGCTTGAGGACGAGAACCAGGCCATCAGACCTAAGTGGTCTTGGCCGGGAGTTCGATGACGAATTCGTCAATACCGATTTGGCGGCTCACACCGACCAAGCCTGATACGGCCGTCGCGGCGATGCCTGCCCAGCGGCGACAGATCAAGGCGCGCAGGAAACGTTGTCGCCGGTGGCCGACCAACCCCACAGGGACCCGTGTGACAGCTGTGACGGTTGCCGACGTGCCCAAGCTACCAATGTGAAGCACGCAGCGTGTGACCACCGAGTGATTGTCAGGTCATTTGACAGCGGGTATGAGTCGGGCTGGAACACCGGTTGGGTCGCCTGCCCGCCCATACGCTGATTGGCACCGATTCACCCGGCGCCGAGGCTTCCTGGGTCGTCGGCATTACCTGGTGGTCAGCGGTCGTGGGAGGTTTTCAGATGTCGTTTGTGATCGCGGTGCCGGAGACTATCGCGGCGGCGGCGACGGATCTAGCCGATCTCGGCTCGACGATCGCTGGGGCCAACGCGGCTGCGGCGGCCAACACGACGAGCCTGCTGGCCGCCGGTGCCGATGAGATCTCGGCGGCAATCGCTGCGTTGTTCGGCGCGCACGGCCGGGCCTATCAGGCGGCGAGCGCCGAGGCGGCGGCGTTTCATGGTCGGTTCGTGCAGGCGCTGACCACCGGGGGGGGGCGCCTATGCGGCCGCCGAGGCCGCCGCCGTGACGCCGCTGCTCAACTCGATCAACGCGCCCGTCCTGGCCGCTACCGGCCGTCCGCTGATCGGTAACGGGGCTAACGGTGCTCCCGGCACCGGGGCCAACGGAGGGGATGCCGGCTGGTTGATCGGCAACGGTGGCGCCGGCGGATCCGGTGCAAAGGGCGCCAACGGCGGGGCTGGTGGCCCTGGTGGGGCCGCCGGGCTGTTCGGCAACGGCGGGGCCGGCGGTGCCGGCGGAACCGCCACCGCCAACAACGGGATCGGCGGGGCCGGTGGCGCTGGCGGGTCCGCCATGCTGTTTGGGGCCGGCGGCGCCGGCGGCGCCGGCGGAGACAGCAGTTTCGCTAATGGCGCGGCCGGCGGCGCGGGCGGTGCCGGAGGGCACCTCTTCGGCAATGGCGGGTCCGGCGGCCACGGCGGAGCCGTCACGGCCGGCAACACCGGTATCGGTGGCGCCGGCGGCGTCGGTGGGGACGCCAGGCTGATCGGCCACGGTGGCGCCGGCGGTGCCGGCGGGGACCGCGCCGGAGCCTTGGTTGGCCGTGACGGCGGGCCCGGTGGGAACGGGGGCGCTGGCGGCCAGCTATACGGCAACGGCGGCGACGGCGCCCCCGGCACCGGCGGAACACTGCAGGCGGCGGTGAGCGGATTGGTGACGGCTTTGTTCGGTGCACCCGGCCAACCCGGCGACACCGGCCAACCCGGCTAGCCCCGATCAACGAGGGTTTCGGTGCCGGTCCGGGGCATGGCCATCCGCTGAGCTGGCGATCTGGACTACGTTGGTGTAGAAAAATCCTGCCGCCCGGACCCTTAAGGCTGGGACAATTTCTGATAGCTACCCCGACACAGGAGGTTACGGGATGAGCAATTCGCGCCGCCGCTCACTCAGGTGGTCATGGTTGCTGAGCGTGCTGGCTGCCGTCGGGCTGGGCCTGGCCACGGCGCCGGCCCAGGCGGCCCCGCCGGCCTTGTCGCAGGACCGGTTCGCCGACTTCCCCGCGCTGCCCCTCGACCCGTCCGCGATGGTCGCCCAAGTGGGGCCACAGGTGGTCAACATCAACACCAAACTGGGCTACAACAACGCCGTGGGCGCCGGGACCGGCATCGTCATCGATCCCAACGGTGTCGTGCTGACCAACAACCACGTGATCGCGGGCGCCACCGACATCAATGCGTTCAGCGTCGGCTCCGGCCAAACCTACGGCGTCGATGTGGTCGGGTATGACCGCACCCAGGATGTCGCGGTGCTGCAGCTGCGCGGTGCCGGTGGCCTGCCGTCGGCGGCGATCGGTGGCGGCGTCGCGGTTGGTGAGCCCGTCGTCGCGATGGGCAACAGCGGTGGGCAGGGCGGAACGCCCCGTGCGGTGCCTGGCAGGGTGGTCGCGCTCGGCCAAACCGTGCAGGCGTCGGATTCGCTGACCGGTGCCGAAGAGACATTGAACGGGTTGATCCAGTTCGATGCCGCGATCCAGCCCGGTGATTCGGGCGGGCCCGTCGTCAACGGCCTAGGACAGGTGGTCGGTATGAACACGGCCGCGTCCGATAACTTCCAGCTGTCCCAGGGTGGGCAGGGATTCGCCATTCCGATCGGGCAGGCGATGGCGATCGCGGGCCAGATCCGATCGGGTGGGGGGTCACCCACCGTTCATATCGGGCCTACCGCCTTCCTCGGCTTGGGTGTTGTCGACAACAACGGCAACGGCGCACGAGTCCAACGCGTGGTCGGGAGCGCTCCGGCGGCAAGTCTCGGCATCTCCACCGGCGACGTGATCACCGCGGTCGACGGCGCTCCGATCAACTCGGCCACCGCGATGGCGGACGCGCTTAACGGGCATCATCCCGGTGACGTCATCTCGGTGACCTGGCAAACCAAGTCGGGCGGCACGCGTACAGGGAACGTGACATTGGCCGAGGGACCCCCGGCCTGATTTCGTCGCGGATACCACCCGCCGGCCGGCCAATTGGATTGGCGCCAGCCGTGATTGCCGCGTGAGCCCCCGAGTTCCGTCTCCCGTGCGCGTGGCATCGTGGAAGCAATGAACGAGGCAGAACACAGCGTCGAGCACCCTCCCGTGCAGGGCAGTCACGTCGAAGGCGGTGTGGTCGAGCATCCGGATGCCAAGGACTTCGGCAGCGCCGCCGCCCTGCCCGCCGATCCGACCTGGTTTAAGCACGCCGTCTTCTACGAGGTGCTGGTCCGGGCGTTCTTCGACGCCAGCGCGGACGGTTCCGGCGATCTGCGTGGACTCATCGATCGCCTCGACTACCTGCAGTGGCTTGGCATCGACTGCATCTGGTTGCCGCCGTTCTACGACTCGCCGCTGCGCGACGGCGGTTACGACATTCGCGACTTCTACAAGGTGCTGCCCGAATTCGGCACCGTCGACGATTTCGTCGCCCTGGTCGACGCCGCTCACCGGCGAGGTATCCGCATCATCACCGACCTGGTGATGAATCACACCTCGGAGTCGCACCCCTGGTTTCAGGAGTCCCGCCGCGACCCAGACGGACCGTACGGTGACTATTACGTGTGGAGCGACACCAGCGAGCGCTACACCGACGCCCGGATCATCTTCGTCGACACCGAAGAGTCGAACTGGTCATTCGATCCTGTCCGCCGACAGTTCTACTGGCACCGATTCTTCTCCCACCAACCGGATCTGAACTACGACAACCCCGCCGTGCAAGAGGCGATGATCGACGTCATCCGCTTTTGGCTCGGCTTGGGCATCGACGGGTTTCGGTTGGACGCGGTGCCCTATCTCTTTGAACGTGAGGGCACCAACTGCGAGAACCTGCCGGAAACACACGCTTTTCTCAAGCGAGTCCGCAAGGTGGTGGACGACGAATTCCCCGGCCGGGTGCTGCTAGCCGAAGCCAATCAGTGGCCGGGCGATGTCGTCGAATATTTCGGTGATCCCAACACCGGTGGCGACGAGTGCCACATGGCCTTTCACTTCCCGCTGATGCCGCGCATCTTCATGGCCGTGCGCCGGGAGTCCCGTTTTCCGATCTCGGAGATCATCGCCCAGACCCCACCAATCCCTGACATGGCGCAATGGGGGATATTTCTGCGCAACCACGACGAGCTGACGTTAGAAATGGTCACCGACGAAGAGCGCGACTACATGTACGCCGAGTACGCCAAGGATCCACGGATGAAGGCGAATGTCGGAATCCGTCGTCGGCTTGCGCCGCTGCTCGACAACGACCGCAACCAGATCGAGCTGTTCACCGCGCTGCTGCTGTCGCTGCCCGGCTCGCCGGTCCTCTACTACGGCGACGAGATCGGGATGGGCGACGTGATCTGGTTGGGTGATCGCGACGGCGTGCGCATCCCGATGCAGTGGACACCGGACCGCAACGCGGGTTTCTCCACCGCCAACCCGGGTCGGCTGTACCTGCCGCCCAGCCAGGACCCGGTTTACGGGTATCAGGCCGTCAACGTCGAGGCGCAACGCGACACCTCGACGTCGCTGCTCAACTTCACTCGCACCATGCTGGCCGTGCGTCGCCGACACCCCGCGTTTGCGGTCGGCGCATTCCAGGAATTGGGCGGGTCCAACCCGTCGGTGCTGGCCTACGTGCGTCAGGTGGCCGGCGATGACGGCGACACCGTGCTCTGTGTCAACAACCTGTCGCGATTCCCGCAGCCCATCGAATTGGACTTGCAGCAATGGACCAACTACACGCCGGTCGAGCTGACCGGGCACGTGGAGTTTCCACGCATCGGCCAGGTGCCCTATCTGCTGACGCTGCCAGGACACGGGTTCTACTGGTTCCAGTTGACCACACATGAGGTGGGGGCACCTCCCACTTGCGGGGGAGAGCGGCGCCTATGACTCGCGCCGGCGACGATGCACAGCGAAGCGATGAGGAGGAGCGGCGCCTATGACTCGCGCCAGCGACGATGCACAGCGAAGCGATGAGGAGGAGCGGCGCCTATGACTCGGTCGGACACGCTGGCAACCAAGCTGCCATGGTCCGATTGGCTTTCGCGGCAACGTTGGTATGCCGGACGCAACCGCGAGCTGGCCACGGTCAAGCCGGGCGTAGTCGTCGCCCTGCGACACAACCTCGACCTAGTCCTGGTCGACGTAACCTACACCGACGGTGCAACGGAGCGTTACCAGGTGCTCGTCGGATGGGATTTTGAGCCGGCGTCCGAGTACGGCACGAAAGCCGCCATCGGCGTCGCCGACGATCGCACGGGATTCGATGCTCTCTACGACGTCGCCGGGCCGCAATTCCTCCTGTCGCTAATCGTCTCGTCCGCCGTCTGTGGCACATCCACCGGCGAAGTAACGTTCACCAGGGAGCCAGACGTCGAGCTGCCCTTTGCCGCGCAGCCGCGGGTATGTGACGCCGAACAGAGCAACACCAGTGTGATCTTCGATCGGCGGGCTATCCTCAAGGTGTTCCGCCGGGTAAGCAGCGGGATCAACCCCGACATAGAGCTGAACCGCGTGCTTACCCGTGCCGGTAATCCACATGTGGCCCGCCTGCTGGGCGCTTACCAGTTTGGGCGGCCCAATCGTTCGCCAACCGATGCTCTGGCGTACGCCCTGGGCATGGTGACCGAGTATGAGGCGAACGCGGCCGAAGGCTGGGCGATGGCCACCGCCAGCGTGCGGGACCTCTTCGCCGAGGGAGACCTCTATGCCCACGAAGTCGGCGGCGATTTCGCCGGTGAATCCTACCGGCTCGGCGAGGCGGTCGCCTCGGTGCACGCCACGCTGGCTGACAGCCTCGGAACCGCGCAGGCAACGTTCCCGGTGGACCGGATGCTGGCGCGGCTGTCGTCGACGGTGGCGGTGGTGCCCGAACTGCGGGAGTACGCGCCAACGATCGAACAGCAATTCCAGAAGCTCGCGGCGGAGGCAATCACGGTCCAGCGGGTGCACGGTGACCTGCACTTGGGACAGGTGCTGCGTACCCCGGAAAGCTGGCTGTTGATCGACTTTGAAGGCGAGCCGGGCCAGCCGCTGGACGAACGGCGAGCGCCGGATTCGCCGCTGCGCGACGTGGCCGGTGTGTTGCGATCGTTCGAGTACGCCGCTTACGGGCCGCTGGTGGACCAGGCCACCGACAAACAACTTGCCGCTCGCGCCCGCGAATGGGTCGAGCGCAATCGCGCCGCCTTCTGCGACGGCTACGCGGTCGCGTCGGGAATCGACCCGCGAGATTCGGCGCTGCTGTTGGGCGCCTACGAACTCGACAAGGCGGTTTATGAGACCGGCTATGAGACACGGCACCGGCCGGGTTGGCTTCCGATTCCGCTGCGTTCGATCGCCCGCCTGACCGCTAGCTGATACCGGCCGGGGTGTCCGGCTTATTGCTTGGCGTGCGTGCGTCCTGGGCGTCTGGAAGCATGCTCGTGTGCAACGAGAGATTTATGACGGTGAGGCGCGGCTGTCATGGGTGTTGGCGGCGCTGGCCGGGATACTGGGGGCAACCGCGTTCACCCACTCCGCGGGATACTTCGTTACTTTCATGACCGGCAATTCGCAGCGCGCGGTGCTGGGATTGTTTGGGGACGACGCGTGGATGTCTGTCACCGCGTCGTTGCTGATTCTATTCTTCGTCGCCGGCGTGGTGATTGCGTCGGTGTGCCGGCGGCATTTCTGGGCGGCGCATCCCCACGGCCCGACCGTGCTGACCACCTTCAGTTTGATATTTGCCGCCGGAGTCGACATTATGCTGGGCGGCTGGCACGAGAGCATGCTCGATTTTGTGCCGATTCTGTTCGTGGTCTTCGGGATTGGCGCCTTGAACACATCGTTCGTCAAGGATGGCGAGGTATCGGTTCCGTTGAGCTATGTGACCGGCACATTGGTCAAGATGGGCCAGGGCATCGAACGTCACCTGGCCGGCGGAAAAGTGGAGGACTGGCTCGGCTACTTCCTGCTGCACGCCAGCTTCGTGCTAGGCGCCGCGGCCGGTGGCGCCATTAGTATGGTCGTCACCGGACCCCAGATGCTCGCGGTCGCGGCGGTAGTGTGCGCTGCGACAACCGGCTATACCTACCTGCACGCTGACCGGCGAGGGTTGGTCAATCAAAAGCGGCCCCAGCCGGGAAAGCGGCTCTTTCGAGCGCTCAGGCGAGGCGAATTAGATTCGGGAACCTCCACGCCCGCAACCAATTACGGGTCGAGTTAGCTTGGCTTCCAGTGGCGCTGGCGAAGGGGTGACCACGCCAACTTCACCCGGAAGGTCCGACCCAGTGCGGATGTTCCACACATCGGCAGCAGCGCTGGCCGTTGCGCTGCTGCCGATGCTGGCTTGCTGGCTCAGGCGGCCGGCGCAGCAGGGGCGGCCGGGGGTGTCGCGCCGTTGAGCACATGCTGGATATCGGCCTTCATGGCGACCAGCTGCTCGTTCCAGTAGGGCCACGAGTGTGTTCCGTTGGGCGGGAAGTTAAACACCCCGTTGCGTCCACCGTCGGCCGCGTAGGTGTCCCGGAAGGTCTGGTTGGTGCGCAGGGTGAGGCCTTCCAGGAACTTCGCCGGTATGTTGTCGCCGCCGAGGTCGCTGGGTGTGCCGTTACCGCAGTACACCCAGATCCGGGTGTTGTTGGCGACCAGGCGGGGAATCTGAACCATTGGGTCGTTGCGCTTCCAGGCCGGGTCGCTGGACGGACCCCACATGCTGTTGGCGTTGTAACCGCCCGAGTCGTTCATCGCCAGGCCGATCAGCGTCGGCCACCAGCCCTCGGACGGGTTGAGGAAGCCCGACAACGACGCGGCGTACGGGAACTGCTGCGGGTAGTACGCGGCCAGGATCAGCGCGGAACCGCCCGACATCGAAAGACCCACCGCCGCGTTGCCTGTCGGGGACACGCCCTTGTTGGCCTGTAGCCAGGCGGGCATCTCTCTGGTAAGGAAGGTCTCCCACTTGTAGGTGTAGTTCTGGCCGTTGCTCTGCGAGGGCTGATACCAGTCGGTGTAGAAACTGGATTGGCCGCCCACGGGCATGATCACCGACAACCCTGACTGGTAGTACTCCTCGAAGGCCGGGGTGTTGATGTCCCAGCCGTTGTAGTCATCCTGGGCCCGCAGACCGTCGAGCAGGTAGACCGCGTGCGGTCCGCCGCCCTGGAACTGGACCTTGATGTCGCGGCCCATCGACGCGGATGGCACCTGCAGATATTCCACTGGAAGACCGGGCCTAGAGAATGCGCCCGCGGTGGCCGGCCCGCCGAAGGTACCGACCAGACCGTAAACCAGGACAGCCCCCATAGCCGCGATAGCCAGCCGGCGCGGCAGGGTTGTCGCTGCGCTCCGCAACCTTCGCACCTGTTCGAAGAACGTCATAGCTACTACCAATCCCAACTCTCATCTGCCGCACGACGCGGTCGAATCTGTTCTGGGCGAGTGAAACACACCGAGGACGCTCAGTTCGAATGTCGTGGCCGCAGCGCGAGATCGCGGTTGGCTAACGATTCAGCGTCGGCCCGGACACCTTGGGCGATTGACACACCCGGGTCACGGCTGGCTCCCGAGCGGCGCAACGACCGCACGCACAACCCCTATGCTTACTGCCGACCAGAGGAGAGACCCATGCGCACCTTCGAGTCGGTCGCCGACCTGGCCGCCGCCGCGGGCGAAAAGGTCGGGCAGAGCGACTGGGTGACCATCACCCAGGAAGAGGTCAATCTGTTCGCCGACGCAACGGGTGATCACCAGTGGATCCACGTCGACCCGGAACGGGCCGCTGCGGGTCCCTTTGGCACCACCATCGCGCACGGATTCATGACCCTGGCGTTGCTCCCGCGCCTGCAACACCAGATGTACACCGTCAAGGGCGTCAAGCTGGCAATCAACTACGGCCTGAACAAGGTTCGCTTCCCGGCACCAGTACCCGTCGGCTCGCGGGTGCGTGCGACGAGCTCGCTGGTCGGTGTCGAGGATCTGGGCAACGGCACCGTGCAGGCGACGGTGTCGACGACCGTCGAGGTCGAGGGATCGGCCAAGCCGGCGTGTGTGGCCGAAAGCATCGTGCGCTACGTCGCCTGAGGCAACTCGCGGTCAGAATTCGGCGATCGCGTGCTCGAGGCGTTGGGCCAGCCAGGCCTCGGCGTGCGCGCGCCGGGTCGGAATGTGCTGTGACGGGAAAAGCGTTGTCACCGGCTGGTATTCGCGCAGCGTACGGCGGGCGACGGTCATCTTGTGCAGCTCAGTGGCGCCGTCGGCGATGCCCAGTGACTCGGCTGCCAGCATCATCTTGACGAACGGCATCTCGTCGGAGACCCCGAGCGCGCCGTGCAGGTGCATGGCCCGCTGCACGACGTCATGCAGCACCTGGGGCATCGCCACCTTGACCGCCGCGATGTCGCGGCGCACCTTTTGATAGTCGTGGTGTTTGTCGATAAGCCACGCGGTGCGCAGTACCAGCAGCCGGAACTGCTCGATCTGGATCCAACTATCGGCGATCTTCTCCTGGGTCATCTGCAGATCGGCGAGCCGCCCGTGTCTAGTCTGGCGCGACAGGGCACGCTCGCACATCATGTCGAATGCTCTGCGCGCCAGCGCGATTGTCCGCATCGCGTGATGTATTCGGCCGCCGCCCAATCGGGTCTGCGCGATCATGAACGCTTGGCCCTCGCCGCCGAGCACATGATCGGCCGGCACCCGGACGTCGTGGTAGCGGATGTAGCCGTGGCTGGCGTGCCGGGTGGACTCGGCTCCCACACCGACGTTGCGCACGATCTCGATGCCCGGGGTGTCGGCCGGGACGATGAACAGCGACATCTTCTCGTACGTACGGGCTTCCGGCTTGGTGACGGCCATGACGATAAAGAACGACGCATGCTTGGCGTTGGTGGAAAACCACTTCTCGCCGTTGATGATCCAGTCCCCGTTTCCCGCGGCATCGCGGGTCGCCGCGGTCACGAACAGCCCGGGATCGGAACCACCCTGCGGCTCGGTCATCGAATAGCAGGAGGTGATCTCGCCGTCGAGCAGCGGTCGTAGATAGCGGGCTTTCTGCTCGTCGGTGCCGAACAGCGCCAGGATCTCGGCGTTGCCGGAGTCCGGCGCCTGACAGCCGAACGCCGACGGCGCCCACCGGGAGCGGCCGATGATCTCGTTGAGCAGCGCCAGCTTGACCTGACCGAAGCCCTGTCCGCCGAGTTCGGGACGCAAATGCGCGGCCCACAACCCCTGGTCTTTCACCTGCCGCTGCAGCGGCCGCAGGATCGCCATCGTGTCGGCGTTCTTTTTGTCGTAAGGATCGAGGGCGACCAGATCGAGCGGTTCGAGTTCCTCGGCCATGAATTTTTCGACCCAATCCAGCTTGGACTGGTATTGCGGGTCGGTTTCGAAGTCCCACACCGTCGGCAACCGTTCCCCGGCGCGGCGTCGCACCGGCATCGTTGATAGAGCAAGACCATCGTAGGTGCGGTCTAGCGGCTTCAGCGCAGTTCGGGCAGGACGTTGGTGCGGTAGAAGTCGATGGCGGTGATCGGGTCGTCCTGGGGGAAATGCAGGAAGGGGACGGCGCCGGCGTCGAGAACCGCTTGCACCGCACCGATGTGGACGCCGGGATCGGTACCGACCGCCCAATTGGCCAGCACTTTCTCGATCGGGTTCGACTCGGCGGCACGCTGGATCTCGACCGGATTGGGCTGGTCGACGGCCCCGGCGGTGAATCGCCACAAGTCGGCGGCGCGGGCGGCCGCCTTGTCGTCGCCGACGACGGCGAACAGTTCGGCCCGCTTACCCAGGGTGGTGGGATCTCGTCCGGCCGCTTGAGCGCCCGCGGCGAACGCGGCGAGCAGCTTGGCGTCGTTGATGTCGCGGGCTTGGGCGATCCAACCATCACCGTATCGGCCGGCCAGGGTGGCGCTCTGGGGGCCGCTCGCGGCGACAAAGATCGGCGGCGGCATCGCCGGCGTGTCGTAGAGCTTGAGCTCGTCGGTCCGAAAATAGTGGCCCGTGAACGAGATCCGCTCACCGCTCCACAGCTGGCGGATCAGTACGATGGCCTCGATCAGCCGGTCGTGGCGCTCGCGGTAGTTGCCGAACGTGTCGGTGGCGGCTTGTTCGTTGAGCCGCTCGCCGGTGCCCAGCCCCAGAAACACCCGTCCGGGGTTCAGGATCGCCAGCGAGGCAAACGCCTGAGCGACGGTGGCCGGATGGTAGCGGTATATGGGACAGGTCACCCCGGTGCCGAACAAGATGCTGCTGGTGCTGTTGCCCACCAACGCCAGGGTCAGCCAGGGAAACATCGAATGGCCCTCGTTGTCTTGCCATGGCTGTAGGTGGTCGCTGGCCCACACATACCGGAAGCCAGCTTGCTCGGCGGCTTGGGCGTGCGCCACCAGCCGATCGGTGCGGAATTGTTCGTGGGATAAGACGACACCCACCCCGCGGCTTGCCGGCTCTGGGGTCGGCGTCGGACCGCTGCGCGTGCTGCAACCGCCGCCTAGCCCACCGGCGCCGATCGCGCCGAACCCGGCGGCCAGACCGAACGTCCGCCGTGAGATGCCGGTCATCGGGCTGCACTACCCGCGTCGCGCTGCAGCACACCTTCGAGAGTGCATCCTGACTCACCGTCGGCGCCACCGGTTAGCCTGGCGAGATGACCCCGCAGGCACGCCCAGCGCGCAGGGCCGATGTCCGCGAGCTGTCCCGCACCATGGCCCGGGCGTTCTATGACGATCCGGTCATGAGCTGGTTACTGTCGAACGACAACGCCCGCACCGCAAGGCTGACCCGGTTGTTCGCGACGATTGTCCGCCACCAGCATCTGGCCGGCGGTGGTGTGGAAGTGGCCCGCGGCGCGGCGGGCATCGGCGGGGCGGCGCTGTGGGATCCCCCGGATCGATGGCGGGAGTCGCGCCGCCAGCAACTGGCGATGACACCGGGGTTCCTGCGGGTGTTCGGCTTTCGGACGGCCAAGGCCCGCGCGGCGCTGGACGTGATGATGCGTGTGCATCCCGAAGAACCCCACTGGTATCTGGCCGCCATCGGCAGCGACCCGACGGTCCGCGGCCAGGGGTTCGGTCAGGTGCTGATGCGGTCACGGCTGGACCGTTGCGATGCCGAACACTGTCCGGCCTACCTCGAATCCACCAAACCCGAGAATGTGCCCTACTATCAACGGTTCGGTTTCCGGGTGACCCGTGAGATCGCTCTGCCCGACGCGGGGCCGCCGCTATGGGCGATGTGGCGGGAGCCTCGGTAGCGGTTCTTGGCAGCTGGATCGTTCGTCCGGCCGGGTGATCACTGCGCGACCGTGAATCTGGCGACGCCGCACCGGCGTGTCGCGTCGCCAGACTCACAGTCGCGGCAATCTCTGACCGCCGGTGCGCTGAGATAGCTCCCGAGGTGCAAAAGTGGTGCGCAGATCGTCAGGCTGAGCTTGCCGGGATCGCGTGGGTCGGCACCCGCAGCCGTCGTCTGCCACCCAATAGTGTGTGCGACCCGCCCGGTACACGCGGAATCAACGGGTATGCGGTTCTGGCATAGGCTTGTCAGGCAATGATCGCTCTGCCCGCCTTGGAAGGTGTCGAACATCGGCACGTGGATGTGGCGGAAGGCGTCAGGATCCACGTTGCGGACGCCGGGCCGGCCGATGGTCCGGCGGTAATGCTGGTGCACGGCTTCCCGCAGAACTGGTGGGAGTGGCGCGACCTCATCGGCCCGCTGGCCGCCGACGGCAACCGGGTGCTGTGTCCCGACCTGCGCGGCGCGGGCTGGAGTTCGGCGCCCCGCTCGCGGTATACCAAGACCGAGATGGCTGACGATCTGGCTGCGGTTTTGGACGGCCTGGGTGTGGCCAAGGTCAAGCTGGTGGCCCACGATTGGGGTGGGCCGGTCGCGTTCATCATGATGTTGCGCCATCCCGAGAAGGTGACCGGGTTTTTCGGCGTGAACACCGTGGCACCCTGGGTGAAGCGCGATCTTGGCATGCTCCGCAATATGTGGCGGTTCTGGTATCAGATCCCCATGTCGCTGCCGGTGATCGGCCCGCGGGTGATCAGCGATCCTAAGGGCCGCTACTTCCGGCTGTTGACCGGGTGGGTCGGGGGCGGATTTCGGGTTCCCGATGACGACGTGCGCCTGTACTTGGACTGCATGCGCGAGCCGGGGCACGCCGAGGCCGGATCGCGGTGGTATCGCACCTTTCAGACCAGGGAAATGCTGCGCTGGCTGCGCGGCGAGTACAACGACGCTCGGGTCGATGTCCCGGTCCGATGGCTGCACGGCACCGGAGATCCGGTGATCACGCCCGACCTGCTGGACGGCTATGCCGAGCGGGCCAGCGATTTCGAGGTGGAGCTGGTCGACGGCGTGGGCCATTGGATCGTCGAGCAGCGACCCGAGCTGGTGCTCGACCGGGTGCGTGCGTTCCTAGCTGCGGGGACCGAGCAGCGCGATTGACGCATCCACCGCCGGCTCGACGATGTTCCGGATCGGCTGGCCGTCCTCGACGGTCAGCGCGGTCAGTTCACGCAAACCGCCCAGCAAGATTACGGCCAGTGGCACATTCAGTGGCGGTAGGTTAGCCCGCCGGAACCCAGGGCTGGCGCTGAGCTCGATCAGCAGGCTGGTTAGCTGCTCCATGCCGCGGCGCTGGACGGGGTAAGCGGCGGCACCGAGCGACGGGAATTCACGGATCCAACTCAACGTCACCGCCGGCCTGGATTCGATATGGGTGACGTAGGCCTCGACCGCCTGACGAATCTGGTCGTGCCAGTCGGCGTTTGGATCGACGGCCGCCCGGATGCTGTTGCCCAACGTCTCGTTGTCCGCTAGCAGGAGTTCCAAAAAGCACTGTTCCTTGCTGGTGAACCGGTCGTAGAACGTGCGCTTGGATGTGCGGGCGTGCCGGACGATGTCGGAGACGGTGGTGGCGCGATAACCCCGCTCACCGATCGAGGCGACCAGGCCGTCGAGCAACCGTAGCCGAAACGAGTCGGTCTCGACGACCAACGCGCCGGCGGCGACTGCTGTCACCCGCGCCTCCTCTACCTATCCCTTGTCAGGTTTGGTACCAAAGAGTACCGTACTGGACAAGCCACGGTACACCACCGTACCACGCCCGATCCAGGGACGTTAGGAGCAACACCGCCATGAGCGAAGTCGTCACCGCCGCACCGGCACCGCCCGTAGTCCGACTTCCCCCGGCGGTCCGCGGGCCGAAGTTGTTCCAGGGATTGGCCTTCGTGGTGTCACGGCGACGGCTGCTGGGGCGGTTCGTGCGTCGCTACGGCAAGGCCTTCACCGCCAATATCCTGATGTACGGCCGGGTCGTGGTGGTCGCCGACCCGCAGCTAGCCAGGCAGGTCTTCACCAGCAGTCCTGAGGAGCTGGGCAACATCCAGCCCAACCTGAGTCGGATGTTCGGTTCCGGCTCGGTGTTCGCGCTGGACGGCGACGACCACCGGCGGCGGCGCCGGCTACTGGCGCCGCCTTTCCACGGCAAGAGCATGAAGAACTACGAGACCATCATCGAAGAGGAGACCCTGCGCGAGACCGCCAATTGGCCGCAAGGACAGGCTTTCGCAACGCTGCCGTCAATGATGCATATCACGCTCAACGCCATCCTGCGTGCGATCTTCGGGGCCGGCGGCAGTGAACTAGACGAGCTGCGCCGCCTCATTCCGCCGTGGGTCACGCTGGGCTCGCGCCTGGCGGCGCTACCGAAACCCAAACGCGACTATGGCCGCCTTAGCCCGTGGGGCCGGCTGGCCGAGTGGCGGCGCCAGTACGACACTGTCATCGACAAGCTCATCGAAGCCGAGCGGGCCGACCCGAACTTCGCCGATCGGACCGACGTATTGGCGTTGATGCTGCGCAGCACTTACGACGACGGTTCCATCATGTCGCGCAAGGACATTGGCGACGAGCTGCTCACGCTGCTGGCCGCCGGGCACGAAACCACGGCGGCGACACTGGGCTGGGCGTTCGAGCGGCTCAGCCGGCACCCCGACGTGCTCGCGGCTCTGGTCGAGGAGGTCGACAACGGCGGTCACGAGCTGCGTCAAGCGGCGATCCTGGAGGTACAGCGGGCCAGGACCGTCATCGATTTTGCGGCTCGTCGCGTCAATCCACCCGTTTACCAGCTCGGCGAGTGGGTGATTCCCCGCGGGTATTCGATCATTATCAATATCGCCCAGATACATGGCGATCCCGACGTCTTCCCGCAGCCGGATCGCTTCGACCCGCAGCGCTACATCGGAAGTAAGCCATCCCCGTTTGCGTGGATCCCTTTTGGTGGCGGGACCCGCCGCTGTGTCGGGGCCGCATTCGCCAACATGGAGATGGATGTGGTGCTGCGAACGGTGCTGCGCCACTTCACCCTCGAGACCACCACGGCCGCGGGCGAGCGCAGCCACGGTCGAGGAGTTGCATTCACCCCGAAGGATGGCGGTCGGGTGGTGATGCGCCGACGCTGACGGCCAGCTCGGGCCCGCGTTCAGGTCCCGAGTTCGGGTGAAAGGCTGGCCCGCAGTGCAGATTCGGCGGTCCGTCGGGGTAGCCTCCAGCCGGGCCGGACGAAGTGGCACGTGTACCCGTTGGGGTAGCGCTGCAGGTAGTCCTGGTGCTCGGGTTCGGCTTCCCAGAAATCCCCGGCCGGGCTGACCTCGGTCACCACCTTGCCGGGCCACAGGCCGGATGCCTCGACATCGGCGATGGTGTCCAGCGCGATCCGCTTTTGCTGCTCATCGAAGTAGAAGATGGCCGACCGGTAGCTGGTCCCCCGGTCGTTACCTTGCCGGTCTTTGGTTGTCGGGTCGTGGATCTGGAAGAAGAATTCCAGCAGGGTGCGGTAATCGGTGACCGTGGGGTCGAAGATGATTTCGACGGCTTCGGCGTGCGTGCCGTGGTTACGGTAGGTTGCGTTGGGGATGTTCCCGCCGCTGTAGCCCACCCGCGTGGAGACCACACCGGGCTGGTTGCGGATCAGATCCTGCAGCCCCCAAAAGCAGCCGCCGGCGAGGATCGCTTTCTGATTGCTCGTCATTTCCGGACCTCCCGATCAGGCTACACTCCGGCGATGGAGTGTAACGGCGCGAAGACCGCACTGTGAGCGCTTCGGAGTTCTCCCGTGCTGAACTCGCCGCCGCCTTCGAGAAGTTCGAGAAGACCGTGGCCCGCGCCGCCGCGACGCGCGACTGGGATTGCTGGGTGCAGCACTACACCCCCGACGTCGAATACATCGAGCACGCGGCGGGCATCATGCGAGGCCGCCAGCGGGTACGTGCCTGGATTCAAGAAACGATGACGACCTTCCCGGGCAGTCACATGGTGGCCTTCCCGTCGCTGTGGTCGGTGATCGACGAGTCCACCGGGCGAATTATCTGCGAATTGGACAACCCCATGCTCGACCCCGGCGACGGCAGCGTGATCAGCGCGACGAACATTTCGATCATCACCTATGCCGGCAATGGCCAGTGGTGCCGTCAAGAAGACATCTACAACCCGTTGCGGTTCCTGCGGGCGGCGATGAAGTGGTGTCGCAAGGCGCAGGAGTTGGGCACCCTCGACGAGGACGCGGCGCGTTGGATGCGCCGGCATGGAGGTCCTTAAATGAACGCACCCAAGCTGGTCATTGGCGCGAACGGCTTCCTGGGTTCGCACGTGACTCGCCAGCTCGTCGCCGACTGCGCGCCGCAGAAAGGTGAGGTACGCGCGATGGTGCGACCCGCTGCCAACACCCGGAGCATCGACGATCTACCGCTCACCCGATTCCACGGCGACGTCTTCGACACCGCCACCGTGGCCGAGGCGATGGCCGGCTGCGACGACGTCTACTACTGTGTGGTCGACACCCGCGCCTGGTTGCGCGATCCCTCCCCGCTGTTTCGCACCAATGTGGCAGGCCTGCGCAACGTCCTCGATGTGGCCACAGACGCCAGCCTGCGCAGGTTCGTCTTCACCAGCAGTTATGCGACGGTGGGTCGTCGGCGTGGACACGTGGCGACCGAAGAAGACCGGGTGGATACCCGCAAGGTGACTCCTTACGTGCGGTCCCGGGTGGCGGCCGAGGATCTGGTGCTGCAATACGCGCACGACGCAGGTCTGCCCGCCGTCGCGATGTGTGTGTCGACAACCTACGGCGGCGGCGACTGGGGCCGCACCCCACACGGCGCCTTCATCGCGGGCGCGGTGTTCGGCAGGCTGCCTTTCACGATGCGCGGCATCCGGCTGGAGGCGGTGGGTGTCGACGATGCTGCGAGGGCGCTGATCTTGGCGGCCGAACGCGGGCGCAACGGCGAACGGTACCTCATCTCCGAACGCATGATGCCGTTGCAAGAAGTGGTGCGGATCGCCGCGGATGAGGCCGGTGTCCCGCCGCCACGATGGTCGATCTCGGTGCCGGTGCTTTACGCCCTGGGTGCGTTGGGCAGTTTGCGAGCCCGACTCACGGGCAAAGATACCGAACTCAGCCTGGCGTCGGTGCGCATGATGCGTTCCGAGGCCGATGTCGACCACGGCAAGGCCGTCCGCGAGTTGGGTTGGCAGCCACGTCCGGTGGAGGAGTCGATCCGGGAGGCCGCCCGGTTCTGGGCGGCGATGCGCACCGTCGGGAAGGACCCCGCGGCCTCGTGATCCGAAAAGGCCTAGGGACGCTGCCGGGAATGTTGATCGCCGGCACGTGTTGCACAGGTCATGAGCAACCGGATTGTGTTAGAACCCAGCGCCGATCACCCGATCACCATCGAGCCGACCAACCGACGGGTGCAGGTACGCGTCAATGGCGAGGTGGTCGCGGACACGGCCGCGGCGCTGTGCTTGCAGGAAGCCAGTTACCCTGCAGTGCAATATATTCCGTTGGCCGACGTGGTACAGGATAGGCTGATCCGCACCGAGACCAGCACCTATTGCCCGTTCAAGGGTGAAGCCAGCTATTACAGCGTGACTACCGACGCCGGCGACATCGTCGACGACGTGATGTGGACGTACGAAAACCCTTATCCGGCGGTAGCGGCGATCGCGGGGCATGTCGCGTGCTATCCGGACAAAGCCGAAATCAGCATCTTCCCGGGGTAGCGCAGGCTACCGGGTATACCTCGGCCAACGACTGGGTGTCGCTGTATTCGCGCAGCGAGATGATCATCCCGTCACGGGTCTCGAAGATGCAGACGAACGGGCTGTCATATCGGGTCCGGTCGGCGCTCACACCGTCGCAATGCCCCTCGACCACTACCGTTTCACCCTCGTTGACGCAGCGGATGAGTTCGATGTTGACCTCGAAGACCTGCTTGCGCCGCTCGACTGCTCGCCGAAACGTCTTCTTGTCCAATTCCGTACGGGTGACGATGCTCCAGTAGGTGAAGTCGTTGCTGAGCAGCGCGAAGCCTTCGTCGAGATCTCCGCCCTCGCAGAGGCTTTGCAGGAACATCCAGGCCAGTTCGGCTTGCGGGTCGTCGAACGGCGTCATCACATCGCCATCTTGTCTCGGGAGACAGCGTGCGGTCAATTGACGTGGTCGTCGAAGCGGTGGTCACCTTCGCGGGGGCGGCCGGCTTCGCGCACACCTTGGCGCCGTTGCGTCGCGGTCAGCAGGATCCATGCTTTCGGGTCCCCGGTGACGGCACTATCTGGCGGACCAGCTTGCTGCCCACCGGGCCGGTCACCGCGCGGATCAGCCGTGCTGGGCGCGACGCCGCCCGTTGCGTGGCGTGGGGCAGCGGTGCCGAGGAGTTTGTCGACATGGCGCCCGCCATGCTGGGCGCCGCCGACGACGCCAGCGATTTCGTGCCGCTGCATCCGGCCGTGGCCGCCGCGCACCGCCGGCTGCCGAACTTGCGCCTGGGCCGCACCGGCCAGGTGCTGGAAGCCTTGATCCCGGCGGTCATCGAGCAGCGGGTACCCGGCGCCGACGCGTTTCGGTCGTGGCGGCTGTTGGTGTCCAAGTACGGAACGCAGGCCCCCGGTCCGGCGCCACCCGGCATGCGGGTGCCGCCGTCGGCCGAGGTGTGGCGTCACATCCCGTCCTGGGAGTTTCATCGCGCCAATGTCGACCCGGGGCGGGCTCGCGCGGTGGTGGGTTGCGCGCAGCGGGCGGCGTCGCTGGAGCGGCTGGTGTCGCTGCCCGCGGCTCGGGCGGCGGAGGCGCTGACATCGTTGCCTGGAGTCGGGGTATGGACCGCGGCCGAGACCACACAACGCGTGTTCGGTGACGCCGACGCCGTGTCGGTCGGCGACTACCACATTCCGAAGATGATCGGCTGGACGCTTGTGGGCCGGCCGGTCGACGACGCCGGCATGCTCGAGCTGCTGGAGCCGATGCGCCCGCATCGCCACCGGGTGGTCCGCTTGCTCGAAGCCAGCGGCTTGGCGCGTGAGCCGCGCCGCGGGCCCCGGCTGCCGGTACAGAACATCCGGGCGCTGTAGGGGAGTTTGACGGGGATCTTGCTCGGTCCGGCGCCCCGATTCCCGCCAGATCGGCTGCCGGCGCCGCTAAGCCGTTGTCGGCCGATCACTGCCTCCGCGTTCGGCCTCGGCGGTCTGCCGGTTCAGTCGCTGCGTCTCGTAGATGGTGACGTTGGTGCGAGACAACAACAGTGCCGCGATACCGACGGCGATGATCGCTCCAGGCACCACCGAGAACGAGCCGGTCATCTCAGCGACCATGATCATGACGGCCAGCGGCGCGCGGGAGACACTGCCGAAGCACGCCATCATTGCGACCACGACGAAGATGCCCGGCTCGTGGGGCACCCCGGGCAGCTCGGTGAGCTCGCCTAGCCGCCAGATCGCCGCTCCGACGAAGGCGCCGATCACGATTCCCGGCCCGAATAGCCCGCCTGATCCGCCGGTGCCGATCGACAGCGACGTCGCGAGGATCTTGGCGATCGGCAAGACGATGACGATCCACAACGGGATGCTCAGCAGCGTCCCCCGATCGGCGGCTAGCTGCGCCCAGCCATAGCCGCTGCTCAGGATCTGGGGAATCGGCAGACCTAACAGCCCGACCAGCAGTCCGCCGATCGCCGGTTTGAGCACCGGGCCCCCGGGCAGCCGGCGCGTAATTGCCACCGACGCGTGAAAGACTCGGGCATACAAGTAGCCTACGGCGGCTGCGATCAGCCCGATCACCACGAACCACAGTAGTGGCCACGCCTTTTCGAAGCGATACTCGGCGTCGATGTAGCCGAACAGCGGGTCGAAGCCCAAGAAGGCGCCGAGCACGGCGTAGGCGGTTCCCGAGGCGATGAAACCCGGCAGCAGGTTGCGGTAGTCGAAGTCGTCGCGGTAGGGGATCGAGGCGCCCAACGCCGCTCCGCCCAGTGGCGCAGCGAAGATGGCGCCGATGCCGGCGCCGATACCCAGCGCTACCGCGGTCCGGCCGTCTTCGTTGGACAGGTTCAGCCGGCGGGTCAGCAGTGAGCAGAAGCCGGCCGAGATCTGCGCGGTCGGGCCTTCGCGGCCGCCTGAACCGCCCGAGCCGATGGTCAAGGCGCTGGCCACCATCTTCACCAGCACCGCCCGACCTCGGATGGCGCGCGGATCGCCGTGCACCGACTCGATCGCTTCGTCGGTGCCGTGACCGGTGGCCTCCGGGGCGAGCTTGGCCACGATCAATGCCGACAGCACCGCCCCGCCCGTCGTCACCAGCGGAATCGCCCACGGACGCGCGAAACCGGTGGACCCGCGGTGGCCGCCCTCCCCAACGGGAGTGGGAATCTGATAGTCCGCGAGGTAGCCGAGCAGAAACTCGCTGGTGTATTTCAGCGCGAGGTAGAAGACGACGGCGCCCAGGCCGGCAATGACACCGATCGTGATGCCTAGCAGGAACCATTTGCGCAGGTAGCCCGCGCTCCTGATCGATACGCCGAATCGTCCGCCGGCGGCCTCGTTCCCGATGTCTTCCGCCTCCGGCATGGTCGGGAGGTTAGCAGCATGCCAAGCGAACACCGACCAGTCGCCCGGCGCCATCCCAGAGTTGGCCAGCGCTATCCGACGATCAGCAGCGCAACCATGGCCCAGGTCTGGACGTACGCGATCACCGCCGCTGTGCGGCGAGGAGATCCGAAACGGTGCCGCACTCTTGGACCCCGACCTCTGTCATGACGCCGCCGCTCGTCGTGGCCGCGTTCAGGCCGGTCGGCCATTACCGACTCGCAACGGACAGAGCCGGTGGGCCCTGCTCGCCCCCGGCGACCGGAGCCAAGCTGACAAGTTCCGTAGCATCCCGCCCAACGGTAGGTACCAAGCCGCAGTGGTGGCACACTTTAGTGATGTCAATGTCGCTCACGGCCGGTCGCGGCCCGGGACGTCCCCCGGCGGCGAAAGCAGATGAGACTCGGAAGCGTATTCTGCACGCCGCCCGTCAAGTGTTCAGCGAACGTGGTTATGACGGCGCGACTTTTCAGGAGATCGCCGTCCGCGCCGACCTGACCCGACCGGCGATCAACCACTACTTCGCCAACAAGCGGGTGCTCTACCAAGAGGTGGTGGAGCAAACCCACGAACTCGTCATTGTGGCCGGCATCGAACGGGCACGCCGCGAGCCGACCTTGATGGGGCGGCTGGCGGTCGTCGTTGACTTCGCGATGGAGGCCGATGCCCAGTATCCCGCCTCGACCGCGTTCCTGGCCACCACCGTGCTCGAATCCCAGCGGCATCCAGAATTGAGTCGGACCGAAAACGATGCGGTGCGAGCAACCCGAGAATTCCTGGTTTGGGCTGTCAATGATGCGATCGAACGCGGTGAACTAGCCGCCGACGTCGATGTCTCTTCGTTGGCCGAGACGCTGTTGGTCGTGTTGTGTGGCGTGGGCTTCTATATCGGTTTTGTCGGGAGCTATCAGCGGATGGCGACCATCACCGATTCGTTCCAGCAGCTGTTGGCCGGCACGCTCTGGCGGCCTCCGACCTGACCGAGACCTAACCGGCGGCCCCGAAGCGTAGTGATGTGCCACACAAATCGTATAGGTTACCTAACTTACTTAGGTAGCATGGCATGCCGTGACCGAACTCGACGACGTGTCCTCGTTACCATCCTCGCGACGGACCGCTGGCGATACCTGGGCGATCACCGAAAGCGTTGGCGCCACCGCGTTGGGGGTCGCGGCGGCACGTGCCGTGGAAACGGCCGCGACCAATCCGCTGATCCGTGACGAGTTCGCCAAGGTGTTGGTGTCGTCGGCGGGTACCGCCTGGGCACGGCTGGCCGACGCCGATTTGGCCTGGCTCGACGGTGATCAGCTCGGCCGACGCGTGCATCGGGTTGCCTGCGACTACCAGGCGGTGCGCACCCACTTCTTCGACGAGTACTTCGGTGCCGCCGTCGACGCAGGTGTCCGGCAGGTGGTGATCCTCGCTGCCGGACTGGACGCTCGGGCCTACCGCCTGAACTGGCCGGCGGGCACTGTGGTTTACGAGATCGACCAGCCTTCGGTGTTGGAGTACAAGGCGGGGATTCTTCAATCGCATGGCGCGGTTCCAACGGCGAGACGGCATGCCGTCGCGGTGGACCTGCGCGACGACTGGCCGGCCGCGCTGATAGCTGCCGGATTCGATGGCACCCAACCGACTGCCTGGCTAGCCGAGGGCTTGCTACCCTACCTGCCCGGCGACGCCGCGGACCGGCTATTCGACATGGTCACCGCGCTCAGCGCACCGGGCAGCCAGGTCGCTGTCGAGGCTTTCACCATGAACACAAAGGGCAACACGCAGCGCTGGAATCGGATGCGCGAGCGACTCGGTTTAGACATCGATGTCCAGGCGTTGACCTACCACGAGCCCGACCGGTCGGATGCCGCGCAATGGCTGGCCACGCATGGCTGGCAGGTGCACAGCGTGAGCAATCGCGAGGAGATGGCCCGACTGGGCCGGGCGATCCCGCAAGACCTGGTCGACGAGACCGTCCGCACCACGTTGCTGCGAGGGCGTCTGGTCACACCCGCTCAACCGGCGTGACACCGGCATCACGAGAACCAGAGGGAGCACAGGATGAGCGCCATGCGCACCCATGACGACACCTGGGATATCAAGACCAGCGTCGGCGCCACCGCAGTGATGGTGGCTGCTGCCCGGGCCGTCGAAACCGACCGGCCCGACCCGCTGATCCGCGATCCCTACGCCAGACTGCTCGTCACCAACGCCGGGGCCGGCGCCATTTGGGAAGCCATGCTCGACCCAACACTGGTAGCCAAGGCGGCTGCCATCGATGCCGAAACCGCGGCCATCGTCGCCTATCTGCGCAGCTACCAAGCGGTGCGGACCAACTTCTTCGATACCTACTTCGCCAGCGCTGTCGCCGCCGGAATCCGGCAGGTAGTGATTCTGGCGTCCGGACTGGATTCCCGCGCCTATCGCCTGGACTGGCCCGCCGGAACCATCGTGTATGAGATCGATCAACCCAAGGTGCTTTCCTACAAGTCCACGACGCTGGCGGAAAACGGGGTAACGCCGTCGGCTGGTCGCCGTGAGGTGCCCGCCGACCTGCGCCAGGACTGGCCCGCCGCGCTGCGTGATGCCGGGTTTGACCCGACGGCACGCACGGCGTGGTTGGCCGAGGGGCTGTTGATGTACCTACCGGCCGAGGCCCAGGACCGGCTGTTCACCCAGGTCGGCGCCGTGAGCGTGGCGGGCAGCCGGATCGCGGCCGAGACTGCGCCGGTGCACGGCGAAGAGCGGCGAGCAGAAATGCGGGCACGGTTCAAGAAAGTGGCCGATGTGCTCGGTATCGAGCAGACCATCGACGTGCAGGAACTGGTCTACCACGACCAGGATCGGGCGTCCGTTGCCGACTGGCTCACCGATCACGGTTGGCGGGCCCGATCCCAACGTGCGCCCGACGAGATGCGCCGCGTGGGTCGCTGGGTTGAGGGGGTGCCGATGGCGGACGACCCGACTGCGTTCGCCGAGTTTGTCACCGCAGAGCGGTTGTAGCGAGCGCATCCGACTGACCTTATATATCCGGATATATGGCTGGATCTTTTCTATTGCTGGTTCAACCGGGTGACTAGGATCGCGGTTATCACCGATGAGTGACCGCGTCAAGGCGGTCGCGCCGCCGGACGGAAGGACGATGATGACCACCGAATCGGTTGCCCGGAAGACCCAGAAATCTGAGACCGAGGCTCCGCGCGAACCGGCGCCCGTTTCGGATGAAAAGCAAACCGATGTCGCTAAAACGGTGGCTCGGCTGCGAAAGACCTTTGCCAGCGGGCGTACCCGCAGCGTCGAGTGGCGCAAGCAGCAGTTGCGCGCGCTACAGAAGTTGATGGACGAGAACGAGGACGCGATCGCCGCGGCACTCGCCGAGGATCTGGATCGCAATCCGTTCGAGGCATACCTCGCTGACATCGCGACGACCTCCGCCGAAGCGAAATACGCGGCCAAGCGGGTGCGCAGGTGGATGCGGCGCCGCTACCTGCTGCTCGAGGTGCCGCAGCTGCCCGGCCGCGGCTGGGTGGAGTACGAGCCATATGGCACCGTGCTAATCATCGGTGCCTGGAACTACCCGTTCTACCTGACCCTGGGTCCGGCGGTCGGAGCCATTGCCGCTGGAAACGCCGTCGTGCTCAAACCGTCGGAAATCGCCGCTGCATCGGCGCACTTGATGACCGAATTGGTGTATCGCTATCTCGACACCGAAGCGATCGCGGTCGTGCAGGGCGATGGTGCGGTGAGTCAGGAGCTGATCGCTCAGGGTTTCGACCGCGTGATGTTCACCGGTGGCACCGAGATCGGCCGCAAGGTCTACGAAGGCGCCGCGCCGCACCTGACCCCGGTCACCCTCGAGCTCGGCGGCAAGAGCCCGGTGATCGTCGCGGCCGATGCCGATGTAGATGTCGCGGCCAAGCGGATCGCCTGGATCAAACTGCTCAACGCCGGGCAGACATGCGTTGCACCCGACTATGTGCTGGCGGATGCCACCGTCCGCGACGAGCTGGTCAGCAAGATCACCGCGGCCCTCACCAAGTTCCGCTCCGGTGCGCCGCAGGGCATGCGCATCGTCAACCAGCGTCAATTCGACCGGCTGAGTGGATACCTCGCCGCAGCGAAAACCGACGCTGCAGCCGACGGCGGCGGGGTCGTCGTGGGCGGCGACTGTGACGCATCGAACCTGCGCATCCAACCCACCGTGGTCGTCGATCCCGACCCGGACGGGCCGTTGATGAGCAACGAGATCTTCGGACCGATCCTGCCGGTGGTCACCGTCAAATCTCTGGACGACGCGATTCGCTTCGTGAACTCGCGGCCCAAGCCGCTATCGGCGTACCTGTTCACTAAGTCGCGTGCGGTTCGCGAGCGGGTGATCAGGGAGGTGCCGGCGGGCGGAATGATGGTTAACCATTTGGCTTTTCAGGTGTCGACGGCCAAACTGCCGTTCGGTGGTGTCGGCGCATCGGGCATGGGTGCCTACCACGGCCGTTGGGGTTTCGAGGAGTTCAGCCACCGTAAGTCGGTGTTGACCAAACCAACCCGACCCGACCTGTCCAGCTTTATCTACCCGCCGTACACCGAGCGCGCCATCAAGGTGGCTCGCCGGCTGTTCTGACCTGGGCGCGGGTTGTCGCCCCGTTGACACCCGACTCGTTATAACCCCGAATTGTGATTGCGGAGAGGAGCCTGATGCCCGGAGTGCAAGATCGCGTCATCGTCGTTACTGGAGCCGGCGGTGGCTTGGGCCGCGAATACGCCCTTACGCTCGCCGGGGAGGGCGCCAGCGTCGTGGTCAACGACCTCGGTGGCGCCCGCGACGGCACGGGCGCCGGTTCGGCGATGGCCGATGAGGTCGTCGCCGAGATTCGCGACAAGGGGGGCCGGGCGGTCGCCAACTACGACAGCGTCGCCACCGAGGACGGCGCAGCGAACATCATCAAGACCGCGCTTGACGAATTCGGCGCCGTGCACGGTGTGGTGAGCAACGCCGGGATCTTGCGCGACGGCACCTTCCACAAGATGTCGTTCGAGAATTGGGACGCCGTGCTTAAGGTGCACCTTTATGGCGGATACCACGTGCTACGCGCGGCCTGGCCGCATTTCCGTGAGCAGAGTTACGGCCGGGTCGTGGTGGCGACCTCCACCAGCGGGCTGTTCGGCAACTTCGGCCAGACCAACTATGGGGCGGCCAAGCTTGGTCTGGTCGGCCTGATCAATACGCTGGCGCTGGAGGGAGCCAAGTACAACATCCACGCCAATGCTCTTGCCCCGATCGCGGCGACCAGGATGACCCAGGACATCCTGCCGCCCGAAGTACTGGAAAAGCTCACACCCGAGTTCGTCGCACCGGTGGTGGCCTACCTGTGCACCGAGGAGTGTGCCGACAACGCATCGGTGTACGTCGTCGGTGGTGGCAAGGTGCAGCGAGTTGCGCTGTTTGGCAACGACGGCGCCAACTTCGACAAACCGCCGTCGGTACAAGATGTTGCGGCGCGGTGGGCCGAGATCACCGATCTGTCCGGTGCGAAAATTGCTGGATTCAAGTTGTAGAAGTAAATGAAGGCTTGTGTCGTAAAAGAACTTTCCGGCCCGTCCGGCATGGTGTACACCGACATCGACGAGGTATCCGGTGACGGCGGAAAGGTTGTTATCGACGTACGGGCCGCCGGCGTCTGCTTTCCGGACCTGCTGCTGACCAAGGGCGAGTATCAACTGAAGCTAACGCCGCCGTTCGTGCCCGGCATGGAAACGGCGGGTGTGGTGCGTTCGGCGCCGTCGGATGCGGGTTTTCATGTGGGCGAACGTGTTTCAGCATTCGGAGTGCTCGGCGGCTACGCCGAACAAATAGCCGTACCGGTGGCCAATGTGGTTCGCAGCCCCGTCGAGCTCGATGACGCCGGGGCGGTGTCGCTGTTGGTGAACTACAACACCATGTACTTCGCCCTGGCTCGGCGTGCCGCGCTGCGACCGGGAGACACCGTGCTGGTGCTCGGCGCCGCCGGCGGAGTGGGCACGGCCGCCGTCCAGATCGCGAAGGCGATGCAGGCTGGCAAGGTGATAGCCATGGTGCACCGCGAAGGTGCGATCGACTATGTCGCTTCGCTCGGTGCCGACGTGGTGCTTCCGCTGACCGAGGGCTGGGCTCAGCAGGTGCGTGACCACACCTACGGTCAGGGGGTGGACATCGTCGTCGATCCCATCGGCGGACCGACATTCGACGACGCGCTCGGCGTGCTGGCGATCGACGGCAAGTTATTGTTGATCGGCTTTGCCGCGGGTGCTGTACCGACCCTCAAGGTCAACCGGCTGCTGGTGCGCAATATCAGCGTGGTGGGCGTCGGGTGGGGCGAGTATCTCAACGCGGTTCCCGGTTCGGCCGCCTTGTTCGCCTGGGGGCTAAACCAGCTGGTCTTTCTGGGGCTCAGACCGCCTCCGCCGCAACGCTATCCGTTGTCGGAAGCACAGGCCGCGTTGCAGAGTCTGGACGACGGCGGTGTGCTCGGCAAGGTTGTGCTCGAGCCCTAAGCGCATGCTCGCGATTCGGCGATACGGTGATGCTGTGACGGATCGGCGGGCCAACACGAGGAATTCGCACCCGCTGCCGGCGTGACCAACGCCACGCTGGCAGCAATCGGGTATCCGATCGCGTTGGCCAGCAAGCTGTTGGCGATATCGGCCGTCGAAAGCACAACCGCGTAGCCGTCCGCAACCACAGTGGAAATGGTGCTGGCGATCTTGGTGTGCGCGAGCGCTTCGATGCCAGGGTCAGGGAGCCCGGTGGGCGCCCGGTCGTCGGGCAACGTCAGCATCGACGAGCCGCCGGTCTGTGACAAGTTCGCCAACAACGGATTGGGCAGCCACGCCGGTACCTGGCGCGGATGTGGTGCACGAACGCGTTGACATATTGGGGGCTCTTCGCGGATGAGGGTGTAGGGCGGGTCGGCGCGTCGTTGCCGGGTAGGGGTCGCGGTCTTTCGATGATGGGCGGTTCCACGCTGCCGAAAAGGAAGACCTCGGCGTGTCTGCCCGAGGCACTAGGTCGCAAGGGTAACCGAGGGTGCACGTTGACGGGGTGAGGCCAAGCGGGCGCCGAGCGTGAACTGAGGGCGAGATTTCGGCCGATTCTCCGCCCTCAGTTCACGCTGGGCGACGGCGCCAACGGGCTGCCCCTGGCCGGTCGCACCAAGACGCCGCATACGTACCAAACTTCCCATACTCACCCATCGCGGTGAACCCCAAACCCAGTGCCGGCCACCATTGGCCTTCCCGATGGATTGGTGCCAGCAGCAACCGGCATCATCGAAAACCGGCTCTTCATGATCGAGGGCCGGCAGCGGCTCGAGCAGCGGCAGGCCGGGGTGATCACGTAGTAGTGCTGAATGACCCGAGCATCGGGCGATCAGATGCTGAAGCTTTGCAGTTGCTGAGTAATGTCGGCCAACGTCACCACAATCGCGATGAATTCAATCATGCCGCCCAGGGCGGCCAACCCAATGGTGGCCGCGAGCGGCAGCTCGATCGCAGCGCGGAGGTTGCCGGCCGCCAGTTGATTCACGAACAGGGTGAGGTCATAGGCGGGCAGGATAGTGACGAAGGCAAGACCTAGATCTGCCGTCGGAAGAAGAATCGAGTAGCCGGTCGACACAACGGAAGCGAAAGTGTCCGCGATGTTGATGAGCGTCGCCGGTTGTGGCGGCGGTGGCGGCGGTAGCAGCGTCGGCACATACGGCGGGAACGCGGGCATCGGAGTTTGGGGCAGGGTGTTCAGGGCGGCTGGCAACTCGACCATGAAGTCGTTGACGCCCTGTTGCGTTCCGGCAACCAGGGCATCGGCGACAACGCTCGCCGGGACATCCGGGAAGAGCCCGAATGGGGTAGGCACGTTCGCCGGGCTCGTCGAATAGCCGAACCTCGGGTCGCCGTAACCCAGATTGACGATTACTTCCAAGTTCGGTTCGACCAGCGCCGCCAGCGGTGGGCCAATGACCGGGATTGCCCGCAACGGGGCCAGCAGCGGCAGATGCTCGGTTTCAATGATGTAGTACGTGTTCGACGTCGTGCCCTGTGTCGGCAACTGCGTGGCCGACGCTATCTGTGCCGGTGTGAGGTCCGCATACGTGGTGTGCACCGTGAGTATCCCGAATACTGCGTTGATATCGGACAGGACATTGAGTGGATACCGCGGGAAGTCGGCGAAACCGTCGTACTCGAGGGTGTAGGTCGTCGTCGGATAGGGATTGTCCGGGGTCGCCCCGTAGAACGGTAGGCCGAGGGTGGTGACATTCAGACCGGGTATGCGCGCAAGTATCCCGCCATTGGGATTCATCTCGTTGCCGATCAAGATGAAATTGAGCTGGCTGGGGCTGGGAGCGTTGGGACCCAGCGAGATGAGGTGCTGCATTTCCAGGGACGCGATGACGGCGCTCTGCGAATAGCCGAACACGGTGACGTGGTTTCCGGCGTTGATTTGCTCCCAAATCGCGCCGTCGAGAATCTGTAGGCCCAACTGCACCGAGGTTTGGAAGGGCAGGGATTTGACGCCGGTGATCGGATATAGCTCTTCGGGCGTCACCAGCGCTTTGACGACCGGATTCGAGACGACGGGGTCGATGAACAAGGTCGTGATGGCGTTGACATAACTCGGCGTGGGTATCGGTGACCCGGTGCCGCCCATGATGATCGCCGTATTTTGGTTGAACATTGGCGGTAGCACCGGGGGTGAGGTTGGCTTAAAGAGTCCGGCCGTCGCCTCCTGCACCAGCGCGCTCGTGTTGGTGGCCTCGGCATTGACAAATGCGTTTGCGGCCGCCGCCAACCTCTGGGTGAATTCGTTGTGAAACGCCGCAACCTGTGCGCTGATCGCCTGGAACTGCTGGCCGTACGCGCCGAACAGCGTGGCAAGGGCCGTGGACACTTCGTCCGCGGCAGCCGCCGCCAGGCCGGTTGTCGGGGCCGCGACGGCCGCCGTAGCCTGGTTGATCGCCGAGCCGATCCCGGCCAAATCGGTAGCCGCCGCTGCCAATACCGACGGCTGCGCGAATACGTACGACAAACCCCATCCCTCCTTGTCGACGGGGCCCATAACCCACCCGTCGAGCCGATACGTTGAGCGTAAAGCGACTCCGCGGTTGTGTCTGGCCTTTGGAGTGAACCCAAATGGGGCCATGCTGCCTCGTCATTGGCGAGGTCGGTAAACGGTAGTCGGTGGACGTCGATGCCGTCGGGAATCCGTTAGGTGACGAGGCCCTCGATGTTTCGAACGGTGTCCGAGGCCGCCGCGAGGAGGGTGAGCAATTCCACGCCGCCCGCTATCGATCGTGCCTAAACCTACGGTGGCCGCCAGGGGATAGCCGATCGCGTTGATCAGATTGCCCGCAGCGAGTTGCCTGACGAACAGTTGGGTGGTGTACAGCGGCAGGGTGGTGACCAGGGCGAGGGCGATGTCCACGGTGGGCAGCAGGACGGCGTAGTTGGTTGAGATGATCCTGGCGAGCGTGTTCACCACCTCGGCCGGCGTCGGTGCGGCGGCCACCGCGGCCACCAGATCGGCGGGTTGCGGCAGCTGGATCTGCGGGAGCGTGAGCGGTTGCGCGGACAGCGCCTGCAGGTCGGCCGTGAAGTCAAGGATGCCTTCTTGTGTTCCGGCGGCCAGGGCATCGGCGATGACCTGAGGCGGCACGTTCGGCCACAGCCCGAACGGCGTTCGCACATCGGCGTAGCTCGTCGAGTAGCCGTAGTTCGGGTCGCCGTAGCCCAGGTTGACGATCACCTTCAGGTTCGGCTGGATCAGGTCGGCCAGCGGATCTCCGATGACCGGCACCGCCCGCAGCGGTTGCAGCAGCGGCCGATTCTCGGTGCGGATGATGTAGTAGTCGGTGACCCCCGTATAGCCCGGCGACGTCGGTAATTTAGTAGCGCCCTCGACCTGCGCGGGCGTGAGGTCCAAATACTTGGTGTGTACGAATGTGATGCCTGCAACCGCGTTGAGGTCGGAAATGAAGTTGAGCGGGTATCGCGAGAAGTCGGCGAACCCGTCGTACTCGAGCGTGTAGATGGCCGTCGGATAGATCGTGTCCGAGGGCGTTGCGCCATAGAACGTCAGGTCCAGAGTCGGAAGCGTCAGATCCGGGAACCGCGCGAGCATACCGCCATTGGGGTTCATTTCATTGCCGACAAGCACGAAATTGAGGTCGCTCGCCGAAGGTGCGGCCCCGCCCATCGCCGTGAACCTCTGCATCTCCAGCGACGCGATTATGGCGCTTTGCGACCAGCCGAAAACGGTGACCGCGTTTCCGGTGGTCGCGAGCTCTACCATGATCGCGTCGTGCAAGATGGTCAAGCCCTCTTCCACTGACGTGTTGAGGACCAAACTTCTGACACCGGTGAGTGGGTACAACTCTTCGGGTGTGAAGACGGCTTGTAGCGCCCGCCGAACGGACCTACAGCGTATTGGCGGCGTCAACATAGACGGCGGTGGTAGTGGAATTCCGGTGGGCCCAAAGAACAAGGTGGTCAAGTTCGCCGGGAATGGCGGAATCATCGCGGCCGCCGCGGGGGTTGGTGCGGCGGCGGGCACAGCCAGCTGATTTTGCCGGGTGCTGGCGATGGCGGCCTCGGCATCTGCGTAGCTGTTCGCCGCGGCGGCCAACGTCTGGTGGAACCTAACTGTGAAACGCCTCGACTTGAGCGAGCACGGCCTGGTATTCCTGGCCGTATGCGCCGAACGGTTTCGCGATGGCGGCCGACACCTCATCGCCGGCCGCCGCGGCCAGTGCACACGTCGGGCCTGCCGCGGCCGCGCCGGCCGTACTCACGGCCGAACCGATTCCTGCCACCTCGGCGGCGGCCGCCGCTACGATCCGCGGCTCAGCGATCAGATACGACATCGTCTCACTCCCCTAGCACCAGGTGTCGGCCAACCGGGTCAACCCGGGGTTTTGGTCAGCCCAGAGCGGTCCCGCTGCCCTGGTGGTCGCTTACGCGAATCGGATTCGCGCGAAAGCGTTTCCCCTCATCCGAGCAGCACCCCGCGCATCCGGTTGACTGTGGCCTGGCTGATACCGGCGTCGCGCAGGTAGCCGCCCAGCGATCCGTAGGTCTCGTCAATGGTCTGGCGTGCGGCGGCCAGGTACTCCGCGCGGACACCCAGGACCCCGTCGGACAGCCGGGCCTTGGTGAACGTCACCACCTCGGGTGCCAGTTCGGTGTCGAAACGCTGCTGGATCATCTCGGAGATCCGGGCCCGCAGTTGTGGCACGGAGTCGTTGCTGCGCAGGTAGTCGGCGACGATGACGTCGCGGTCCAGGCCGACCGCTTCAAGCACCAGCGCGACCACGAAGCCGGTGCGATCCTTACCCGCGAAGCAGTGGGTGAGCACCGGGCGTCCGGCGGCAAGCAGTGTGACGACACGATGTAGCGCGCGCTGTGCTCCATTGCGCGTTGGGAATTGGCGATACTCGTCGGTCATGTAGCGGGTGGCCGCGTCATTTATCGACTGGCTGGATTCGCCGGACTCGCCGTTGGACCCGTCATTGGTTAGCAGCCTCTTGAATGCGGTTTCGTGCGGCGCTGAGTCGTCGGCGTCATCATCGGCGAGGTCGGGGAACGGCAGCAGGTGGACGTCGATGCCGTCCGGAACCCGTCCTGGACCGCGGCGGGCAACCTCCCGGGACGACCGCAGGTCGGCAACGTCGGTGATCCCCAGCCGGCGCAGCGTTGCCCGGCCGGCGTCGTCGAGGCGGCTCAGCTCGCTGGACCGGAACAGCCGCCCCGGCCGCAATGCGGTTGCGGTGTCGGCGACGTCACGAAAGTTCCACGCGCCCGGCAGTTCACGGACAGCCATCTCAGGTGACCGCCGCAGCGAAGGTGGACTTCTCCCTCGACAGCTCGGCGCGGGCGATGGAGCGCAGGTGCACCTCGTCGGGACCGTCGAAGATGCGCATGGCGCGGTGCCAGCCGTACAACCGGGCCAGCGGGGTGTCGTCGCTGACGCCGGCGGCCCCGTGGACCTGGATTGCGCGGTCGATGACATCGCAGGCCACCCGCGGGGCCACCGCCTTGATCATGGCGACCAGGTGGCGCGCCTCTTTGTTGCCATGTTGGTCGATTGTCCACGCCGCCTTTCCGCACAGCAGCCTTGCCTGGTCGATTTCGTTGCGGGACTGAGCAATCGCCTGTTGCACGACGCCCTGTTCGGCTAGCGGACGGCCGAACGCCACCCGGTTGCGGACGCGATTCACCATGAGTGCCAAGGCGCGTTCGGCCGCGCCCAGCGCACGCATGCAGTGGTGGATACGGCCCGGCCCCAGCCGGGCCTGGGCTATGGCGAATCCGCTGCCCTCTTCGCCGAGCAGGTTGGTGGCCGGGACCCGGACGTTGTGGTAGTCGATCTCGCAGTGGCCGTGCCGGTCCTGCCAGCCGAACACCGGTGTGGAGCGAACGATCGTCACGCCGGGGGTGTCGATCGGGACGAGGACCATCGACTGCTGTTGGTGGGCGGCTGCGTCCGGGTTGGTGCGGCCCATCACGATGAGGATCTTGCACCGCGGGTCCGCCGCTCCCGACGTCCACCACTTACGGCCGTTGATGACGTAGTCGGCACCGTCCCGGGAGATGGTGGTTTCGATGTTGCGGGCGTCGCTGCTGGCCACCGCCGGCTCGGTCATCGAGAAGGCGCTGCGGATCTTGCCGTCGAGCAGCGGCCGCAGCCATTGCGCCCGTTGCTGCTCGGTGCCGAACATGTGCAGGATCTCCATGTTGCCGGTGTCCGGTGCGGCGCAGTTGAGTGCCTCGGGCGCGATTTCCATGCTCCATCCGGTCATTTCGGCCAGCGGCGCGTACTCCAGGTTGGTCAATCCCGACTCGGCCGACAGGAATAGGTTCCACAGGCCGCGGTCTTTGGCCTTGGTTTTCAGTTCCTCGATGATCGGCGGCGCGGTGTGGTCGGCCGGTCCGGCCGCGCGGCGATAGTCGTCGTAATCGGCCTCAGCGCCGAAGACGTGCTCGGTCATGAAGTCGGACAACCGCGTGCGGTAGTCGATGGCCTTGGCCGACATCGCGAAGTCCATTCCGCCACGATATCTACCGGCGCTAGCAGACGCATAAGTCCCTCGACACGCCGACGAGAAGGGGGTTTTGCGTCTGCTCGCCGTCGTTTCGTGCCACCGTTCAACTGACCCGCAAGTGGCAGCGCGAGCTCGACTATTCGCTACGCAAGAGTTTGTGGAGCTTCCACGACAACCGCATTGCGATGCGGTTCCAGTACGAATCCCGTGACCGCAACGGCCAGTGGTATCGCAGCTACGGCACCGAACTGTGGCGAAGCCAGCATCAACGACGTGCCGATCGCCGAATCCGAGCGTCGCTACCTCGGTGCGCGCTCGGCATCCGAGTATGGCCAGGAAATACCGCTCTGGTAGCCCGGTAGGGTGTCTGAGCAAATCTATCGGCGTTCAGTAAGGAAAGTGGATGTACGCGCCATGACAGATCCGCAGACGCAGAGCACCAGGGTCGGGGTGGTTGCCGAGTCGGGGCCCGACGAACGACGGGTCGCGCTGGTTCCCAAGGCGGTCGCGTCGCTGGTGAACCGTGGTGTGGCGGTCGTGGTCGAGGCCGGTGCGGGCGAGCGCGCGCTGCTTCCCGATGAGCTCTACACCGCTGTCGGTGCCAGCATCGGGGATGCTTGGGCCGCCGACGTCGTTGTCAAGGTCGCGCCGCCGACGGCGGCGGAGGTCGGCCGGTTGCGCGGTGGGCAGACACTGATCGGCTTTCTAGCGCCCCGTAATGCTGACAACTCGATCGGCGCGCTGACCCAGGCCGGGGTGCAGGCGTTCGCGCTCGAGGCCATCCCGCGCATCTCGCGGGCGCAGGTGATGGACGCGCTGTCGTCGCAAGCCAACGTGTCTGGGTATAAGGCTGTGCTGCTCGCGGCCTCGGAATCGACCCGGTTCTTTCCGATGCTGACGACGGCGGCCGGAACGGTGAAGCCGGCCACGGTGCTGGTGCTCGGCGTCGGCGTGGCCGGCCTGCAGGCGCTGGCGACGGCCAAACGGCTAGGCGCGCGCACCACGGGCTACGATGTGCGTCCCGAGGTGGCCGACCAGGTCCGATCGGTGGGCGCTCAATGGCTTGATTTGGGCATCTCAGCGTCCGGTGAGGGCGGTTACGCCCGCGAACTGACCGACGACGAGCGCGCCCAGCAGCAAAAGGCATTGGAAGAAGCGATCAGTGGCTTCGACGTGGTGATCACCACCGCGCTGGTGCCGGGCCGCCCGGCGCCAACGTTGGTGACCGCCGCTGCAGTGGAAGCGATGAAGCCTGGCAGCGTGGTGGTGGATCTCGCCGGCGAGACGGGCGGCAACTGCGAATTGACCGAGCCCGGCCGGACAGTCGTCAAGCACGACGTCACCATTGCCGCACCGCTGAACCTGCCGGCCACGATGCCCGAGCACGCCAGCGAGCTCTACAGCAAGAACATCACCGCGCTACTCGACTTGTTGATCAAAGACGGCAGGCTGGCCCCGGACTTCGACGACGAGGTGATTGCCCAGTCGTGTGTCACCCGCGGGAAGGACTCCTAGATGTACAACGAATTGTTGGAGAACCTGGCGATCCTGGTGCTGTCCGGATTCGTCGGGTTCGCGGTGATCTCGAAAGTGCCCAACACGTTGCACACCCCGCTGATGTCAGGAACCAACGCCATCCACGGCATTGTCGTTCTCGGCGCGCTGGTGGTTTTCGGCGAAATTGAGCACCCATCGCTCGTGTTGCAGGTCATCCTGTTCGTCGCGGTGGTGTTCGGCACGCTGAACGTCATCGGCGGATTCATCGTCACCGACCGAATGCTCGGCATGTTCAAGGCCAAGAAGCCCGCCGTGCCAGCCAAGCCCGACCGCGACGAGGCGCTCCGATGAACCTGCACTACCTGGTCGAGATTCTCTACATCATCTCCTTTTCACTCTTCATCTACGGGTTGATGGGGCTCACCGGCCCCAAGACCGCGGTGCGCGGGAACCTGATCGCCGCGGCCGGCATGACCATCGCCGTGGCGGCCACGTTGGTCATGATCCGACACACCAGCCAATGGCCGCTGATCATCGCCGGTCTGGTGGTGGGTGTTGTGCTCGGTGTGCCGCCGGCGCGACTGACCAAGATGACCGCCATGCCGCAGCTGGTGGCATTCTTCAACGGCGTGGGCGGAGGAACGGTCGCACTCATCGCGCTGTCGGAGTTCATCGATACCACCGGCTTTTCCGCATTCCAGCACGGCGAGTCGCCGACCGTGCACATCGTGGTGGCCTCATTGTTCGCCGCGATCATCGGGTCGATCTCGTTCTGGGGGTCTATCGTCGCGTTCGGCAAGTTGCAGGAGATCATCTCCGGGCGGCCGATCGGACTCGGCAAGGCGCAGCAGCCGATCAACCTGTTGCTGCTGGCCGTGGCCGTGGCCGCCGCCGTGGTGATCGGACTGCACGCGCATCCCGGGAGCGGTGGGGTCGCATTGTGGTGGATGATCGGCCTGTTGGTCGCCGCCGGCGTGCTGGGTCTGATGGTGGTGTTGCCGATCGGTGGCGCCGACATGCCGGTGGTCATCTCGATGCTCAACGCCATGACCGGCCTGTCGGCCGCGGCGGCGGGTCTGGCGTTGAACAACACCGCGATGATCGTGGCCGGCATGATCGTCGGCGCGTCCGGCTCGATCCTGACCAACCTGATGGCTAAGGCGATGAACCGCTCCATTCCGGCGATCGTCGCGGGCGGTTTCGGCGGCGGCGGTGTGGCGCCCAGTGGCGGCGGCGACGACAAACACGTCAAGGCCACTTCGGCCGCCGATGCCGCGATCCAGATGGCATACGCCAATCAGGTGATCGTGGTGCCCGGCTACGGGTTGGCCGTCGCGCAGGCGCAGCATGCGGTGAAGGACCTGGCAACCTTGCTGGAGGACAGGGGTGTGCCGGTCAAGTACGCGATTCACCCGGTCGCCGGCCGGATGCCCGGGCATATGAACGTGCTGCTGGCCGAGGCCGAAGTCGACTACGACGCGATGAAGGACATGGACGACATCAACGACGAGTTCGCCCGCACCGACGTCACCATCGTGATCGGCGCCAACGACGTCACCAACCCGGCGGCCCGCAACGAGACGTCCAGCCCGATCTACGGCATGCCGATCCTCAACGTGGACAAGTCGAGGTCGGTGATCGTGCTCAAACGGTCGATGAATTCCGGGTTCGCCGGCATCGACAACCCGCTGTTCTACGCCGACGGCACCACTATGTTGTTCGGTGATGCGAAGAAATCGGTGACCGAAGTCTCCGAGGAACTCAAGGCGTTGTAGCGCGCGAGCGCTGGCTCAGACGGGCGGATACGCCGGCGGCGGGTATCCGTCGCCGGTTTCGACCCCGCGTAGACCCCAGGTGAGGTACCGGAAGAAGAACTCGATTTCGTCGCTCACGTCGTAGTCAGGACTCGGATCCATCACTTCACCCTCTCGACTCGCGACTTGGTTCGCAACGGAGTTTAGTCACATCCGCGCCGGTGCGACAGGTTGTCGCCGCCTTGCCTAAACTGAACAACCAGTTGATTGATACAGCTTCGGCCGGGGCCCATGGGCTCCACCGGCAGCGACGATAGCGAGTAGCGATGCCATCCGACACCAGCCCCAACGGGCTAAGCCGCCGTGAGGAGTTGCTGGCTGTTGCCACCAAACTATTCGCGGCGCGCGGTTATCACGGCACCCGGATGGACGACGTCGCCGATGTGATCGGGCTCAACAAAGCAACGGTCTATCACTACTACGCCAGCAAGTCGCTGATCCTGTTCGACATTTACCGTCAGGCGGCCGAGGGCACCCTGGCCGCCGTGCACGACGATCCGTCCTGGACGGCCCGTGAAGCGCTGTACCAGTACACGGTCCGGCTGCTCACTGCGATCGCGAGCAACCCCGAGCGGGCCGCCGTGTACTTCCAGGAGCAGCCCTACATCACCGAGTGGTTCACCAGCGAGCAGGTCGCCGAGGTCCGCGAGAAGGAGCAGCAAGTCTACGAGCACGTACACGGCCTGATCGACCGCGGGATTGCCAGCGGCGAGTTCTATGAGTGCGACTCGCATGTGGTGGCGCTGGGGTACATCGGGATGACGCTGGGCAGCTACCGCTGGCTGCGGCCGAGCGGGCGCCGAACGGCCAAGGAGATCGCGGCGGAGTTCAGCACGGCACTGCTGCGCGGGCTGATCCGCGACGAATCGATCCGCAACCAGTCTCCGCTTGGAACTCGGAAGGAAACGTGAACCTCACGCGATCGGTGGAATCAATCTCGCTACGGACCCGAGGGCGCCACTGAGCACCGACAACTCCGTCACACTGGATTGACCGAAGTTGAACATCAGGCCCGGATTCGCCGACGGAAGATACGGATACGTATTGGGTAGCGCGGACTGCGGTAACAATCCGATGCTTACTAGGGCGGCTTGGGGGCCTTGCACGGTCCCGGTCGCCAGGGCCGAGGCCACGGCGATCGGGTTGATTGGCGCGAACAGGCTGGCCGGGGTGGGTACGTCGGCGTAGCCGTAGCCATAGCCCAAGTCGACTAGCACCCGTAGGTCGGGCTGAATCAGCTCGGCTATTGGGGTCCCTACGAAGGGGATGGCGCGAATCGGCTGCAACAGCGGCAGGTCCTGGGTCAGAAACATGTAGTAATGGGTGTTGCCGGTGTAGCCCGGAGACGTGGGCAACGGCACGGCATTGGCAACCTCGGCCGCGGTGAAGGGGTACGCGTTGTGCACCCATCTGATGCCCATGAAGGCGTTGAGGTCCGACAAGATATTGAGCGGGTACTGCGGGTTGTGGGCGTAGCCGTCGTATTGGCCGGTGTACATGTAGGTCTGGTAGGGGGAATCCGGTGGAGTCGCACCGTTGAACGACATATCCAAGAACGGGAGGTAAAGGCCCACGTAACGCTCGAGGACGCCGCCGTTGGGGTTATTGATATTACCGATCAACGTGAAAGCCAGCCGGCTTGGATCTGGGGCTTGGCCCGGTGGTAACGCCATAAGAGCGCGTATTTCATTGGTCGCTACCGCGGCGCTTTGCGAGTAGCCGAAAACGACGACGTCATGCCCATTTTGTAGTTCCGCGTTGATGCCGTTGTTCAGCAGCGTGACACCCTGGGCGATGGATTGGTCCAGTGACAGGTTCCCGATAAACGGCCACCACTGCTCGGGCGTGTACTGGGCGACCGGGTTGTTGGGCCCGAAAATGGGCCGAATGTATGCGCTGTCAATGATCGCCAAGACGCGGTCACTAAGGATCGGTTCCCCGGTGCCGCCCATCATCAACGCGGTTAGCGGGTTGCCTGACAGCATCCCGACAGAACCGAGGGCGCCGCTGGACCCGGCGGTGCCCGACATAGCAGCGGTGTTGCTGGCTTCAGCCTGGGCATAGGCGGCCCCGGCGGCAGCCAGCGCCCGGGTGAACTCGCCATGGAACGCCGCAGCCTGCTTTAGGACCTCTTGACATTCGCGCGCGTATTCGCTGAACAGCGCTGCAGCGGCCGACGACACCTCATCGGCGGCCGCGGCCAGCAGTCCGGTCGTTGGACCCGCAGCGGACGCGCTGGCCGCTCGTATCGCCGAACCGATCCCGTCCACGTCCGCGGCCGTCGTTGCCAACATCTCCGGGGCCGCGATGACGTAGGACATCTGGTCTCCTGTTCGACGCTGGGGCCCTTAGAGCCTAGAGCGCGCCCGCCGGGAAGCCCGGCGTTTTCGGCCAATCGTTATCGCGGCCGCGTCAGGTGAAGACCGGTGGCGGGATCAGGTGCAGGATGTTGCCGAGACCGCCACTCATCAGGGATAGCAGTGTCACCTGTGGCTGGCCGAAGTAGAAATTCAGGCCCGGGTTTATCGACGGGACCCACGGATAGCTGTCCGGGAACCACTCCGGCCCAATCAATCCGGCTTCCACCCCAATCTCCACGATGGCGCCATAGGGCGCCTGCAGGCTCCCTTTGATCAGGTAATACGTGACAGCGAACGGGTTGGGGATCGAGAACAGCCCGGCCGGAGTGGGGATATCCGCGTAATTGCCGCCCGGCCCGTAGTCGGCGTAGCCCAAGTCGACGAGCACCCGCAGCTGCGGCTGGAACAGGTCGGCGATCGGGGGACCGGCGTAGGGGATGTCACGGATCGGCTGGAGCAGTGGCAGATCCTGAGTCAGGAACATGTAGTACTGGGTGTTGCCGGTATAGCCCGGGGAGGTCGGCAACGGCACCGCGTTATCCACCTGGGTGGCCATGAGTTCCGGGTACGTGTTGTGCACGTAGAAGTAGCCCATGAAGGCGTTGATGTCCGACAGGATGCGCAGCGGGAATTGCGGCGCGTGGGCGATGCCGTCGTACTGGGCCGTGTAAATGTGTGTCGGGTAGGGACTATTCGCCGGGGTTGCGCCATTGAACGGCACGTCCAGGAACGGGATGTAGAAGCCGGGGAAGCGCGCCAGCAGCCCGCCGACGGGATTGTTGCCACTACCAATCATGACGAAGGAGATATCGTCCGGATTCGGCGAACCCATCGCCATCAGCGAATTGATGTAGTTGTTGATGATCGTGGCGCTCTGCGAGTAGCCGAACGCAACGACCTTGTTGTCGAGGGCCAGTTGGTTGTTGACGGCGGTATTCAGCAGCGCCACGCCTTCGGTGACGGACTGGTTGAACGTCAGATTGCCGAGGTCGGGGGTAACCGGCCAGAACTGCTCGGGCGTGAACAGGCCTTGCGAGACAGCACCCGGGAAGAGGGTCTGGATGAAAGCCTTGTTGATGTCTGTCACGTACTCGGGGTCGGGTAGCGGGTTATTGGTGCCGCCCATAATCAACGCCGTTATCGGACTCTCCGCAGCCAGCTGCGCGATCGCCGGCAGCCCGCCGGCCCCGCTGGATCCGTTGGGGCTCAACGGCGCACGGCCCAACAGCGTCCGGATCGGTGCGTTGATAGTGTCCAGCGCGTGCGATACCCGGGCCGCATTGGCCGCTTCGGCGTGTGCGTAGGCGTTGCCGGCGGCCTCCAACGTCCGGGTGAACTCGCTGTGGAACGCCGCGGCCTGCTTGACGACCGCCTGATACTCCCGCCCGTATGCGCTGAACAGGGCCGCCGTTGCCGCCGAAACCTCATCGCCGGCCGCGGCCAGCAGGTTACATGTCGGGCCTGCCGCAGCCGCGTTGGCGGCCCGCAGCGTGGAAGCGATCTCATCCACATGGGCAGCTGCCGTCGCCAGCATGTCAGGGGCTGTGACCAGGTGCGACATCTCCCCGTCCTTCCCAACGGACCGGCGCCCGCACCGGTCACTTGGGACTGACCCGCTACCGCGGGTATTAGGTACTTAACGAGAGTAAGGCGGTCCTGCCGCTACGTCCGGCGTTTGGACAAACCTCGATGACTGCCTGACCTATGGCGGCTGCTATAACCGCGAGCATGCTAACCAGCTTGGTGAGTGCGGTCGGATCGCATCACGTCACCACCGACCCTGACGTGCTGGCCGGCCGCAGCGTCGACCACACCGGCCGCTATCGGGGCCGGGCCAGCGCGCTGGTGCGGCCCGGCTCGGCTGAAGAGGTCGCCGAAGTGCTGCGGGTGTGCCGGGACGCTGGAGCCTATGTCACCGTTCAAGGCGGCCGCACCTCACTGGTGGCGGGCACCGTTCCCGAACACGACGACGTGCTGCTGTCTACCGAACGGCTTTGCGTCGTCAGCGATGTCGATACCGTTGAGCGCCGAATCGAGATCGGTGCCGGGGTCACACTGGCCGCGGTGCAGCACGCCGCGTCAACGGCTGGGCTGGTGTTCGGCGTGGATTTGTCGGCCCGGGATACCGCGACCGTCGGTGGCATGGCCTCGACGAACGCCGGCGGATTGCGCACGGTCCGTTACGGCAACATGGGCGAGCAGGTTGTCGGGCTAGACGTCGCGCTGCCCGACGGTACGGTGCTGCGCCGGCACAGCCGGGTGCGTCGCGACAACACCGGCTACGACCTGCCCGCGCTGTTCGTCGGGGCCGAAGGCACCCTGGGGGTTATCACCGCGCTGGATCTGCGGCTGCACCCCACCCCGTCGCATCGGGTGACAGCCGTGTGCGGGTTCGCCGAGCTGGCAGCGCTGGTCGATGCCGGCCGAATGTTCCGCGACGTGGAGGGCATCGCGGCGTTGGAATTGATTGACGGTCGGGCCGCCGCGCTAACCCGTGAACATCTTGGCGTTCGCCCCCCCGTCGAGGCTGACTGGTTGCTATTGGTGGAACTGGCCGCCGACCACGATCAGACCGACCGGCTCGCCGACCTGCTCGGCGGTGCACGGATGTGCGGGGAGCCCGCGGTCGGTGTGGATGCCGCTGCGCAGCAACGGTTGTGGCGCACCCGTGAATCGCTGGCCGAGGTGCTCGGTGTGTACGGCCCGCCGCTGAAGTTCGACGTCTCGCTGCCATTGTCGGCGATCAGCGGCTTCGCCCGAGATGCGGTCGCGTTGGTTCACCGACACGTCCCGGATTCTCCGGAGGCGTTGCCGCTGTTGTTCGGTCACATCGGTGAGGGCAACCTGCACCTGAACGTGCTGCGTTGCCCGCCTGATCGGGAACCGGCGTTGTACGCAAAGATGATGGGCCTCATCGCCGAATGCGGCGGTAACGTCAGTTCAGAACATGGGGTGGGCAGCCGCAAGCGTGCCTACCTGGGAATGTCCCGGCAGGCCAACGACGTCGCCGCGATGCGGAGGGTCAAGGCGGCGTTGGACCCGACCGGGTACCTTAACGCCGCGGTCTTGTTCGACTGACCGGTGCTGCGCAAGCATTCAGCGCCTTTAGAGATCACCGGTGAAACTGATGAGCTGACGCACCGCGATGCCATCGGCGAGGTGGTCCATCGCCTCGTTGATATCGTCCAACCGAATCGTTGACGTCACCAGCGACTCCACCGGCAGACGGCCCGATTGCCACAACGACACGAAGCGGGGAATGTCGTGGCTGGGCACCGCCGAACCCAGATAGCTGCCGATCAGTGACCGGCCTTCGGTGACAAAATCCAACGGCGACAAGCTGATCCGGACATCCGGTGGCGGCAACCCGACGGTGATGGTGCGCCCTCCGGGCGCGGTAAGCCCGATCGCGGTGTGCAGCGCGGCAGGATGACCGACGGCTTCGACAACCACGGCGGCTTTGACCCCGCCGGCCGTGGCCTGCTGCGGTGTGTAGATCTCATGGGCGCCCAAGGCCTTTGCGGCCGACAGCTTTTCGGGTAGCTGATCGACGGCGACCACACGAACGTCTGTATACGTCAAAGCGGTGAGCACCGCTGCCATACCGACGCCCCCGAGGCCGACGACGGCGACCGACTGGCCGGGCTGCGGATCACCGACGTTGAGTACCGCACCCCCACCGGTGAGCACCGCGCACCCGAGTAGGGCAGCGACGGTGGGCGGCACCTCGTGCGGCACCGGAACCACGCTGGCCCGGTTGACGACGACATGGGTCGCGAAACCCGAGACGCCGAGGTGGTGGTACACCGGGCGGCCGCCCCGGCTGAGCCGGATACCGCCACCGAGCAGTGTGCCGGCCTTGTTGGCCGCGCTGCCCGGTTCGCACGGCGTCCGACCGTCGGTCGCGCACGCCGCGCACTGGCCGCAACGCGGAAGGAACACCAGCACGACTCGCTGACCGACCGCGACCCCGTCGACGCCGTCGCCGACCTGCTCGACGATTCCAGCGGCTTCATGACCGAGCAAGATCGGCACCGGCCGTACCCGGGTGCCGTCGACCACCGACAGGTCGGAGTGGCACACGCCCGCAGCCTCGATTCGGACAAGGACCTCACCGCGGTCGGGCGGGTCCAGGTGCAGCTCGACGACGCTGATTGGTTTCGACCGCCAATAGGGCCGCGGCACACCGATCTGGTCTAGCACCGCGCCCCGGATGGCAGGCATGTTGGAATACAACCATGGCTGCACTGCCGGCACCGGAGAAGCTCCTGCGCAGCGACTTTCCGGTGCTGTGGCCGGTGGGAACTCGATGGGCCGACAACGACATGTTCGGCCACCTCAACAACGCCGTCTACTACCAGCTGTTTGACACCGCGATAAACGCCTGGATCAACACGAGCACCGGGGTTGACCCGCTCGCGATGCCTGTGCTGGGCATTGTCGCGGAGTCGGGCTGCCGTTATTTCTCGGAACTGCGTTTCCCGGAGAGCCTAATGGTGGGCCTGGCTGTGACGCGGTTGGGGCGCAGCAGCGTCACCTACCGGCTGGGTGTGTTTAAGGAGCCTGACGATGCGGGGGTGATCACCGCACTCGGGCACTGGGTGCACGTCTATGTCGATCGGACTAGCCGCAGGCCGGTTCCGATTCCCGAGGCCATTCGGTCGCTGTTGTCGACGGCTTGCGTAAGCGGATAAGCCGCGCCCAGATTGCGTTCAGGGCTGTGATTTTCGCCGCTCCAACCACAGCCATGACGGCAATCTCGTGCTCACCGCGACCCAGGTATGCTTCCCGAATGCCAGTTTTGAGCAAGACCGTCGAGGTCACCGCCGACGCCGCATCGATCATGGCCATCGTTGCCGATATCGAGCGCTACCCAGAGTGGAATGAAGGGGTCAAGGGCGCATGGGTGCTCGCTCGCTACGATGACGGGCGTCCCAGCCAGGTGCGGCTCGACACCGCTGTTCAAGGCATCGAGGGCACCTATATCCACGCCGTGTACTACCCAGGCGAAAACCAGATTCAAACCGTCATGCAGCAGGGTGAACTGTTTGCCAAGCAGGAGCAGCTGTTCAGTGTGGTGGCAACCGGCGCCGCGAGCTTGCTCACGGTGGACATGGACGTCCAGGTCACCATGCCGGTGCCCGAGCCGATGGTGAAGATGCTGCTCAACAACGTCCTGGAGCATCTCGCCGAAAATCTCAAGCAGCGCGCCGAGCAGCTGGCGGCCAGCTAAGGCATGTGCGGGCTCAGCCGAAGACTTCGGTCTCAGCCAGGGCCTCCGTCAGCCTGCGTGCCCCATCGGTGAACTGCCAGACGGTGTGCTCGATTACGGCGGCTGTGTCGCGGCGGCGCAGCGCGGCGATCAGCTGCCGATGACTGTTCACCGCGTCCGCGCCCCATCGCGGGTCGGCCGCGAACACCTGCGCCCATATAGCGCGCGGCATTAAGCAGGAACCAGGCCAACTTGATCCGGCGGCTCGCTTTGTTGAAGACGCGGTGGAACGCGAACTCGATCGACGCGATGGTTTTGGCATCACCGGACCCGATAGCACCGGCCAGCGCATTGTTGATGCGGTCCAGCTCGTCGATCTCAACGTCGGTGATGTGAGCGGTGGCCGATGTGGCAAGTTCTTGGGCAATGGTGGCCTGCAGCCAGAAAATGTCGTCGATGTCTTGGCGGGTCAACGGCAGCACCACGTGGCCGCGATGTGGCTCCAGCCCGACCATCCCCTCACCGCGCAGTTTCAGCAGCGCCTCCCGCACCGGCGTGACGCTGACTCCGAGCTCGGCTGCCGTCTCGTCGAGACGGATGAACGTTCCAGAGCGCAGGGCGCCCGACATGATGGCGGCCCGCAGGTGGCCCGCGACCTCGTCGGACAACTGTGCCCGGCGCAGGGGAAGCTGGCTCCGCGGCTTCGCCGATAGAGGTGCGTTCACGTGGCTTGCCAGGACTTTCAGGGTCGGGCCGGGATTGCCGGGGACTTGCCGGGGGCTTGGCGGGGGCTTGTTGTTGGGCCGCTCAGGCCATAGTGTGACCCAGACAACATCATGCTTTATCAAATATCAACCTGGCGCAAGGGATGCGCAAGTGAAAGGAAGGGAAGGAAGGGATAGTTGACCGCGCAACTGGCCAGTCACCTGACGCGGGCGCTAACACTAGCCCAACAGCAGCCCTACCTTGCTCGCCGGCAGAACTGGGTCAACCAGCTCGAACGGCACGCGATGATGCAGCCAGACGCGCCGGCGCTGAGGTTTGTGGGCAACACCATGACGTGGGCTGACCTAAGGCGCCGGGTTGCGGCGCTGGCGGGCGCATTGAGCGGTCGCGGGGTCGGTTTCGGCGATCGGGTCATGATCCTGATGCTTAACCGCACCGAGTTCGTCGAGTCGGTGCTGGCCGCCAACATGATCGGGGCCATCGCCGTACCACTGAATTTCCGGCTCACCCCAACCGAAATCGCCGTCCTGGTCGAAGACTGTGTCGCACACGTGATGCTGACCGAAGCTGCGCTGGCTCCGGTGGCCATCGGTGTCCGCAACATCCAGCCCTTGCTGAGCGTGATCGTGGTCGCCGGCGGATCCAGCCAGGACAGCGTGTTCGGCTATGAGGACCTACTCAACGAGGCCGGGGATGTCCACGAACCGGTGGACATCCCGAACGACTCGCCGGCCTTGATCATGTACACCTCGGGCACCACCGGCCGCCCGAAGGGCGCCGTGCTGACTCACGCGAACCTCACCGGTCAGGCGATGACCGCGCTCTACACCAGTGGCGCCAATATCAACAGCGACGTCGGTTTCGTCGGCGTCCCGCTGTTCCATATCGCCGGAATCGGCAACATGCTGACCGGGCTGCTGCTCGGCTTGCCCACGGTGATCTATCCGCTGGGCGCGTTCGACCCGGGACAGCTGCTCGACGTGCTGGAGGCAGAGAAGGTCACCGGCATCTTTCTGGTTCCCGCGCAGTGGCAGGCGGTCTGTACCGAACAGCAAGCACGACCACGTGACTTGAGGTTACGGGTGTTGTCGTGGGGAGCTGCGCCGGCGCCGGATGCGTTGCTGCGGCAGATGTCGGCAACCTTTCCCGAAACCCAGATACTGGCCGCATTCGGCCAGACCGAGATGTCACCGGTCACCTGCATGCTGCTCGGCGAAGATGCGATCGCTAAGCGCGGATCGGTCGGCAGGGTGATCCCGACCGTCGCCGCAAGGGTGGTCGATCAGAACATGAACGATGTCCCCGTCGGCGAAGTGGGCGAAATTGTCTACCGGGCACCAACATTGATGAGCTGCTACTGGAACAACCCGGAGGCCACCGCGGAGGCGTTCGCAGGCGGCTGGTTCCATTCTGGGGATCTGGTTCGTATGGACTCCGACGGTTACGTCTGGGTGGTGGACCGCAAGAAGGACATGATTATCTCCGGCGGTGAAAACATTTACTGCGCCGAGCTGGAAAACGTTCTGGCCAGCCATCCCGACATCGCCGAAGTCGCGGTCATCGGCCGGGCCGACGAGAAGTGGGGAGAGGTGCCGATCGCGGTCGCGGCCGTAACGAACGACGACCTTCGGATCGAAGACCTAGGTGAGTTCCTGACCGACCGGCTTGCGCGCTACAAGCACCCCAAGGCGCTCGAGATCGTGGACGCTCTGCCCCGCAACCCCGCGGGGAAGGTGCTCAAGACTGAACTGCGATTGCGCTACGGCGCCTGTGTGAATGTTGAAAGACGTTCTGCATCAGCTGGTTTCACGGAGAGAAGGGAAAACCGACAGAAATTGTAACGTTTGCCCGCTATTGACGAAGGGTTAAATGTGCGGATGCCTTACACTCCTGGCTGGCCATCGGGTAGATTCCTGTGGTCTCCGTTACTCCCTGTGAGTAACGAGGTGGCGGTCACACACCAAGGGTCGGGGCAAGGAGGAGGCGTGCGACATGATGCGCCGCGGCGCCGCGATACCCAGGTCGGCGGCTTGAGGGAGCCGCGGTGACGACGTCGACAACGCTTGGCGGTTACGTCCGCGACCAACTGCAAACCCCGCTGACCCTCGTCGGTGGATTCTTTCGCATGTGTGTGCTGACTGGAAAGGCGCTGTTTCGCTGGCCGTTCCAGTGGCGCGAGTTCATTCTGCAGTGCTGGTTCATCATGCGGGTCGGATTTTTACCGACGATCATGGTCTCGATACCGCTGACGGTGCTGTTGATCTTCACGCTCAATATTCTGCTGGCCCAGTTCGGCGCGGCAGACATCTCCGGTTCCGGCGCGGCGATCGGCGCGGTCACCCAGCTTGGCCCGCTGACAACGGTGCTGGTGGTCGCCGGCGCCGGATCCACGGCCATCTGCGCCGACCTGGGTGCCCGCACCATCCGCGAGGAAATCGACGCGATGGAGGTGCTGGGCATCGATCCCATCCACCGTCTGGTGGTGCCGCGGGTGCTCGCCTCGATGCTGGTCGCCACGCTGCTCAACGGCTTGGTGATCACCGTCGGCCTGGTCGGTGGCTTTCTCTTCGGTGTCTATCTGCAGAACGTTTCGGGCGGCGCCTACCTTGCCACGCTGACCTTGATCACCGGCCTGCCCGAGGTGGTCATCGCAACCATCAAAGCCGCAACGTTCGGCCTGATCGCGGGCCTTGTCGGCTGCTATCGGGGGCTGACCGTCCGTGGCGGTTCCAAGGGTCTTGGCACCGCCGTCAACGAGACCGTGGTGCTGTGTGTGATTGCCCTGTTCGCCGTCAACGTGATCTTGACGACCATCGGTGTGCGATTCGGGACGGGGCGCTGACATGTCGACCGCTGCTGTGCTGCGCGCCCGCTTCCCGCGGGCGGTCGCCAACCTTCGTCAATATGGAGGTGCGGCGGCCCGTGGATTGGACGAGGCCGGCCAGCTCACCTGGTTCGCTTTGACCAGCATCGGGCAGATCGCGCACGCGCTGCGCTACTACCGCAAGGAGACGCTGCGGCTGATCGCCCAGATCGGCATGGGTACCGGCGCGATGGCCGTCGTCGGCGGCACGGTCGCCATCGTTGGCTTTGTCACGCTGTCCGGCAGCTCGCTGGTCGCAATCCAGGGCTTCGCGTCGCTGGGCAACATCGGTGTCGAGGCGTTCACCGGGTTCTTCGCCGCACTGATCAACGTGCGCATCGCCGGCCCAGTTGTCACGGGTGTCGCCCTGGCGGCCACGGTCGGTGCGGGTGCTACGGCCGAGCTGGGCGCGATGCGGATCAGCGAGGAGATCGATGCCCTGGAAGTGATGGGCATCAAGTCGATCTCGTTTCTGGCCTCCACCCGGATCATGGCCGGGCTGGTGGTGATCATCCCGCTGTACGCGTTGGCGATGATTATGTCGTTCCTGTCCCCGCAGATCACCACCACGGTGCTCTACGGGCAGTCGAACGGCACCTACGAGCATTACTTTCAAACGTTCCTGCGTCCCGACGATGTCTTTTGGTCCTTCTTGGAGGCCCTCATCATCACTGCGATCGTCATGGTCAGCCACTGCTACTACGGGTACGCCGCCGGTGGAGGCCCCGTCGGTGTCGGCGAGGCCGTCGGCCGATCGATGCGTTTCTCGTTGGTCTCGGTGCAGGTCGTTGTCCTGTTTGCAGCGTTGGCGCTCTACGGTGTCGACCCGAACTTCAATCTCACGGTGTAGCCGCATGACGACGCCGGGGAAGCTGAACAAGGCGCGAGTGCCGCCCTACAAGACGGCGGGTTTGGGTCTAGTGCTGGTCTTCGCGCTCGTAGTTGCCTTGGTATACCTGCAGTTTCGCGGGGAGTTCACGCCCAAGACGCAGTTGACGATGCTGTCCGCTCGTGCGGGTTTGGTGATGGATCCCGGGTCGAAGGTCACCTATAACGGGGTGGAGATCGGGCGGGTAGACACCATCTCGGAGGTCACACGTGACGGCGAGTCGGCGGCCAAGTTCATCTTGGATGTGGATCCGCGTTACATCCACCTGATTCCGGCAAATGTGAACGCCGACATCAAGGCGACCACGGTGTTCGGCGGTAAGTATGTGTCGTTGACCACGCCGAAAAACCCGACAAAGAGGCGGATAACGCCAAAAGACGTCATCGACGTACGGTCGGTGACCACCGAGATCAACACGTTGTTCCAGACGCTCACCTCGATCGCCGAGAAGGTGGATCCGGTCAAGCTGAACCTGACCCTGAGCGCGGCCGCGGAGGCGTTGACCGGGCTGGGCGATAAGTTCGGCGAGTCGATCGTCAACGCCAACACCGTTCTGGATGACCTCAATTCGCGGATGCCGCAGTCGCGCCACGACATTCAGCAATTGGCGGCTCTGGGCGACGTCTACGCCGACGCGGCGCCGGACCTGTTCGACTTTCTCGACAGTTCGGTGACCACCGCCCGCACCATCAATGCCCAGCAAGCGGAACTGGATTCGGCGCTGTTGGCGGCGGCCGGGTTCGGCAACACCACAGCCGATGTCTTCGACCGCGGCGGGCCGTATCTGCAGCGGGGGGTCGCCGACCTGGTCCCCACCGCCACCCTGCTCGACACTTATAGCCCGGAACTGTTCTGCACGATCCGCAACTTCTACGATGCCGATCCGCTCGCTAAAGCGGCGTCCGGTGGCGGTAACGGCTACTCGCTGAGGACGAACTCAGAGATCCTATCCGGGATAGGTATCTCCTTGTTGTCTCCCCTGGCGTTAGCCACCAATGGGGCGGCAATCGGAATCGGACTGGTAGCCGGATTGATAGCGCCGCCCCTCGCGGTGGCCGCAAATCTAGCGGGAGCCCTACCCGGAATCGTTGGCGGCGCGCCCAATCCCTATACCTATCCGGAGAATCTGCCGCGGGTGAACGCTCGCGGTGGCCCGGGGGGCGCCCCCGGTTGCTGGCAGCCGATCACCCGGGATCTGTGGCCAGCGCCGTATCTGGTGATGGACACCGGTGCCAGCCTCGCCCCGTACAACCACATGGAGGTTGGCTCGCCTTATGCAGTCGAGTACGTCTGGGGCCGTCAGGTAGGGGATAACACGATCAACCCATGAAAATCACTGGAACCGTCGTCAAACTCGGCATCGTCTCGGTGGTGCTGCTGTTCTTCACGGTGATGATCATCGTGATTTTCGGTCAGATGCGCTTCGACCGGACTAATGGCTATACCGCGGAGTTCAGCAATGTCAGCGGGCTGCGCCAAGGCCAGTTTGTCCGTGCTTCGGGGGTAGAGATCGGCAAGGTCAAAGCACTACACCTGGTCGACGGTGGCCGTCGGGTTCGGGTGGAGTTCAATATCGATCGTTCGGTGCCGTTGTATCAGTCCACGACCGCCCAGATCCGCTATTCCGACCTGATCGGTAACCGGTACGTGGAGCTCAAACGGGGTGAGGGCAAGGGGGCCAACGATCTGCTGCCGCCAGGTGGACTCATCCCATTGTCCCGCACGTCACCGGCCTTGGATCTGGACGCGTTGATCGGTGGTTTCAAGCCGGTGTTTCGGGCGTTGGATCCCGCGAAGGTGAACAACATCGCCAACGCGCTCATCACCGTCTTCCAGGGGCAAGGTGGCACCATAAACGACATCCTCGACCAGACCGCGCAACTGACCAGCCAGATCGCGGAGCGCGATCAGGCGATCGGTGAGGTTGTCAAGAACCTGAACATCGTGCTGGACACCACGGTCAAGCATCGAAAAGAGTTCGACGAGACGGTCAATAACTTGGAGAATCTGATCACTGGGCTGAGGAACCACTCCGACCAGTTGGCCGGCGGCCTCGCGCACATCAGCAACGGCGCCGGCACGGTGGCCGACCTGCTTGCCGAGAATCGCACGTTGGTGCGCAAGGCCGTCAGCTACCTGGACGCTATTCAGCAACCGGTCATCGACCAGCGCGTCGAGTTGGACGACCTGCTCCACAAGACGCCGACCGCGTTGACGGCGCTCGGACGCGCCAACGGAACCTACGGCGATTTCCAGAACTTCTACCTCTGCGACCTCCAGATCAAGTGGAACGGATTCCAAGCCGGAGGGCCGGTCCGCACGGTGAAGCTCTTTAGCCAGCCGACGGGTAGGTGCACGCCGCAATGAGAACGCTGGAACCACCCAACCGAATGCGAATTGGGCTCATGGGCATCGTCGTTGCGCTGCTCGTTGTCGCTGTGGGCCAAAGCTTTACCAGTGTTCCCATGCTATTCGCAAAGCCGAGCTACTACGGCCAGTTCACCGACTCCGGCGGACTGCACAAGGGCGACAGGGTACGCATCGCCGGCTTGGGAGTGGGCACCGTGGAGGGGCTCAAGATCGACGGCGACCACATCGTGGTCAAGTTCTCCATCGGCACCAACACCATCGGCACCGAGAGCCGCCTAGCCATCCGCACCGACACCATCCTGGGTAGGAAAGTGCTCGAGATCGAGCCGCGCGGCGCCCAAGCGTTGCCGCCCGGGGGCGTTTTGCCGGTTGGGCAAAGCACCACCCCGTACCAGATTTACGACGCGTTCTTCGACGTCACCAAGGCCGCATCCGGCTGGGACATCGAGACGGTCAAGCGGTCGCTGAATGTGTTGTCGGAGACCGTTGATCAGACCTATCCGCACCTGAGCGCCGCCCTCGACGGGGTGGCTAAGTTCTCCGACACCATCGGCAAGCGCGACGAGCAGATCACGCACCTACTAGCCCAGGCCAACCAGGTGGCCAGCATCCTGGGTGATCGCAGTGAGCAGGTCGACCGCCTATTGGTCAACGCTAAGACCCTGATCGCCGCGTTCAACGAGCGCGGCCGCGCGGTCGACGCCCTGCTGGGGAACATCTCCGCTTTCTCGGCCCAGGTGCAAAACCTTATCAACGACAACCCGAACCTGAACCATGTGCTCGAGCAGCTGCGCATCCTCACCGACCTGTTGGTCGACCGCAAGGAGGATTTGGCTGAAACCCTGACGATCTTGGGCAGATTCAGCGCGTCGTTCGGTGAGACGTTTGCCTCTGGGCCCTACTTCAAAGTGCTGCTGGCCAACCTGGTGCCGGGTCAGATCTTGCAGCCGTTTGTCGATGCGGCATTCAAGAAGCGTGGTATTAGCCCGGAGGACTTCTGGCGCAGCGCCGGGCTGCCGGCATACCGGTGGCCCGACCCCAATGGCACCCGGTTCCCCAACGGTGCGCCGCCGCCACCACCGCCGGTGTTGGAGGGCACGCCCGAGCATCCCGGGCCGGCGGTGCCGCCGGGATCGCCGTGCTCCTACACCCCGCCGGCGGACGGTCTGCCGCGGCCGTGGGATCCGCTGCCCTGCGCTAACCTCACTCAAGGTCCATTCGGTGGCCCCGATTTCCCGGCGCCGCTGGATGTCGCGACGTCGCCGCCGAACCCAGACGGTCCACCGCCCGCCCCGGGCCTACCAATCGCGGGACGTCCGGGTGAGGTGCCGCCGAACGTTCCCGGCACGCCGGTGCCGATTCCACAGGAGGCTCCCCCCGGGGCACGCACGCTGCCCCTCGGGCCGGCGCCTGGTCCGGCTCCGCCCCCGGCGGCGCCAGGCCCGCCGGCACCACCGGGCCCCGGGCCGCAGTTGCCGGCCCCGTTCATCAACCCCGGCGGCACCGGCGGTAGTGGCGTGACGGGAGGTAGCGAGAATTGAGCACCATCTTTGATATCCGCAACCTGCGGTTGCCGCAGCTGTCGCGGGCCTCGGTTGTCATCGGATCGTTGGTGGTGGTGCTGGCGCTGGCCGCCGGAATTGTTGGTGTGCGGCTCTATCAAAAACTGACGAACAACACGGTGGTCGCCTACTTCACCCAAGCCAATGCGCTGTATGTCGGAGACAAGGTCCAGATTATGGGCCTCCCGGTCGGTTCGATCGACAAGATCGAACCAGCCGGCGACAAAATGAAGGTGACTTTCCACTACCAGAACAAGTACAAGGTGCCTGCCAATGCCTCCGCGGTGATCCTCAACCCCACCTTGGTGGCGTCGCGGAACATTCAGTTGGAGCCACCCTACAGAGGTGGTCCAGTGCTGGCCGATAATGCGGTGATCCCGGTCGAGCGCACCCAGGTACCGACGGAGTGGGACGAGCTGCGGGACAGCGTTTCGCATATTATCGACGAGCTCGGCCCGACACCTGAGCAGCCCAAGGGGCCGTTCGGCGAAGTCATCGAGGCATTCGCCGACGGGCTGGCCGGCAAGGGTAAGCAAATCAACACCACGCTGAACAGCCTGTCGCAGGCGTTGAACGCCTTGAATGAGGGCCGCGGCGACTTCTTCGCGGTGGTACGCAGCCTGGCGCTATTCGTCAACGCGCTACATCAGGACGACCAACAGTTCGTCGCGTTGAACAAGAACCTTGCGGAGTTCACCGACAGGTTGACCCACTCCGATGCGGACCTGTCGAACGCCATCCAGCAATTCGACAGCTTGCTCGCCGTCGCGCGCCCGTTCTTCGCCAAGAACCGCGAGGTGCTGACGCATGACGTCAATAATCTCGCGACCGTGACCACCACGTTGCTGCAGCCCGATCCGTTGGATGGGTTGGAGACCGTCCTGCACATCTTCCCGACGCTGGCGGCGAACATTAACCAGCTTTACCATCCGACACACGGTGGCGTGGTGTCGCTTTCCGCGTTCACGAATTTCGCCAACCCGATGGAGTTCATCTGCAGCTCGATTCAGGCGGGTAGCCGGCTCGGTTATCAAGAGTCGGCCGAACTCTGTGCGCAGTATCTGGCGCCAGTCCTCGATGCGATCAAGTTCAACTACTTTCCGTTCGGCCTGAACGTGGCCAGCACCGCCTCGACACTGCCTAAAGAGATCGCGTACTCCGAGCCCCGCTTGCAGCCGCCCAACGGGTACAAGGACACCACGGTGCCCGGCATCTGGGTGCCGGATACGCCGTTGTCACACCGCAACACGCAGCCCGGTTGGGTGGTGGCACCCGGGATGCAAGGGGTTCAGGTGGGACCGATCACGCAGGGTTTGCTGACGCCGGAGTCCCTGGCCGAACTCATGGGTGGTCCCGATATCGCCCCTCCGTCGTCAGGGCTGCAAACCCCGCCCGGACCCCCGAATGCGTACGACGAGTACCCCGTGCTGCCGCCGATCGGTTTACAGGCCCCACAGGTGCCGATACCACCGCCGCCTCCTGGGCCCGACGTAATCCCGGGTCCGGTGCCACCGACGCCGGCACCGGTGGGGGCGCCGTTGCCCGCTGAGGCAGGAGGGGGTCAATGATGAGCGTGCTGGCGCGGATGCGGGTGATGCGCCACCGAGCCTGGCAGGGGCTGGTGTTGCTGGTGCTCGCACTCTTGCTGAGTTCGTGCGGCTGGCGCGGCATCTCCAATGTGGCGATCCCCGGCGGCCCGGGCACCGGCCCGGGCTCCTACACCATCTACGTGCAGATGCCGGACACGTTGGCGATCAACGGCAACAGTCGGGTCATGGTGGCCGACGTCTGGGTCGGATCGATCCGCGCGATCAAGTTGAAGAACTGGGTGGCCACGCTGACGCTGAGCCTGAAGAAGGACGTCACGCTACCGAAAAATGCCACCGCCAAGATCGGGCAGACCAGCCTGCTGGGTTCGCAGCACGTCGAGCTGGCCGCGCCGCCAGATCCGTCGCCGGTGCCGCTGAAGGATGGTGACACCATCCCGTTGAAGCGCTCCTCGGCCTATCCCACCACCGAGCAGACGCTGGCCAGCATCGCCACCTTGTTGCGCGGCGGCGGCCTGGTGAACCTCGAAGGGATTCAGCAAGAGATCAACGCCATCGTGACGGGGCGGGCGGACCAGATCCGGGCCTTTCTTGGCAAGCTCGACACCTTCACCGACGAGCTCAACCAGCAACGCGATGACATTACCCGCGCCATTGATTCCACCAATCGGTTGTTGGCTTATGTGGGCGGTCGTTCGGAAGTCCTCAATCGGGTGCTCACCGACCTACCGCCATTGATCAAGCACTTTGCGGATAAGCAGGAACTGTTGATCAACGCTTCCGATGCGGTAGGCCGGCTCAGCCAGTCCGCCGACCAGTATCTTTCGGCTGCCCGGGGCGATCTGCACCAGGACCTGCAGGCGCTGCAATGCCCGCTCAAGGAACTGCGTCGAGCCGCTCCGTATCTGGTGGGTGCGCTCAAATTGATCCTCACCCAGCCCTTTGACGTCGACACCGTGCCGCAGCTGGTGCGGGGCGACTACATGAACTTGTCGCTGACGCTGGACCTGACCTACAGCGCCATCGACAATGCGTTCCTTACCGGGACCGGATTCTCCGGTGCGTTGCGCGCCCTCGAGCAGTCTTTTGGCCGCGATCCCGAGACAATGATTCCCGACATCCGGTACACACCGAACCCCAACGATGCGCCGGGCGGCCCGCTGGTAGAAAGGGGAAATCGCCAGTGCTGACTCGCTTCATCCGACGCCAGTTGATCCTTTTTGCGATCGTCTCCGTAGTCGCAATCGTCGTATTGGGCTGGTACTACCTGCGAATTCCGAGTCTGGTGGGTATCGGGCAGTACACCTTGAAGGCCGACTTGCCCGCATCGGGTGGCCTGTATCCGACGGCCAATGTGACCTACCGCGGTATCACCATTGGCAAGGTTACTGCCGTCGAGCCCACCGACCAGGGCGCACGAGTGACGATGAGCATCGCCAGCAACTACAAAATCCCCGTCGATGCCTCGGCGAACGTGCATTCGGTGTCAGCGGTGGGCGAGCAGTACATCGACCTGGTGTCCACCGGTGCTCCGGGTAAATACTTCTCCTCCGGACAGACCATCACCAAGGGCACCGTTCCCAGTGAGATCGGGCCGGCGCTGGACAATTCCAATCGCGGGTTGGCCGCATTGCCCACGGAGAAGATCGGCTTGCTGCTCGACGAGACCGCGCAAGCGGTGGGTGGGCTGGGACCCGCGTTGCAACGGTTGGTCGATTCCACTCAAGCGATCGTCGGTGACTTCAAAACCAACATTGGCGACGTCAACGACATCATCGAGAACTCCGGGCCGATTTTGGACAGCCAGGTCAACACGGGTGATCAGATCGAGCGCTGGGCGCGCAAATTGAACAATCTGGCCGCACAGACCGCGACCAGGGATCAGAACGTGCGAAGCATCCTGTCCCAGGCGGCCCCCACCGCCGATGAGGTTAACGCGGTATTCAGCGGTGTTCGCGATTCGCTGCCACAGACCCTGGCCAATCTTGAGGTTGTGTTCGATATGCTCAAGCGCTACCACGCCGGCGTGGAGCAATTGTTGGTGTTCCTCCCACAGGGTGCCGCGATCGCACAGACCGTACTCACGCCAACTCCGGGTGCTGCCCAGCTGCCGCTCGCGCCGGCGATCAACTATCCGCCGCCGTGCTTGACGGGTTTTCTTCCTGCATCGGAGTGGCGGTCTCCGGCCGATACCAGTCCCAGGCCGTTGCCGTCGGGAACCTATTGCAAGATTCCCCAGGATGCCCAGCTGCAAGTCCGGGGGGCGCGCAACATTCCCTGTGTCGATGTCCTGGGCAAACGAGCGGCGACGCCGAAGGAGTGCCGCAGTAAGGACCCGTACGTTCCGCTGGGTACCAACCCGTGGTTTGGTGATCCGAACCAGATTCTCACCTGCCCGGCACCTGGAGCGCGCTGCGATCAGCCGGTGAAGCCCGGGTTGGTGATTCCGGCGCCCTCGATCAACACCGGTTTGAATCCGGCGCCCGCCGATCAGGTGCAAGGAACGCCCCCGCCGGTCAGTGACCCGTTGCAAAGACCGGGTTCGGGTACTGTGCAGTGCAACGGGCAGCAGCCTAACCCGTGCGTCTACACTCCAACATCGGGCCCGTCGGCGGTCTATAGCCCGGCCAGCGGTGAACTGGTGGGGCCGGATGGTGTCAAGTACGCCGTCGCAAACTCGAGCACAACAGGAGACGACGGATGGAAGGAGATGCTGGCGCCGGCCAGCTGAACCCTGCCGATGCGAATAAGTCGTCGTCTACGGAGGTGAAGGCGGCGGATTCGGCGGAATCTGACGCCGGAGCCGACCAGACTGGCCCGCAGGTGAAGGCGGCGGATTCGGCGGAATCTGACGCCGGAGAGCTCGGCGAGGACGCGTGCCCAGAACAGGCCCTCGTCGAGCGGCGCCCGTCGCGGTTGCGGCGAGGCTGGCTTGTTGGCATTGCGGCGACGCTGCTCGCGTTGGCCGGTGGCCTTGGCGCAGCGGGTTATTTTGCGTTGCGCTCACACCAGGAAAGCCAATCAATCGCGCGCGAGGACCTTGCGGCCATTGAGGCCGCTAAGGATTGCGTTGCGGCCACGCAGGCACCCGATGCTGGGGCGATGTCGGCTAGCATGCAGAAGATCATCGAGTGTGGCACCGGTGATTTCGGTGCCCAGGCGTCGTTGTACACCAGCATGCTCGTCGAGGCGTATCAAGCGGCCAGCGTCCACGTGCAAGTGACCGATATGCGCGCGGCGGTCGAGCGCAACAACAATGACGGGTCGGTCGATGTTCTGGTGGCGCTCCGGGTCAAGGTGTCCAACACCGACTCGGATGCCCATGAAGTCGGCTACCGTCTTCGGGTCCGGATGGCACTGGATGAGGGCCGCTATAAGATCGCCAAACTCGACCAGGTGACGAAGTGACGGTGGTGGTCGAGAAGACGCCGACCACCCTGCCCCAGGCGACACCGAACGGTGCAGCGCCCTGGCATGTTCGGGCGGGCGCCTTCGCCATCGACGTGCTGCCCGGGCTCGCCGTGGCGGCGACCATGGCGTTGACGGCTTTAACGGTGCCGCCGGGCAGCGCGTGGCGGTGGTTATGCGCTTGTCTGCTCGGATTGACCATTCTCCTTCTGGCCGTTAACCGGTTGTTGTTGCCGACGATTACCGGATGGAGTCTTGGCCGCGCTCTTACCGGCATCCGGGTGGTTCGGCGTGACGGCTCCGCCATCGGTCCGTGGCGGTTGCTGGTCCGGGATTTGGCGCACTTGGTGGACACCCTCTCGCTGTTTGTGGGTTGGCTGTGGCCGCTGTGGGATTCGCGGCGACGCACCTTCGCCGACCTGTTGTTGCGCACTGAGGTGCGACGTGTCGAACCGGTGCAGCGGCCCGCGGTGATACGGCGACTGACGGCGGCGGTGGCATTGGCGGCGGCGGGCGCGTGCGCGAGCGCAACCGCGGTGGGCGCTGCGGTGGTGTACGTCAATGAATGGCAAACCGATCACACTCGCGCGCAGCTCGCAACGCGGGGCCCGAAGCTCGTGGTCGACGTCCTGAGCTACGACCCCGAAACGGTGCAGCGTGATTTCGAACGGGCGCGATCGCTGGCCACCGACAGGTACCGCCCGCAGCTGAGCATCCAACAGGATTCGGTGCGCGAGTCGGGACCTGTTCGTAACCAGTACTGGGTTACCGACAGCGCGGTGCTGTCGGCGACACCAGCTCAGGCGACCATGCTGTTGTTCATGCAGGGTGAACGCGGTACACCACCCAATCAGCGGTATATTCAGTCAACTGTGCGGGCGATCTTCCAAAAATCGCGCGGGCAATGGCGCCTCGACGATCTGGCAGTCGTGATGAAACCCCGACAACCCACCGGCGAAAAATGAGCCCCCGTCGTAAGTTTGAACCCGGCGAGGGGGCGCTGCTGGCCCCGCAGTCAATCGAACCGTCGCGGCGATGGGGTTTGCCGCTGGCTCTGACCGCATCCGCTGTGGTTATGGCCGCGGCGATCTCAGCCTGTGCGCTCATGCGGATCTCCCATGAATCGCACCAGCGAGCAGCGCACAAGGATATCGTGATGCTCAGTGATGTCCGATCTTTCATGACCATGTTCACGTCACCGGATCCGTTTCACGCCAACGAATATGCGGAGCGGGTGCTGTCCCACGCCACGGGCGACTTCGCCAAGCAGTACCACGAAAGAGCAAACGATATCCTGATTCGCATCTCCGGGGTGGAACCGACCACAGGAACGGTTCTAGACGCGGGCGTACAGAGGTGGAACGAGGATGGTAGTGCCAACGTGCTGGTGGTCACCCAGATCACCTCGAAATCCGCGGACGGCAAGCGGGTGGTCTCGAACGCCAATCGTTGGCTGGTAACGGCTAAGCAGGAAGGTAACGAGTGGAAGATCAGCAGTCTGCTTCCGGTGATCTGACCCAAAAGTCCGTTGCCAACGGAGAGTCCACCGACACGGCATCCGCAGCCACCGAGGGCCACCGGGGCGAGATCGACGCCGCGGGAGAGCCGGACGAACGCGGTGCCGCCGTGGCTGACAGCCAAGCTGACGAGGATGATTCGGCCGCGACGGCTGCCAGGGGCGGCAAGACACGGGCAAGACGATCGCGTGGCAGGCGGTTAGCGATCACGGTCGGCGTGGCCGCTGCGTTGTTCGTGGGCTCGGCAGCGTTCGCTGGTGCGACGGTGGAGCCCTACCTCTCCGAGCGCGCCGTGGTGGCCACCAAGCTCATGGTCGCGCGGACCGCCGCCAATGCGATCACGACGTTGTGGACCTACACGCCGGAGAACATGGACACCCTGGCCGATCGGGCCGCGAATTACCTCAGCGGTGATTTCGCGGCTCAGTACCGCAGATTCGTCGACCAGATCGCCGCAGCAAACAAACAGGCCAAGATTACCAACGATACCGAGGTCACCGGTGCTGCCGTGGAATCGCTGAGCGGCCGGGATGCCGTTGCCATCGTCTACACCAACACCACGACCACCAGTCCGGTGACCAAGAACATCCCAGCATTGAAGTATCTGTCCTACCGGCTGTTCATGAAGCGTTATGACGCGCGGTGGCTGGTGACCAGGATGACGACCATCACCTCGCTGGATTTGACGCCGCAGGTGTAGCGGGACCGAGCCCGCCGGCGCTGCGAAGCCTTAGTTGAACGCCAGCCAGCTGGGCAGCGCCCGCTCATGGGAGTCACAGAGCACCTGACGGGTGTCGCACGATCCTTTCGGCGACCCAGCGCCGGCCCACATGCCCCCGGTATCACGGCGCAGAACGATCGCCGATGACCCCCCGCCGTCGAGCAGAATCGCGGTGTCACTACCCAGGCCGCGGAACAGGTCTTGGATGTTGTCCGGGGTGTAGTTGCCGCCCTGGAAGATGTACATCTCGTCCTTCTGCTTCGCATAGGCAAGCGCCGTTCGCGCGGCGCTGGGACCGCCGTCGTGGAGCTGGCCGGTATTGCCGGGGGATAACAGCCCGATTCCGGCCACGGCGACGAACCGTGCATTCTTGTTGAGCAAGTCCTCGATCACCGGAGTGGCAAGATCGTAGTCCTGTCTGCTTTTGGGCCGCAAAACATACGGTGCACCACCGACCGGAAGGATCATCGTCGTCAGCGAGCTCCACAACTCATTTCCTCCGGAAAGGCCCTGCTTTCCGGCGTAGGCGACGGTGCCGGTGACCGCTTGGTTGGCGCGTCCTTGTCCGCGGGTGTTGTCCACGTAGGCGCCCAGCGGTGAGCTGCAGCCGGTCGACCGCCAGCTGCCCCCCTTTTGTCCGCGAACGTCGAAGAAGTTGGCGTTGACCGCAATGGTGGGTCGCCCCATACGCTGCCACGCCTTAAGCGGCGGGTAGATCTCGGAGGCTTGCCACAAGCCTTCACCGGTGCGAGCACCTGGGTTGTGTTCGCAGCGCGCCTGGTCTCCAGTGTGGGTGTCTACCAGTAGATGTGGTGAAAGCCGTTGGGAGGCATTCTTGATGATCATCAGATGGCCGCCGTTGTTCATCTCGTACCAGTGACCACCTGCGTTGAGCAGCGGCATAGGATGACCGCCGCCGAAGTTGTACACCAGGTATGAGCCCCTGGTGGTGGCTATCGCTTGGGCGAGCATCTCGCGCCCGTCGGCGGCGCGGGCGGCCGGCTGCCCGGTGGTGCAGGCGAGGGCGGCGCACACCGCCAACGCGGCGTAGCAAGCCGTCAATCGGCGCAGGCTGGCAGTCGGTGTCAGCACAGCAACCCTCTCGGCCCGAATCCACATGCAACCATCCCAGCATTAGGCACACTGATCACACTGTCAACTTCAGTAACAGCTGCGTGACGGTTCGGCCGCGTTCGAATTACGGTTGTTCGCTTGAGCTTTCGCGTGCGCTTTGGCGAGCTTGGTATTGAGCTTGGTGTTCCACGGCGATCGCCATCTCGACCGCTCCCGGAATTCGGTGGAAGCTGCTGCGGTCGTACAGGTGTGTGATGAATCCACCCAGCAACAGCCCGATGATCAGCCCGATCGACGTCATGGTCAGGGCCTGGGACAGGCCGGCGTCGGCGTTTCCGTTCAGATACAGCAGTGACCGCACACCTAGGAACACCTGGTGCATCGGCTCGAATTGAGCCAACCAGCGGAAGAACGCTGGTACGGCTTCCAGCGGGACGGTCGCGCCCGCCGACGGCAATCCGAGGATGACGAAGATCAACATGCTGACCAACAGGCCCATCGAGCCCAGCACCGCGATCAGCGAGCTGGACGTGACGCCGACCGCTATGATCGCGAATACTCCGTAGAGCCATACTTGCCACCCGAGCGGAATCGGCATGCCCAGGCCGTGGGCGATCGCCAGGTAGACACCCGAGGTGAGCAACGCCAGCACCACCATCACCGCCCACTTGACCAACAGCGTACGGAAGCGAGAGATGTTGACCTGCTCGGCGAAGCGATAGACGGGGCCGAATTCGGCTGGTACATAGCCAAGCATCGAGTCCACCAGGGTGCTCACCACGATGCTGCCGGTAAAGCCCGCCAATAGCAGCAAGAGGGCGTAGTAAAACGCCGACAGCCCGTTGCCGGTGCCGTTGGGCAGTGGGTTATAGGCGGTGGATTTGACATCGATGGGACTGGCCAGCCCGGCCGCCGCCGCCCCGGCCAGTGCCACACCGCCGGTCTGGGCCGCTACCTCCGCGGTAAGTCGCTCGCCCACTTTGCCGTTGACCACCGTCAGTGCCCGGGTCAGCGTCTGGCCGGCGATGCTAGCTGCCAGCGTGCCCGCCCGCGGATTCGTTGAGATCGTGATCGCGGGCCGGTCTGTGCGGGTTGGCGTCACCGCACTCGCCCCGAAGTCCCGTAGCTGCGACGAGAAGGTCGGCGGTATCAGCGCCGAGCCGTACACCGCCGCGGTGTCGAGCAGCCGCCTGGCCTCGTCCGGCGAAACCACTCGGATGTCGAACTTGTTCTTGTCCAAGCCGGAAACCAGACCGTCGACAATCTGCTGGCCCGCGGGCCCGGCGTCCTCGTTCACCAACGCGATTGGGAAATGCCGCAAATTGGTCATGGGGTTTAGGATGCCGCCCAGATAGAGCGCGGCCAGCGCCGACATCAGGGCCAACGTGGTGGCGATCGGTGCCATCCAGAAACGCACCGTCCGAATCGCTTTGACGTTCCGCTTGGGGTTGGGTGCGGCGGGGCGCGGCTGCGCTTGAGACATGCGGGCTCCTGTCTGTCGTGGCCACTCTATGTTGCCGAATCGCCCAGCTTCGCGTGCATCTCCCAGATCAGTACTTCCGACGGCTCATTGGCGGTCAGGCCGCGGGCGTCAGCGTCGGTGAACCGCACCGCGTCCCCGTCGGCAAGCTCGCCGCCACCTTCCAGAGTGAGGCGGCCGTAGGCGACGAACAGATGCAGGAAGGGTGCGCAGGGCAGGCTGACCGTAGCGCCGGGCCGCAGCCGCGCGCCGTGCAACGAGGCGCTGCTGTTATGCAGGGTGAGCGCTGCGTCTTGCCCGGGTATGCCCGACGCGATGGTTACCAGGCCGGCGCGCAACAGTTCGTCGTCTATCTCCTGCTGTTGGTAGCTGGCAGTGATGCCGGTTGCATCGGGTATTACCCACATCTGCACGAAATGCACCGGCTCGGTAGCAGAATCGTTCATTTCCGAATGCAAGATTCCGGTGCCGGCCGACATGCGTTGGGCCAGACCGGGATAGATCACTCCGCTATTGCCGGCGGAATCCTGGTGTCTGAGCGCTCCCCGCAGCACCCAGGTCACGATTTCCATGTCACGGTGTGGATGGGGATCAAAACCCGAAGCCGGTTCCATTTGGTCGTCGTTGTTCACCAACAGGAGCCCGTGGTGGGTGTTGTCGGGATCGTAGTGGTCGCCGAATGAGAACGAATGCCGGGATTTCAGCCAGGACGTCGTGGTGACCGCCCGGTCGGCCGCACGCCTTATCTCGACGGTGGCGGTCATGACGTCACGTTCGCCATCACAGCGAATCGGGCAGGCCGAATTTCGGGAACAAGGTGGTGTCGAGGAAGGCCACCACGTGTGACACGCGGTCGGCGGCCATGTCCAGCACGTGTAGCTGAAAAGGCAGGTGCACGTCACCGGCACGCATGTACATGGCCGCGGCGGGCTGGCCGTTGGCGATCAACGAAATCAGGCGCATATCGCCAGGCGAATAGGCGGGGCACTGTTGGTGAATGAGGGTGACGATGGCCTGTGCGCCCTGGTACCAGCCGGTATACGGCGGCATTTCCCAGATCGCCTCGGCGGTGAACAGCTCGACCAACCGGTCGATGTCATAAGCCTCGAACGCGGCGATATAGCGGGCCAACAGGTCTTGCGCCTCGGGTGAATCCGGCGCGGACAACCGGTCGGCGGCGCTGGGCCGGACCGTCTGCAGCTGAGAGCGGGCCCGCTGCAGCAGGCTATTGACGGCGACGGTGCTGGTACCGATCGCGTCGGCCACCTCGGCCGATTTCCACTGCAGCACGTCGCGCAGCAGCAGTACGGCTCGCTGCCGGGGTGAGAGGTGCTGCAGAGCCGCCACAAAGGCCAACCGCACCGATTCCCGGTTCCCGACGATCGTTGAGGGATCAGCAGGGTCGTCCGTCACGTCCGGCAGCGGCTCCAGCCAGGACACCTCTCGACGTTCCACCAACTCCCCGGACGGATCGGCACTCGGCCGCCCGAGCCCCGTCGGCAACGGCCGGCGTCGACGGCCCTCCAACGCCGTCAGGCAGGTGTTGGTGGCGATCCGATGCAGCCAGGTGCGTAGCGAGGACTTGCCCGCGAAGCCCTCATAGGCCTTCCAGGCCCGCAGCAGCGTCTCCTGAACAAGGTCTTCCGCGTCGTGCAGCGAGCCAGTCATGCGATAGCAGTGTGCGAGCAGTTCACGCCGGTAGGGCTCGGTGTGGGCGGAGAAGTCCCCGCGCCGTTCGTCGGCGGGCTCGCGGCCAGAGTTTTCTGCGAGCACACTCACGTCAATGAGCCTACGCAGAGTCTCCGACACTCTCACCGGAGCAGCCGTTACGCTCCCGGTAATGACTACCACCCGGACTGAACGGAATTTCGCGGGCATCGGCGATGTGCGCATCGTCTACGACGTCTGGACGCCGGACACCGCGCCGCAAGCGGTGGTCGTGCTGGCCCATGGTCTGGGCGAGCATGCCCGCCGCTACGACCATGTCGCGCAGCGGCTCGGCGCGGCCGGCCTGGTCACCTATGCGCTTGACCACCGCGGGCATGGCCGCTCGGGTGGCAAACGGGTGCTAGTGAGAGACATCTCCGAGTACACCGCTGACTTCGACACCCTCGTTGGGATCGCCACCCGGGAATATCCCGGGTGCAAGCGCATCGTGCTCGGGCACAGCATGGGCGGCGGCATTGTGTTCGCTTACGGTGTCGAACGTCCAGACAACTACGACCTGATGGTGCTTTCGGCGCCGGCGGTGGCGGCACAGGACCTGGTGAGCCCGGTAGTGGCGGTTGCCGCCAAGCTTCTGGGCGTCGTGGTGCCCGGCCTGCCGGTGCAGGAACTGGATTTTACTGCCATCTCTCGCGACCCTGAGGTGGTCCAGGCTTACAACACCGACCCACTCGTGCACCACGGACGGGTTCCGGCCGGGATTGGCCGCGCGCTGCTGCAGGTGGGCGAGACCATGCCGCGGCGAGCACCGGCATTGACCGCGCCGCTGCTAGTGCTGCACGGCACCGATGACCGGCTGATCCCCATCGAGGGCAGCCGTCGCCTGGTCGAATGTGTGGGATCGGCCGACGTGCAGCTGAAGGAGTATCCCGGGCTGTACCACGAGGTGTTCAACGAGCCGGAGCGCAACCAGGTGCTCGACGATGTGGTCGCCTGGCTCACCGAGCGGTTGTAGGCCGAGCCGACCTGTCGCAGCCCTCCACTAGTTTTGGCGCCATGACCAACGACAAGATGCTGGCCCGCATCGCAGCCCTGCTGCGCCAGGCCGAAGGCACCGACAACCCGCACGAGGCCGACGCGTTCATGAGCACCGCACAACGGTTGGCCACGGCGGCATCCATCGACCTGGCGGTGGCCCGGTCGCACGCGGGCAACCGTTCACCCGCGCAGGCCCCGACACAGCGCACCATCACCATCGGGGCGGCGGGCACCCGCGGATTGCGGACCTATGTGCAGCTCTTCGTGCTCATCGCGGCGGCCAACGACGTGCGCTGCGACGTGGCATCGAATTCGACGTTCGTGTACGCCTACGGGTTCGCCGAGGACATCGACACCAGCCACGCCCTATACGCCAGCCTGGTGGTCCAGATGGTCCGGGCATCCGACGCCTACCTCGCCTCGGGAGCGCACCGGCCCACGCCGACGATCACCGCCCGACTCAACTTCCAGCTGGCGTTCGGCGCCCGGGTCGGCCAGCGCTTGGCCGATGCCCGAGAGCAGACTCGGCAGGAAGCCACCAAGGACCGTGATCGTCCGCCTGGTACCGCAATTGCCCTGCGGGACAAGGACATCGAGCTGCATGAGTACTACCGTCGTTCCTCTAAGGCGCGCGGCGCCTGGCGAGCCAGCCGGGCCACCGCGGGATACTCGTCGGCGGCACGGCGCGCCGGTGATCGAGCGGGACGGCAAGCACGACTCGGGAACAACCCCGAGCTGCCCGGGGCACGGGCCGCGCTGGGCCGGTGATCGGCGCGGACGTTCCGCGGGATTCCCAGCGTGCCAGGGTGTACGCGGCCGAGGCGTTCGTCCGGACCTTGTTCGACCGCGTCACCGCACACGGCTCACCGACGGTGGAGTTCTTCGGTACCCAGTTGACGCTGCCCCCAGAAGGTCGGTTCGGTTCGGTGGCATCGGTGCAGCGTTATGTGGACGACGTGCTTGCGCTACCGGCGGTAGGGCAGAACTGGCCGACGGTGTCGCCGGTGCGCGTGCGGGCGCGCCGGGCGGCCACCGCGGCGCACTATGAAAACCATGGCGGCACAGGCACTATTGCGGTACCCGACCGGCACACCGCCGGTTGGGCGATGCGCGAGTTGGTCGTGCTACACGAAGTGGCGCATCATTTGTGCCAGGTGCCACCGCCACACGGACCCGAGTTTGTGGCGACGGTGTGCACCCTGACAGAGCTGGTGATGGGACCCGAAGTTGGTCACGTGTTTCGCGTCGTCTACGCGCAGGAGGGCGTGCGCTGAACGAGCTAGACGCCGACCTGCGGGCACGTGAGGTCGAGGCCCAGATGACCGACGACGAGCGATTCTCACTGTTGGTCGGCCTGACCGGGGCCAGCGATCTGTGGCCGGTGCGCGATGAACGCATCCCACAGGGCGTGCCGATGTGTGCCGGGTATGTGCCGGGGATTCCCCGGCTCGGGGTCCCGGCCTTGTTGATGAGCGATGCCGGTCTGGGCGTCACCAACCCTGGCTACCGCCCCGGTGACACCGCTACGGCGCTGCCCGCCGGCCTTGCCCTAGCGGCCAGCTTTAACCCGGTGCTGGCCCGGTCCTCGGGCAAAGCGATCGGCCGGGAGGCGCGCAGTCGCGGGTTCAACGTGCAACTGGCCGGCGCAATCAATCTGGCGCGCGACCCGCGTAACGGCCGCAACTTCGAGTACCTTTCCGAGGACCCGTTGTTGAGTGCCACGATGGCCGCGGAGTCGATCATCGGGATTCAGCAGCAGGGTGTCATTGCGACGACGAAACACTTCTCGCTGAACTGCAACGAAACCAATCGGCACTGGCTGGACGCGGTCATCGATCCCGACGCGCACCGCGAGTCGGACTTGTTGGCGTTCGAGATCGTCATCGAGCGGTCGCAGCCCGGCGCCGTGATGGCGGCGTACAACAAGGTCAACGGAGATTACGCTGCCGGCAACGACCACTTGCTCAACGACGTGCTGAAAGGTGCTTGGGGATACCGCGGTTGGGTGATGTCGGATTGGGGCGGAACACCCAGCTGGGAGTGCGCGCTGGCCGGCCTGGACCAAGAGTGCGGTGCGCAGATCGATGCAGTGCTGTGGCAGTCGGAAGCATTCACCGACCGCCTGCGTGCCGCCTACGCCGACGGCAATCTACCCAAGGGGCGCCTGTCGGACATGGTACGGCGGATCCTGCGGTCGATGTTTGCCGTCGGAATCGACCGATGGAAACCAGCGCCGGCGCCGGACATGAATGCGCACAACGAGATTGCCGCACAGATGGCGCGGCAAGGAATCGTGCTGCTGCAAAACCGAGGGCTGCTGCCGCTCGCTCCCGAATCGGCCGGGCGTATTGCCGTCATCGGCGGCTATGCACACCTCGGTGTGCCAGCCGGTTACGGTTCGAGCGCCGTCACCCCGCCGGGGGGCTATGCGGGCGTGATACCGATCGGTGGGTCTGGCTTGGCAGCCGGGTTGCGTAATCTCTACCTGCTGCCGTCAAGCCCGCTGAGTGAGTTGCGAAAGCGGTTGCCCAACGCGCAGTTCGAGTTCGATCCTGGCATCAACCCGGCGGAGGCGGTGCTGGCTGCGCGGCGAGCAGACATCGCGATCGTGTTCGCGATCCGTGCCGAAGGAGAGGGCTTCGACAGCGCCGATCTGTCGCTGCCATGGGGTCAGGATGCGCTGATCGCCGCAGTCGCGTCCGCCAACGCGAATACCGTTGTGGTGCTTGAGACGGGCAACCCGGTGACCATGCCCTGGCGCGACTCGGTGAACGCCATCATGCAGGCCTGGTATCCGGGCCAGGCGGGTGGCCAGGCCGTTGCGGAGATTGTGACCGGGCAGGTGAATCCTTCGGGCCGGCTGCCGATCACCTTCCCGGTCGATCTCGGTCAGACGCCACGCTCGCAACCGCCCGAGCTCGGTGCCCCGTGGGGGACATCGACCACGATCCACTACACCGAGGGCGCCGATGTTGGTTACCGCTGGTTTGCCAGCACAAATCAGACCCCGATGTTCGCGTTCGGTCACGGCTTGTCCTATACCAGTTTCGAGTATCGTGACCTGGTGGTGACGGGCGGCCACACCGTGCACGCCAGTTTCAGCGTTACCAACACGGGCGACCGCAGCGGGGCGGATGTCCCGCAGCTGTATATGATCGCAGCTCCCGGCGAATCGCGGTTGCGGTTGCTGGGATTCGAGCGGGTCGAGCTCGAACCCGGCCAGACTCGGCGGGTAAGGATCGAGGCGGACCCGCGACTGCTCGCCCGCTACGACGGCGAGGCCAGAAGCTGGCGCATCGAGCCGGGCGGTTACACGGTGGCGGTGGGCGCTTCGGCGGTAGCGCTGAAGCTGGCAGCCAAGGTCAAGCTGGCCGGCCGTGGGTTCGGGCGGTGACGGGCCGGCCCAGCGAGGCCCGTACCCACGACCGGCATGATAGGTCTACTTGACCGGGGCCAATTCGTCGCCGCAGGTGCAGCGGTAGGCGTCACCGGCGCCAGCACAGTGGCATGGGACTTCGATGCGAACCCGACAGCCACAGCCCTCGTGGCTGCAGGTCAGCAAGGTCCCAGCCTCGTAGTTCGTCATTCGTATCACCCTCATCCGTGTCGGGGATCCCCGAGGAATCCCAGGTGGTCAGCTGTCGGTAATCCAGAACAGCTACTTAAATATATACCCTATACGGGTATCTGGTAAACCCCCAGGCCGGTGGGCGGTTGCCTGCTGGCGCGCGACGGTCGGTGGTCGCGCTAGCGTTTGGGCATGGACCAGCAACCCAACCCGCCCGACGTCGACGCATTTTTGGACAGCACACTGGTCGGCGACGATCCGGCGTTAGCCGCGGCATTGGCGGCCAGCGACGCGGCCGAGTTACCCCGCATCGCGGTGTCGGCACAGCAGGGCAAGTTCCTGTGCCTGCTGGCCGGTGCCATCCAGGCGCGCCGCGTCCTCGAGATCGGCACACTCGGTGGCTTCAGCACCATTTGGCTGGCGCGTGGCGCGGGCCCACAGGGACGGGTGGTCACGCTGGAATACCAGCCCAAGCACGCTGAGGTCGCCCGGGTGAACCTGCAGCGAGCGGGCGTCGCCGATCGGGTGGAGGTGGTCGTCGGTCCGGCGCTGGACACGTTGCCGACGTTGGCCGGTGGCCCGTTCGACCTGGTGTTCATCGACGCCGACAAAGAGAACAACGTCGCATATATTCAGTGGGCGATCCGGTTGGCCCGGCGCGGCGCAGTGATCGTGGTGGACAACGTTATTCGTGGCGGCGGGATTCTTGCTGAGTCCGACGATGCCGACGCAGTGGCGGCACGTCGGACGCTGCAAATGATGGGTGAGCACCCCGGCCTAGACGCCACGGCGATCCAGACCGTCGGGCGCAAGGGCTGGGACGGTTTCGCCCTCGCTTTGGTGCGGTAGCCGCTGGTCCGGCGCCCAATTTTCGTTGCTGGCATCCCGAAAACGGGCGTAATCTTGGAGCAGATGGATGGGTGGCAGCGAGCCCAAAAGTTTTGCTGCATAACAGAAAGGTTGCAAAATGAGTACAGTCCATTCATCAATTGATCAACACCCTGATTTGTTGGCTCTGCGTGCCAGCTTCGACCGCGCCGCCGAGTCGACGATCGCGCATTTCACATTCGGTCTGGCCCTGCTGGCGGGCCTGTATGTGGCTGCATCGCCGTGGATCGTCGGCTTCAGCGCCACCAGAGGGCTGCCAACGTGTGACCTTATCGTGGGGATCGCGGTCGCGTACTTGGCGTATGGGTTCGCGTCGGCCCTGGATCGCACACACGGCATGACCTGGACGCTACCCGTGCTCGGTGTGTGGGTCATTTTCTCGCCGTGGGTGCTACCAGGGGTCGCGGTGACGGCTGGCATGATGTGGTCGCACATCATCGCAGGTGCGGTGGTAGCCGTCCTGGGCTTCTACTTCGGGATGCGCACGCGGGCCGCGGCTAACCAAGGATAGTTCGAAGTTCGCGAGCCAGAGGGCAACTCGGGAATGTCCTGGCCGGGGCGGTCCCGGCCAGGCAGCGGCTAGTTGCGGCTAGCCGCAGACCGCGCCGACCGCGGCAGAGCTGACCAGCTTGACGTACTTGGACAGTACGCCAGTAGTGTAGCGCGGCGGTGGAGGACTGAAATCCTGTTGTCGGGACGCGAATTCGGCCGGATCGGCCAACACATCGAGAACGCGGCCGGCCACGTCGAGCCGGATCCGGTCGCCGTTGCGCAGAAGTGCGATCGGTCCGCCGTCGACCGCCTCCGGTGCGATGTGGCCAACGCACAGGCCGGTGGTTCCACCGGAGAACCGGCCGTCGGTCAGCAGTAGAACATCTTTACCGAGTCCTGCGCCTTTGATCGCGCCTGTGATGGCGAGCATTTCGCGCATCCCGGGGCCGCCCTTGGGTCCTTCGTACCGGATTACCACGGCGTCGCCCACGGTAATGGTGCCATCCTCAAGGGCGTCCAGCGCAGCGCGCTCGCCGTCGAAAACTCTTGCGGTGCCTTCGAATACGTCGGAATCGAATCCGGCGGTCTTGACCACCGCACCTTCGGGTGCCAGCGATCCGTGCAGGATGGTGATGCCACCGCTCGGGTGGATCGGGTTTGCCAACGCACGTAGCACCTTGCCATCTGGATCCGGCGGGGTGATGGCAGCCAGATTCTCGGCCATGGTGTGACCGGTAACCGTCAGGCAGTCGCCGTGTAGCAGACCGGCGTCCAGCAGCGCCTTCATAACCACCGGCACACCGCCGATGTGATCGACGTCGGACATCACATGGCGGCCGAACGGCTTGACATCGGCCAAATGCGGCACCCCCGACCCGATCCGGCTGAAGTCCTGAAGCGATAGTGCGACGTTGGCCTCGTGGGCGATGGCCAGCAGATGCAGCACCGCGTTGGTCGAGCCGCCGAACGCCATTACCACCGCGATGGCGTTCTCGAACGCCTCCTTGGTGAGGATGTCGCGGGCGGTGATGCCGCGGCGCAGCAGCTCGACGACGGCCTGACCGCTGCGACGCGCGAACCCGTCGCGCCGGCGGTCGGTCGCCGGCGGTGCCGCGCTGCCCGGCAACGACATGCCGAGCGCCTCGGCGGCGCTGGCCATGGTGTTAGCGGTGTACATGCCGCCGCATGCCCCTTCGCCGGGGCAGATTGCCCGCTCGATGGCATCGACGTCGGCGCGACTCATCAAACCGCGAGAGCACGCTCCGACCGCCTCGAAGGCGTCAATGATGGTGACGTCTCGTTCGCTACCGTCGGAGAGCTTGGCCCGGCCGGGCAAAATAGAGCCCGCGTAGAGGAACACCGCCGCCAGATCCAGTCGTGCGGCGGCCATCAGCATTCCGGGCAGCGATTTGTCGCATCCGGCCAGCAGCACCGAACCGTCGAGTCGTTCGGCCTGCATCACGACTTCGACGCTGTCGGCGATCACCTCACGGGAAACCAGCGAGAAGTGCATCCCCTCATGACCCATGGAGATGCCGTCCGAAACCGAGATCGTGCCGAACTCAAGCGGATAGCCGCCGGCCGAAAACACCCCCTCCTTGACCGCGTTGGCCAGCCGGTCCAATGAGAGATTGCACGGCGTGATTTCGTTCCACGACGACGCGACCCCGATCTGTGGCTTCGCGAAGTCTTCGTCGTCCATGCCCACCGCCCTCAACATGCCCCGGGCAGCGGCCTTCTCCAGGCCGTCGGTGACGTCTCGACTGCGGGGCTTGATGTCGGCGACCGTCGAGACGGAAGCGGCTTCGTCGGTGGTTTGCGGCATTGTTCAAGTATGCGGCCCAAGGATGCGCTCGCCGCGGCACGGTTGCCAAATTCTAGGTCCGATACCCCGCTGGGGTACAAGATATGATGGGTAGCATGCCTGGGCCCTGCTTTCGGGTTGGCGAGTATCTCTGGAGATGGCGAGTAAATGACAGCAGCACACGGCTACACGCAGCAAAAGGACAACTACGCCAAGCGGTTGCGTCGCGTCGAGGGGCAAGTGCGCGGCATCGCGCGAATGATCGAGGAAGACAAGTACTGCATTGACGTTCTGACCCAGATCAGCGCCGTCACCAGTGCGTTGCGGTCGGTGGCGCTGAACCTGCTGGACGAGCACCTGAGCCACTGCGTCACCCGTGCCGTGGCCGAGGGCGGTCCTGGGGCTGACGGCAAGCTGGCAGAGGCCTCGGCAGCAATCGCGCGCCTGGTTCGTTCCTGATCGCCGCGTGTTGAAGCGCAAACCTGCCCACCACCCGTTGGTGCGGTGCGTACGGTAGGGGCAGCGTAATCGTGCCCTGAACGACCCCGAACCATCGAACTTCGCGGCCGATTCCGCGCAGGACGCGATGACTGCCCCAACCGGAACCTCCGCCACTACGACGCGACCGTGGACGCCACGGATCGCCACGCAACTGTCCGTGCTGGCTTGCGCGGCCTTTATCTATGTCACCGCCGAAATCCTGCCAGTGGGCGCGCTGTCGGCGATAGCGCGGAACTTGCGCGTCAGCGTGGTCCTAGTTGGGACCTTGCTGTCCTGGTATGCCCTTGTCGCGGCCGTGACAACGGTTCCGCTGGTGCGTTGGACCGCACACTGGCCGCGCCGCCGGGCCCTGGTGGTCAGCCTGGTCTGCCTGACCGTCTCGCAACTCGTCTCGGCGCTGGCGCCCAACTTCGCGGTGCTGGCCGCCGGGCGGGTGCTCTGCGCGGTCACCCATGGCCTGCTGTGGGCGGTCATCGCGCCGATCGCCACCCGGCTGGTGCCGCCCAGTCACGCCGGGCGCGCCACGACGTCGATCTACATCGGAACCAGTCTGGCGCTGGTCGTCGGTAGCCCACTCACGGCTGCCATGAGCCTGATGTGGGGTTGGCGGCTGGCGGCGGTGTGCGTGACCGGCGCGGCGGCCGCGGTCGCCCTGGCCGCCCGGCTGGCGTTGCCGGAGATGGTGCTGCGCGCCGACCAGCTCGAGCACGTTGGCCGACGGGCTCGTCACCACCGTAATCCTCGCCTGGTCAAGGTCAGTGTGCTCACGATGATCGCGGTAACCGGCCATTTCGTGTCCTACACCTACATCGTGGTGATCATCCGCGACGTCGTCGGTGTACGTGGGCCGAATCTGGCCTGGCTGCTCGCCGCCTATGGGGTCGCCGGCCTGGTGTCCGTGCCCCTGGTGGCGCGGCCGTTGGACCGTTGGCCCAAGGGCGCCGTCATCGTCGGTATGACCGGACTGACGGCGGCGTTCACCTTGCTGACCGCGCTGGCATTCGGTGAACGCCACACCGCGGCGACGGCACTGCTGGGCACCGGTGCGATTGTGCTGTGGGGAGCCTTGGCCACTGCCGTGTCACCGATGCTGCAATCGGCGGCGATGCGTAGCGGCGGCGACGACCCCGACGGGGCCTCAGGTTTGTATGTGACGGCGTTTCAGATCGGCATCATGGCCGGCGCTCTGCTGGGTGGGCTGCTCTACGAGCGCAGCTTGGCGATGATGCTGACCGCGTCGGCGGGTTTGATGGGTGTTGCGTTGTTCGGGATGACGGTTAGCCAGCACTTGTTCGAGAATCCGACTCTGAGTCCCGGCGACGGCTAACACAGCAGGTCAGCGGGACCAGTTGGTGCCGCTATGCCACACTGGGCTGAAGAACGTCACCGGAGGGAAAGCAATTATGTCGCGCTGGAAGCAGGGCTGGACGAGGGGGAGTCTATTCGCCGCTCTGAACATAGCCGCAGTGGTTGCGGTGCTGATGCTGGGTGCTGGCGTTGCCGTGGCGGACCCGGACGCGGCTCCCGGCGATCCCGGAGGTCCCGGGGCCCCGGGGGCACAGCGGGACCCGTCGACCCGCCGGCAGTTGACCTGTTGGCGCCGCCACCCGACCCGTTGGCGCTGCCGCCGGCACTTGACCCGTTGGCGCCGCCGCCACCTGACCCGCTCGCGCCGCCCCCGCCTGACCCGCTGGCAGTGCCGGTAGCAGCGGGCCCCGTTGCCGGGCAGGATCCGACATCGTTTGTTGGCCCGCCGCCGTTCCGGCCGCCGACGTTCAATCCGGTCGACGGCGCGATGGTCGGTGTGGCCAAGCCGATCGTCATCAACTTCGCGGTGCCGATCGCCGACCGGGCGATGGCCGAAAGCGCCATCCACATTTCGTCCATCCCGCCCGTGCCGGGCAAGTTCTACTGGATGAGCCCGACTCAGGTACGCTGGCGCCCGTTTGAGTTCTGGCCCGCCAACACCGCGGTAAACATCGATGCGGCCGGCACCAAGTCGAGCTTCCGGACCGGTGATTCGCTGGTGGCCACCGCCGACGACGCCACGCATCAGATGACAATCACCCGCAACGGCGTCGTGCAAAAGACCTTCCCCATGTCGATGGGCATGGTGTCCGGCGGCCACCAGACCCCGAATGGCACCTACTACGTGCTTGAGAAGTTCGCCACCGTGGTCATGGACTCCTCGACGTACGGGGTCCCGGTCAACTCGGCCCAAGGCTACAAGTTGACCGTCTCCGACGCCGTCCGGATCGACAACAGCGGCAACTTCGTGCACAGCGCGCCGTGGTCGGTGGCAGATCAGGGCAAGCGCAACGTCACCCACGGCTGCATCAACCTCAGCCCGGCCAACGCGAAGTGGTTCTACGACAACTTCGGCAGCGGTGACCCGGTCGTCGTGAAGAACTCTGTCGGGACTTACAACAAAAACGACGGTGCCCAGGACTGGCAGATCTAACGGCCGCGCGGTTGCCCACGAGTGACCCGTAGCCAATCGCGGCTCCCCTTACTGGAGCTTTACTGAAAGCAGGTCAGCGACAGCATCGTGTAGTGCCGAAGCAGCCGGCGGGCGCAGTCTTTCACCACCAGGTTGCGCCTGCCGTCGAGACTGTAGGCGGCGTCGACCGCCCAGAAGGCGAACAAGCTGGTCGATAGGTAAGCGGCCATGTCCTCGCAGCGCAGCAGTGCCTCGGCCACATCCTCGAGCAGGTGTTTGACCGAGCGCGCGGCCTCGGCATGGCTCATGCCGAGCAAGTCGAAGTGCCAATCGGCGGGCGGGTCTTGGTCTTCGTCCAGCGGCAGCGTCTTTAGCACCTCGGAGATTAGCGCGTGGATCTGCAGCGGACGTAGACAGTCGGCCGGGCGGGGCTGCTGAATGTCGGCAAGCCAGCCCAGCAACCGCTCGTATAGCCGATCTGCTGACATCTCGCGAATCAGGTTGCGCGCCCACTTCCGCGGTTCCTCGCGGTTGTCGTGGTAAAGGATCAGATCCAGCGGGCCATGCTTGTCGAACCGCATCAGGCGCCAGATCAGGTCGAAGAACTCCTCCGCTGACAGGACCTCACCGTAGGGAATCGTCAGTTCGCGGTTGCGGATCTCGCGCACTTCGGGGGCCTTGGTGGCCGCCGAAATCCATTCCTCGAACCGCGCGCCGTCGATCTGCTTTGTCTGCAGTGGTAGCGATACCGGACGTTGCGGGGTTTTCTTCCACTTGAGGAGCAGTTCGGCAATCTCGTCAGCGGCGGCGCACAGGGTGGCAATAAATCGCTGCTGGTAAGACTCGTCGGGTACACCCCTAGTCAACAGCTCGCTCAAGGAGACATCCGAACTGTCCTCGACATCGCTGACCATCCGCCCTGGATTGTCGGCGACGCGGTGGAAAACCAGAATGATGCAGCTGCGAGCACTTCCGGAGGCGGTGCGGAAGCGGTGATGCACCAGCGAGCCAGCGGCGAATACACCGCTCAGCGGTCGCTCGGAATCGGTCACCTCGATCACCGTTGGGTGGTCCTGACCGCCCAGCTGGCGCTGCGCGTCGAACACCTTGCGGATGCTGTCGGGGGTGGTGAAGATCGATGCATTTTCACTCGACCACGGCACCCCGTCCTCGTTGACGAAGCAGGTGCGGGCGAGTTTATGGGTGCCGGGTAGGAAGGTGAAATTCTGTCCCGCTGGCCCCTGCGCGGTTCCGCGCCGCCAGGTAATGAGGATCTTGTATTCGTCGTTGAACGGGGTGTTGTCGATATGCAGCATGTTGTCCTGGGCCAGGACCGACAGCGGTTCGGCGTCCTTGCCGCGTGCATCGATCATTCTGATCGGTCCACCGACGGCATAGGAGATCAACGCGATCATCAAGGGGTGCACCAGCGCGCCATTGACCGCTGGATCGGTCAGCATTCCGGGGCTTCGCCGCAGGTCTAGGAAGCGGTGAATGAAACTGCGACTGCCCTCCCGGGCCATGAGTTCGTCGTAGCGTTTTACCAATTCCAAAAAGTCGTCCGACTCGACGATGTCGGCAAGGACGACTGCGCCCTGCTCGGCCATCTGATCGATGAGGTCTCGTAGTGCCGCGGTGGCGATTTCGGCAGCTTCTGAACCCTGGGCCGCCAGCGCGTCGGTCAGCTCCTGCAGCAGTTTCCTGCGGTAGGACTCCTTGTCATCTAGATCACGGAATCGTTTGTAGGCCCAGGCGGCGGGCAGCTGGTCCTGTGACACCAGCTCGGGACCGATCGGTGGTGCGTATTCCAGCGGCAATATGTCATCGGCGGCGAACTTGGTCAGCTGGATTCCGTCGGAATTATCCGGCAAGGCCTGGGTGGTCGCAGTCTGACCGAGTGAGCTCATGTCCCGGGAAATCTGAATCACCTCCGCTTTCGCGTATTGCGCAAGAACTCGGTTCGTTGACCCGTCGAGGTCGACTGCAGAACGTACCTCCGGAGGCGGCGTTATCGCCAGACCTATTACCTGGGGGTCTGCCCGAAAGGGAAAACCCGGTGTCCTTTCTGGTTATCGAAGTGACCGGAATATTCGGTGCCGGCGGCGCACACGCGAGAATGGATGCCGCGCACGAGTTTATGCGCTTGTTCGGGTTCTGCCCGAAAGGGAAGACTTGATTTCCCGTTAGTTCAACCACCGGGTGATCGGCGCACTGAACGAGAAAGGATATGGCGAATGCGCACGAATTGCTGGTGGCGGTTGTCCGGCTATGTCATGCGGCATCGGCGCGATCTGCTGTTGGGATTCGGGGCGGCGCTGGCCGGCACCGTCATCGCCGTTTTGGTTCCGCTGGTAACCAAGCGTGTCATAGACGACGCGATCGCGGCCGACCACAGACCGCTGGCGCCCTGGGCCGTGGTTCTGGTCGCCGCCGCCGGGGCGACCTACTTGCTGATGTACGTACGCCGGTACTACGGCGGTCGAATTGCCCACCTGGTACAGCATGACCTGCGCATGGACGCCTTTCAGGCCCTGTTGCGGTGGGACGGCCGACAACAGGACCGGTGGAGCAGCGGCCAGCTCATCGTCCGCACCACCAATGACCTGCAACTGGTGCAGGCGTTGCTGTTCGATGTGCCCAATGTGCTCAGGCATGTGCTGACACTGCTACTAGGTGTCGCGGTCATGACCTGGTTGTCGGTGCCGCTTGCGCTGCTTGCGGTGCTGCTGGTACCCGTGATTGGCCTGATCGCCCACCGCAGCCGCCGGCTGCTGGCCGCAGCCACCCACTGTGCCCAGGAACACAAGGCCGCGGTCACCGGAGTCGTCGATGCGGCGGTCTGCGGAATCCGGGTCGTCAAGGCGTTCGGGCAGGAGGAGCGGGAGACGGTCAAGCTGGTGACGGCATCCCGCGCGCTCTATGCTGCCCAGCTGCGGGTGGCCAGGCTCAACGCACACTTCGGTCCGCTGCTGCAAACCCTGCCCGCGTTGGGTCAGATGGCGGTCTTCGCGCTCGGCGGATGGATGGCCGCGCAGGGCAGCATTACGGTGGGCACCTTTGTTGCCTTCTGGGCCTGCCTGACATTGCTGGCGCGGCCGGCATGCGATCTGGCGGGGATGCTGACCATTGCCCAGCAGGCGCGCGCCGGCGCGGTGCGGGTACTCGAACTCATCGACAGCCGGCCGACGCTGGTTGACGGCACCAAGCCGCTGTCGCCGGAGGCTCGGTTATCACTGGAGTTCCAGCGGGTGTCCTTCGGATATGTGGCTGACCGCCCCGTGCTCCGCGAGATAAGCCTGTCGGTCCGGGCCGGGGAGACCCTGGCGGTGGTCGGTGCGCCGGGCAGCGGCAAATCCACGTTGGCGTCGCTGGCGACGCGTTGCTACGACGTCACACAGGGCGCGGTGCGGATCGGTGGTCAGGATGTGCGCGAGCTGACGCTCGACTCGCTGCGGTCAGCCATCGGCCTGGTACCCGAAGATGCCGTCCTGTTCTCCGGAACGATCGGTGCAAACATCGCCTATGGCCGCCCGGATGCGACGCCCGAACAGATTGCCACGGCGGCCCGGGCGGCGCACATCGAGGAGTTCGTCAACACTCTGCCGGACGGGTATCAGACGGCCGTCGGTGCGCGCGGACTGACGCTGTCCGGCGGGCAACGCCAACGCATCGCCCTGGCCCGGGCGCTACTGCACCAGCCGCGGTTGTTGATCATGGACGACCCGACCTCTGCCGTGGATGCGGTCATCGAATGCGGAATTCAGGAGGTGCTGCGGGAGGCGATCGCGGATCGCACCGCGGTCATTTTCACCCGCCGCCGATCCATGCTTACCTTGGCCGACCGGGTCGCGGTCCTCGACTCCGGGCGCCTGCTCGATGTCGGCACCCCCGACGAGGTGTGGGAGCGCTGTCCCCGCTATCGGGAATTGCTGTCGCCCGCGCCGGATCTCGCCGATGACCTGGTTGTCGCGGAGCGCTCGCCGGTGTGTCGACCGGTGGCCGGGCTCGGCACCAAGGCCGCGCAGCACACCAACGTCCACAACCCCGGGCCTCACGATCACCCACCCGGCCCCGACCCGTTACGCCGCCTGCTGCGTGAGTTCCGCGGCCCGCTTGCGTTGAGCCTGCTGTTGGTGGCCGTGCAGACCTGCGCGGGTCTGCTGCCGCCCCTGCTCATCCGCCACGGTATTGACGTCGGGATTCGCCGCCATGTGCTCTCGGCGCTTTGGTGGGCAGCGCTCGCCGGCACCGCCACCGTGGTCATTAGGTGGGTCGTGCAGTGGGGGAGTGCCATGGTCGCCGGATACACCGGTGAGCAGGTGCTGTTTCGATTGCGGTCCGTCGTCTTCGCCCATGCCCAGCGCCTGGGCCTGGACGCATTTGAAGACGACGGAGATGCCCAGATCGTCACCGCGGTCACCGCCGACGTCGAGGCCATCGTGGCGTTCCTGCGCACGGGTCTGGTCGTTGCCGTGATCAGCGTGGTGACCCTGGTCGGCATTTTGGTGGCGCTGCTGGCCATCCGCGCCCGGCTGGTGTTGCTGATCTTCACCACCATGCCGGTGCTTGCCCTTGCGACCTGGCAATTCCGTCGGGCGTCGAATTGGACCTATCGGCGGGCGCGGCACCGGTTGGGGACGGTAACCGCCACGTTGCGTGAGTACGCGGCGGGGTTGCGGATCGCCCAGGCGTTCCGCGCCGAATACCGGGGACTGCAAAGCTATTTCGCTCATAGTGACGACTATCGCCGACTTGGGGTGCGCGGGCAGCGGCTGCTAGCCCTGTACTACCCGTTCGTGGCATTGCTCTGCAGCCTGGCGACCACCCTGGTCCTGCTCGACGGTGCACGCGAGGTGCGAGCGGGGGTGATCTCGGTCGGAGCGCTGGTGACCTATCTGCTCTACATCGAGCTGTTGTACACGCCGATAGGCGAACTGGCGCAAATGTTCGACGATTACCAGCGTGCGGCGGTGGCGGCCGGGCGGATCCGGTCGCTGCTGAGCACGCGGACACCGTCGTCGCCGGCGGCACGACCGGTGGGGACGTTGCGTGGTGAAGTGGTTTTCGACGCCGTCCACTATTCCTACCGAACACGAGAAGTGCCGGCACTGGCCGGCATCAACCTGCGAATTCCGGCCGGGCAGACGGTGGTGTTCGTCGGCTCCACCGGATCCGGGAAATCCACCCTGATCAAGTTGGTGGCGCGGTTCTACGATCCGACCCATGGGACGGTCCGAGTCGACGGATGCGACCTGCGGGAGTTCGATGTCGACGGCTATCGCAACCGGCTCGGCATCGTGACGCAGGAGCAGTACGTCTTCGCCGGGACGGTCCGCGATGCCATCGCATACGGACGGCCCGATGCCACCGATGCCCAGGTCGAACGGGCTGCGCGGGAGGTCGGTGCCCATCCGATGATCACCGCACTCGACAACGGGTACCTGCATCAGGTCACCGCGGGTGGGCGCAATCTGTCCGCCGGTCAGCTGCAGTTGCTCGCATTGGCCAGGGCGCGTCTGGTTGACCCCGACATTCTGCTGCTGGATGAGGCCACCGTGGCCCTGGATCCTGCCACCGAGGCCGTGGTGCAGCGGGCCACCCTCACCCTGGCAGCCCGTCGGACGACCTTGATCGTGGCTCACGGGCTAGCCATCGCCGAACACGCCGACCGCATTGTCGTGCTCGAGCACGGCACCGTTGTCGAGGACGGCGCCCACACCGAACTTCTCGCTGCTGGGGGCCACTATTCGCGGCTGTGGGCGGCCCATACTCGACTGTGTTCGCCGGAAATCACTCAGCTTCAATGTATTGACGCATAGACGTCACCAAGCCACCGAATGGGTGGCGAGTTGACCGGGCGCCGGATCCCGACGGTTGTGGTTGATCTGCCGAATCAACGGCTTCTGGCCACGAACATGTGTCCGCGACTGGCGTCTGCGATACCAACCCAATCGGTTACTATAGAAACTGTTCCCGCCGACAACTAACTCCCTTGTTCGCGTGGAGGGGTTCTCGGGTCCGGTCAGCGAGGTCCGGAGCGGGGCGGAAATTTCATTGAACAGCCGTAGAAGTTCAGCCAGGACCGGAACGGATCCAGCGGCAAGCATGCCTTCAGGAGCCATGTTGTCGAATCAGTGCCTAGGGCTGGGGGCGCCCGGAAGGAACACCACAGGGGGGACCGACATTCCGCATGTGGTCAAGCGCAGCGGAGCGAAATTCCGCGAGGAGTTCATCCTCCGTCCGGACCGGGTGCAAATGGCACCGGTGAATGTCATTTCGGTCGCGGTGGTGGCGAGCGACCCGTTGACCCGCGATGGAGCTTTGGCCCGACTCTCGTCTCACCGGGAGCTCGACGTGCGCGCTTGGCAGGCTGGATGCGAAACCTCGGTCCTGCTCGTGCTGGCCACCACGATCACCGCGCCTCTTCTATGCCAGATCGAGGACGTGCAGAAGGATGGCCCCAGTCACGCCCCGAAACTGGTCGTCGTCGCCGACGAATTCTCCGCTGAACAAGTTTTCCGGATGATCAAGCTGGGGTTGACCGGGTTGTTGTATCGCAGCCAGAGCACGTTCGACTGCATCGTCGAGACAATCCGGTTGTCCGCCGAAGGCCGCCTGCGACTCCCCGAACGTGTCCAGCGTTACCTGGTCGGCCGCATCAAGTCCACCCCGACCGCCGAACCTGACACACCGTGCGCCGCCGCTCTTGCCGAGCGTGAGGTGGCGGTGCTGCGTCTGCTAGCGGACGGCTTGAGCACGCACCAAGTGGCGGTGCAGCTCAACTATTGCGAGCGCACGATCAAGAACATCGTTCATGACATAGTGACGCGGCTGAAGCTCCGCAACCGCACGCATGCCGTCGCACATGCGCTGCGCGCGGGCCTCATTTGATTGATGGCCGGCGTCCGACGTACGTGCGGCCGGGCCGATCCCAAGCGAGTGGTGTAACGTGCACGGTAGCCATTATGTATAGCAACATACATATGCCTCGGATGGAGCGGCGATGCAAGGTCCACGCGAACGGATGGTGGTCTCGGCCGCGCTGTTGATTCGGGAACGGGGAGCCCACGCCACCGCCATCTCGGATGTGCTGCAGCACAGCGGCGCACCGCGGGGGTCGGCCTATCACTACTTCCCGGGCGGTCGTACCCAACTGCTATGCGAGGCCGTCGATTACGCCGGAGAGCATGTCGCCGCCATGATCAACGAGGCCGAGGGGGGCCTGGAGCTGCTGGACGCGCTGATTGACAAGTATCGCCAGCAGCTGCTCAGCACCGACTTTCGCGCCGGCTGCCCGATCGCCGCGGTCTCGGTGGAGGCGGGCGACGAACAAGATCGCGAGCGGATGGCCCCGGTGATCGCGCGTGCAGCGGCGGTGTTTGACCGCTGGTCGGACTTGACTGCCCAGCGGTTCATTGCCGACGGCATACCGCCGGATCGGGCGCACGAGCTGGCGGTGTTGGCGACGTCGACGCTCGAGGGCGCAATCTTGCTGGCTCGGGTGCGGCGCGACCTGACGCCGCTGGATCTGGTTCACCGCCAGCTGCGCAACCTGCTGCTGGCCGAGCTGCCCGAAAGGAGCCGATGATGACCAGCTCTGATTGGCTGCCCACCGCGTGCATCCTCTGCGAGTGCAACTGCGGCATCGTCGTGCAAGTCGACGATCGCCGACTGGCCCGCATCCGGGGCGACAAGGCGCATCCGGGGTCTGCGGGCTACACCTGCAACAAGGCGTTGCGGCTGGACCATTACCAGAACAACCGGGCTCGCCTGAGCTCGCCGATGCGCCGCCGAGCCGATGGCACCTACGAGGAGATCGACTGGGACACGGCGATTGTCGAGATTGCCGAGGGATTCAAACAGATCCGTGATACCCACGGCGGGGACAAGATCTTCTACTACGGCGGCGGCGGACAGGGCAATCACCTCGGCGGCGCCTACAGCGGCGCCTTTCTGAAGGCACTGGGGTCGCGCTACCGGTCGAATGCGCTGGCGCAGGAGAAGACCGGCGAAGCCTGGGTCGACTTCCAGCTGTACGGCGGTCACACGCGCGGCGAGTTCGAGAACGCCGAGGTGTCGGTGTTCGTCGGGAAGAACCCATGGATGTCGCAGAGCTTCCCGCGGGCCCGGGTCGTGCTCAACGAGATCGCCAAGGATCCCGGCCGGTCGATGATCGTGATCGATCCCGTCGTCACCGACACCGCGAAGATGGCCGACTTCCATCTACGGGTGCAACCGGGTTGCGACGCCTGGTGCTTGGCGGCTTTGGCCGCGGTCTTGGTCCAGGAAAACCTCTGTAACGAAGCCTTTCTTGCCGCGCACGTGCACGGAGTGGACACCGTGCGCGCCGCCCTGCAAGAGGTCCCGGTCGCCGACTACGCGCAGCGTTGCGGGGTGGACGAGGAGTTGTTGCGTGCCGCGGCCCGGCGCATCGGCACCGCCGCGAGCGTGTCGGTGTTCGAAGACCTGGGAATCCAGCAGGCGCCCAACAGCACCGTCTGCTCCTATCTGAACAAGCTGCTGTGGATCCTGACCGGCAACTTCGCGAAAAAGGGTGGCCAACACCTGCATTCGTCGTTCGCTCCGCTGTTCAGCCAGGTCTCCGGCCGCACACCGGTCACCGGTGCGCCTATTATCGCGGGCCTGATCCCGGGCAACGTGGTGCCCGAGGAGATCCTGACCGAGCACCCGGATCGGTTTCGGGCGATGATCGTAGAGAGGGGCAATCCGGCTCACTCGCTGGCCGATTCAGCCGCCTGCCGGGCGGCATTCCAGGCGCTGGAACTGATGGTGGTCGTCGATGTCGCCATGACCGAGACGGCCAGGCTCGCCCACTACGTGCTGCCGGCGGCGTCGCAGTTCGAGAAGCCGGAAGCCACATTCTTCAATTTCGAGTTTCCACGCAACGGCTTTCAGTTGCGCCGGCCGTTGTTTCCGCCACTGCCCGGAACACTGCCCGAACCCGAGATTTGGGCGCGGCTGGTGCGGGCACTTGGCGTAGTCGACGAAGCGGACCTGCGGCCGCTGCGAGAGGCCGCTGCTCAGGGTCGCCAGGCGTATACCGAGGCGTTCCTCGCGGCGGCGGCGACCAATCCCACCGTGGCGAAACTGACCGCCTATGTGCTCTATGAAACGCTCGGGCCGACGCTGCCGGACGGTCTGGCCGGGGCGGCCGCGTTGTGGGGACTTGCCCAGAAGACGGCGATGGCCTACCCTGACGCCGTCCGCCGCGCCGGCCACGCCGACGGCAACGCGCTGTTCGACGCGATTCTCGAGCGCCCCTCCGGGGTCACGTTTACCGTGCACAACTACGAAGACGACTTCGCTTTGATTAGCCACCCCGATCACAAGATCGCCCTGGAGATTCCGGAAATGCTGGCAGAGATCCGGTCGCTGACCCAGACCCCGTCGCGGTTGACCACGCCTCAACTGCCGATCGTGCTGTCGGTGGGCGAGCGCCGCGCGTACACGGCCAACGACATCTTCCGTGACCCGTCCTGGCGCAAACGCGACGCCAACGGGGCGCTGCGGGTCAGCGTCGAAGACGCCCAGGCCCTGGGACTGGCCGATGGGTGCCTGGCTCGTATCACGACCGCGGCGGGCAGTGCGGAGGCGACGGTGGAGGTCACCGAGACGATGCTGGCCGGACACGCCGCGCTGCCCAACGGCTTTGGGCTGGACTACACCGGCGACGACGGGCGCACCGTCGTCGCCGGTGTCGCCCCGAACGCACTTACTTCGACGAGATGGCGCGACCCCTACGCCGGCACCCCCTGGCACAAGCACGTGCCCGCCGCCATCCGCCGAGCAGACGCAGAATCGCCCATTTGGTAGCCCAAATGGGCGATTCTGCGTCTGCTCGCGGGGTCTTAGCCTAGTTCCAGATCCGGACCCTGCGCTGCGGGTCCAGAAACAGCGCGTCATCCTCGGTGACGTCGAAGGCCTGATAAAAAGCGTCCACGTTGCGAACCACACCGTTGCACCGGAACTCCGGCGGGGAGTGCGGATCGACCGCCAACCGGCGGATTGCTTCGGCTGCACGCGATTTGGTTCGCCATATTTGTGCCCAGCCGAAGAACACCCGTTGCATGCCGGTCAGCCCGTCGATAACCGGAGCGGGGTTGCCGTTCAGCGAGAGCTGGTAAGCCAGCAGGGCGATCGACAGCCCGCCCAGGTCGCCGATGTTCTCGCCTATGGTGAACGCGCCTTGCACATGAGGCGGGCCGGGGTGGTCGACGAGATCGCGCGGCGTGTAAGCGTGGTACTGCTCGATCAACGCTTTGGTGCGGGCGGCGAACTCGGTGCGATCGTCGTCGGTCCACCAATCGACCAGATTGCCGTCGCCGTCGTATTTGGCGCCCTGATCGTCGAAACCGTGCCCGATCTCGTGCCCGATCACCGCCCCGATCCCGCCGTAGTTGGCGGCCTCGTCGGCCTGCGGATCGAAAAATGGTGGCTGTAAAATCGCTGCGGGGAAGACGATTTCGTTCATCCCCGGGTTGTAGTAGGCGTTGACGGTTTGTGGTGTCATGAACCACTCGTCGCGGTCGACCGGGCCGAAAAGCTTGGCTAGCTCGCGGTCATGGTTGACGGCGTAGCCGCGCTGGACGTTACCGTAGAGGTCGTCGCGGTCGATCGCCAGCTTCGAGTAGTCGCGCCACTTGATCGGATAGCCGACTTTGGCGGTGAACTTGTTCAGCTTCGCTAGCGCGCGTTGCCGGGTCTGCGGCGTCATCCAATCCAGCTCGCTGATGCTGATCCGATACGCCTCCTGCAGGTTGTCCACCAGGGTGTCGATGCGGGACTTGGCATCCGGCGGGAAATGGCGTTGTACATAGAGCTTTCCGACGGCATCGCCCATCAGGTTCTCCACCAGTGACACCCCACGCTTCCAACGGTCCCGAAGCTGCTGTGCGCCGGTAAGCGTGCGGCCGTAGAATTCGAAGTCCTCGGCGACCAGGGCGCGGGTCAGCCAGGGGGCCCGGGCGCGGATCAAACGCCAACGCGCCCAGCATTTCCAGTCTTCAACGTTAACGCTCGCCCACAGCGAGGCAAAGGTGACGAGGTAATCAGGTTGGCGCACAACCAGTTCCGTCATGGCGTCCGGAGCGCTCCCCAATGCGGTCACCCAGCTGACCCAGTCGAAACCCGCCCCTTCGGTCTGCAGCTGGGCAAACGTGCGCAGGTTGTAGCCAAGGTCGGCGTCGCGGCGCTTCACCACATCCCAATGCGCGTCGGCGAGTTTGGTCTCCAGCGCGACGATGCGGTCCGCGGTTTTGGCATGGTCACGGCTCTCGCCCCCGTACACCAGGCCGAACATCCGGGCGATGTGCCCCGGGTAGGCCGCTAGCACGGCGGCGTGTTGCTCGTCACGGTAGTAGGACTCGTCGGGTAATCCGATGCCGGATTGGGTGAAATGCACCAAGTAACGGGTCGAGTCTTTGGAATCGGTATCGACATAGACTCCGATGCCGCCGCCCACGCCGGCACGTTGCAGAGTGCCAAGGGCGGCGGCCAATTCGGTGGCGTCGGCCGCGCTGTCAATCGTGGCCAATTCGTCGTGCAGCGGTTGCACCCCTGCGCGCTCGACGGCTTCCTCGTCGAGGAAGCTGGCGTAGAGGTCGCCGATGCGCTGCGCATCGGTGCCTACCGCAGCACCTGCTTGGCTGGCCTGGATGATCAGGTCTCGCACTTGTGTCTCGGCGCGGTCGAACAGGCTACGGAAGGCGCCGTCGGTCGCTCGGTCCGCTGGTATCTCGTGTTCAGCCAGCCAGCGGCCGTTAACGTGGCCGAACAGGTCGTCTTGGGGTCGGGCATCAGCGTCGATGTGGCTCAGGTCGATACCCGAGGGGATGGCAAGTGTCACCCCGCCATCCTTCCACCTCTTTTCGGGTGCAACGATCGGGCCATGCCTGACGGGGAGCAGAGCCAGCCACCGGCCCAAGAAGATGCGGAAGACGACTCGCGGCCCGACGCCGCGGAGGCCGCCGCGGCCGAACCCAAATCATCAGCCGGTCCGATGTTCTCGACCTACGGTATCGCCTCGACACTACTCGGCGTGCTATCGGTCGCCGCGGTCGTGCTGGGTGCGATGATCTGGTCCGCACACCGCGATGACTCCGGCGAGCGTACCTACCTGACCCGGGTCATGCTGACCGCCGCTGAATGGACGGCCGTGCTGATCAACATGAACGCCGACAACATCGATGCCAGCCTGCAGCGACTGCACGACGGAACGGTCGGTCAACTCAACACCGACTTCGACGCTGTCGTGCAGCCCTACCGGCAGGTGGTGGAGAAGTTGCGGACGCACAGCAGCGGCAGGATCGAGGCGGTAGCGATCGATACGGTGCACCGCGAGCTGGATACCCAGTCCGGTGCCGCCCGACCGGTAGTAACCACGAAATTGCCACCGTTTGCCACTCGCACCGACTCGGTGCTGCTGGTCGCGACGTCGGTCAGTGAGAACGCCGGCGCCAAACCCCAGACCGTGCACTGGAACTTGCGGCTCGATGTCTCCGATGTGGACGGCAAGCTGATGATCTCCCGGTTGGAGTCGATTCGATGAGAAATGCTTGGCGGCTGGTGGTGTTCGATGTCCTGGCACCACTGGCCACGATCGCCGCCCTGGCCGCGATCGGCGTCTTGCTCGGCTGGCCCCTGTGGTGGGTTTCGACGTGCTCGGTGTTGGTGCTGCTGGTGGTCGAAGGTGTGGCAATCAACTTCTGGCTGTTGCGTCGTGATTCGGTAACCGTCGGTACCGACGACGATGCGCCCGGGCTGCGACTGGCCGTTGTCTTCCTGTGCGCCGCCGCGATCTCGGCGGCGGTGGTGACTGGGTACCTGCGCTGGACGACACCGGACCGCGACTTCAATCGGGATTCCCGGGAAGTGGTGCATCTTGCCACGGGGATGGCCGAGACGGTCGCGTCATTCTCCCCGAGCGCACCGGCCGCCGCTGTTGACCGGGCCGCGGCGATGATGGTGCCCGAACATGCGGGCGGGTTCAAGGAGCAATACGCCAAGTCCAGCGCCGATCTCGCACGGCGCGGTGTTACGGCCCAGGCCGCTACGCTGGCGGCCGGCGTGGAGGCGATCGGGCCGTCGGCAGCCAGTGTTGCGGTGATTCTGCGGGTTAGCCAAAGCATTCCCGGCCAGCCGACCAGTCAAGCGGCGCGAGCGCTGCGGGTGACCTTGACCAAGCGGGGCAGCGGCTGGCTGGTGCTCGACGTGACGCCGATCAACGCTCGCTAAGAGTCGGCGGCACGTACGGATTTGGCTCTGACGAACCGGTCCGACAGCCGCCGCATCCGGATCATCAGCGAGGCCGACGGGCTCACGATGCCGTCGAGGTAGGCGGTCAGGTCCTGCGCTGTGACGCCAATGCGCGACGCGAATTCCTGTCGTTGCAGGCCAGAGCGGTCCAACAGGAGCCCAACCTGACGGGCCACCTCGGCGCGCTCATTGGCGTCTAGGTGAGTACGGGCCCGGTCCAGCACCTCCCAAAAGGCGTTGGCGATGCCGGTCGCCGGTATGCCCTCGAGGACTTCTTCGACTTGGCGTGCTGTCCGCCCGTAGGGGTCGCGCTTGAGCGCGGCCGCTATGCGTTGCCAGGTGGCGATGTCGCCACTTTCCAGCGCCGAACGAATGGCGACGGTAGGCCAGAACTCGACCCGCCGGTCGACGTCCGGCTCGCTCCACGCGACGGTGGGTTGTTGCGGCGGTGCGGGGTGTGGCTCGGCTGCCAACGTCACCTCGCCTCCTCCAACATCGCCACGGCCACCGACAGGCAACGCCGCCGGACCTCTTCCCACTTTGCCTGGGCATCAGCTCCGGGCGACTGGTCACCGAGGTCAGACGGTTGCGGATCTGCCAGGCGACCAACCAACTGGGTGGCCATCCATTGCCGCCCGGGTGCTTGACAAGAGTAGTACCGATCCATCCCAGCCAGCACCGCGGCGGCGGTTTCGGGTGCCATCGTATCGACCAGGTCAGCAAAGTCGGCGTAGTCGTGGCTGCTGTTTCGGGACATGATCAGGTAGCCCTTGAAGCGCAGCGTTTCCGCGCCGGTTGGGATCTGCAAGCGGTCACCGGTGGGCAATGCGACGTTGGTCGTCTCCACCGGGCTGCGCCGCCGGTAGCCGGGGCCCGCCCGGTGAGTCTGCACCCCCCCGCACTCCCAGGTGGTTGTCTGAAGCGCGTCGAGGGCGACCGCGAGCCGCTTGCGCCACACGGTGACCGGGTGCACCGGGCGCTGGCCCCATGATATCGCCCGGGCGATGCCGTTGCGGTAGGCCAGCTGCACCTGGTCGAGCGCCTTACCGTCACATCCACACCCGGTGAAGGCGAGCGGATCGGTAACGCAAATGGCGTCCGGCGCAAGTCGCTTGAGCTTGGCCGCCGACTTGAGCACCATCCGCACATCCGCGCTGGGCGGGATCGCCGCGGCGAAGTCGTCAGGAATGACCACGACGTCACCGAGGTCGACTTTCGGCAGCGGTCGGTCGAAGTCGACCGACGGCAAGATGTGGGCCAGCCATCGGGGCAACCACCAGTTCCATCGGTCAAACATCGCCATCAATGCCGGTACCAGCACCAGCCGCACGACGGTGGCGTCCACGGCGATCGCGACCGCGCACGCCACGCCGATCTCGGCCACTAGCGGCATGCCGGCGAACGCGAACCCGCAAAACACCGCGATCATGATCAACGCGGCGCTGGTGATCGTGCGCGCGCTGGTGCGCACACCGTACGCGACCGCGTCGCGGGTCTGGCCCGTCTGCAGGAACCGCTCCCGGATTCGCGTAAGCAGGAAGATTTCATAGTCCATCGACAACCCGAACGTCATCGCCAGGACCAGCGGGGGAACGGTGCTGTCGATCGAATGAAGCGCCGGGAAACCGAGCCCCCGTGCCCAGCCCCACTGGAAGACCATCACCAGGCTGCCGTAGGCGGCGGCCACCGACAGCAGCGTCATCAGCACGCCCTTGAACGCCAGGAACACCGAGCGGATTGAGATCAACAACATCAAAAACGCGATCACCGCCACGAAGACCAGCACCAGCGGTTGCGTCGCGGACACCCGGTCGTCGAAATCCTTGATCAGAGCGGTCGGCCCGCCGACGTCCACTTGTGCCGCGCCGGCAACCCGGGGTAGCTGGGTCCGCATCCAGGTGATGGTGTCGCGGGCGCCCAAATCCTCGGGATCGACCGATAGCACCGCGCTGAGCAAAGCGCTGCCGTTGTCGTCGGCGAATCGCGGTGGGGCCACCGAAACGACGTTGGGCGCCTGTGCGATCCGATGACGGATTGCGGCGATTGTCTGGCTATGTTCGGGTGCGGACGCACCGCCGGCGTCAAACCTGACCAGCACCTGAACCGGGCCCAGCGCGCCCGGCCCCAGCGCTTGGGCCGCGGCCGCTGCGCCGGTGCGGATCTCGTGTGACGAGTCGAACTGGCGCAGCAAGCTGTTGCCCAGCACCATCAAGGTTGCCGGTGCCGCCATGACAAGCAGCACGGTCGATGCCGCCAGTGCTGTGATCCAGGGTCGGCGCATCACCCACCCGACCCAGCGGGACCAGAACCAAGATTGCGTGCTTGCCGGCCGCCGCGACCAGTGCACTAACGCTGACCGCTTGGCCGCCGCGCGGGCAAATGTTGCTAGCACGGCAGGTGTCAGGGTGGCCGACGTCAGCATCGCAACCGCGACCGCGAGAATCGCCCCGGTGGCCATCGATCTCAGCGCCGGGGTGTTGATCAGGTAGATCCCGGTCAGCGACGCGATGACCGTCATACCGGACAACACCACAGCCAACCCCGAAGTGGCCATCGCGGCGTCGACCGCGTCGGGCGGCCGGCGTCCGCAACGCAGTTCCTCGCGGTAGCGCATCAGGATGAACAGGGAGTAGTCGACGGCAAGCGCGATGCCGAACATCGAAACGGTCGATGTCACGAACACCGACATGGTGGTGTGCATCGACAACACAAACACCAGGCCCATGGTGATGACGACCGTGCAAACGGCGAGTGCCAGCGGGATCGCTGCGGCGGCCAACGAGCCGAAAACCGCAACCAGGACCATCAGAATGATAGGCAGGTTCCAGCGTTCGGCGTTGGCAATATCGTGTTTGGTGTTTGCCGCCGCGGCCGCGGACAGCGCGCCCTGCCCGATGACATAGAGCCGCACTTTGCCGTTGGCAGTTTGCCCGGACTGATCGCCTTTGACGCCTATTCGGTCGCGCAGCTTTTTGGCGACGTCACTGGTGCCCGCGTTGCGGGCGTCCAGCCGCAGCGACACCACATACGGCCGGTCCGGTTGCGGGGGCCGTTGGGTGGGGTTGGGTGCCTCCGTCACCCCAGGCAGTTCGCTGGCTATTTGTCGCAGTAGCGCGACGGCATTGTCGATGTCTTGGTAGCTAGCATCCGGTCGGGGGGCCGCTACCAGCGCCAGCGCCGGGGCTCCCCGGTCCGGGTAGTGCGCGTCGAGTTGGTCGTGGACCAGCAATGACTGCGACCCGGCGACTTCGAAACCGCCACCGGTTAGATTCCCCGACTGCGTCATCGCCAGGTAAACCGCCGGCACTAACGCCAGCAACCAACCCGTGAAGACCAACCAACGGCACCTGCGCAGGTTGCGGCTCAAGCGCATCATGAACTGCTGGATTTCGGACTCCCCGTACTCTCGCGCAGTGCGTGCCCGCGAGCCTACCGAAGATCGCGTGCATGCGTTCGGCGTGGACCGCACAGCACCTGGAGTTGGCGGCGCCGAGGGCCGAGATGGCAGGATGACGGATCGTCGGGGGCGGGAACTCCCAGGCCGCCGGGCCGTCGCAAACCCGTCGCAAACCCGTCGCAAACCGTAAGGAGTCATCCATGAAGACAGGCACCGCGACGACGCGGCGCAGGCTGTTGGCAGTACTGATCGCCCTCGCGTTGCCGGGGGCCGCCGTTGCGCTGCTGGCCGAACCATCAGCGACCGGCGCGTCGGACCCGTGCGCGGCCAGCGAAGTGGCGAGGACGGTCGGTTCGGTCGCCAAGTCGATGGGCGACTACCTGGATTCACACCCAGAGACCAACCAGGTGATGACCGCGGTCTTGCAGCAGCAGGTAGGGCCGGGGTCGGTCGCATCGCTGAAGGCCCATTTCGAGGCGAATCCCAAGGTCGCATCGGATCTGCACGCGCTTTCGCAACCGCTGACCGATCTTTCGACTCGGTGCTCGCTGCCGATCAGCGGCCTGCAGGCGATCGGTTTGATGCAGGCGGTGCAGGGCGCCCGCCGGTAGATGCCGGACCGCCGCCGGGTCCGGCGCAGTCGAGCGTGAGGCAGCGGTCGCCTACCGGGGCGGTGTCTCGCCGCCTTCTGGTCGCAGGTCAGGGGTCGGCGCTGGACCTTGCGGTGTGGTTTCGACCGGGTCGTCGCAGGGTGTGCCCTGCGGTTGGATGACAAGTCGCAGGTTTGGATCGGTTGGCGGGTCGCGATCGTTGTCGGAATCGGCGGTGCTCTCGGTGCGGAACATGAAGAAGAACACCACCCAGCCGATTGCGGCGATGAGCAGCCAGCTGATCAGCCGGTAGATCAACATCGCCGAGATGGCACTCGGCAAGGGCATGCCGCTGGATACCAGGCCGGGTACCAGCACCGCCTCGACCACCAACAGACCACCGGGCATCAGCGGTATGGTGCCGACCGCGCGGGCGGCGGCGTAGGCGACCGCCAGCCCACCGACCGAGGCATGGTCGCCGGCGGCGTACGCGGCGAAACCGAGGCAGGCTACGTCGGCGATCCAGTTGAACAACGACCAACCGAACGCCACGCCCAGGTCGCGCCTGCCCAGGCTGACCGATTCCAGCTGCATGAGCGTCTCGCGCCACTTCGGTAGGCCGGCATCGGCCGGCCTACCGCGAACCGAGTTGGCCCACGACAAAACTCTCCTGCCGATCCCCTCGATGAGCTCCGGCCGCGACGCCACCGCCTGGGCCAGTAGCAGCAATGTGACGAAGCCGCCCAGGGTGAACAGCAGTGAGAACGGGTTGTTCTTGGCGCCCAGGAAGAATGCGCCACCCAACCCGAGCAATGCCAAGCCCACCGCCTGCAACACGCCCGACATGACCAGCTGCCATGACGCCACCACCGTCGAGGCGCCCCAGATGCGTTGCTGACGGAGTAAGAACGTAGCCGACAACACCGGCCCACCCGGCAGCGTGGTGCTCAGCGAGTTGGCGGCGTAGAAGGCGGCCTCCGACCGCCATTGCTTGACGTGCACCCCGGCGGATTTCAGCAGGGTTCGCTGAATCTGGGCGAAGCTGTGCATCGAGGCGCCCGCGGCTGCCACCGCGGCCAGCAACCACCACCACTTGGCGCGATACAAGCTCACCCAGGCCTTGGCGAGCTGGTCCCAGCCCAACGCCACCTCTATAGCAAGCACGATTGCGACGATGGCCAGTACCGCCCATCGCAACCACCAGTACTTGCCGCGCGGGGGTACGCCCTCAGCGGGGGGTGCCCCCACCCGCGTGCGAGGGAGTGCCCCCACGCGCTGGCGGAGGTTGCGGGCGGGGGCGTCGTGCGACACGTGCTTAAGGGTAACCGTGCAGGTGGCGCCGTAATCGCGATACATCGCTAACCGTGTCAGCCTCGTTGGGGGGTCGTGACCGGATCGTGCCGCCTGGCAAAGTAACTATGCGGGCTCGACGCGACCCGCCGCGACCTTACGACGCCGCCGTTCCCGTTACGCTTGCCGGATGTCGGCGAGCCTGGATGACGCTTCGGTCGCACCGCTGGTTCGCAAGACCGCGGCCTGGGCGTGGCGGTTCTTGGTCATCCTGGCCGCGATGGTCGCGCTGCTGTGGGTCCTCAACAAGTTTGAGGTCATCGTCGTCCCGGTGTTGCTGGCGCTGATGTTGAGTGCGTTGCTGGTGCCGCCGGTGGATTGGCTGGACTCCCGGGGCCTGCCGCACGCTGTCGCGGTGACGCTGGTCTTGTTGAGCGGTTTCGCGGTTCTCGGCGGCATCCTGACGTTCGTCGTCAGCCAATTCATCGCGGGGTTGCCGCATCTGGTCACCGAGGTTGAGCGCAGCATCGACTCCGCGCGCAGATGGCTGATCGAAGGCCCGGCGCACTTGCGCGGCGAACAGATCGACAACGCGGGCAACGCCGCGATCGAGGCGCTGCGCAACAACCAGGCGAAGCTGACCAGTGGCGCATTGTCGACTGCAGCCACCATTACCGAGCTGGTTACCGCGGCGGTGCTGGTACTGTTCACGCTCATTTTCTTCCTCTACGGGGGCCGGAGCATCTGGCAGTACGTCACGAAGGCCTTCCCGGCCAGCGTCCGTGACAGAGTGCGTGCGGCGGGGCGCGCCGGTTATGCGTCGCTGATCGGGTACGCGCGGGCCACCTTCCTAGTGGCATTGACCGATGCGGCCGGGGTGGGCGCGGGGCTGGCGGTGATGGGTGTGCCGCTGGCATTACCGCTGGCCTCGCTGGTGTTTTTCGGTGCCTTCATTCCGTTGATCGGTGCCGTGGTCGCCGGGTTTCTGGCCGTGGTGGTGGCCCTGCTGGCCAAGGGCATTGGCTACGCGCTGATCACGGTCGGTTTGCTAATCGCGGTGAACCAACTTGAGGCCCATTTACTGCAGCCGCTGGTGATGGGTCGGGCGGTGTCGATTCACCCGCTGGCCGTGGTGCTGGCCATTGCCGCTGGCGGTGTGCTTGCCGGAGTCGTCGGCGCCCTGTTGGCCGTCCCGACGGTCGCTTTCTTCAACAATGCGGTGCAGGTGCTGCTGGGCGGGAATCCGTTCGCCGACGTGGCAGACGTTTCTTCCGATCACCTCACCGAGGTTTAAAGGCGTCCTTCGCGGCGAAGCAGATCCTGGGCGGACAGGGCGCCGCCGCCGCGGCGGCGCTGACGCGTCTTATCGCTCGTGCCGCGGGCATTCAGCTGCTCAGTGGCTGCCTCTGAGTCGTCGCCGTCCGACCGTATGATTGGCAGGGCCGCGGTGGGTTCGGCCGGGTCACCGGCTGCGTCTGTGGAGCGGTTCGCCGCAAGCGGCATAGCCCGGGTCTGACCGGCAGACGGGGCCGATGGCGGGGTCGGGGTTGGTGGCGGCGTGGATGCTGGCGACTGCACGGACCGACCGGCAGCCGCGAGGCGGGTTGTCGGCGGCTCCGTCGACGACCCGATCTGCATCCGTGTGGTGCTCGCCCCAGACGGCGCCGCCGGCGCGGCAGTTGCTTCCAGGGCAGGCGTGAGCTCCGGTGAGCTTGCTGGACTCGAGCGGGCCGGTCGAGGTGACTCCGCCAGCGGATGGGTCGGATCGTGCGGTGGGCGCGGGTCCCCAGCGGCGCGCGCCGCAACCAGCCCAGCTGTGACCGGAGGACGTGCGGGACGCCCGTTGCTGACGGGCCGCTTGCGCTCGTCGGGCAGGTGGATCTCGCCCAGCCCGATGCGGGTCTGCAGGCGTCTGGCCCAGCGCGGTGCCCACCAGCAGTCATCGCCGAGCAGCTTCATCACCGATGGCACTAAAAACATCCGCACCACGGTCGCGTCCAGCAGCAGCGCCGCCATCAGTCCAAAGGCCAGATACTTCATCATCACCAGGTCGGAGAACACGAACGCGCCCGCGACGACGGCAACAATCAGCGCCGCGGCGGTAATGATGCGTCCGGTGGCTGCGGTGCCGATCCGGATCGCCTCCTGGGTCGACATGCCGCGCTCTCGCGCCTCGACCATCCGGGACACCAAGAACACCTCGTAGTCGGTGGATAGGCCGAAGACCAGCGCGATGATCAGCCCGATCACCGGCGCTGTCAGCGGGGTCGGCGTGAAATTCAGCCACTTCGAAAAGTGTCCGTCGACGAATATCCACGTCAGGATGCCCATGGTGGACCCGAGCGTCAGAGCGCTCATCAGCGTCGCCTTGATTGGCAGCACCACCGAGCCGAACGCCAAGAACATCAAGACGATCGTGGTGGTCAGCAGGATGACCACCATCAGCGGCATCTTCGCGAACAGGCCGTGGATTGAATCCAGCTCCAGGGCGGGAGTTCCACCGACCAAGACCGTGATTCCTTTGGGCGGGGTGATCGCGCGCAGCTCGGTGAGCTTCTTCGACGCGTCAGCCGGGTTGATCAACCCGTTCTGCAGGACGCGCACCGATGGATCTTTAGATGCGCCTACCGCGTAGGCACGCTCTTGCCACATATTCGCCGGATCGTTGTCCGGCTCGATGAATCCGCCGATCGCCATCGCCTTGCTGCGGATGTCAGCGATCTGCGCGTCGGTGACCGGTTGATGGTTGCTGGTCTGGATCACCAGTGTCAGCGGATTGGTGCGGTATCCGGGGAAGAGTTTGTCGAACTCCTCCTGCGCCTGGCGCACCGAATTGGTCGGCGGCAAGTACTTCTCGCTGATCCCGCCCAATGACAGCTTGCCCACCGGGATAATCAGCAAAATCATGATGATGACGATCGGTGCGGCGAACAGCACTGGGCGCTTCATCACCCGGTTAACCAGCTTGCCCCAGAAGCCGGCTTCGACCTCTTCGCGGGTCTTGGTCCGCTGCAGGCGGTCGGCGAGCCAGTTCAGGTAGGCGGCCGAAATCTTCCAGTTCGCCAGGAAGGGCACCCGGAACAGGGTCCGCACGCCGAGCGCGTCGACGTGTTTGCCCAGGATCCCCAGACAGGCCGGCAACACGGTGATAGACAGGATGGCCGACAGCATCACCGATGCGATCGTGGCGTAGGTCAGCGACTTCAGGAAACCCTGCGGGAAGAGCAGCAGACCGATCGCCGACGCGACGATCAACACCGCCGAGAACGTCACCGTGCGTCCGGCGGTGATCACCGTGCGCCGTACTGCCGTCTCGGTGTCGTAGCCTTCGGCGATCTCTTCGCGGAACCGGCTCACGATGAACAACCCGTAGTCGATGGCGATCCCCAGACCGATCAGCGACACCACGGGCTGGGCGAAATAGTGCACGGGACCGAAGATCGCGAGGAACCGCATGATGCCCAGCGCGCCGGCGATGCACAGCCCTCCGACCATCACCGGTAGGCCGGCGGCGATCACGCCGCCGAACACGAAGAACAACACCACCGCCACCAACGGCAGCGCCAGCACTTCCATTCGCCGTTGGTCGGTGGCGATGGTGCCGGTCAACGCCTCGGCCACCGGTTGCAGCCCGGCGAGCTTCACCGTGCCTCCGTCGAGCCGCTGCAGGTCGGGTGCGATGGCCTTGTAGTTGTTGAGGATGGTGTCGTCGTCATCACCCTTGAGCGGGATGGAAACGAAGGTGTACTTCTTGTCGGCGGTGGCCATGCCGGTCGCCTGACTCGCTCTCAGGTAGCCGGCCCATCCCAAGACCTGGTCGGGGTGATCCTGCTGGAACCGGTTGAGCTCGTCGACGACCTTCTTTGACCAGGCCGGGTCGTCAACGGTCTTGCCGGCTGGGGCTTGGAAGATCGCGACGATGTGACCGCTTCGGTCTCGGCCGTAGACCTGGTCGCCCAGCACCGATGCTTGCACCGATTGGCTGCCGTCGTCGTAGAAGCCGCTCTGCGTGACGTGCTTGCCGAGGCTCAGCCCGAAAACGCCGCCGCCGAGGCATAGAGCGACCATGACCCCGATTACGATGAACCGGTAGCGGTACACAGTTCGACCCCACCAGGCGAACACGTAAGCTCCTTACTGGATCGGCAGCGACCCGCGTATTGCTTTTTGGTTGTCACACACGTCGGCTGTCACACTCGCGAGGTCAACAGCGAGGACAGCGGCCGGAACGGCTGCAGCCAAGCCCCCTGCTCAGGTAGCGAATCGAGGCCGATTCGAGGTAGTGGTTCCCGGAAAACACCAGCGATGTCCTCCAGGTCGACGAACTCCAAGGTATCCGACGCTAGCGCCCAACTGGCGTGTTCACGAAATCCGAGCACTTGAACTGGGGTTCCGCTGCGGGCGACCGCCTCCAACGGTTGGCGGAATGCCTGACCGTCGGCCGACGCCACCACCAGCGCGGCGAGCCCTTCGCGGTAGCGCTCGTCGATGTGCGCCAACATGTCGCGGTCAACGTCGCTGTCCTCGTCTACTTTCGGTTTGGCGAAGACGGCGAATCCGACATTGCGCAACGCGTCCACCCACGGCCGGACCACCTCGGCGCTGCCAGGGGCGATGTTGGTGAAGACGGTGGCCTCCGGTTCGGTCGAGATGCCTGGACGGCCGGCCACAATCTCTGCGGTTCGGGCCAGCAGCCAGCGTCCCAGGGCGTCGAATCGTGGTCGTTCCAGTGCTGTCGGCCGGCGGCCCAAGATGGAGCCCAAACCCATGTCGAGGTTGGGAGCGTCCCACACCAGCAATACCCGTGCCCCCGGCGCACCGAGACTGGTCAGCCCGTCCTGCGATAAGTCTTCCGCCAGTACCGAGTGCCGGGCGAGGGATTCAGATGTTTGTGAAGTCACGTCTTCGGTCAGGCTCATCATCATCTAATTTTCAGGTCTCTTTCAGAGCAACCGTGCTTTTTCCATAACAACTCGATGACTGCGCCGCCCCCAAGCTGGGCTTTCCTCTCGTACTTGGTAGCCGGTCGGACGACCGAAATCGGCAGCAGTTCGGTGTCGGGGTCGACGCGAACCAGCCGGGGTTCGGCGTCGCCGGCCGCGGCGATGTGCTCGGCGTAGCCGGGATGGTCGGTCGCGGCGTGCAGCACACCACTGGGAACGAGCCGGTCTGCGATCAAGGCCATGGTGGCCGGCTGTAACAGGCGGCGCTTATGGTGGCGTGCCTTCGGCCACGGATCGGGGAAGAAGACTCGAACACCGCACAACGAATCGGGGGCGATCAAGTGTTGCAGCACGTCGACGGCATTGCCAAGGATCAGCCGGATGTTGATCCCGTCGGAGCCCACTTTGTCAATCGCGCAGAGCAGCTGAGCCAGCCCGCGGCGATAGACGTCCACAGCGATCACGTCGACATGGGGTTCGGCCTTCGCCATCGCCAGCGTCGACGTGCCGCTGCCGGAGCCGATCTCCAACACCACCGGCGCGTCACGGCCAAACCAGGCACGGGTATCCACCGGTGTCCCGCGCGGGGATTGAGGTAGCGCCAGGAGGCCAAGCTCCGGCCAAAGTCGCTCCCAGGTCTCGCGTTGGGCCTTGGAGATCCCCGACCGCCGCGACCGGATGCTCGTGCTGGGGAGCTGGCCCGATGCCACCGGTGTGTCGGGACGTAGCCCTACCCCGGGTTGCGCATGCATTTGTCCATGGTGGACCATCAGCGCCCGGCGTAGCCGCCCCTGGTCCAGATTGATACCCAACAGTTGCCTTCGGCGGGTAGCGGACAACTGCTGACTCGCGCCTCGGCGGCGAGGGTGCCACCATTCTGAACGAACCGATCGGGTGGGAGATGCGCGGACAAGGGCACCAGATTTTCGTCGACGAGCTGGCGCGATTCGCCACCAGCTCCGCCGACCAGCGGGTAGTGGCGATCGCGCAGCGGGCCGCCGAACCGCTGCGCGTAGCGGTCCGTGGGCGTCCCGGGGTGGGTTGCCGCACGGTGGCGCGCGCCCTGCAGGGTGCTGGGAGCTCGTCGGGCATGACGGTGACACCGCAAGCACGCGCCGCCGACTCTGACGTCGACCTGGTCGTCTACGTCACCGTCGAGGTAGTCAAGCCCGAGGACCGCGAAGCCATCGCCGCCACCCGGCGCCCGGTGGTGGCGGTGTTGAACAAGGCCGATCTGGCCGGCCCGCTCTCGGGTGCAGGTCCGATCGTGATGGCGCAGGCCCGGTGCGCGCAATTTTCTACACTCCTCGGGGTCCCCATGGAGTCCATGATCGGGTTGCTCGCCGTCGCGGCGCTCGACGATCTTGATGACACCTTGCGGGCCGTGCTGCGGGCGCTAGCCGCCCACCCCGACGGCTTTGACGCTCTCGACCGAGCCGTTGCGGGGTTTCTGGCGGCAGCCCTGCCGGTCCCTACCGAGGTACGGTTGCGGTTGCTGGACACCCTCGACCTGTTCGGCATCGCACTGGGCATGGCAGCGTTCCGGCCGGGCCGGCCCTCGCGAACCCCGGCGCAGCTCCGCACCCTGTTACGCCGGGTCAGCGGTGTCGACGCCGTCATCGACAAGGTCACCGCCGCCGGTTCTGAGGTGCGCTACCGGCGGTTGCTTGACGCGGTCGCGGAGCTGGAGGCGCTGGCCGCGCAGGCCAAGGAGATCGGCGGTCCGATCGGTGAGTTCTTGCGCGACGACGACACAGTTCTCGCCCGGATGGCGGCCGCCGTCGACGTAGCCCTGGCCGTCGGGCTAGACGTTGGCCCGTTGGACGATCCGGCCGCCCACCTGCCGCGGGCGGTGCGGTGGCATCGTTACAGCCTGGACAACGGTGACATGCACCGCACGTGCGGCGCGGATATCGCTCGGGGATCCCTTCGGCTGTGGTCGCTGGCCGGCGGCATGCCCCTGCACCGATACCGGAAGTCATCGTGATCCGCGCGGCTAGTGATGACCCGGCCGGGGTGGACGAGCTGGTGGCAGCGATCGCGCCGGGGCTTGCCGGGCTGGGTTTGCCGGTCATCAACCGCCGCGAGGTGGTGCTGGTGACCGGTCCGTGGCTGGCCGGGGTTAGCGGTGTGCGCGCGGCACTGGCCGAAAGGCTGCCGCAGCGTAGGTTCGTCGAGACGGCAGAGTTGGGACCCGGCGATGCGCCGGTGGCGGTGGTGTTCGTTGTTTCCGCGGCAACCGCGCTGACCGAATCCGATTGCGTGTTGCTGGACACCGCCGCGGAGCACACCGATGCGGTGGTAGCTGTGGTGTCCAAGATCGACGTGCACCGCGGCTGGCGTGACGTGCTTACCAGTAACCGCGACAGGCTGGCCGCGCGCGCGTCCCGCTACGCCCGGGTGCCCTGGGTTGGCGCGGCCGCCGCACCTGAGCTGGGCGAGCCATACCTGGACGACTTGGTCGCCGCCATCCAGAAACAGCTCGCCGATCCGGCTGTCGCGCGGCGAAACATGTTGCGTGCGTGGGAATCCCGGCTTCTGATGGTCGCGCGGCGGTTCGATGGCGATGCACAGAGCGCCGGTCGGCGGGCACGGGTCGACGCGTTGCGCCAGCAACGGCGCACGGTCCTGCGGCAGGGGCGTCAATCGAAGTCTGAACACACCATCGCGCTGCGCGCGCAGATCCAGCACGCTCGGGTCAAATTGTCCTACTTTGCCCGCAATCGGTGTTCGTTGCTGCGCGTCGAGCTGCAGGAGCACGTCGCCGGTCTGTCCCGGAAGGACATCGCCAGGTTCGCGGCATACACGCGCGGCCGGGTCCAGGAGGTGGTCGCCGAGGTGGGCGAAGGTGCCGTCGCGCACCTTGCCGACGTCGCGCAGCTGTTGGGTGTGCCGGTGCAGCCACCGGTCCTCGAGAACCTCCCGGCGGTGCTCCCGACGGTTGTGGCCCCGCCACTGACATCACGACGATTGGAGATCCGGCTGACAACACTCTTGGGCGCCGGGTTCGGGCTGGGTATCGCGCTGACCCTGAGCAGGCTGGTGGCGGGTCTTACTCCCGGCCTGGCTGCATCGGGGATGGTGGCGGGTGTGGCGATCGGCCTGGCGGTGACCGCCTGGGTGGTGAATGCCCGCGCGCTGCTGCACGACCGTGTCGTGGTGGACCGCTGGACGGGTGAGGTGACGGCATCGCTGCGGTCCGTGGTGGAGCAGCTGGTCGCCACTCGGGTGGTGGCTGTCGAGACGCTGCTGAGCACCGCGATTAGTGAACGCGACGACGCCGAGAACGCCCGGGTGGCCGATCAGGTCAGCATCATTGACGGCGAACTGCGCGAACACGCCGTCGCTGCGGCGCGGGCCGCGGCCCTGCGTGACCGGGAGATGCCGGCGGTGCGGGCCGCACTTGAGGCGGTGCGTGCAGAACTCGGCGAGCCGGGTGCGCCCACAACAGGCCTGTTCTGAAGCTTCTGAATCGTTGTTGTGAGCAGGCTTATACCCGCCCAAGTCTTCCCTGACAAGTTCTGGGCGATAATCTGGATAAAAAGTGTCTCACTAGGTGAGCGGCCGTATCAGCCTCGCCACCAAGACGGGCATACCTAACCCATACGTAACCGCGAGCACCCGATAACTACGCAGGAGAATTCGATGACCTCAGCGACCATCCCCGGTCTGGATACCGCGCCGACGAATCACCAGGGGTTGCTGTCCTGGGTCGAAGAGGTCGCCGAGCTCACCCAGCCGGACCGGGTGGTCTTCACTGACGGCTCGGAAGAAGAGTTCCAGCGGCTCTGCGATCAGCTAGTCGAGGCCGGCACGTTCATCAGGCTCAACCCCGAGAAGCACAAGAACTCCTACCTGGCATTGTCGGATCCGTCCGATGTCGCGCGGGTGGAGTCGCGGACGTACATCTGCTCGGCGAAAGAGATCGACGCCGGCCCCACCAACAACTGGATGGATCCCGGCGAAATGCGGTCCATCATGAAAGACCTGTACCGGGGTTGCATGCGCGGGCGCACCATGTATGTGGTGCCGTTCTGTATGGGACCGCTGGGCGCCGAGGACCCCAAACTTGGTGTGGAGATCACCGACTCCGAGTACGTCGTCGTCTCCATGCGCACCATGACCCGGATGGGCAAGGCCGCGCTGGAGAAAATGGGCGACGACGGTTTCTTTGTCAAGGCGCTGCACTCGGTCGGCGCGCCGCTGGAACCGGGCCAAAAGGACGTGGCCTGGCCCTGCAGCGAAACCAAGTACATCACCCACTTCCCGGAGACCCGGGAGATCTGGAGCTACGGCTCGGGCTACGGCGGCAACGCGTTGCTGGGCAAGAAGTGCTACTCACTGCGTATCGCGTCGGCGATGGCCCACGATGAGGGCTGGCTGGCCGAGCACATGCTGATCCTCAAGCTGATTTCGCCGGAGAACAAGGCTTACTACTTCGCGGCCGCATTCCCGTCGGCGTGTGGCAAGACCAACCTGGCGATGCTGCAGCCAACCATCCCCGGCTGGCGTGCGGAGACACTCGGAGACGACATCGCATGGATGCGATTTGGCAAGGACGGTCGCCTGTACGCCGTCAACCCGGAATTCGGCTTCTTCGGGGTGGCGCCGGGCACCAACTGGAAGTCGAACCCTAACGCCATGCGCACCATTGCCGCCGGCAACACGGTGTTCACCAATGTCGCACTCACCGACGACGGCGACGTGTGGTGGGAGGGCCTGGAAGGCGACCCGCAGCACCTGATCGACTGGAAGGGCAACGACTGGTACTTCCGCGAGACGGAAACCAATGCGGCACACCCGAACTCCCGGTACTGCACACCGATGTCGCAGTGCCCGATCCTGGCCCCCGAGTGGGATGACCCGCAGGGCGTCCCGATCTCGGGGATCCTGTTCGGCGGCCGCCGCAAGACCACGGTTCCGCTGGTCACCGAGGCGCGCGACTGGCAGCACGGGGTGTTCATCGGTGCGACCCTGGGTAGCGAGCAGACCGCCGCGGCCGAGGGCAAGGTCGGCAATGTGCGCCGCGACCCGATGGCCATGCTGCCGTTTTTGGGCTACAACGTTGGGGACTACTTCCAGCACTGGATCAACCTGGGCAAGCACGCCGATGAGTCCAAGCTGCCCAAGGTGTTCTTCGTCAACTGGTTCCGTCGCGGTGACGACGGTCGCTTCCTGTGGCCGGGCTTCGGCGAGAACAGCCGGGTGCTGAAGTGGATCGTCGATCGCATCGAGCACAAGGCCGGCGGTGCGACCACCCCGATCGGCACCGTTCCCGCCGTGGAGGACTTGGACCTGGACGGACTGGACGTCGACGCCGCCGATGTAGCCGCGGCGCTGGCAGTCGATGCCGATGAATGGCGTCAGGAACTGCCGCTGATCGAAGAATGGCTGCAGTTCGTCGGCGAGAAGCTGCCGACCGGTGTCAAAGATGAGTTCGACGCCCTGAAGGAGCGCCTAGGTTAGGGCGAGCAGACGCATAAGCCCCCGCACGCACGGCGTGTCGAGGGCTTTAGTGTCTGCTCGCGCTCGTTAGCGGCGGGCACGCACAAGTTCTTCGACAGCGCGCAAAGACACCGAAAGCCTCTCTTCCCAACCGCCCGTGATCACCACGAATGATCGTCCCGCGGCGCGGAGAGCCTGCTCGCAGCGGGCGAAAAAGGTACCGCGTGCGCCGGGGACACAGCGTCCGTCGTCGGCGTCCCAGGGCACATCGGGCGTGGTGAGCAGTGTGAGATCGTAGGGACGCCGAGCTAGATCACGGAGCTCTTGCGGGCAGCCGCCCGCCAGGAACTCGGCCCACACGGTCGTCGCGAGCGGATCCGTGTCGCAGATCAGGACGCGATCGGCGTCACGAGCCAAGGCTTCCTCCGACGCGATCTGTCCGCGAACGATTTCGGCCCACTCCAGTCCTATCAGTGAGCCGCCATTGAGCTCCCGCAACATTTTCGCCCGCTCCGGGACCCACTTCGTTCGGAGCTTTTCCGCAACCGCCTGTGCCAGCGTGGTCTTCCCGGTGGATTCGGGTCCGATGATGCTCACGCGTTTGACGAAGGCCGGCCGCACGCACCGTGGGATGTGTTGCCAGTGGCCAAGCGGGTCCGCGCGGATGTCGGTTGCAGTCACGGGAACGACGGTGCGACCGTGATCGACCGCCACGAAACGCGCTCCGAGGACCTGGGCAAAGTCCGCGTTGTAGGGCTCGGCACCGAAGACGAAGTCGGGGCGGGTTGCCAGCACGCCCTGCAGGCTCGCCTTCCAGATGTCCCAGAAGTCCGGGTGCTCCCACGGGCGCTGCGGGTTCTCGTTGGCCAGATGGACCACGCGATCGAAGGGGAACAGCTCCCGCATCCATGCAACGCGCTGGGCGCCCGGAATCGGCTCTGCTGCCGTTGATCCGACGACGATGGTCAGCTCATCCACCCATCGCCGCGCGAACTCGCAAAGGTAGACGTGTCCCGCATGGGGCGGCATGAACTTGCCGAGCACCATTCCGTGTGTCACGACGTCGCCTCAGCGATTCGGCCGGCGATGACATTCTCCCACTCGTCCAGCCGCGAAAGAAAGTACGCCTCAGCCTCATCGAAGCTGATTCCGACGTCAGGAGCGACCTTGGCTACGACGTCGGCGTAGACCCGGGAGGCCTCTGGGTCGACGAATTCCCACTGACCGAGGGGCCATTTCGCGGTGAGATAACCCGCGTCCGAGTACGCTTGGTACAACGGCGTTCCCGGATAGGGGACGATCCGGCTCATGAACTTGAAGCCGACCGTATACTTTGTTGCCCGCAGCAGGCGGACTGTTTCGCGTAGCTCGTCGGGCTGCACGGTGGGGTGAAACATAATGGTGCCCGGGATAACGTCAATGCCGAGCTGTTGCAGGGCGTTGATCGTGTCGGCGGCATCTTGTCCACGAGTGAGGATCTGCTTGCGGTAGGCGCGCAGTTGCTCGTAGGACCCAGTCTCCACGCCGATGAATACCCGACGCAGGCCCGCCCTGTGCAGATGTTTGAACAAGTCCAGATCGACAACGGAGTCCAGCCGGATATCGACCATGAAGTTGACGCTGATCCCCCTCCTGAGTACCGCGTTGGCAAAGTCAGCGGCGCGTTGCTGCGAACCGGGGTGTTTGGAGATAAACAGGTCGTCGGTGATGGATAGGAAGTTGACGTCGTAGTCCGACACCAGATAATCGATCTCGTCGACGACCGCGTCAACCGACTTCGCCCGGTAGCTGTCCTTCCCTAGCATCGCGGACATGGCCCCGGTGCCGCAGAACGTGCAGCGGTAGGGGCATCCGCGGGTGGAAAAGACGGAGGCGGCGAAGCCATCAGCAAGGACGGTCGGCAACTCGTCGCGAGCCGGGCGAGGCAACTCGTCAAGGTCGACCAGCGAGGAGGGTGTGCGCAGGATCTGTCCCTGCTCACTACGGCGGGCTAGTCCCGGGACGTCGTCAACCGCAGCGTCATTCGCCAGGGCCAAGGCCAGCTTGGTGAACGCTACCTCCCCGTCGCCAACGACGACGTAGTCGAAACAGTCATGCTGGCGCAGGATGCGCTCGTAGTTCAGTGTTGCCATCGCATTCCCGATGACGATGCGCACGCCATCCCAGGCCTGTCTCGCGCGCTGCGCCAACCACAACACCTCCGGAAATGTGTCGATGCAGGAAAAGCCGACAAGCCGGGGCGTTCCTGATAAGGCGGCGGCGCTTTGCATGGCCAGCCACGTCTCCTGCACGGACCCGTGGCCGGCGACCAGGCCGTTGACGGAGGTGACTGCGATCCCTTGGGTCTTGGCGTATGCCTTGATCGACATCATCCCGAGGTGCTCCATGGGCATGGAGCAATACAGCCACGGATCTCCAAGCTTGAGTCCGTCAACGTACGACAGCCCGTCTTGACGGACGCCTGGAGGATTGACCAGAAGAGTTGCCACGTGGAGAACTTTACAAACGATTTCGGCTGGTGATGGGCGGAATTGCGCCCTGCGGCTCTGGTCGCCGGGCCGCGACGTACCCTCGGCGCATGCAGATTCGCCCGTATATCGGCGCCGATAAGCCCGCCGTCATCCTGTATCCGTCCGGGACGGTCATCAGCTTCGACGAGTTGGAGGCCCGCGCCAACCGGTTGGCGCATTGGTTCCGCCAGGCTGGTCTGCGCGAGGACGACGTCGTGGCCATCCTGATGGAGAACAACGAGCACGTGCACGCGGTCATGTGGGCGGCTCGCCGCAGCGGGTTGTACTACGTGCCGATCAATACCCACCTGACCGCCTCCGAGGCCGCCTACATCGTCGACAACAGCGGTGCCAAAGCAATTGTCGGTTCGGCGGCGCTGCGCGAGACCTGCCACGGCCTGGCCGAACACCTTCCGGGCGGGCTGCCGGACCTGCTGATGCTTGCCGGGGGCGGTCTGGTCGGCTGGATGACCTACCCGGAATGCGTTGCCGATCAACCAGACACCCCGATCGAGGACGAACGCGAGGGTGACCTGCTGCAGTACTCGTCGGGAACGACTGGCCGACCGAAGGGAATCAAACGCGAATTGCCACACGTCTCACCGGATGCGGCACCCGGGATGATGCCGGCACTGCTCGATTTCTGGATGGACGCCGACTCGGTATATCTGAGTCCCGCGCCGATGTACCACACCGCTCCGTCAGTGTGGACGATGAGCGCACTGGCCGCGGGCGTCACCACCGTCGTGATGGAGAAGTTCGACGCCGAGGGCGCCCTCGACGCCATCCAGCGCTACCGGGTGACCCACGCGCAATTCGTCCCGGCCATGTTCGTCCGGATGCTGAAACTCCCTGAAGCAGTTCGTAATTCGTATGACATGTCCAGCCTTAGGCGAGTGATCCACGCGGCCGCTCCATGTCCAGTCCAGATCAAGGAGCAGATGATTCACTGGTGGGGACCGATCATCGACGAGTACTACGCCTCCTCGGAAGCCAGCGGGTCGACGTTGATCACAGCCGAGGATTGGTTGACGCATCCGGGTTCGGTCGGCAAGCCCATACAGGGCGGGGTGCACATCGTGGGCGCCGACGGCAGCGAGCTGCCGCCGAACCAGCCGGGCGAAATCTATTTCGAGGGCGGGTACCCCTTCGAATACCTCAACGATCCGGCGAAAACCGCGGCGTCGCGCAACAAGCACGGCTGGGTAACCGTCGGCGACGTCGGCTATCTCGACGACGACGGCTACTTGTTCCTGACCGGCCGGCGCCACCACATGATCATCTCCGGCGGCGTGAACATCTACCCGCAGGAGGCGGAGAACCTCTTGGTCGCCCACCCCAAGGTGCTCGACGCGGCGGTGTTCGGCGTTCCCGACGACGAGATGGGTCAACGTGTCATGGCCGCGGTGCAAACCGTCGACTCCGCCGATGCCAACGATCAGTTCGCCGGCGAGCTATTAGCCTGGTTACGAGACCGCTTGTCACACTTCAAGTGTCCAAGGTCGATCGCGTTCGAACCGCAATTGCCGCGCACCGACACCGGAAAGCTCTACAAGAGCGGGCTGGTCGAAAAATACTCGGTGTGACCGATGCTGCCGGGGGCCCGACCTGTCCACCCAGACACCGGCTATATCCCGCCCCGGGCCACCAGTTGTCCGGCTATCACGTTGCGCTGGATCTCGTTGGTGCCTTCACCGCCGTTCCACGTCGTACTCGGTCGAGTAGCCGTAGCCGCCGTGGATACGCACGGCGTTTAGGGCGATTTCCATCGCGACCTCGGAGGCGAACAACTTGGCCATCCCGGCCTCCATATCGCAGCGTTGGCCGCTGTCGTACCGCTCGGCGGCATAGCGGGTCAGCTGACGGGCCGCTGTGAGCTTGGTCGCCATGTCGGCCAGGTAATTGCCGACCGCCTGATGCTGCCAGATCGGTCGGCCAAAGCTTTCCCGTTGCTGAGCGTAGGCCAGCGAGTCCTCGAGTGCCGCCGTCGCCACGCCCAGCGCCCGCGCGGCCACTTGGATGCGACCCGTTTCAAGTCCCTTCATCATCTGCGAAAAGCCTTGACCCATGGCTCCGCCCAGGATCGCCGAGACCGGCACCCGGAGGTTGTCGAACGACAGCTCGCAGGATTCGACGCCCTTGTAACCCAACTTCGGCAAGTCCCGCGACACCGTGAGTCCCGGCCCGGGTTCGACGAGCACGATCGACATGCCTTGGTGCCGCGGTGTGGCGTTCGGGTCGGTCTTGCACAGCACCGCGAAAAGTCCGGACCGGCGGGCGTTGCTGATCCACGTCTTGCAGCCGTTGATCAACAACCCGGCAGAGCCTTCAGGGCCGTCGGCCAACGCCGTGGTCGACATGTTCTGCAGATCCGAGCCACCGCCGGGCTCGGTTAGCGCCATGGTGGCCCGCAGCTCGCCACTGGCCATCGGGGGCAGATATGTCCGCCGCTGTTCCTCGGTGCCAAACAGGGTCAGCAATTTGGCGACGACGGTGTGCCCGCCCATCGCGCCGGCCAGGCTCATCCAGCCGCGTGCCAGCTCCTGGGTGACTTGCACATAGCACGGCATCGACACCGGCGACCCGCCGTACTGTTCGTCGATCGCCAGGCCGTAGATGCCGATGTGTTTCATCTGCTCGATCCACGCCTCCGGGTAGCTATTGGCATGCTCGACCTCACGGACGGTTGGCTTCACGTCTCGGTCGATGAATGCCCGCACGGTGGCGACCAGCATCGCTTCGTCGTCGTTGAGCTCGTTGCGCACCTTTTGTCGCCCTCCGTATTGACCCCCTGTCCGATAGCCTGCCAGCATGTGGCGTTGTGGCTAGCGGGTATGGGGGCATCCGCGTCGGCGGGCCCTATTTCGATGACCTGTCAAAAGGTCAGGTGTTCGACTGGGCGCCGGGGGTCACACTGTCGCTGGGGCTGGCGGCCGCCCATCAGTCGATCGTGGGTAACCGGCTACGCCTGGCTCTGGACTCCGACCTGTGTGCGGCGGTGACGGGTATGCCGGGGCCGCTGGCGCATCCGGGCCTGGTTTGCGATGTGGCGATCGGCCAGTCAACTTTGGCGACTCAGCGGGTCAAAGCCAACCTGTTCTACCGCGGGCTCAGGTTTCACCGATTTCCGGCAGTGGGCGACACCCTCTACACCCGTACCGAGGTGGTGGGGCTGCGAGCCAACTCGCCCAAACCGGGCCGTGCGCCAACCGGATTGGCGGGGCTGCGGATGACCACGATCGACCGGACCGATCGGTTGGTGCTCGATTTCTACCGGTGCGCCATGCTGCCCGCCAGCCCCGATTGGAAACCCGGCGCTGTGCCAGGTGACGACTTGTCCAGGATCGGTGCCGACGCGCCGGCGCCGGCCGCCGATCCAACCGCACACTGGGACGGTGCGGTTTTCCGAAAGCGGGTTCCCGGGCCGCACTTCGATGCCGGTATTGCCGGTGCGGTGTTGCATAGCACCGCAGACCTGGTCAGTGGAGCGCCGGAGCTGGCTCGGCTCACCCTCAATATCGCTGCTACGCACCATGATTGGCGGGTCAGCGGACGACGGCTGGTCTACGGCGGGCATACCATCGGACTGGCACTCGCGCAGGCAACCCGGCTATTGCCTAACCTGGCGACCGTCCTGGACTGGGAATCCTGCGACCACACCGCTCCGGTACACGAGGGCGACACCCTCTACAGCGAGCTGCATATCGAGTCTGCGCAGGCCCACGCAGACGGGGGTGTGCTGGGACTGCGGTCACTGGTCTACGCGGTCAGCGATTCGGCGAGTGAGCCCGATCGGCAGGTGCTCGACTGGCGTTTTAGCGCCTTGCAATTCTAGGTTCGGTTACTAAGGGCCAGCGCGGCACGCAAACTGTTGCACTGACTAGTGAAGAACCTTTGTGAGACCCCAACATTCGGGGCCACACGATCGAAACCGTGGAAGGCGCCTTCGACTACTTCTACCTGGCATGGCACCCCGGCTGCTGTCAGACGTTCGGCATAGGCCAGATCCTCGTCGTGGAGCAGGTCGTGGGTGCCGACGCCGATCCATGCCGGCGCCAGCCCTCCTAGGTCGTCACGCCGTCCCGGGACCGCGACCCGTGCGTCCGCATCGCCAAGATATGCCCGCCAGCCGAACCGGTTGGCGCGCCCGTTCCATAGCCGGTAGTGCGGGTTGGCGGGGGCGATCGACGGCCGGTCGTCGAGCATGGGGTACACCAGCAACTGAAATGCCGGTGTGATGCCGCCACGGTCGCGGGCAAGCAGAGCCAGCGCCGCCGCGAGGCCGCCGCCGGCACTAGCGCCGCCGATTGCCACCCGCGCGGGGTCCACCGCCGGCAGGCTGGCCAGCCAGGTCAACGCCGAGTAGCAGTCGCCCAGGGCGGCAGGATACGGATTTTCCGGCGCCAGGCGGTAGTCCACCGATGCGACAGTGATGCCCAGTCTGCTGCTGAACCGGAGGCAGAGCCGATCGTCCTGTTGCGCGGTGCCCATTACGTATCCGCCGGCGTGGATCCACAGCAGCGCGGGCGCTGGTTCGTTGCTGCCGGCGGGTCGGTATAGCCGGACACCGACCCCGGATTCCAGGGTGAGCACCTCGATATCGGGGGGTGTACGGGACATTCGAAGCCCCGCGACGACGATCAATGCCCGCATGACTGGCAGGGTGCGAGGACCGACCAGCTGTCGTGGGGTGACGACGGCGATGCGACGCAGGTCGGGGTGGACTTCGTTGCCGGACACCGGTCCAGTATGCGTCGGCGCAATTTCGCCTCGGTACAGCGATGGCTTTGGCAGGCTGCGGTTAGTCGAACGAGGATCGGGATGGTGGCCTGATGAGTGATCCAGCAAGAGGGGCGGAAGCCGAGGATGCCTACGGTTTTCCCGCCGGGCTGTGGCGCTGGCTGCAGCGGCATCCACCGCCGGCGTTGCACCGGCTCACCCGGTTTCGCAGCCCGTTGCGTGGTCCGTGGTTGACGTCGGTGTTCGGCCTGGTGCTATTGGTGGCGTTGCCTTTCGTCATCATCACCGGGCTACTTTCTTATATCGCCTATGCGCCGCAGCTGGGCCAGGCCATCCCCGGTGACGTCGGCTGGCTGCGACTCCCCGCTTTCACCTGGCCCACCCGTCCGTCCTGGCTGTACCGGTTGACCCAGGGGCTGCATGTGGGGCTGGGGCTGGTGATCATTCCCGTGGTGCTGGCCAAGTTGTGGTCGGTGATACCGCGGCTGTTTGTGTGGCCGCCGGCGCGCTCGATTGCCCAGGTGCTCGAACGGTTGTCGGTGCTGATGCTGGTCGGTGGGATCCTGTTCCAGATCGTCACCGGCGTGCTCAACATTCAGTATGACTACATCTTCGGGTTCAGCTTCTACACCGGCCACTATTTTGGGGCTTGGGTCTTCATTGCGGGTTTCCTGTTGCATATCGTGGTCAAGATCCCCCACATGGTCACCGGGTTGCGATCGATACCGATGCGAGAAGTGTTGGGTACCAACGTGGCTGACACCCGGGCGCAGCCGTGCGATCCGGACGGGCTGGTGTCGGTCAATCCGGGCGAGGCCACGCTAAGCAGACGCGGTGCCCTGGGATTGGTCGGTGCCGGGGTGCTGCTGATCGGGGTGCTGACGGTTGGGCAAACCCTGGGCGGGTTCACCCGCAAGGCCGCCCTGCTGCTGCCCCGGGGCCGTGTCGTGAGCCCGGGCGACTTCCCGGTCAACAAGACCGCCGCCGCCGCCGGGATCACCGCGGAGGCCATTGGCCCCGACTGGCGGCTGGTGCTGTGTGGCGGGCCTGCGGAAGTAGTGCTGGATCGCGCCACGCTGGCCGGCCTGCCGCAACGCACCGCCCGGCTGCCGCTGGCCTGCGTCGAAGGGTGGTCGGCCGTGCGCACCTGGAGCGGCGTGCCGCTGGCCGAGCTGGCGCTGCTGGCGGGCGTGCCGGCGGCGCGCTCGGCACGGGTTACATCGCTGCAGCGCGGCGGGGCGTTCGGCGAGGCGAAGCTGGCGGCAAACCAGATCGCCGACCCCGATGCGCTGCTGGCGTTGCGGGTCGACGGGGCGGATCTGTCGCTGGATCATGGCTACCCGGCCCGCATCATCGTTCCCGCACTGCCCGGTGTGCACAACACGAAATGGGTCGCTGGCATCGAATTCCACAAGAGGTGAAATGTTCGACATTGCAACGCGTTTCAAAAACTCCTACGGGTCAGGTCCATTGCACCTGCTGGCGATGGTGTCTGGCTTCGCCCTGCTGGGCTACATCGTGGCCACCGCCAGGCCCTCGGCGCTGTGGAACCAGGCCACCTGGTGGCAGTCGATCGCGGTCTGGTTTGTCGCCGCCGTCGTAGCCCACGACCTGCTGTTGTACCCGCTCTACGCGCTGGCCGACCGGATCCTGGCCAGGCTAGTCGGCAGGCGCGACGTCTCGGCGCCCCGCCGCCGCCCGGAACTACCGGTACGCAACTACATTCGGATCCCGGCGCTGGCAGCCGGCTTGACGCTGCTGGTTTTCCTGCCCGGCATCATCAGACAGGGTGCGCCGACATACCTGGATGCGACCGGACAGACGCAGGAACCATTTCTGGGCAGGTGGTTGCTGCTCACCGCGGTCGCGTTCGGGATCAGCGCGGCCGCTTACGCCATTCGGCTGGTGGTGGCGCACGTGAGGCGGCGCCGAGCGGGGTGTTCGCGGGTCGACGCGATCGACGAGGAGTAGGCTCCCACCATGAACCAGCGACGCGCCGCCGGGTCAACCGGTGTGGCCTACATCAGATGGTTGCTACGTGCCCGTCCCGCTGACTATATGCTGGCCTTGAGTGTCGCCGGGGGTTCGCTACCGGTGGTGGGTAAGCACCTCAAGCCGCTCGGCGGCGTTACTGCCATCGGCGTCTGGGGCGCCCGGCACGCATCCGATTTCTTGTCCGCGACGGCGAAGGATTTACTGACCCCCGGTATCAACGAGGTTCGCCGTCGAGATCGTGCCAGCACGCAGGAGGTTTCCGTCGCGGCCTTACGCGGCATCGTTTCGCCCGACGACCTTGCCGTCGAATGGCCGGCGCCGGAGCGCACGCCGCCGGTCTGCGGGGCGCTGCGCCACCGCCGTTACGTCCACCGCCGTCGCGTCCTCTACGGCGACGACCCGGCCCAGTTGCTCGACGTATGGCGCCGCAAAGATATGCCCACCAAACCCGCGCCGGTGTTGATCTTCGTCCCAGGCGGTGCCTGGGTGCACGGCAGTCGCGCCATCCAGGGGTATGCGGTGCTGTCTCGGCTGGCCGCACAGGGGTGGGTGTGCCTATCGATCGACTACCGGGTCGCACCGCATCACCGCTGGCCACGACACATCCTGGATGTCAAGACCGCCATCGCGTGGGCACGGGCCAATGTCGACAAATTCGGCGGTGACCGCAATTTCATTGCGGTGGCTGGTTGTTCGGCCGGCGGCCACTTGTCCGCGCTGGCCGGGCTCACCGCCAACGACCCGCAATATCAGGCCGAGCTGCCAGAGGGCTCCGACACGTCGGTCGACGCGGTGGTGGGGATTTACGGCCGCTACGACTGGGAGGACCGCTCCACCCCGGAACGTGCCCGGTTCGTCGATTTTCTGGAGCGGGTAGTGGTTCAGCGCACGATTGATCGTCACCCCGAAGTGTTCCGTGACGCGTCGCCGATCCAACGAGTCACCAGAAATGCACCGCCATTCCTGGTGATTCATGGCAGCCGTGACTGTGTCATCCCGGTTGAGCAGGCGCGGAGCTTTGTCGAGCGGTTACGAGCGGTCTCCCGCTCACAGGTTGGCTACCTGGAGCTGCCCGGTGCGGGCCACGGCTTCGACCTGCTAGACGGCGCTCGCACCGGCCCGACGGCACACGCGATCGCGCTGTTTCTCAACCAGGTTCATCGCAGCCGGGCACAGTTCGCGAAAGAGGTCATCTAAACGCCGGCCAATTGTATGGTCGCCCTATGAGTAGGGGGCTGCGGTGAAACGGCTCAGCGGCTGGGACGCGGTACTGCTTTACAGCGAGACCCCGAATGTGCACATGCACACACTCAAGGTCGCCGTGATCGAATTGGATTCGGACAGACAGGAATTCGGTGTCGACGCGTTTCGCGAGGTGATCGCTGGCCGGCTGCATAAGCTTGAGCCATTGGGCTATCAGCTGGTTGATGTCCCGTTGAAGTTCCATCACCCGATGTGGCGGGAGCACTGCCAGGTCGATCTCAACTACCACATCCGGCCGTGGCGGTTGCGCGCCCCGGGGGGTCGGCGCGAACTCGACGAGGCGGTCGGAGAAATCGCCAGCACCCCGCTGAACCGCGACCACCCGCTGTGGGAGATGTACTTCGTTGAGGGGCTTGCCAACCACCGGATCGCGGTGGTTGCCAAAATTCACCATGCGTTGGCTGACGGTGTTGCCTCGGCAAACATGATGGCACGGGGGATGGATCTGCTGCCGGGACCGGAGGTCGGCCGCTATGTGCCTGACCCCGCTCCTACCAAGCGGCAGTTGCTGTCCGCGGCGTTCATCGACCACTTGCGCCACCTCGGCCGGATTCCTGCAACCATCCGGTACACCACGCAGGGTCTAGGCCGGGTGCGACGTAGCTCGCGCAAGCTCTCACCCGCACTGACCATGCCATTTACCCCGCCACCGACGTTCATGAATCACCGGCTCACCCCGGAGCGCAGGTTCGCCACCGCCACCCTGGCGCTGATTGACGTGAAGGCGACGGCCAAGTTGCTGGGGGCGACGATCAACGACATGGTGCTGGCCATGTCGACCGGCGCTCTGCGTACCCTGCTATTGCGCTATGACGGCAAGGCCGAACCGCTGCTGGCGTCGGTCCCGGTGAGTTACGACTTCTCACCGGAGCGGATCTCCGGTAACCGCTTCACCGGAATGCTGGTGGCGCTGCCTGCCGACTCCGACGACCCGTTGCAGCGGGTGCGCGTCTGTCACGAAAACGCGGTCTCCGCCAAGGAGAGCCACCAGCTTTTGGGACCGGAGTTGATCAGCCGCTGGGCGGCTTACTGGCCACCTGCCGGTGCGGAAGCCTTGTTCCGGTGGTTGTCTGAGCGCGACGGGCAGAACAAGGTACTCAACTTGAATATCTCGAATGTTCCCGGTCCGCGCGAACGCGGCCGCGTGGGGGCCGCGCTGGTCACCGAGATCTATTCGGTGGGCCCGTTGACCGCCGGTAGCGGATTGAATATCACGGTGTGGAGTTATGTCGATCAGCTCAATATCTCGGTGTTAACCGATGGTTCCACCGTGCAGGACCCGCATGAAGTAACCGCGGGAATGATCGCGGACTTCATCGAAATACGCCGCGCCGCTGGTCTTTCCGTGGAGTTGACAGTCGTCGAGTCCGCGATGGCGCAGGCATGACACGAAACACCGGACGAGTATGAGGCCAGTATGAGCAGCGAAAGCGACGCAGCCAACACCGAACCTGAGGTTCTGGTAGAACAGCGGGATCGGATTTTGATCATCACGATCAACCGCCCGAAAGCCAAGAACGCGGTCAACGCCGCAGTCAGCCGGGGCTTGGCCGATGCGATGGATCAGCTTGACGGCGATGCCGGCCTGTCGGTGGCAATCCTGACCGGTGGGGGCGGTTCGTTCTGCGCGGGCATGGACCTCAAGGCGTTCGCCCGGGGCGAGAATGTCGTCGTCGAAGGTCGCGGCCTTGGCTTTACCGAACGTCCGCCGACCAAGCCGCTCATTGCTGCGGTGGAAGGCTACGCGTTGGCGGGTGGCACCGAGCTGGCGCTTGCTGCCGACCTGATCGTGGCGGCCAGGGATTCGGCGTTCGGGATTCCTGAAGTCAAGCGGGGTCTGGTTGCCGGCGGCGGGGGATTGCTGCGGTTGCCGGAGCGCATCCCGTATGCGATAGCCATGGAGTTGGCGCTGACCGGTGACAACCTACCGGCCGAACGCGCGCACGAGCTGGGGCTCGTCAACGTTTTGGCCGAGCCGGGGACCGCCCTCGATGCTGCGATCGCGTTGGCGGAGAAGATCACCGCCAATGGGCCGCTGGCGGTGGTGGCCACCAAGCGGATTATCACCGAGTCGCGTGGGTGGAGTCCCGACACTATGTTCGCTGAGCAGATGAAGATCCTGGTGCCGGTGTTCACCTCCAACGACGCGAAGGAAGGTGCGATCGCGTTCGCCGAGAGGCGCCGGCCCCGTTGGACGGGCACCTAGCCCAGCTACGCGACGGTGTAGCCCATCGGCAGCAGGACACTCTTTTGCTGGGTGAAGTGTTCGACACCCTCGGGCCCGTTCTCGCGGCCGATTCCGGAGTTCTTGTAGCCGCCGAAGGGTGAGCCGGGATCGAAGGCGTACCAGTTGATTCCGTATGTCCCGGTGCGGATCTGCTGCGAGATCTTGATGCCTTTGGGCACGTCGGTGGTCCACACGCTGCCCGCCAGCCCATACACTGAATCGTTGGCGATCGCGATCGCGTCCTCCTCGGTGTCATAAGGAATGATGGCCAGCACCGGCCCGAAGATCTCCTCCTGTGCGATGGTCATCTTGTTGTCGACATCGGCGAATACGGTGGGTTGGATAAAGAAGCCGTTGTCCAAGCCCTCGGGACGGCCGCCGCCGCACACCAACCGAGCGCCCTCCTCGATGCCCTTGGCGATGTAGCCTTCAACGCGAGTCCGCTGCTTCTCCGAGATCAGCGGCCCGATCTGAGCTGCCGGGTCCGACGGCGGGCCCACCGGGAGAGCCGTTACGAAATTAGTTACCGCAGCCACGATTTCGTCGTACCGGGAGCGCGGAGCCAGAATGCGGGTCTGGTTGACGCAGCCCTGTCCGGCGTTCATGACGCCGGAGAACACCATCATCGGAATAGCTGCGGCCAGGTCGACGTCCTCGAGAATGATGGCCGCCGACTTGCCGCCGAGTTCTAAGGTGCACGGCTTGAGCATCTCAGCGGCACGCCTGCCGACCTCTCGGCCGACGGCCGAGCTGCCGGTGAAGGTAAACATGTCGATGTCCGGGTTAGACGTCAGCGCCTGACCGGTCTCAATCCCTCCCGGCACTACCGACAACACCCCCTCGGGCAGGCCCACCTCGGCGAACACCTCCGCCAAAGCGTTTGCGGTCAGCGGTGTTTCGGCGGCGGGCTTGAGCACGATGGTGCAGCCGGCCAGCAGCGCCGGCGCAATCTTGTTGACGGCCAGAAACAGCGGGACGTTCCAGGCCACGATCGCGCCCACCACACCGACCGGCTCACGGCTGACAATGCTCTGTCCATAGGAGCCGGTGCGGGTTTCGGTCCAGGTGACCTTGTCCGCTGCACCGGCAAAGTAGTTCATCGCCCCCATCGAACCCATCCAGTGCATCGTCTCGATGATGGTCGGCGGCTGGCCGGTTTCGGCTGCGAGCAGCTTGGTGAACAGGTCCTTGCGCTCAGCCAGCATCTTGACCGCCGCAGCGATCACCGCCGCACGCTCGTGCGGCGGGGTCGAGGGCCAGGGGCCGTTGTCGAACGCCGCACGTGCTGCGGCGACCGCGGCGTCGACGTCGGCGGCGGCCGCCATCGGCACCTTGCCGACATATTCCCCAGTGGCTGGGCAGCGTACCTCGATAACATCGGAGGTCGACGGTTTGGTCCACTTGCCGCCGATGAAAAGCTTGTCGTATTCCGTGGCACTGTCAGACATATGCGCCGCTCCTCCTCATCGCTGCGCTCGGCATCGTCGCCGGCGGTCATGGCGTCACCCTACCCAAGCCGAACGCGAAACGAGAACGTGTTCCATTATTAGGGTGTGAGCACCAATACCAGATTGCTCACCAGGAACTCACGCAGCACCGGGACGGATGTCAGCCACCACGCCCATCTGGGGTGGTAGCGGGGAAATACGGCTAACGCGGCTCCGGTGCCGGCAGCCCAGCGCAGACCCTCGGCGGCGGACACGGCAAACAACGACGACCCATAGTTGTTCTTTGCCGGATGGCCGTGTTTGCGGACATATCGGGCGGCGGCGCGGGCGCCGCCGAGGTAGTGGCTGAGGCCCATCTCGTGCCCGCCGAATGGCCCCAGCCAAACCGTGTAGGACAGCACGACCAACCCGCCTGGCTTGGTCACCCGCAGCATCTCGGTGCCAAGCTGCCAGGGGCGCGGCACGTGTTCGGCGACATTGGAGGACAAGCAGATGTCTACCGAGTCGTCGGCGAACGGCAGTGCCATGCCTGACGCCCGGACGAACATGCCGGGCCGGCCGGTGAACGCAGGTCCGGCGGCATGCATTTCATCAGGGTCCGGCTCGACGCCGATGTAGCCGACACCGGCGTCGGAGAACGCCGTCGCGAAATACCCCGGCCCGCCGCCAACGTCGAGCAGCGTACGGCCAACTGGCGGCTCGCTATGTGTGGCCAGCCACAGATCGCCGATCATTGCTGCGGTGTCGGCCGCCAGTGTGCGATAGAACCGTGCCGGGTCGCGCTGCTCGTAGCGGAAGTCTGCCAGCAGTCGCAGCGAGCGCCGCAGTGTCGCCCGTCGCGCGAACACATCGGTGACCGCCACCTGGCACACCCTACGGCCCGCTAGGCTATCGACCAATGTCTGCTCTGCGCTCGGTGTTGCTGCTGTGCTGGCGCGACATCGGGCACCCCCAGGGGGGCGGGAGCGAAGCCTATCTGCAACGCATCGGGGCTCAGTTGGCCGCATCGGGCATTGCAGTCACGTTGCGCACCGCTCGCTATCCCGGTGCGCCACGGCATGAACTGGTCGACGGGGTGCGGATCAGTCGTGCCGGCGGGCGCTACTCGGTGTATCTATGGGCGTTGCTGGCGATGGCCGCAGCCCGATGTGGGCTTGGGCCGCTGCGCCGAGTGCGCCCGGATGTGGTCGTCGATACCCAAAACGGCTGGCCGTTTGTGGCCCGGCTGTTGTATGGCCGGCGGTCGCTGGTACTGGTACACCATTGCCACCGTGAGCAGTGGCCGGTGGCCGGGCGGATGATGGGTCGGCTCGGCTGGTATGTCGAGTCGATGTTGTCGCCACGGCTACACCGGCGCAACCAGTACGTGACGGTGTCGCTGCCGTCGGCGCGGGATCTGATCGCCCTCGGTGTGGACAGCGAGCGGATCGCTGTGGTGCGCAACGGCCTCGACGAGGCGCCGTCGCCAACGTTGTCCGGCCCACGTGCGCCCACGCCGCGTGTGGTGGTGCTCTCCCGGCTGGTGCCGCACAAGCAGATCGAGGACGCGTTGGCAGCGGTCGCGGAGCTACAGCCTCGGATACCGGGCCTGCACCTAGACATCGTCGGCGGTGGCTGGTGGCGGCAGCGCCTCGTTGACCATGTGCACCGGCTCGACATTGCTGACGCCGTTACCTTTCACGGGCATGTCGACGATGTGACCAAACACCATGTGCTGCAAAGCTCCTGGGTGCACTTGTTGCCCTCACGTAAAGAGGGATGGGGGCTCGCGGTCATCGAGGCGGCCCAGCACGGCGTGCCCACCATCGGGTACAGATCCTCCGGTGGTTTGGCGGACTCGATCGTCGACGGGGTGACCGGCATATTGGTCGACGACCGGGCCGAATTGGTGGCTTGGCTCGAACAACTGCTGTCCGATTCGGTGCTGCGTGACCAACTCGGCGCCAAGGCACAGGCGCGTAGCGGTGAGTTCTCCTGGCGGCAAAGCGCCGAAGCGCTGCGCAGCGTGTTGGAGGCAGTGCAGGCCAGCCGTTTTGTCAGCGGCGTGGTTTGAGCCGGCTTCGACAGACTTAATCCTGGGCGCGGCTCGCCGGCGTGTCTTCGCAGTGGTGTAAGTGTCGGCGCACCCAATAGCCGGCCGCGCCAGCGCCGCCGACCAGCAGCATCGAAAGCCACGCCCAATGCGCGAGCATTGTCGCTTTGAGGCGGGCCGACGATGCACCGGAGGTTTGGCCGCCGACCCGATAAAGAGCCAATTCGTCGTCGCGGTGCGCCGCTGCTAGCCGGCCGAGGGTGCGTGCGGCCGCGCCCATGTCGCCGGCGCTGTCGGATTCGACGACCAGCCACCCGACGCCGGCCGCGGCCAAGGTTGACGGATGGGGCCCGGTGAGCAGCAGCTCCTGGACCGCCCGGGCGTGCGCGTCTTCGCCGGGAACGGTCACCCCGGAAATGACCAGATCACCTGTGGTCAGCACATCGGCGCGAACCCAACGGGGGAGCGGATCGAGTACCGGTGCCGAACCGGACCACGAGAAGCGCCGCATGGTGCCCGCGGGCAAGACCGCAACCGTCCGGGGATCGGCATTGATCGCCGCTGCCACCGCCGCCCAACCGGACGGGTAGTGCACAGGCGCAACCTTGCCCCACACCCCCCACGCCAAGTCAGGCAGCGTTAGGACCAGCGCCAGACAGCAGACCACCGCCGCCGTTGCCGGTCGCAGCCAGCGTCGCAGCGTTAGCACCGTGCCCGCACCGGAGAGTGTGTATCCGGGTACCGCCAGCGCGACCCACTTCTGTCCGTCGCGCAGCACGCCCAGGCCGGGTGCGGCATCGACCACCACCCGTAGCGCGTGCAGACCTGGGCCGGTCGCAAGGACAGCCGGGACCATCACGGACACCGCCGCTAGTGTCAGCAGCGGCACTGCCACGGGCCGGCGCGCCACAGTCGGTAGTCCGATCGCCACCATGGCGAGTAGTACGACGGCGGATGCCACTGCGAAAAGCGTTGTCCGCGAGCTAGGTACGGCCTCGCCGTTCCAGATCCCACCGAGACTGGCCAAGCTGCCAAGCGTGCCCAGCCCCGGTTCGGCGCGTGGCGCGAACGCGGTAACCCCAAGCTGATTGGCTGCCGTGTGGCTGGTCAACGACGAGCCCAGCGCCGACGCCGTCAGCCAGGGCAGCGCACCCACCAGCGCGGAGCCCAACGCCGCGACCCCACATTGCCAGCGCGGGCGGCCCGCGCCGGGCATCGCCACGCACACCACCGCAACTGTCGCGGCGAGTAGCAGCCCGGACGGGGTCAGGCCGGCCAGCGCAACCCAGAACGCCAGCCCAAAAAGCCCGAACCAACCCGCGCCAACCGTTGTTCGCATCGTTAACATCGCGGTCGCAACCCAGGGCAGACACCCATAGCCGACCAGCAGGCTCCAATGGCCCTGCAAAAGTCGTTCGGCCACATAGGGATTCCAGATCGCCAGCGTGATCGCGACAAACTGGCCGGCTGCCCCCGCTGCGGGTAGTGCCGTTGCGACCAGTCGGGCCGCGCCCCAGCCCGCCAGCCAAAGCCCCAGCAGCAGCAGCGCTTTCACCACGACGCCGCCGTCGACGAGGTGTGACGCCAAAGCGACCGCGAAGTCCTGCGGAGTCGCCCGGGGCGCCGATGTCAGCCCTAGGGCGTTGGCCGACACATACGACCGTGGTGTGGACACTGCATCGCGCAGCAGTAGGTATCCGGGCCGCAGTAGCGGCGCGGCCAACAGCAGCACCAAGACCAGCGCGTACCCCGGTCGGAACCAGCGCACGTCGCCTGATTAGCGCCGCTCGGGCGGGCCGGGGTCGGGATGCCCCGCGTCCGGCGGTGGGGGCGGCTGCGCCGAACCGAGTCGGGGCGGATCCGAGCCACTCGGCTCGCGCGGGAAGTCGGGGCGCTGCGTGGGCAGTTTCTCGGTCTCAGCCTCCGCTCCAGGCACCGGTTCTTCGAAGCCGCCGCGGCGGTAATCGTGGTCGTCCCGATCCCCGCTGGCAGCCATCAGCGCACCTTCGGTCCGAAGGCTAAACGACGCGAACAGACCACCGCCGACCAGCGCGACCAAGCCGGCCGCGGTGAATGTAATCGGCAGCACCCGCGACCACAGCGCCAGCCGGTCGCGCTCGTCGCGAGCCGCGTTGACCTGGGATTCGACCGTCTCTTCGGTGGAGGTGACCTGGTAGTCGGCAAACGTGACCTCTGGTTTGAGTGGGTCACGAGCGAAGTAGTGGTTGGCGCGTTCGGTTTCTTTGACGATGGTGCCGGACACCGGGTCCACCCAGAATGTTCGCTGCGCCGCGTAATAGCGGGTCATGGTGATTTGCTCGTTCGGATCACCGGGTAGCCCCCACATCGCCGCTGATGTGGTGACTTTGCCGTCCTCGTCGCCGGCGTACAGCGACGGGTATTTGAGGGGAGCCACCAGCTTCCCCTCGGGGGTGTAGCCGACGTTCTGCGTGAAGCGGTATGTGGTTAAACCGTTGACGTCCTCCTCGCCTTCGTAGTTGGCGTCAAACGCCTTCTGTGCGATGGGGTCGAAATAGGGGTATGTCTTCTTCTCGGTGTGAAACGGGAACCGGTAAGACAGCCCGTCGTGCCGCAGCGGAATGGCCGTCGGCGGGTTCTCGTCATTGAGGCCCCGCGGTTTCTGGACGGCGCCGCCGGTGTGGGTGTCGTCGGAGACAGCCATCGCCGTCTTGCGGTTGAGGGTGACCGTGTCGACGATCGCCAGCAGCAGCCCGCTGTCCTTCTGCTTGTCGGTGCGCCGGAGCGAGGATCCGACCTGAAGTGTGACCACGTCGGCGTTGGCGGGCGATTCGACGGTGACTTGCTGTTGGGACACCAGCGGCACGTCCTGGTTGACCACGATGTGCTCGGTGGCTAGCGACGCCGAGTCGAGTGCCGTTCCAGTGCCGTCGCTGATCAACGTGGCATCGATATCGAGTGGGATCTCAGCGATCCTGCTGGTGGTATAGGTCGACAGCAGCAGGGCGGCGATCAGTAGGGCGGCTCCGAGTCCGATAGCGCCGCACGCGGCGAACCGCAACATGACTGCCCGGTTCACCTGCGCCGCTCTCCCCCGCAAGCGGGTGGTGCCCCCACCTCATCGCTTCGTCCCCCGCAAGCGGGCGGTGCCCCCACTGCATCGTCGCCGGCGCGGTTCACGTTGCTGTGACCTCCTTATGGTCCATGGACTCGTCGGTCGGGACCCGCTCCGACCTGACCAAGCGAGGCAAAACCCGTTTGACCCTAACAGCAGAGCGTATGGGCCCGGCGGACGAATCGGGTGCACCGATTCGCCCGCAAACACCTCACAGGCACACTGTGTTGGTGACCAACGGCCAGGTGGTGGGTGGGACCCGTGGCTTTCTGCCCGCCGTCGAGGGAATGCGCGCATGCGCGGCCGTCGGCGTCGTGGTCACTCACGTCGCGTTCCAGACCGGGCACTCTAGCGGTGTGGGCGGGCGGCTGTTCGGCCGCTTCGATCTGGCGGTGGCGGTGTTCTTCGCCGTGTCGGGATTCTTGTTGTGGCGCGGACACGCCGCAGCGGCGCGAGATCTGCGGTCACACCCGCGAACCGGTCCGTATCTGCGATCGCGGGTGGCGCGCATCATGCCGGCCTATGTGGTGGCGGTGGTCGTCATCCTGTCCCTGCTGCCCGACGCGGATCATGCCAGCCTGACCGTGTGGCTGGCCAACCTGACGCTCACCCAGATCTATGTGCCGCTGACCCTGACCGGCGGCCTGACCCAGATGTGGAGCCTGTCCGTGGAGGTCGCCTTCTATGCGGCGCTGCCGGTCTTAGCGTTGCTGGGCCGCCGAATTCCGGTCGGTGCCCGAGTGCCGGCGATCGCGGCGCTGGCGGCGCTCAGCTGGGCGTGGGGCTGGCTCCCGTTGGACGCCGGGTCGGGGATCAACCCGTTGACCTGGCCGCCGGCGTTCTTCTCGTGGTTCGCCGCGGGAATGTTGCTGGCGGAGTGGGCCTACAGCCCGGTCGGGTTGCCGCATCGGTGGGCGCGCCGCCGCGTGGCGATGGCGGTTACCGCGCTGCTGGGTTACCTGGTGGCGGCCTCGCCGTTGGCGGGTCCGGAGGGCCTGGTTCCGGGCACGGCGGCACAATTCGCGGTGAAGACCGCGATGGGCTCGCTGGTAGCGTTCGCGCTGGTGGCGCCGCTGGTGCTGGACCGGCCCGACACGTCGCACCGGCTGCTGGGCAGCCCCGCGATGGTGACCCTGGGCCGTTGGTCCTATGGCCTGTTCATCTGGCATCTGGCCGCGCTGGCCATGGTGTTTCCCGTGATCGGAGCGTTCCCGTTTACCGGGCGAATGCCGACGGTGCTGGTGTTGACGCTGATCTTCGGTTTCGCGATCGCCGCGGTCAGCTACGCCCTGGTCGAGTCGCCCTGCCGGGAAGCGTTGCGCCGCTGGGAGCGCCGCAACGAACCCATATCGGTCGGCGAACTTCAGGCGGACGCGATTGCACCCTGACTCGGCCGGCTGACACCTGGCGGGCACCTAGTCGATCGTGCCCGCTGGCACGATCCACTGACAGGGCTGACCGGTCACGGCGGCGATGAGATCGAAGTCCGCGTCGTAATGTAGAACGACCAGCCCGTGTTCCTCGCCGGCCGCGGCAATGAGCAGGTCCGGGATTTTGCGACCGCGCTGACTACGCGCAGCGAGTAGGCGCTGGATTCCAAGCGCGCGGCGATGATGCGATGCCGTCGATTCGATGAGGTCGAACGCGCTCAATGCCACCATGAGCCGCTGCCACTCGGTCTCATTGCGTGCGGAGTACCCGACTTCAAGGTCGGTTATTTGCGTGCGAGCGACGGCACCGGCCTCAGCCAACGGTTCCACCGCCCGCCGCACGGCGGGCCGGCTGAGCCTTTTGATCACGCTGGTGTCGAGAAGATATTTCAGCGCCATGCTTCGGCGCGGTCCTCTGGCGGTGCGGCGGCCAGCGTGTCGAGAGCGGCGGCGACGCGTTGAACTCGCTGAGACGTGGCTTGCCGCAGGGCCGCGTTGACGGTGTCTTTGATCGTCGTCGTGCCCAATTCTGTACGAGCCATGTTTAAAGCCTGCTCGTCGATGTCGACGAGATGTTTCGCCATGAATCGGAGTATATATCAATAAGGAGCCGATATATATGCACAATGCCAAGCCCATGGCATTCGCCCGGCGCGGCTGTCTCACTGATAGCCGCCCTGCCGCTCGAAGATGCGGCGCGGGTTGTCGACGAGCATGGTGTGCAGCTGCTCGTCGGTGACGCCGTGCTGCTTCAGTGCGGGGATGACGTCGTTGTGGATGTGGAGGTAATGCCAATTCGGCATCGCCACCGGCACCAGCTCCTCGGGAAGCGCGTCGAAATAGCAGCAGGCGTCGTGTGATAGCACCATCTTGTCGGCATGGCCGCGCTCGCACATTCGGGCCACGATGTTCACCCGGTCCTGAAACGGTGAGATCACGTCGACGCCGAACCGGTCCATCCCGAGGTAGGAGCCGGCGGCGATGAGCTCTTCCAGGTAGCCGACGTCGGTGCTGTCGCCGCAGTGTCCGATAACCACCCGGCTCAGGTCCACCCCCTCCTCGGCGAAGATGCGTTGCTGGTCAAGGCCGCGCCGCAGCCCGGCGTGGGTGTGGGTGGAGATCGGCGCCCCGGTGCGTTTGTGTGCTTGGGCGACCGCGCGCAACACCCGCTCGACACCAGGGGTGAGGCCGGGTTCGTCGGTGGCGCACTTGAGGATTCCCGCCTTGATGCCGGTGTCGGCGATGCCGTGCTCGATGTCGCGGACGAACATGTCGGTCATGATCTCCGGGCCGTCCAGCTGTGCGCCCGGCCCGAGGTAGTGGAAGTAGAACGGGACGTCGTTGTAGGTGTACAAGCCGGTGGCCACGACGATGTTCAGCTCGGTGGCCGCGGCCACCCGGGCGATGCGCGGGATGTATCGGCCCAGCCCGATCACCGTGAGGTCGACGATGGTGTCCACGCCGCGGGCCTTGAGTTCGCCTAGCCGGGCGATGGCGCCGGCCACCCGCTTGTCCTCGTCGCCCCAGGCTTCCGGGTAGTTCTGCGCAATCTCGGTGGTCATGATGAAGACGTGCTCGTGCATCAGCGTGACGCCGAGATCAGCGGTGTCGATGGGTCCGCGAGCGGTATTTAGTTCTGGCACGTCACTGATGCTAGGCCGCAATCGGTGTCTTGCGGGGCCGCAGTGCAGTAGCGTCACCCTCGTCGTTGACCGAACCGCTCGGGAGCCAATTCTTATGCTGCTCAACCCCAACCATTTGACACGCAAATACCCAGACCGTCGCTCCGGGGAGATCATGGCCGCGACGGTGGACTTCTTCGAGTCCAGGGGGAAGGCCCGGCTCAAGCACGACGACCACGAGCGGATCTGGTACTCGGACTTCCTGGACTTCGTCGGGCGGGAACGCATCTTTGCTTCCCTACTGACGCCGGCCTCCTATGGCGCCGATGATTGCCGCTGGGACACCTACCGGATCAGCGAGTTCGCCGAGATCATGGGCTTCTACGGGCTGAGCTACTGGTACCCCTTCCAGGTGACCGCCCTAGGCCTGGGCCCGATCTGGATGAGCGCCAACGAGGACGCCAAGCGCAAGGCCGCCGCGGGGCTCGAGGCCGGCGAAGTGTTCGCCTTCGGCCTGTCCGAACAGACCCACGGCGCCGACGTCTATCAGACCGACATGATCCTTACCCCCAGCGACGGCGGCTGGACCGCCAACGGCGAGAAGTACTACATCGGCAACGCCAACGTGGCCCGGATGGTCTCCACCTTCGGCAAGATCGCCGGCACCCCAGAAAGCCAGGAGTACGTCTTCTTCGTCGCCGACTCCCAGCACGAGCGGTATGACCTGATCAAGAATGTGGTGAACTCGCAGAACTATGTGGCCAATTACGCGCTGCGCGATTACCCGGTCACCGAGGCCGACATCCTGCATCGTGGCGCCGAAGCCTTCCACGCCGCCCTCAACACGGTCAACGTCTGCAAGTACAACCTGGGTTGGGGTGCCATCGGAATGTGCACCCACGCCCTCTACGAGTCGGTCACCCACGCGGCCAACCGTCACCTGTACGGCACTGTGGTGACCGACTTCAGCCACGTGCGGCGGCTGCTCACCGACGCCTACGTGCGGCTAATTGCGATGAAGCTGGTCGCCAGCCGGGCCAGCGACTACATGCGCAGCGCGTCGGCCGCCGACCGTCGCTACCTGCTCTACAGCCCGCTGACCAAGGCGAAGGTCACCAGCGAAGGCGAGCGGGTCATCACCGCCCTGTGGGACGTCATTGCGGCCAAAGGGGTGGAAAAGGACACGTTTTTCGAGACCGTGGCTCGCGAGATTGGCCTGCTGCCCAGGTTGGAAGGCACCGTGCACATCAACATCGGGCTACTCGGCAAATTCATGCCCAACTACCTGTTCGCTCCCGACTCCACGCTGCCGGTCATCCCGCGTCGCGACGACGCCGCCGATGACGCGTTCCTGTTTGCCCAGGGACCCACCGGGGGCTTGGGTAAGGTGCGTTTCCACGACTGGCGCGCGTCATTTGACACCTGCGCGCATCTGCCTAATGTCGCACTGCTGCGCGAGCAAGTCGACGTGTTCGCCGAGCTGCTGGCCAGCGCCACCCCGGACGCGGCACAGCAGAAGGATATCGACTTTGCCTTCGGCGTGGGACAACTCTTCGCGAACGTGCCCTATGCCCAGCTCATTTTGGAGGAGGCCCGGCTATCTGGTGTCGACGAGGCCTTGATCGACGAGATCTTCGGCGTACTGGTTCGGGACTTCAACACCCATGCCGTCGAGCTGCACGGCAGGTCCGCCACGACAGCCGAACAGGCTCGGTTCGCCATGCGAATGGTCCGTCGGCCGGTGCACGATCCCGCCCGCTACGACCAGATCTGGAAGGACCACGTGCTCGCGCTCAACGGCGCATATCAAATGGCACCATAGTGCGCCGCGTCGAGATCGACGCTGCCGTGTTGCCCACTCGCACTTTCGCGCGCTGGTGTCAATCTCGACGCCAGCCTTGACCGTGATGCAGCGCACAGTAGAATGACCAGTGGTCACCAACGCAAGGAGGCCCCATGCCGACGGTGACGTGGGCGCGTGTCGATCCGGCTCGCCGTGCCGCCGTGGTGGAAGCCGCCGAGGCTGAGTTCGGTGCGCACGGATTCTCCCGCGGCAGCTTGAACGTCATAGCCCGGCGTGCCGGAGTCGCCAAGGGCAGCCTGTTCCAGTACTTCGCGGACAAGCGCGACCTCTACGCGTTTATTGCCGACATCGCCAGCCAGCGAGTCCGCTCCTACATGGAGGACCTGATCCGCGAGCTGGACCCGAACCGGCCGTTCTTCGAATTCCTCACCGACCTGCTCGATGGCTGGGTCGCCTACTTCGCCGAGCATCCTCGGGAACGTGCGTTGCATGCTGCGGCGACCCTGGAGGTCGACACCGATGCCCGCATCAGCGTGCGCAGCGTCCTGCACCGCCACTACCTGGACGTGCTACGGCCGCTGGTGCGCGACGCGCACGCGCGGGGCGACCTGCGCGCAGATTCCGACACCGGTGCATTGATGTCGCTGCTGCTGCTGATCTTTCCGCACCTGGCGCTGGCTCCATACATGCGTGGTTTGGATCCGATCCTGGGCCTCGACGAGCCCACACCTGAGCAGCCCGCGCTGGCCGTGCGCAGGCTTGTCGCCGTGCTGGCGGCGGCCTTCGATGCCCAGCACCCCGCGACCAACTCAGCCCAGACCCGATCGGAGGAGATCACATGACACGCACACGTTCGGGCTCGCTCGCCGCGGGCGGACTCAACTGGGCGAGCCTGCCACTGAAGCTGTTCGCCGGGGGCAACGCAAAGTTCTGGCATCCGGCCGACATCGACTTCACGCGCGACCGGGCGGACTGGGAGAAGTTGTCGGACGACGAACGTGACTACGCCACCCGATTGTGCACCCAGTTCATTGCCGGCGAGGAGGCGGTGACCGAGGACATCCAGCCGTTCATGTCCGCGATGCGGGCCGAGGGACGGCTGGCCGACGAGATGTATCTGACGCAGTTCGCGTTCGAGGAAGCCAAACACACCCAGGTGTTTCGCATGTGGCTGGATGCCGTCGGAATCAGCGAAGACTTGCATCGCTATCTCGACGACTTGCCCGCCTACCGCCAAATCTTCTACGCGGAGTTGCCGGAGTGCCTCAACGCATTGTCGGCCGATCCCTCACCGGCCGCCCAGGTCCGGGCGTCGGTCACCTACAACCACATCGTGGAAGGCATGCTGGCGCTCACGGGCTACTACGCCTGGCACAAGATCTGTGTGGAACGCGCAATCCTTCCCGGCATGCAGGAGCTGGTCCGGCGCATCGGTGACGACGAGCGACGCCACATGGCTTGGGGCACCTTCACCTGTCGGCGCCACGTCGCCGCCGACGACGCCAATTGGACGGTGTTCGAAACACGGATGAACGAGCTCATCCCGCTGGCGCTGCGCCTCATCGAGGAGGGCTTTGCGCTGTACGGCGACCAGCCCCCATTCGACCTGTCCAAGGACGATTTCCTGCAATACTCGACCGACAAGGGAATGCGCCGGTTCGGCACCATCAGCAACGCCCGCGGCCGGCCGGTCGCCGAAATCGACGTCGACTACTCGCCCGCGCAGCTGGAGGACACCTTCGCCGACGAGGACCGGCGCACCCTGGCAGCGGCCTCGGCCTAGGCCTGGCGAGCAGACGCAAAATCGCCCAATTTCGTGCCGAATTGGGCGATTTTGCGTCTGCTCGCCAGGGGAACGCTAGGCGATCCAGACGGTCTTGATGTTGCAGAACTCGCGTATCCCGTGTGCGGACAGTTCCCGGCCATAGCCCGAGCGCTTGACCCCGCCGAACGGCAATTCGGGATAGGACACCGTCATGCCGTTGATAAAAACCTGGCCCGCCACGATGTCGTCGATGAAGCGTCGTTGCTCGGTCTCGTCGCGGGTCCAGGCGTTGGATCCCAGCCCGAAGGTGGTGGCGTTGGCGATCTCGACGGCCTCGTCGATGTTCGCCGCGCGGAACACCGAGGCGACCGGACCGAAGACCTCCTCGGTGTAGAGAGCCATGTCCTTGGAGATGTCGGTGATCACGGTCGGCGGGTAGAACCAGCCCGGCCGGTCGAGACGCTTTCCGCCGCACCGGATCACCGCGCCCGCCGCGGCAGCATCCTCGACTTGCTTGGCAACCTCGTTGCGGCCCTGCTCGGTGGCCAGCGGGCCCACGTCGGTGTCCGGGTCGGTCGGGTCGCCGACCCGTAACGCCGCCATCCGCGCGACGAACTTGTCGACGAAATCGTCGTAAATGTCGGCGTGGACGATGAACCGCTTGGCGGCGATGCAGGATTGGCCGTTGTTCTGCACCCGGCCGGTGACGGCGGTGCTGACCGCGGCGTCCAGATCGGCCGACGGCATAACGATGAACGGGTCGCTGCCGCCGAGCTCGAGCACGGTCGGCTTGATCTCGTTACCGGCGATAGCGCCCACCGATTGGCCGGCCGGCTCGCTTCCGGTCAGCGTGGCCGCCGCGACCCGGGGATCACGCAGGATGGCTTCGACGGCTCCCGAGCTAACAAGCAACGTCTGGAAGCAGCCGTCCGGGAAGCCGCCTCGGGCGATGACGTCGGCCAGGTACAGCGCGCATTGCGGCACGTTCGACGCGTGCTTGAGCAGGCCGACGTTTCCGGCCATCAGTGCCGGTGCGGCGAACCGAACCGCTTGCCACAGGGGGAAGTTCCATGGCATCACCGCCAGGATCACCCCGAGCGGCTGGTATCGGCCGTAGGCCGCCGACGCCCCGACCTTGGCCGCATCGGCGGGTTCGTCGGCCAGCAACGCCTCGGCGTTTTCGGCGTAGTAGCGAAAACCCTTGGCGCACTTCAGTGCCTCGGCTTTGGCCGCGGCCAGCGTCTTGCCCATCTCGAGCGTCATCATCGCGGCGGCCTGGTCGGCCTCGGCTTCCAGCAAGTCGGCGGTGGCATTGGCCCACCGGGCGCGCTGGGCGAAGCTGGTCTGGCGGTAGTCGGCGAACCGCCGGTGGGCCCGGGCTATTGCCGCGTCGACTTCGTCATCGGTCGCCGCAGTGAATGTCTTGACTGTTTCGCCGGTAGCCGGGTTGATGGTGGCGATGGGCACGCTGACATCCTTTGCTGGGTGGGTTTGCACAAATCGTCCGGTGTCCAGCCTGCCACTAACGTGGCCAGCGCTCCCGAGCAGGAGGTGTCGGGGCCTCCTATCGGCTGGGGTGGGCTCTATCACGGGCAGGACCAGCGTGGCGGAACATGTCACCGATCGCATGTTCGTCGGGAGCTAATCGGCCCGTTCAATCGGCCGGTGGCGAGGCGACTTTGCGTAGCGACATCGGCGGGACGTAGCGCCCGATCAGCGTGCGGTGCCACCAGGCTCGGTCCCGTCGCAGCTCGGCCACGGTGGTGAAGCGGTACTGATACAGCTGCGCGCGCACATACCGAGGCGGAGATTGCGGGAAAGGATTGTGGCGCAACAGCTTCAGCGTCGCAGGATCATTGCGCAGCAACCGGTTTAGGAATGGCGTCATCCACGGTAGTGCGTAGCCCGGTGAGATGGCGGCGAACCACATGAGCCAGTCCAGCCGCAGATGGTAGGGGGCCCATTGCCGCGGCAGCCGGCGCGGATCACCGGGCTTGCCCTTGAATTCGTATGCTTTCCAGACGGTTTGTTCGGTAATCGGTGACTCGTCGGTCCCTTCGATTACCACTTCCCGGCGGGTGCGGCAGATGCTGCCGAACGCCCCGTAGGTGTTGACCAAATGAAAGGGGTTGAACGACATGTTCATTCGTTGATGAGAGGACAGCAGATTGCGTGCCGGCCAGTAGCTCAGCAACAGCACCGCCGCGGTGAATACGACCACGAGGCCGGCGAACCACTGCGGCGGTGCCGACAGCGCCGGCTGGGCCGGCATCGGCAGCAGCGCCGCGGCCGAAGATGTGTCGATCGCGCTGCACGCCAAGAGGATGGTCAGCCAATTGAGCCAGGAGAAATTTCCCGATGCCACCAGCCATAGCTGGGTAACCACGATGATCGCGGCGGCGATGCTGGCTGCGGGCTGTGGTGTGAACAACCCAAACGGCACCACGAGCTGGGCGAAATGGTTGCCCGCCACCTCAATCCGGTGCAATGGCTTAGGCAGGTGATGGAAGAACCAGCTCAACGGGCCCGGCATGGGCTGTGTTTCGTGGTGGTAGTACAGGCACGTCAGACTGCGCCAGCACGAGTCGCCGCGCATCTTGATCAATCCGGCACCGAATTCGACCCGGAACAGCAGCCAGCGCGCCAACAACAACGTCAGAATCGGCGGGGCGGTGCGCTCGTTTCCGAGGAAGATCATCAGGAAGCCGGTCTCCAGCAGCAGCGACTCCCAACCGAATGAGTACCACGCCTGCCCGACGTTGACGATGGACAGGTAGAGCACCCACAGCGTCAGCCAGATCAGCATCGTGGCCCACAACGGCACGAAGGAGGCCGCACCGGCGACGACGGCTGCCGACAACACGGCACCCAACCAGCAGACCCCGGCGAACACCCGATCGGAATAGCGAAAGTGAAAGATGCTCGGTGTTCGCCAGAAGGACTGTCCAGCCAGATACCGCGGCACCGGCAGCATGCCGTGCTCTCCGATGAGGGGCCGGAACTGCTGTGCGGCCGCGACGAATGCGATCAGATAAATAATCGCCGTGCCGCGCTCCAGCGCCAGTCTGCCCAGCCAATATTCGGGCGCTGAAAACCATCCCATGGCCGTTACTCCTTGGACACGGCGTTCACACCAACTATTGCATGCGGTCTTGACCACGAGACTCTGATGTGGCGACCACCGATGCCGCCACCACGGAAACCGAAATCAGTGCCAGCAGTTGCACACTGGCCCAGTTCCCGGCGTATCCGTCGACCGACCGCCACGGATGCCGGGACAGCGCAGCGCCGGCCAGGATCAGCCCGCCCGCAGCCAGTCCGACGGTGACCCGGTCACGTAGTCGCTCCCGGCGGCGCAGTGCATACCGCACACCGAGGGCCGTGCCCATCACCATGACCCCGGCGATGCTGGCGATCACCGCCCCGGCCGCCAGCACCCCGGCCGCCGCCCAGGCTCCGGGCCTCCAGGGTGGTGTGGGCCGGTCGGCGAGCTGCCGTCGCCCGGTCCGCCAGAACGCCAGCAGAGCTAGCAGGGGCAGCAGGGCCAGCCCTATCGCCAGGCTCGCCCGATACAGCGAGTTCGGTGCGAATGTCAGCGTGATGGTGCCGGGGTTCCCGGCGGGCACCACCCAGGCCTGCTGCCACCCGTTGACGGCGATCGGTGTCAGCCGGGCCCCGGTGCTCGTGCGGGCCACCCAGCCCGAGTTGATGCTTTCGGGTACCACCAGCACCCGGGAAGTGGCCGACTCGGGAACCCGAACTTCGCGGTGGGTGGGACCCCACGCACCCGTTTCAGCAGAAGTAACTGTCGCGCTTGACAATCCAGCACCGGGAGTTGACAACTGGGCACCGTCGACCACGAACGCGGCGCCGGGGCTGATCAGCAATTCCTGCTGTCCCGCCGGCAGCGCTATCGGCTCGCGTTCACACGGGAGCGCGGCGACCGGTTCACCGTCCAGCAAGGCGCCCACCGTGGTTCGGATCGAGGTGTGCACGAACCGGCCCGCGACGGCGACGACCGGGCCGTGATCGCAATCCACGGTGAGCGCACGCGCGCGGTTGCGGGCGGCGTCGGCCGGCGCAATCGGGGCGCCGCCGGCGCTAAGCACCACCACTTCGGCCAGCCCCGGCGGCTTGAGCTGGTCGAAGCCCAGCGCGTTGCGATCGATGACATCGTCCCAGTCCAGCAGGCTGACCGACACCGTGTCGGTCACCCGGGGATGCAGCCATAGCGTCGTTAGCTCGCCGACCTGCAGTTGTCGGACCTGGGGGCCGTCGCCCAGGTTGATGGCCACCACCGTCGGATGGGCCGGCAACATCGACCGGCTGGCGGCCAGCCGCAGCCCGGTCACCACGGTGGGCCGCGGCAGGGTCAGCGTCAGCGTCGGCGGGGTTTTGTGTTGCACCACCCGCTGCGGCGCGGTCCAGGCGGTGGCCGGATCGCCGTCGGCGGCCGCGTACGCCGAGCCGAGGATGTCGACAAGGTCGGAATCACCGCTGGCCCGGGTGGTGGAAGGCGCGGCGATCAAGTCGGCCAGCTTCGGGCCCTGCCGTGGTCGCACCCACACCATCGGGGTCACCGACACCGGGCGGGGTACGGTCAGTGTGCGGCTGAGATTGGCCGGTTCCTCGGGTGCCAGGGCCATCGAGGCGGCGCAGCGCACGCCGTCGGGTCCCGGGGCGCAGCCCGGTCTGCCCAGCAGTTCGGATCCCAGGTCCCAGCCCGCGATCGCCGAACCCGGCGGCGGCCCGGGCACCAGCACGGTGTGTCGCAGCTGAACCGGATGGGCGAAACCGGACGCATCGTATTGGGTGATGGCCAGATCGGTGATGCCGAACTGCACACCGGCCGACCCGTCGTCGGTGGCGGCCGCGGTAAACCGCACCCAGGGGGTTTCGCCGTAGGGCAGTGCGGCGGTGAGCGGTTTGCCCGCCTCATCGAACCGCAGGGTGGTGCTGCCGTTGACGGTCTCGATCAGGATGCGTCGGACCTGGGCGCCGACCGCGGTCGCGCTGGGTGTCAGGGTGACGACGGCATTGGTCACCGGACGGTCGAAATCCACCTGCAGCCACTGCCCAACGGCGGCCTGCAGCGCGTTGGACACCCAAGCGGTCGCCGGGTCACCGTCGACGGCGGCCGCGGGTGCGCTCGCCGGGGCGACGTCGGGCATGGCGGTGGCATCCGCCGAGGAGCTCGACACGGTGATCCGGCCGCCGGTCCATCCACCGACGACCGGCTCCGCGCCCGGCACCGGGTAGTCAGGCACCCGGTTGTAGGTGTGCCGGGCGTCGCCGGGTGCCCGGATCGCCGACGAGTGGTGGTCCACCCGGCCGTAATCGGTCTCGCGGGCCACCGGGGTGTCGGTGACGGCGACCTGGGGCACCGGCAAGCCGGCAGCTCGAGCGTCCGCGGTCATCAGCACCGGACCCAGCGGGGGCTGGCCCTGCAGCCGGCGTCGTTCGTCCAGACGCAGCAGGACCTCGGGTCCGCCGTCGACGCGGGCGAGCTGGTCGGTCGCGGCGAAGTAGGGCGCACCGGGGTTGGCGGGCGCGCTCACCCGGTAGATCTCAATCGCGGGATATCGGGGTCGCAGGCCGCTGTCGTTGACGAAACCCGCCAGCGGATCAGGACCCACCGGCGCGCCGAACTCCGCCAGCTTCGCTAGCCCGGGCGACCCTGCGATGCTACGGTGCAGCAGAATCGGTCGTGCCGAGCGCGACGTCTCGGGATCCAGATCGTTGCGTACCAGCACATAGGAAATGCCTTGGCGGGCAAGGGTATCGGCCAGCCCCGCCGACGGTCGTCCGGCGGCGAACAGGCGTTGCACGGAGTCCAGCGCTCGAATGGTCTGCGGCGGGGTCAGCGGAATGGAGTCGCGCACGCCCCACGGGCCGTCGCCGAGCACCTGCAGCGGCTCGTCGTGGCTGGTGCCCCACACCTGGGTGGCGAACGGGGCGCCCGGGACCACCAGCACCCGCCCGGGAGTGGGCGTCGCGGCATGGTGTGTGCGCAGCCAGTCGGCGGCCTCCTGCCAGTACTGGGGAAGCGCACCGAACGTGCCGGGCGGGGCGACCCGGCCGGTCCACGCCAGCGAGGTGCTGACCATCAGCGCGGTCAGGGCTACCACCGCCACCGCTACTCGCTTGTCCCGCTCGGGGTGCGCGAACGCGCGCAGCCACGCCGGCCTCGGCGCGCTGCCTGGCAGCGGAACTCGGCTCAGCAGCTGCGCCAAGCCCAGCACCAGGGGCAGCCGGATCACAGGCCCCACCTTGTGTACGTTGCGCAGGGGGGTGCCGGCGGCGTCCAGGAACGCCTGCACCGGGTGGGCGACCGGCGAAGCCAGCCCGCCGCGGTGGCCAACGGCCAGCAGCACCACCCCGACCAACAGCATCGTCACCAGCCGGCCGCGCGCCGGCATCGCCGGGCTAGTCAGTCCGGCCAGCCCGGCCGCTGCGACCAGGCAGGTGCCCAGGATGGCCGCCGATCCGGTGACCAACGGCGCGCCCGCGGTCGCGTTCGGCGCCACGAACGGCGTCCAGCTGTCGGTGCCGCGCAGCACCTCCACCAGCGAGGACCATTGCGTGGTCACGCCGGAAGATTCGATGAAGTCCAGAAACGGCGGACTGACCCCGTGCAGCTGCGTCAGCGCCATTACCCACCACAGTGTCGCCAGGGCCATCGCCAACAGCCACCACGCGGTGTAGCGCCACCACAACCGATTCGGCCGGTGACAGGCCCACCAGATCACCGCCGGCAGGCAACCGGCCAGCGTCGCGATGGCGTTGACCGCGCCCATCAGCGCCACCGCCAGCCCGGCTTGGGCGGCCAGCGCGCGCACCGAGCGGCCAGAAGTCCCCCGCAGCGCCAGGATCGTGGGCAGCAGCACCCACGGCGCCAGCATCATCGGCAAGGTTTCCGACGAGATCGACCCGAGTGTGGTCAGCACCCGTGGTGACAGCGCGAACGCCACGGCGCCGACCACCCGCGAGGACGGGCCGCCGACGCCCAGCGCCTCGGCTACCCGCAGCAGGCCCCAGAAGCCGACCGTGAGCAACACCGCCCACCACAGCCGCTGAGTGACCCAGCCGGGCACTCCCAGCAGGTGACCGATCACGAAGAAGGTGCCGTGCGGAAACAGATACCCGTAGGCCTGGTTCTGCGCCTGCCCGAACGGCAGGTCGCTGTTCCACAGGTTGGTCGCACGCGCCAGGAAGCGCAGCGGGTTGGCGGTGAGGTCCAGCTTGGTGTCGGGGGAGACTTGTCCGGGGGATTGGGCGAACGTCAGCGCCAACGCTACCGCGCCGACCACCGGCAGCCATTTGCGAGACAACGGCGCCACCTGCGACCCGGAGGCCGCCTCAGCCTGCGGCGCCCGGGTCGCGGGGCTAGCTACGGTTACCGTACTCGACCCGGTTGAGCACTGATGACGACGGATCGCCCCCGGGGAGTGGCGGTTTCTTGTCCTGCTGCACCATCAGGGTCACTCCGAAGATCGCGGCCGCGCCCAGCAACAGACCAACCACCACGCTTGCGGCGGCGGGCGCGACGATCCGGTTCATCGGTGGCTCCTCGACGGCTGTGGGTGCGGCTTGAGAGGCTAGAGGCAACTTAGCAGAAGCGTGGGCCTGGCCCCCCAACCCGGAGCGTATGCGCCACCGTGACAGCATGTCCGGATGGCTTTTCCACGCACACTGGCGATACTCGCTGCGGCAGCAGCGTTGGTGGTGGCCTGCAGCCATGGCGGCACACCCACCGGATCGTCGACGACCTCCGGCGCGTCGCCCGCAACTCCGGTAGCCGTTCCCGTGCCCCGGAGCTGCGCCGAGCCGGCGGGGATCCCGGCGCTGCTGTCCCCCCGTGACAAGCTGGCCCAGCTGCTGGTGGTCGGCGTGCGAGATGCTGCGGACGCCCAAGCCGTGGTCACCAACTACCACGTCGGCGGCATCCTCATCGGCAGCGACACCGACCTGACGATTTTTGACGGCGCGCTGGCCGAGATCGTTGCCGGCGGGGGTCCGCTGCCGCTGGCGGTGAGTGTCGACGAGGAAGGCGGGCGGGTGTCCCGGTTGAGGTCGCTGATCGGCGGTACGGGGCCGTCGGCCCGCGAACTGGCACAAACCCGAACCGTCCAGCAGGTGCGCGACTTGGCTCGAGACCGCGGCCGGCAGATGAGAAAGCTGGGTATCACCATCGACTTCGCCCCGGTGGTCGACGTCACCGACGCCCCGGATGACACGGTGATCGGGGACCGGTCGTTCGGCTCGGATCCGGCTACGGTCACCGCGTATGCCGGGGCGTACGCGCAGGGTCTGCGCGATGCCGGGGTGCTGCCGGTGCTCAAGCATTTCCCCGGTCACGGGCGTGGCTCGGGTGATTCGCACAACGGGGGTGTCACGACACCACCGCTTGATGACCTGGTGGGCGATGACCTGGTGCCCTACCGAACGCTGGTGACCCAGGCGCCGGTCGGTGTGATGGTGGGTCATCTGCAGGTTCCTGGGTTGACCGGCTCCGAGCCGGCCAGTCTGAGCAAGGCCGCGGTGAACCTGCTGCGCACCGGCACGGGATACGGCGCACCGCCGTTCGATGGTCCAGTGTTCAGCGACGACCTCTCTGGTATGGCCGCGATCTCAGACCGGTTTGGCGTCAGCGAGGCGGTGTTGCGCACCTTGCAAGCCGGTGCCGATATCGCACTGTGGGTTACCACCAAAGAGGTGCCCGCGGTGCTGGACCGCCTGGAACAGGCGCTGCGCGCCGGTGAATTGCCGATGTCGGCGGTCGACCGGTCGGTGGTGCGGGTGGCGACCATGAAGGGGCCCAACCCGGGGTGTGGCCGTTAGCGATGTGCGGCTGGCGCCCCACTGCTTACCGTAGGGTTAGATAGACGGGCTACAGGGGCCCAAAAGGGGCTGGCGATGGCAGGTGGTACCAAGCGACTACCGCGTGCTGTCCGAGAGCAGCAGATGCTCGATGCCGCCGTGCAGATGTTCTCGGTTAACGGCTACCACGAGACCTCGATGGACGCGATCGCTGCCGAGGCGCAGATCTCCAAGCCGATGCTGTACCTGTACTACGGCTCCAAGGAAGACCTGTTCGGCGCCTGCCTGAACCGTGAGATGAGCCGGTTCATCGACGCGTTGCGTTCCAGCATCAACTTCGACCAGAGCCCGAAAGACTTGCTGCGCAACACCATCGTGTCGTTCCTACGCTATATCGATGCCAACCGGGCGTCGTGGATCGTGATGTACACCCAGGCCACCAGCTCCCAAGCGTTCGCGCACACGGTGCGTGAGGGGCGCGAACAGATCGTCCAACTGGTGGCCGAGTTGGTGCGGGCCGGCACCCGCGGCCCGCTTACGGACGCCGAAATCGAGATGATGGCCGTCGCGCTGGTGGGCGCCGGCGAGGCAGTGGCCACCCGGCTCGGTATCGGTGACACCGACGTTGACGAGGCGGCCGAGATGATGATCAACCTGTTCTGGCTCGGCCTCAAGGGCGCGCCGGTGGATCGGCTCGAGACCGGGCACTGACCTGCGCGGTATCGGCCACTGAGATGTGGGTGTATTTTAGATGCAGATGTAAATTCGATGTATGATTCGAACGCAAGTCCAGCTCCCAGATGAGCTTTACCGGGACGCCAAGCGGGTCGCGCACGAGCACGAAATGACCCTTGCCGAGGTCGTTCGTCGCGGGCTGGAGCACATGGTGCGGATCTATCCGAGGCGCGATGCGGCGTCCGACACCTGGCAGCCGCCCACGCCGCGTCGACTCGGTCCGTTTCGTGCGTCCGAAGAAACGTGGCGCGAGCTCGCCAACGAGGCGTGAGTAGCCCGTGCTCTCGATCGATACGAATATCCTGCTGTACGCGCAGAACCGGGATTGCCCCGAGCATGACGCCGCCGCCGCCTTCCTCGTCGAGTGCGCTGGTCGAGCCGACGTCGCAGTCTGCGAACTCGTGCTTATGGAGCTGTATCAATTGCTGCGGAATCCTACGGTGGTGACGCGACCGCTCGAGGGCCCCGAGGCGGCGGAAGTCTGTCAGACGTTCCGTCGCAACCGGCGGTGGGCGCTCCTCGAGAACGCTCCGGTCATGAACGAGGTGTGGGTGTTGGCGGCCACGCCTAGAATTGCTCGCCGGCGCCTATTCGATGCCCGGCTGGCACTGACCTTGCGCCATCATGGTGTCGACGAATTCGCCACTCGAAACATCAACGGCTTCACCGACTTCGGCTTCTCACGCGTGTGGGACCCGATAACGTCGGATGGCTGACCACGCCGGGCCGATCCGCGTGGCCCCGGCTATAGACCCCGCACGGTAGCGGTCAGGTGGGGGTATCCCTTGGCCATATTGCGCAGCGTGAGATCCCAGCCGCCATCGCCTTCGGCGACGTAGAGTCCCGCGGTGGCCGGCAGCAGCACCGGCTTGGCGAACCGAACCGAATAGCGCACCGCGTCCGGAAAACGGGCTTCGATATTCGCCAATACCGCCGCGGCAGTGAACATCCCGTGCGCGATGACGGTGGGGAAGCCGAACAGTTTCGCCGCGATCGGGTTGGTGTGGATCGGGTTGTGATCGCCGCCGACGGCGGCATAGCGGCGGATCTTCGCCGGGGTGATCCGCAGGACCGCGGCGGGCGGGGGTAGCTTGGGCTTTTTTTGCGGCGGCGGTTTGGGTTCGCCGGACAAGCTGGTGCGTTGTTGATGCAGGAACGTCGTCACCTGGTGCCAGGCGACATCGTTGCCGACGCTGACGTTGGTCACCAGATCGACCAGCAGGCCCCTGCGGTGTTCGCGCAGATTCTCCGCGCGCACCCGCACGCCCACCGCGTCGGTGACCGCGATCGGCCGGTATTGCGTGATGTGGTTCTCGGTGTGTATCGCTCCCATTGCGGCGAACGGGAAGTCGAAGCCGGTCACCAACGACATCACCGATGGAAAAGTCAACGCGAACGGATAGGTCAACGGCACCTGGTTGCCGTAGCGCAGACCGGTGACCGCCGCGTAGGCCGCGACGTTGGCGGGGTCGATCGGCAGCTCCTCGACGGTCACCGTCCGGTTGGGCAGCTGGTCTGTCCGGGGCACCACGGGTAGCGCCCCGGCCGCCGCGCGCAGCAGGTTCTTCAGGCCGCTGGGTTGAGTCACTACTGTCCCCTCACGCGCCGATCATGGCCTGGCCGCAGACACGAATGACGTTGCCGGTCACCGCGTTTGACGCCGGGCTGGCGAAGTAGGCGATGGCCTCGGCGACGTCGACGGGCTGCCCGCCCTGCAGCAGCGAGTTCAGCCGGCGGCCTACCTCACGGGTGGCCAGCGGGATGGCGGCCGTCATCTGGGTTTCGATGAATCCCGGTGCCACGGCGTTGATCGTGATGCCTTTCGCGGCCAGGCCGGGTGCCAGCGCCTGGGTGATGCCGATCATCCCGGCCTTGGTGGTGGCGTAGTTGGTCTGGCCGCGGTTGCCGGCGATGCCGGCGATCGACGACAGCCCGATCACCCGACCACCCTCTCCGATGCTGCCGTTGCCCACCAGACCCTCGGTGAGCCGCAACGGGGCAAGCAGATTGACAGCCAGGACGGCGTCCCAACGCGCATCGTCCATGTTGGCCAGCAGCTTGTCACGGGTGATGCCGGCGTTGTTGACCAGGATGTCGGCCTTGCCACCGTGGTGGTCGCGCAGGTGCTCGCTGATCTTGTCGACGGCATCGTCGGCGGTGACGTCGAGCCACAGCGCGGTGCCGCCCACCTTGCTGGCGGTTTCGGCCAGGTTCTCGGCGGCGGACTCCACATCGATGGCGACCACGTGGGCGCCGTCGCGAGCGAACACCTCGGCGATGGTTGCGCCGATGCCGCGGGCCGCGCCGGTCACAATGGCGACCTTGCCGTCCAGCGGCTTCTCCCAGTCGGCCGGCGGTGTGGAATCGTCCGCCCCGACAGAGAAGACTTGGCCGTCGACGTAGGCCGACTTGGCCGACAGCAGGAATCGCATGGTCGACTCGAGGCCGGTAGCTGCGGGCTTGGCGTCCGGCGACAGGTAGACCAACGCCGTTGTCGCACCGCGGCGCAGTTCCTTGCCCAGCGAGCGGGTGAAGCCCTCCAGCGCGCGCTGCGCGATCCGCTCGTTCGTGCTGGCGGCCGCTTCGGGTGTGCCGCCAACAACCACCACGCGCCCGCAACGGCCGAGATTGCGCAGTACCGGAGTAAAGAACTCGTGCAGCCCCTTGAGCCCGGCCGGCTCTGTGATGCCGGTGGCGTCGAAGACCAGCCCGCCGAACGAGTCCGCCCAGCGCCCGCCCAGGTTGTTTCCTACCAGGTCGTAGTCCTTTTCGAGTGCCGCGCGCAGTGGTTCGACGACCCTGCCGGCCCCGCCGATCAGCAGCGACCCGGTCAGTGGCGGTTCGCCTGCTCGATAGCGGCGAAGCGTCTCGGGTTGCGGAACACCCAATTGCCTGGCCAAAAACGATCCTGGACCGGAGTTGACAACCTGCGAGAACAGATCGGACGAACGCTTGGGAGCCACTTCAGCTGCCTTCCGTATCGTGTGGGGGTCGGGCGCGCCAATACACGTAACCGTATCGAGGACTAACTTACTTCAGAGTAAGAACAGTGGGTAGTATGGCCCTCAACGGCCGATCCCCCGAACTGATCAACGGAGAAAACAGTGGCCCCTGCTGCTAAGAACACTTCACAGACCAGGCGGCGAGTCGCCGTACTGGGCGGCAACCGCATCCCGTTCGCCAGATCGGACGGTGCCTACGCGGATGCGTCCAACCAGGACATGTTCACCGCGGCGCTGAGCGGCTTGGTGGACCGATTCGGACTCGCCGGCGAGCGGCTGGACATGGTGGTGGGCGGTGCGGTGCTCAAACACAGCCGCGACTTCAATCTAATGCGCGAATGCGTGCTGGGCTCCGAACTCTCGCCGTACACGCCGGCGTTCGACCTGCAGCAGGCCTGCGGGACGGGCCTGCAGGCCGCGATCGCGGCCGCCGACGGCATTGCCGCCGGGCGGTATGAGGTGGCCGCCGCTGGCGGGGTGGACACCACCTCGGACCCGCCGATCGGCCTGGGCGACGACCTGCGCCGCACCCTGCTCAAGCTGCGCCGATCTAGGTCCAACGTGCAACGCCTCAAGCTGGTGGGCACGCTGCCGGCCAGCCTGGGCGTGGAGATCCCCGCCAACAGCGAGCCGCGCACCGGGCTGTCGATGGGCGAGCACGCCGCCGTCACCGCCAAGCAGATGGGCATCAAACGCGTAGACCAGGACGAGCTGGCCGCCGCCAGCCATCGCAATATGGCCGACGCCTACGACCGGGGTTTCTTCGACGACCTGGTCAGTCCGTTTTTAGGGCTGTACCGAGACGACAATCTGCGGCCTAACTCCAGCGTCGAGAAACTGGCCACGCTGCGTCCGGTCTTCGGAGTGAAGGCCGGTGACGCGACGATGACGGCCGGCAATTCGACTCCGCTGACCGACGGCGCCTCGGTGGCATTGCTGGCCAGCGAACAGTGGGCGGAGGCACACTCGCTGGCTCCGCTGGCCTATCTCGTGGATGCCGAGACCGCCGCGGTCGACTATGTCAACGGCAACGACGGCCTGTTGATGGCGCCGACCTACGCGGTACCCCGGCTGCTGGCCCGTAACGGGTTGAGCCTGCAGGACTTCGACTTCTACGAAATCCACGAGGCGTTTGCCTCCGTGGTGCTCGCGCATCTGGCGGCGTGGGAGTCCGAGGAGTACTGCAAGCGGCGGCTGGGCCTGGACGCCGCGCTGGGGTCGATCGATCGGTCCAAGCTCAACGTCAACGGGTCGTCGTTGGCCGCCGGGCACCCCTTCGCGGCGACCGGTGGGCGGATTTTGGCGCAGACCGCCAAGCAGCTCGCCGAGAAGAAGGCGGCGAAAAAAGGCGGCGGACCGCTGCGCGGGCTGATTTCGATCTGCGCGGCCGGCGGCCAAGGTGTGGCCGCGATTTTGGAGGCCTGACGCTGACGGCTCGGTAAGTGCCTCGCGGGAAGTCCCGAGTGGCCGGTGGGCCGCCCAAAGAAATGTGTTGCGGGTGGTTTGCGCCCTGAGCAGATGGGTACCCGATCACTCGGATAGCCCCGTGTTGTTGTCTGACCCCCGACCCCGACGGCAATGCGGGGCAATCCCCTGGAAAGGGCCGCCGCTGGTGGGAGGGGACCCAGCGGCGGTCTTTTTGGGCTTGCCCCATCGTTCGTTGACTCTGCGTCCACCACGCAAAAGTGCGAGTAACCCGTCCGGTGGACGCAGAGTCAACAGATAAGGATCAGAACGCGGCCTCGTCGAGTTCCATGATGTCGTTGTCCAGCGTCTCGATCACCTCGCGGGTGCTGGTCAACAGCGGCAAGAAGTTCTTCGCGAAGAACGACGCCACCGCGACTTTGCCTTCGTAGAAGGACCGCTCGTCGCCGGTGGCACCCGCGTCGAGTGCCGCCACCGCCACCGCGGCCTGACGCTGCAGCAACCAGCCGATGATGAGGTCACCGACGCTCATCAAGAAGCGCACCGAACCCAAGCCCACCTTGTAGAGGCTGGTGACGTCCTGCTGCGCGGCCATCAGGTAGCCGGTCAGTGCGGCCGCCATGCCCTGGACGTCGGTGAGCGCCTTGGCCAGCAGCGCGCGTTCGGTCTTCAGCCGGCCGTTGCCAGCACCGCTGTCGACGAACTCCTGGATCTGGCCTGACACGTGCGCCAACGCCACGCCCTTGTCACGGACGATTTTGCGGAAGAAGAAGTCTTGTGCCTGGATGGCGGTGGTGCCTTCGTACAGGGAGTCGATCTTGGCGTCCCGGATGTACTGCTCGATCGGATAGTCCTGCAAGAAGCCGGATCCACCCAGGGTTTGCAGGCTTTCAGTGAGCTTGGCGTAAGCCTGTTCGGAGCCCACACCCTTGACTACCGGCAACATCAGGTCGTTGACCTTGACGGCCAACTTGGCGTCCACACCGTGCACCACCTCGGCGACAGCCGCGTCCTGGAAAGTGGCGGTGTAGAGGTAGAGCGCACGCAGGCCCTCGGCGTAAGCCTTCTGGGTCATCAGCGAGCGGCGCACGTCGGGGTGATGTGTGATCGTCACCCGGGGCGCGGTCTTGTCGGTCATCTGGGTCAGGTCGGCACCCTGCACGCGGGACTTGGCGTACTGAAGCGCGTTGAGGTAGCCGGTGGACAGCGTCGCGATGGCCTTCGTGCCGACCATCATGCGGGCCTGCTCAATGACCTCGAACATCTGCGCGATGCCGTTGTGTACCTCGCCGACCAGCCAGCCCTTGGCGGGGACGCCGTGTTGGCCGAACGCCAGTTCACAGGTCGCCGAGACCTTTAGGCCCATCTTGTGTTCGACGTTGGTGACGAACACGCCATTGCGCTCGCCGGGTTCGCCGGTTTCGACGTCGAACAGGAACTTGGGCACGAAGTACAGCGACAGGCCCTTGGTGCCGGGACCGGCGCCCTCCGGGCGAGCCAGCACCAGGTGGAAGATGTTCTCGAACAGGTCGCCGGAGTCACCCGAGGTAATGAACCGCTTGACGCCGTCGATGTGCCAGGACCCGTCGGCCTGTTGGACAGCTTTGGTTCGGGCAGCGCCCACATCGGAGCCGGCATCCGGCTCGGTGAGCACCATGGTCGATCCCCAGCCGCGTTCGGCGGCTAGGACCGCCCACTTCTTCTGCTCCTCGGTGCCGAGGTGGTAGAGGATCTGGGCGAAGCCCGCGCCGCCGGCGTACATCCATACCGCCGGATTGGCGCCCAAGATGTGCTCATGCAGCGCCCAGACCACTGCCTTGGGCATCGGCATGCCCCCGAGTGCCTCGTCGATGCCGACCTTGTCCCAACCGGCTTCCAGCATCGCGTTGACTGACTTTTTGAACGATTCCGGCAGCATCACCGAGTGGGTTTTCGGGTCGAAAACGGGCGGGTTGCGGTCCCCTTCGACGAACGACTCGGCCACCGGCCCCTCGGCCAGCCGGCTGACCTCGGCCAGCATGTCGCGGGCGGTGTCGACGTCGACGTCGCTGAATTCGCCATGGCCCAAAGCTTTGTCGACGCCCAGCACTTCGAACAGGTTAAAAACCTGGTCACGGACGTTGCTCCGGTAGTGGCTCACTGCCGATCCTCCTCGTTGAGAGTGCCACCTCAGGGTTGGGTAGGGTTGGGTACTCGAAACCAAGTTACCCACCAGTAACACCGTCAAAATATATCCGTTGCATAGGTCAATGCAAGTTGATGTGAGCTACATTGCACCAACTAACTAACCAACCGGTTGGGTTAGCGGTGATCCTGGCCGTGTCGGTCCTCTCACCTGCGGCGATAGCGATCAAATGAAGAATATGCGGAGTCTAGGGCGGCAGCGCCTGGCAGCGTAGATCATCGGCTCACGCGGATGCGGCCTCTTGGTACGGACATGCGCGCGGATGTCCGGCGAGTAGGGTCGGATGCGAAAACTACGTCCTCGGCTCTAGGGGCGAATGAAGTTCGGTGAACTCAACGAACAACCTGACGCCGTCCTCACTGCGGGAGGCCTTCGGCCATTTCCCGACCGGGGTGGTGGCCATCGCTGCGGAGGTCGACGGAGTGCGGCAAGGCTTGGCAGCCAGTACCTTTGTCCCGGTCTCGCTGGAACCGCCGCTGGTGTCGTTCTGTGTGCAGAACACCTCGACGACATGGCCGAAACTCACCGGCGTGCCGATGCTGGGCATCAGCGTGCTCGGCGAGGCCCATGACGCCGCAGTGCGCACACTGGCCGCAAAAACTGGGGACAGGTTCGCCGGTTTGGAGACGGTATCCAACGACGCCGGCGCCGTCTTCATCAAGGGCACCAGCGTGTGGCTCGAGAGCGCGATCGAGCAGCTGGTCCCGGCGGGAGATCACACCATCGTGGTCTTACGGGTCAACCAGGTCAAGGTGGATCCCAACGTAGCGCCCATTGTGTTCCATCGCAGCGTGCTCCGCCGACTCGGCGTCTAAACGTCTATACGGACGCCCACTTGGTCTGTCCGGACAACATAGCGGTCAGCGGCCCATTCTGGTTGCGATAAATGATGGTAGATCACGTCATTTTGCTTCCAGTAGTCGTGCCCATGTTTGAGAGGCACAACTATTGGTCGCTTTCATTCGTTGCGCGCAGACCGGTCTTTGTATGACGATGATGGGAAGTTCTATCTGCCGCCAAAAGCAGAATGGCAGGACGCAGGATGAAGCGATGAGCCGACCCGCCGGAACCGGTTTCCGGGAACGGGTGGGATGCATGCCCACTTGAGGTCTCGCGGCAGGCGGTGGAGCGTGGCAAAAACGTCGCATCGGGTGAGCAGCGCCGATGGCATGAGTAAGCGTATTTTGCGTTTGATAATCGCGCAGAGCGGCTTCTATAGCGCCGCACTTCAGCTCGGGAATGTCTCGATCGTTCTACCGTTTGTGGTAGCCGAGCTCGACGCCGAATTGTGGATAGCGGCTCTTATTTTTCCTGCATTCACGGCCGGTGGGGCGATCGGGAATGTGGTCGCGCCGCCGGCGGTGGCCGCCGTTCCACGCCGTCACCGATTGTTCATTATTGTGTCCTGTTTGGCCGTCCTGGCTGGCGTCAATGCCTTGTGCGCAACCATCGGCAAAGGAAGCGTCGCTGGAATCCTATTGGTGGTCAATGTGACGCTGATCGGGGTCGTTTCGGCGATCTCCTTCGTCGCCTTCGCGGATCTGGTGGCGGCTATGCCATCAGGAACCGCCCGAGCCCGCATTCTTCTTACCGAGGTCGGAGTAGGGGCGGCTTTGACGGCCGTGGTGGCGGCGACGCTGTCATTCGTACCCGACCAACACCCATTAAGCAGGAACATTCACCTACTGTGGACGGCAGCCGTGGCAATGGCTATCTCGGCGGCCATATGCCGGGCATTGCCTCACCGGATCGTCCCCAGGGTCCATGCGGCGCCCGGTCTGCACAAACTCGTGTACGTCGGTTGGACGGCTATCCGAACCAATGGTTGGTATCGTCGGTACCTGCTTGTGCAGGTACTCTTTGGCTCGGTCGTGCTCGGGTCCTCGTTCCACAGCATTCGCGTCGCCGCCGTACCCGGGGACCAGCCCGACGAGGTCGTTGCCGTCGTCCTTTTCGTCTGCGTCGGACTCTTGGGTGGGATCGCGTTGTGGAACCGCGTCCGGGAGAGATTTGGCCTGGTCGGTTTGTTTGTCGGCAGTGCACTCGTTAGCATCGCCGCGGCAGTGCTATCCATCGCATTCGATTTGGCCGGAGCGTGGCCCAACGTCGTCGCCATCGGTCTGGTGATTGCACTGGTATCCATCGCCAATCAAAGCGTATTCACCGCAGGCCAACTGTGGATTGCCCGTGACGCCGAACCCGGCCTGCGAACATCCCTCATCTCCTTCGGCCAGCTCGTCATCAACGCAGGCTTAGTCGGTATGGGTTTGGCGCTGGGGTTGATTGCCCAGGATCACGATGCGGTGTGGCCGGTGATGATCGTTCTGCTGTTGAACCTGACGGCTGCCTACTCAGCGACGCGGTTCGCTCCAGCCAAGTCCGTGGATGTTCGTGGCTTGCCTCAGGTTTCGCGCACTTCCCGACCTAAAACCGGGGGTTAGCGGCGAAACAGCTTGCTGCCCAGCCATACCACCGGATCATACTTGCGGTCGGCGACCCGTTCTTTCATCGGGATCAGGGCATTGTCGGTGATCTTGATGTTTTCTGGGCACACTTCGGTGCAGCACTTGGTGATATTGCAGTAGCCCAGGCCGTGCTCTTCCTGTGCTTGGCTGCGTCGGTCCCGGGTGTCCAGCGGATGCATTTCGAGTTCGGCGATTCGCATCAGGAAGCGGGGGCCGGCGAACGCATCCTTGTTTTCCTCGTGATCGCGAACTACGTGGCAGACGTTTTGGCACAGGAAGCATTCAATGCACTTGCGGAACTCCTGCGAGCGTGCAACGTCGACTTGCGCCATTCGGTACTCGCTGGGCTGTAGCTCCTTGGGTGGCGCGAAAGACGGGATCTCGCGCGCTTTTTGGTAGTTGAACGAGACGTCGGTAACAAGATCGCGAATCACCGGAAACGTCCGCATTGGGGTGACCGTGACGATCTCGTCCTCGTCGAATGTCGACATCCGCGTCATGCACATCAGTCGCGGTTTGCCGTTGATCTCGGCCGAGCAGGATCCGCACTTGCCAGCTTTGCAATTCCAGCGCACTGCGAGATCCGGTGTCTGCGTCTGTTGTAGACGGAGGATGACGTCCAGCACGACCTCGCCCTCGTTGACCTCCACGGTGAATTCGCGGAGTTCGCCACAGCTTTCGTCTCCGCGCCACACCCGCATACTCGCGCTGTACGTCATTTAGCCTCTCCGTCCTGGATGCTCGGCCAGCTCTTCGTCGGTGTAGTATTTCTCCAACTCCGAGATCTCGAAGAGCTCCAGCAAGTCGGGTCGCATGGGCGTTTGCAGCTGCTGGGTGACGTTGATGTGGCAGTTGGAGTCGCCGGACCCGCTGCCACCGGTGCCCATGGTTTCGGTGGCCCGGCATACCAGCAAGATCCTGCGCCAGTTGGGGTCCATACCGGGATGGTCGTCTCGGGTGTGGCCGCCTCGGCTTTCGGTGCGCTGTAGCGCAGCTCTGGCCACGCACTCGCTGACCAGCAACATGTTGCGCAGGTCGATGGACAGGTTCCAGCCCGGATTGTATTGACGGTGACCTTCGACGAGTACGTTGTGGTAGCGCGACCACAGCTCGGCCAAAAGAGTCAGCGCCCTGGATATTTCGTCGGCGTTGCGGATGATACCGACCAGATCGTTCATCACGTACTGCAAGTCCATATGCAGCGCGTACGGATTCTCCGGCGCCGAGCCGTCTTTCGGTCCTTCGAAGGGGCTCAGCGCCTGCTGGGCCGCCGCATCGATAGCCTCCGCTGAAACCGCTGGCCGGCTGCTCAGTGCCCGTACGTAATCCGCTGCGCCCAGGCCGGCCCGCCGGCCGAATACCAGCAGATCGGACAGCGAATTGCCGCCCAGCCGGTTGGAGCCGTGCATACCGCCGGCACACTCACCGGCAGCGAACAGGCCTGGCACCGTGGCGGCGCCGGTGTCCGCGTCTACTTCGACACCGCCCATCACGTAGTGACACGTCGGCCCGACTTCCATTGCCTGCGTTGTGATATCGACTTCAGCGAGCTCTTTGAACTGGTGATACATCGACGGCAATCGCCGTTTGATCTCGGCGGGTGTCAGCCGGGATGCGATGTCGAGGTAGACGCCGCCGTGCGGGGTACCGCGGCCGGCCTTGACCTCTGAGTTGATCGCGCGCGCGACCTCGTCGCGGGGCAGCAAGTCCGGGGTGCGTCGGGCCGAGTCGTTGTCCTTAAGCCACTGGTCGGCCTCTTCCTCCGTCTCGGCGTACTGGCCCTTGAACACCGGCGGAATGTAGTCGAACATGAAGCGAGAGTTCTCCGAGTTTTTGAGCACTCCGCCGTCGCCGCGAACACCCTCAGTGACCAGAATTCCCTTGACACTGGGCGGCCACACCATGCCCGTCGGGTGGAACTGGACGAACTCCATGTTGATCAGCGTCGCCCCGGCCCGCAGTGCCAACGCGTGCCCGTCTCCGGTGTACTCCCAGGAGTTGGATGTCACCTTGAACGACTTGCCGATCCCGCCAGTGGCAAGCACCACCGCTGGCGCCTCGAACACGATGAACCGGCCGCTTTCCCGCCAGTAGCCGAAGGCTCCGGCGATCGCGCCTTGGTCCTTGAGCAGTTCGGTGATGGTGCATTCGGCGAACACTTTGATCCGCGCTTCGTAGTCGCCGAGCTCGGCGTGGTCCTCCTGCTGCAGCGAGACAACCTTTTGCTGCAGGGTGCGGATCAACTCCAGGCCGGTGCGGTCGCCGACGTGCGCCAGTCGCGGATAGGTGTGTCCGCCGAAGTTGCGCTGACTGATTCGGCCATCGTCGGTGCGGTCGAACAGCGCGCCGTAGGTCTCCAACTCCCAGACCCGGTCCGGCGCCTCCTTGGCGTGCAGCTCGGCCATACGCCAGTTGTTCAGGAACTTTCCACCGCGCATCGTGTCGCCGAAGTGAGTCTTCCAATTGTCCTTCGGGTTGGCGTTGCCCATCGCGGCCGCGCAGCCGCCTTCGGCCATGACCGTGTGGGCCTTGCCGAATAGGGATTTGCACACGACGGCTACTTTCAAGCCGCGTTCCCGCGCCTCGATGACCGCGCGTAACCCCGCGCCGCCGGCACCGATCACGACTACGTCGTAGGAGTGCCGCTCGACCTCAACCATAAAACCTCGCTCAGCTTCTGAAACGATCCTTCAGCCAATAAATCTGAGATCTGTGATGCTGCCACTGGCCACCAGCATGATGTAGAAATCGGTGAGCGCCAGGGTCCCCAGCGTGATCCACGCGAATTGCATGTGTCGGGTATTGAGCTTGCTGACCTGTGTCCAGATCCAGTATCGCACTGGGTGCTTGGAGAAATGCTTGAGCCGACCGCCGGTGGCGTGCCGGCACGAATGGCACGAGATGGTGTATGCCCACAGCAGAACCACATTGATCGTCAAAATGACATTGCCCAAACCGAAGCCGAATCCGGACGGCGAGTGAAATGCCGCGATCGCGTCATAGGTGTTGATCAGCGACACCACCACCGCGATATAGAAGAAATACCGGTGGGTGTTCTGGACGATCAGCGGAAGCCGGGTTTCACCGGTGTAATGAGCCCGCGGCTCGGGCACTGCGCAGCTTGTCGGCGACTGCCATACCGACCGGTAGTAGGCCTTGCGGTAATAATAGCAGGTGAGCCGGAATCCAAGCAGGAACGGTAATACCATCGCTCCCAACGGAATCCACCCTGGAAAATGCCCGAACCAGACGCCGAGATGACTGGCGCCGGGCTGGCAGGACGCGCTGACGCACGGCGAGTAGAACGGCGTCAGGTAATGATATTTTTCCACCCAGTATTGGCTGCCCCAGAACGCCCGAGTGGTCGCATAGCAGATGAACGCCAAAAGACCGAGGTTGGTCAGCAGCGGTGGCAACCACCAGAGGTCGGTGCGAAGCGTCCGTTCTGGGATTTGTGCGCGGGTGGGTGTGAAAACGCCGATCGCAGGACGGTTCGCCGTGGGTGCGCTCATCTAATGTGATCCTCTTCGCGTGTTATCTCGTCGAAGGGTACACAGAGAACGGCCCCCTTTTTCTGGGGGGCTCGGTTGTTCAGTACCTGTGACCTCCGACACCCTCATCGTCGACATCGCGCCAAAATTCGCGATCGTACTCGGTGTCGGGGATGGCGATTTTCTCGCTGGGTTGCGGTACGGCGGCCCGTTCCAGGTCTAATTCAGAGACGTCGGTGTCGAGCAATTCGATGTCGGTGAGGATCCGGTCGGCATCGATCACGATGCGACGCGTTGCCGGGTTGTCGCCGAATCGCGCCTTCAGTGCGGTCACGCACCGCCGCAGTCCGCCGACGAGGTCGTGCAGTTCGGCGAGTTCGGCAGTCGTGGACAATGGGTGCTCCCTGGGCTGGCGGTGTTACAGATCACAGTACGCTCCCGATACTAGCTATCGACGGACGGAGTCGTTGGGTCTACTCGGCCCAATGGCATGATCCGGCGGACCCATCGGCCCGGCCGGATCATGCCGTATCGCGAACTACTTCGTGATGGCGATGCGCTGCGCCTGAGTTTCGGCTGGGGCCTTGTAGGCGCCGGCAACCCGGACGGTCAGCACACCGGCGTCATAGGAAGCCGCGATGGCCTCGCTGGTGACGTGCGCGGGCAGCCGGAACGAGCGGCGGAATGATCCGTAGCGGATCTCACGCAGGGTGCGGCCGTCTTTGTCTCCGGCGTCTTGCGTGTGCTCGTCGCGGTGTTCGCCGCGGATCACCAGGCGGCTCACCGGCTGGCCAGGGTCAAGCTCGACGTTGACGTCCTTGTCGACGTCAATGCCGGGCAGTTCCAAACGGACCACCGCGTCGTCGCCATCCTTGACGATCTCGGCGGCCGGCGTGAAGTCTCCGGCGACCGGGCGGTACCAGTCCGTCGTCGCGGCAGGGCCGAAGAAGTCACGTAGCCAGCGGTCCCAGGGCTCAACGTCCCACACCGGACGCGACCACAATGCGAGATTGTTCATGGTTATCTCCTCATGCTTCGTTGTGAGTTAGCTGTGTCCGGCGCGTTGCCGGCCCGCTATACCAAGAACCTGAGTCGACCACGCTTAAGTTCCACCTCGGCGTTCACCGGAAGCGAACACTGTCACACAGCCGGTCGCCAGGTGTGATCACAGCGTCATATGTGCGTCACATTCGGCGATTTTTCGGTAATTTGCCCCTCATACCCTCAGACCATGCCTACGGCTGGGAGTTCGCGCGCGCCTGCCGCGGCTCGCGAGATCGTCGTGGTCGGCCACGGCATGGTGGGCCATCGGCTGGTCGAAGCGGTGCGTGCCCGTGACGCGGACGGGTCGCTGCGGATCACGGTGCTGGCCGAGGAGGGCGATGCGGCCTATGACCGGGTCGGCCTGACGTCCTATACCGAAAGCTGGGACCGCGCCCTGTTGGCCTTGCCGGGTAACGATTACGCCGGTGACCAGCGGGTTCGGTTGCTACTAAACACCCGAGTCACCCAGATTGACCGGGCAACCAAGTCGGTGGTCACCGCGGCAGGGCAACGGCATCGCTACGACACCCTGGTGCTGGCCACCGGCTCCTACGCATTCGTCCCGCCGGTGCCCGGCCACGACCTGCCCGCGTGCCACGTCTACCGCACCTTTGACGATCTCGACGCTATCCGCGCCGGCGCCCAGCGCACCCTGGACGGCGGTCACACCGATGGCGGGGTGGTTATCGGTGGCGGCCTGCTGGGCCTGGAAGCCGCCAATGCGCTGCGCCAGTTCGGGTTGCAGACACACGTCGTCGAGATGATGCCACGATTGATGGCCCAACAGATCGACGAGGCCGGGGGTGCACTACTGGCCAGGATGATCGCCGATCTCGGGATCGCGGTGCACGTCGGGACCGGTACCGAGTCGATCGAGTCGGTGAAGCATTCGGATGGCTCGGTGTGGGCGCGGGTTCGCCTGAGCGACGGCGAGGTGATCGATGCTGGGGTGGTGATCTTTGCCGCCGGCATCCGGCCGCGCGACGAGTTGGCCAGGGCGGCGGGGCTGGCGATCGGCGACCGGGGCGGTGTGCTCACCGACTTGTCCTGCCGGACAAGCGATCCCGATATCTACGCGGTCGGCGAAGTCGCCGCGATAGACGGGCGGTGTTACGGCCTGGTCGGGCCCGGATACACCAGCGCCGAGGTGGTGGCCGACCGACTGCTGGACGGGTCGGCCGAGTTCCCCGAAGCGGACCTGTCGACCAAACTCAAGCTGTTGGGTGTCGACGTCGCCAGCTTCGGCGACGCGATGGGGGCAACCGAGAACTGCCTCGAGGTTGTCATCAATGACGCGGTGAAGCGCACATATGCCAAGTTGGTGCTCTCCGACGACGCCACCACGCTGCTCGGTGGCGTGCTGGTGGGCGATGCCTCGTCGTACGGGGTGCTGCGGCCGATGGTCGGCGCCGAACTGCCCGGGGATCCCCTGGCGCTGATCGCGCCGGCCGGATCTGGGGCCGGCGCTGGCGCTTTAGGTGTTGGGGCGCTGCCGGATTCGGCCCAGATCTGCTCGTGCAACAACGTCACCAAGGGCGAGCTGAAGTGCGCGATTGCCGACGGTTGTGGGGACGTTCCCGCGCTGAAGTCATGCACCGCGGCCGGCACGTCGTGTGGGTCGTGCGTGCCGCTGCTCAAGCAGCTGCTAGAAGCCGAGGGTGTGGAGCAGTCCAAGGCGCTGTGCGAGCACTTCAGCCAGTCGCGCGCGGAGCTTTTTGAAATCATCACCGCCACCGAAGTCCGGACTTTCTCCGGGTTGCTTGACCGCTTTGGACGCGGAAAGGGTTGCGACATCTGCAAACCCGTGGTCGCCTCTATCCTGGCATCCACCGGCTCCGACCACATTTTGGACGGCGAGCAGGCCTCGCTACAAGATTCCAACGACCACTTCCTGGCCAACATCCAGAAGAACGGCAGTTACTCGGTGGTGCCGAGGGTGCCTGGCGGTGACATCAAGCCAGAACACCTGATTTTGATCGGCCAGATCGCACAGGACTTCGGCCTCTACACCAAGATCACCGGCGGTCAGCGGATCGACTTGTTCGGCGCCCGGGTGGATCAGCTGCCCTTGATCTGGCAGCGACTGGTTGATGGCGGCATGGAATCTGGGCACGCCTACGGCAAGGCGGTGCGGACCGTGAAGAGCTGCGTGGGCAGCGACTGGTGCCGCTACGGTCAGCAGGATTCGGTGCAGCTGGCCATCGACCTGGAACTGCGTTATCGCGGGCTACGGGCACCGCACAAAATAAAGCTGGGCGTCTCGGGTTGCGCGCGGGAATGCGCCGAGGCGCGCGGCAAGGATGTGGGCGTGATCGCCACCGAGAAAGGCTGGAACCTTTACGTCGCCGGCAACGGCGGCATGACGCCCAAGCACGCTCAACTACTGGCCAGCGACCTCGACAAAGAGACGCTCATCCGCTACATCGACCGCTTTCTCATTTACTACATCCGCACGGCCGACCGGCTGCAGCGAACCGCGCCATGGGTGGAATCGCTTGGGCTGGACCATGTGCGCGAGGTGGTCTGCGAGGACTCGCTGGGTCTGGCCGAGGAATTCGAGGCCGCGATGCAACGCCATGTCGCCAACTACAAGTGCGAGTGGAAGGGCGTGCTGGAGGACCCGGACAAGCTGTCCCGGTTCGTTTCCTTCGTCAACGCCCCCGATGCCGTCGACTCGACGGTGACCTTCACCGAGCGTGCCGGGCGCAAAGTACCTGTGTCCATTGGTATCCCGCGGGTCCGATCATGAAGTCCGGGAGGACAAAGGAGGGACTGTGACGCTTCTCAACGACATTCAGGTATGGACCACCGCCTGCGCATACGACCATCTCATTCCGGGACGTGGTGTCGGGGTGTTACTCGATGACGGTAGTCAGGTGGCACTGTTCCGGCTCGACGACGGCTCGGTGCACGCGGTCGGTAACGTCGACCCGTTCTCCGGTGCTGCGGTGATGTCCCGCGGCATCGTCGGTGATCGCGGAGGTCGCGCCATGGTGCAATCGCCGATCCTGAAGCAGGCTTTCGCGCTCGACGATGGCTCGTGCCTCGACGATCCGCGCGTTTCGGTGCCGGTGTATCCGGCGCGCGTCACACCCGAAGGCCGCATTCAGGTCGCGCGGGTAGCGGTCTAGCTCACCCCGCGAACCTCACAGCTTGAGCACACGTCCGGCGATGACCAGATGTACCTCATCGCAGACGGCTGCCACGCGTCGGTTGATTGTGCCCAGTAGATCGCGAAACAGCACGCCCGAAGAATGGGATGGCACCACCCCGAGGCCGACCTCGTTCGTCACCACGATCGCAGTGGGCAATCCGGTCAGCGCGGCGCACAACCCGTCGAGCCGTGCCTCGAGGACGGCGTAGACGTCCGCGGTCGCAGCAGACCACAACGCCTCGCCATCCATGATGGCCGTCAGCCAGGTGCCCAAGCAGTCCACGAGCACGGGACTTCGTGCCTCGGACAAAGCCGTCGCGACGTCGGCCGTTTCCACCGTTAGCCAGGTCGGTGGGCGGCGAGCGCGATGCAGTGCGACCCGGGCGTCCCAATCGGGATCGCTGCCAGCGGCCGGGCGGCCAGGCGCGACGTAGACGACGTCGGCCGCATCGCCCAACAACGCTTCGGCGTGCGTGGACTTTCCCGAGCGGACGCCGCCAGTGACCAGTATCCGCACCGGGTCATCGTAGGTGGGGCGGCCTCATGGCGCGCCCGGAGCGAGAAAGGGCAAGGTCGGCGGGCAACCATGGCGGGCCAGGTTGAGCAGCGCATCGACGTCGAGGTGTCGTTCGACGAGATCGCCGAGCAGGTCGAGGCGGCGCTCGCGTGCGGCCAGGAAGCATGAGCCCGACGGGGCGAGGCCGAGCGTCTCTCGCAGGAAGGCCTCGCGCAGGGCGTCGCCTTCCAACGAGCCGTGCCACATGGTGCCGAACACCGGTCCGTCGCGCGCGCCGCCGAGGAACTCCTCGGCGGTGTCACCGCGGGTGATCCGGCCGTGGTGAATCTCGTACCCCGACGCGGGCACACCGAGTCCTTCGCCGCGCGGTAGCCGCAGCACCTTGTGGGGGGAAAATGCGGTCTCCACGTCGAGCAAACCCAAGCCCTCGACCTCGGTCACCTGCCCTCCCGGACCTTCGATGCCGTACGGGTCGCGAATCACCCGGCCCAGCATCTGGAACCCGCCACAAATGCCGAGCAGCGGCTTGCCCGCCGCAACATGCACCAGCAGCGCACGATCTAGGTCTCGCGCCCTCAGCCAGGCTAGATCGGCGATCGTTGCCCGGGTGCCCGGCAACACGATCAGATCGGCATCGTCCAGCGCGCGGGGGTCGGAAGCGAACACGACATCCAAGTCGGGCTCAAGACCCAATGCGTCGACATCGGTGAAGTTGCTGATTCGTGGCAGGCGCACGACGGCTACCCGGCGGGCCCCGGTGCCCGCCGCGCGCCGGCCCTGTAGGTCGAGGGCATCTTCGGAGTCCAGCCAGAGGTCGGGGTGCCACGGCAGGGTGCCGTACACCCTGCGCCCGGTGACCCGTTCCAGGTCGCGCAGACCTGGCGCCAGCAGGTCGGAGTCGCCCCGAAACTTATTGACCACAAACCCCGCGACCAGCGCCTGGTCCTCGGCAGCCAGCAACGCGACGGTGCCCAGGAACGCAGCGAACACCCCGCCGCGGTCGATGTCACCGACGACGATGGTCGGCAGTCCCGCATGACGGGCAAGCCCCATGTTGACGTAGTCACCTGCGCGCAGGTTGATTTCGGCCGGGCTGCCGGCGCCCTCCGCGACAACGACGTCGTAGCGGGCGGCGAGGGCGTCGAAGGCGCGGCATGCGGCCTCGGCGAGCGCTCGCCGCCCCGCACACCAGCTTGACGACGCCACCTCGCCCCAGGGCTTGCCCATCAACACCACGTGGCTGCGGTGATCACTGGCCGGCTTGAGCAAGACCGGGTTCATCGCCGCCTCGGGCGTGGTCCTAGCCGCGAGTGCCTGCACCCATTGCGCCCGACCGATCTCCACGCCCGTGCCGTCGGGGCCTCGGCAGACCATCGAGTTGTTGGACATGTTCTGCGCCTTAAACGGCGCCACCCGCACACCGCGTCGGGCCAACGCGCGGCACAGCCCCGCGGTCACGGCGCTCTTACCGGCGTCGCTTGTCGTACCCGCGACCAGCAGACCCGACATCCGTCTCCCGAAGGTTTCTCACTCCACCCGGGTCGCTGAGTCGGTGTCCCAGGTTCCGGGCATCATTGGCGTGCGTGGGCTGCCGCCGAACGCGTCGTTGGGTAACGTGATCAGTCCTGCGACTTGTCCGGGACTGGCCTTGTGGGTTGTTCCGGCGAAACCCAGGGTTCCCGCTCCTTGAGGCGAACCCGTCGGGTCGTGGCCGGTTTCGGGGTCTAAATCCAGGTATTCGTAACCGCGGCCGAGCTGTTTGATCTTTGGCCGCCGACGCCGCTGCGGTTGAACCTGTTCCTCGGGCGCCGCCGCGGCCGCTGGGGCCTCGGCGCTGTCGGGTTCCGGCGTCTTCTTTCGAACGCCGGTGCCGACGGCCTTCCTGGCCTGCGCCGCCGAGTTCAGGTCACCCACCAGGTACCCGAAGCTTTGTATGCCGGCTCCGGTCACCGGCGGCGGGGCGGTCACCGGCGGCGGTGGCGGCCCGGGCGGGGGCGTCGGCGCGGTCACGGCCGTGGGGGCCGGGGCTGGGGCTGGAGTTGGGGTGGGGGTCGGGATACTCGGGGCAATCGCCGCGACCGGCGGGATGACGGGCGGCGCGGATGGCGGGATGCCAACCAGGCCCGCCAGCCCAGACAAGCCCGCGAAGCCGCCTGCTGCACTCGCAGGGGCAAGGGTCAACGGCGCCAGCGGGGCGGCTAGCAGGGGCAGCGCCGCCGGGAGCAACGCAAGAGTTTGCTCGAGCAGCGTTTTAACCAGCGCGATGGTATCGGTGATGATCGTGCCAATGGCTTCGACCGTGGTGAACATCAGGGTAAAAGCGATAGTTGCGGGATTGCCCGACGCGAACGCCGCCGCCAGATCCGCCCCGATGAATGCGAAGGTTTGCGACAGGAAGGCGACATAAGATCCGATGTCCATGGGGTAGCCAAGGGCGAACGCAATGTTGGCCGGGCTTAGGAAGGTTAGCGGATTACCCAGCGAGGGCAGCCACGGATCAAATCCGGAAAACATCGCTTGCAAAAAGGGGAGGTTGGTCAGCCAGTTGATGAACGGTTGTATAACGTTGTTGTAGAAGTCGGTATACCCGATCTTCTGCAACCATTGCAGCCATTCCTGGACTTGGTTCGGCTCGTCGGAAGCCGCTGTCGGCGCGTTGGCTTTCACGATCTGGGGGGCTGGGGTGGTCTGCGGTGCGGCGGCCACCGCCGCGGTCGAGACCGCTTGATAGCTGGCCATCGTGGTGGCGGCCTGGATCCACATCCGCGCGTAGTCGGCCTCGTTGAGCGCGATCGGGATGGTGTTGATGCCGAAGAAGTTCGTCGCCATCAGCACGCCGTGGAGGGCGTGGTTGGCGCCCAGCTCGGCCAACGTTGGCATCGCGGCCAAGGCGGTGCCGTAGGCGGTGGCCGCGGTTTCTTGCCGGGTGGCCATGGCCGCGCTGTTAGCGCTGGCCTGCACCAGCCACGCCAGATAAGGGGTATGGGCGGCCACGTAAACCGCGGCGGTCGGGCCGTCCCAGGTGCCGGCCTGTACGGCGGCCAACAGCGCGGCCAGCTCGTCGGCCGTCTCCGCGTAGGCGATGCTCAACGAGTGCCACCCCTCGGCCGACACCAGCAGCGGACCGGGCCCAGGCCCGCTGCTTAGCAGCGCCGAGTGCACCTCTGGGGGCGAAGCCATCCAGATCGGGGCGGTCATCGGCGGCTGACCGCCGGCGGAGGTGTCGTCGCGTCGCGAGCAGCCACGTTAAGGCCCAGCAGCGTGGTGGTGGCCCGACCGCTAGACAAGGTTTGGAGCGTCATGACCGGTTAGCTTTCTCGGGGTACACCGCCCCGGGTGGCAGGACGCGATGACGCGAGTCTCCTGGCTCCCGGATCGTTGCTTGCCTCGCCTTCCAGCCTGTGGCCGTGGCTTACGAGGGTCGCTCCCCGGTGACAGTGGCGGGACCGCGCCGGATTCTCACCGGCTTCCTGCATCGTCATCGCCTGACGGGAAGAATATTGGCATGCAGAGCGTGGATTTGCACGTTGAGCGGCATTTGCCAAGCAGGGGTCGGTCACATCGCACGGTCGCAACAGTCACATGTGTCACTGCACTAGGCGACATCCGATCTGCCCAGCTCTCAGCGACAGGCGCCTGGCCGGCGGTTTTGTTCCCAAGTTGGTCGTGGCTGTGCGGGATTGGAGGCGGCGTTGACCTGCAGAAACCGAGTTGTCGCGCTTAGCTGGGCACAGCGACCATCGCCGACGGCGGAGCTCGGCGTCGGTGAGTCGCTTCGGTCGGCCGGGGCGGCGCGATTCGGGTTCGACCACGTGGTCGTCGACCAGCTGACGCGCCGAACGTGCAACCACGGCGGCAGCGCCCGGCGACGTGTCCCCGCCACCAGTACACGTTCGGCGCAGCCAGTGCACACACGGCACGGAGTTTAGGACTTACTCATTTGGCTATCCGCGACCGATATCGCCGACCAGGTAGCGCTGCATTGTCGGGCCAATGGCGTCGACCAGCATCTCCACCGACATGGAGTGCAGCGGCTCAGAACGCACCCCGTAGCGCATGATGCCCAAACCGACGAGTTGAGCGGCGCACAGCGACGCTCGGATGGCAATCTTGTCGGCCCCGAGCATCTTGAGCAACGGGTTGAAGACCGGTCCGATGAACATGGACTGCACGATCTCGGCGGTCTTGGCTAGCCCGGTGGTTGCGATGGCGCTCGCCGCAAAGGGACCGCCGCCGGCCGCATCCCAGGTGGTGATCAGCACGTAGAGGGTTCGGCGGCCTACCTGGTTGACGCTTCCGGTGACGATTTTTTCGATGAAATCCGGTGTGCCGAAGGGCAACCGCAGCATCTTCGCTACCGGGTCGAGGAGTCCGCGTGATGGCTCTTGGCTACGGGCCATGGTGTCAGGATCACCCCGCTGTGATCAAAGATCAAGCGTCACCGGTGTCGGCGTGCCATGCCAGCGGTGCAGCCGTTGCTGACGTGCTACCGCGCTGCGAAATCGGTTCGCGACCAGCTGTGCCAAGCCCGGATGGGTGCCGAGCGGTCGGGTTACCACATCGGCACCGGATGCCCGCAGCCGCTCTTGAAAAAGGCCTTCTGCCAACAGGAAGGAGGCGACCGCGACGCGGCGCGCACCTCGGTTGGCTTCGGCCCGGTCTCGGGCCCGCTGCACAGCCGTGCGCACATCCGGACCGCCGGTGCCCGCAAATCCCATGTCCACCCATGATCCGGTCAGTTCGGACACTAGCGTCCGAGTGGTGTGCAGGTCGGCACGTGCCCGCCTATCCGACGCGCCGGCCGCTGCGAGGATCACTGAATCGCCAGGACGCCAACCGGATTCCACCAGCTGCTGGGTGACTATCTGCGCGATCTCACGGCATGGCCCCAACGCGGGGGTGACCGTGACATGCGGGTGCGCACTGGCTGCGACATGAGCGGGCAGGTCGGTGCGAACATGATATCCGCGGGACAAGAACGCGGGCACCACGATTGCGGGACGGCAGGAAAGGGCGGAAAGCACTTCGCTGGGTGAGGGTCCGAGCACATCAACGAAGGCGACCTGCACAGTGCGGTCGACGAGCGCGCTCACTTGCGCGGCGATGTCCGCTATCATCGCGACACCGGACGGTCTGCGGGTTCCGTGGGCCGTCAAGATCAGGTTCATACGTCATCGTGCCGGCTGTCAACGGCGAGACGGTAGCCACGTTTCACCACTGTTGCCACGATGTTCTTGTCGCCCAGAGCCGTTCGTAGCCGCAGGACGGCGGTGTCCACGGCGTGGGTGTCGCTGCCGTCGCCGGGTAGGACGCGTAGCAAGTCGCCACGAGAGACGACGCCGCCGGGGCGATGTACCAACGCGCGCAAAATCGCCATTCCGGACGGCGATAGTGGCTTCACCGAATCATCCACCAGCACAGAGGTTCCACGGATCTCGATCACGTGGCCGGCTGCTTTGAACGTGCACGAACCCAGCAGCGGCAGCTCCTCGGCAATGTGGCGGGCTAAGGCTCCCAACCGCATTCGCTCGGGAGCCGACGTCGGGACGCCCTTTCGGATCAACGGCCGCGAAGTTACCGGGCCGACACACATCGCGTGCACGTCGGTACGCAGCGCAGCCAACAGTTGGTCCTCGATATCCAATTCACGGCTGCGTTCTAGCACCGCGGCTGCGGCAGGTGCCGACGTGAAGGTGACCGCGTCGAATTGTCGTCGCGCGATCCCGGTGACTAAATGGTCGAACACGCCGCCTAGTGGCGCCGGCTTCCACCGGTAAACCCGGATCGGCACCACTTGCGCGCCGGCGAAACGTAACCCGCCCAGAAATTCCGGAAACGGGTCCCAGCTGTCGGCGGCACCGTGCAGCTGGACGGCAATACGCGTACGGGACACCCCCGATTCGAGCAGATATTCCAGCACTTCATGCGACGATTCAGAGTCGGGGGACCACTCTTCACGCAGGCCGGCGGCACGCAGCGCACCAGTTGCCTTTGGTCCGCGGGAGATGATCCGGGCCGACGACAACGATTCCAGGAGCTCGTTGGCCAGCCCCCACCCCTCGGCCGCGGCCAACCAGCCGCGAAATCCGATGCCGGTGTGGGCGACCAGAATGTCAGGCGGGTCGGCGATCAACGCCTCGGTGTTGTTCTGCAGTTCATCGTCGTCGGGAAGCGCGATCATCTTGATCGCTGGGGCACTACAGACCTCGGCGCCCTGGCGGCGAAGCAATGCGCACAGCTCTTCGGCGCGGCGAGCGGATGTCACCGCGATCCGGTAGCCGGTCAGTGGCGCCGAGTGTGCCTGGGCCATATGACGTGTCTAGGCCTGTGAGGTTTCAGTCGCGTTACCAGGCAATTGCTGCCGGATTGCCCATTGCCGATACCCACCTCTGTGGCTTCGGGCGTGGCGCTAGACGTAGGCCAAGCCCGCGGGTGCGGTGGTCGCCGGCACGAGCTCGCCGGCGCTCTTTAGGCCCCGACGCACATAAATCGCCCAGGTCAGCACCGAGGCGACCAGGTAGAACACCCCGAAGGCCCAAAATGCCGAGGTGGCCGTGCCACTGGTCAGGTAGGACTCTCGCAGAGCCAGGTTGACGCCCACTCCGCCGAGCGCGCCGACCGCCCCGGCCAGGCCGATCAGCGCGCCTGACATCGACCGCGACCACTGCCTGCGCTCGGCTTCACTGATCTGCAGCGAATGGCTGCGCGCCTCGAAGATCGACGGAATCATCTTGTACACAGAGCCATTGCCGATGCCGGACAAAATGAACAGAGCCGTGAAGCCGATGACGTAGCCGACCATCGTCGCAGTCGGCATCGGCCCGGCCAGGTGGTCACCGAAAGTGCTTGCGCTGATGAGTATTCCGGTGGCCAGCAGCATGGCGCAGAAGGCAGCTAGGGTGACTCGGCCGCCACCGATACGGTCGGCGAGCTTGCCGCCATATATTCGGGACAGCGATCCCAATAGCGGCCCCAGGAAGGCGATCTGGGCCGCATGCAGCGAGGCCTGCGCCGTGCTCTGACCGCTGGCGATGAAGTTGATCTGCAGCACCTGACCGAATGCGAAAGAGAACCCGATGAACGAGCCGAAAGTGCCGATGTACAGCAGCGAGATCACCCAGGTGTGCGGCTCGGACACTACCGCACGCATGGTGTTCAGCTCGATGCGATACTCCGTCAGGTTGTCCATGTACAGTGCGGCGCCGAGGCCGGCGACCGCCAGCAGCACCAGATATATCGCGCACACCCAGTAGGGCTCGCGGTCACCGGCCGTTGCGATCACCAGCAGGCCGACCAACTGCACCATCGGCACCCCGAGGTTGCCGCCACCCGCGTTGAGCGCAAGCGCGGCGCCCTTGAGTCGTTGCGGAAAGAAAGCGTTGATGTTCGTCATGGAGGCGGCGAAGTTGCCGCCGCCGAGGCCGGCTAGCGCACCGCACACCAGATACGGCCACAGTGGCAAACCAGGGTTGGCCAGCAACAGAATGCTGCCAACGGTCGGAATCAACAGCACCAGTGCGGAAAAGATGGTCCAGTTGCGCCCCCCGAACTTTGCGGTGGCAAATGTGTAAGGGAAGCGCAGGCATGCCCCGACCAAGGTCGCGGTGGCGCCGAGCAGGAACTTGTCGCCGGCGGAAAAGCCGTACACCGATGTGGGCATGAACAGCACCATCACCGACCAGAGGGACCAGACGGAAAATCCGACGTGCTCGGCGGCCACCGACCAGATCAGATTGCGTCGGGCGATGAATTTGTTGCCGGCCTCCCACGCCACCGAGTCTTCGGGATCCCAGTCGGAGATCTGGTGGGAACGGCCCATACTGACCCCTATCGTGATCGACGTTCTCGATCACGCTAGAAATCCTTTGTTGCCCGGGCGCTTCCGGTAGTGACCCCGGCGTGAACTTTCGCTCACACGGTTACCGCCAGCGTGTGAGGGCGGCCGTGCAGCGGAGCGGATTACCAGACGTCGCCCGCGCGCCAATCGCACATCAGCTCCGCCGAGGTGTCCAGGCTGATGTCGATGGGCAGGACGAACACCGTTCCGTCGTCATCGGGTGTACGGACTGGACCGGTTGGTGCCAGTACCGATGTCGGGCCGTGCCAGGGCAGCCAGCCGCGTGAGGCGTACAGTCTGCGGGCCCGCGCCGAGGAACTGAGCGCTCCGAGCTGGTAAGCGCCGCGCATCACCTGCTCGACGGCGTCCAACAGCGCGCTCACCAGGCGTTGGCCCCGCCAGTCCGCCCGCACCGCAACGCCTTCGACGTACCCGCAGCGCAGCGCGTTGCCGCGGTAGATCAGTCGCCGCTGGATCACCGCGGCATGCGCGATGATCGCCCCGTGATGCCAGATCAGGGCGTGCATCCCACCCAGCGTGTGCTCCCAGTCGGTCTCGGTGAAGTCACCGGCAAACGCGCCGGTGACCATCTGACGGATGTCCTGGCGGGTCTCGCTGTCAAGATCGGCGGTGTGGACCAGGCGGGCCGTGTGTACCTGGGTGTGCACAGTCCCTGTCTACCAGGCTTGTGTTACACCCTGGCCAGGCAACCGAGACCGGGGTCGTGCCCAGTGCAGTCGCACATATTGGCCGGGCCGTATCTGCGCGACCTTGTCGATGTCCTCGTCGGTGATGACGCCGACGACCGGATAGCTTCCGGTGATCGGGTGATCCGGCCCCAGGATCACCGGTAATCCGTTGGGCGGCACCTGGATTGCGCCGCGGGTAACGCCTTCGCCGGGCAGTTGCCGATCCGGCCAGCGGTGCTGTAGCGGGCGGCCCTGTAGCCGCATTCCTACGCGGTCACTGCGGTTGGACGCCATCCAGATGGTATGCACCAACGCGTCCGGGTCCACCAGCCAGTCGTCGCGCGGCCCGGGCACCACCCGCAGCTCCACCAGATGCTCCTCGATAGCGGCCACCGGTGCCTGGTCGAGTTCGGGATAGTCGTCGGTGTGTTCGCCGACCGGCAGCACGTCTCCGGCCCGTAGCGGCGACGGGCCGATCGCCGACATCACGTCGTAGCTGCGTGACCCCAGCACGGGCTCCACACAGACGCCGCCGCGCACCGCCAGATAGGTCCGCAGCCCGGCCCGTGGGGTGCCCAGTGAGATCACCTGGCCGTCCCGGACGTGGTGAATGCTGTTGGTGCCGACCATGATTCCGTTCACGGTCGGATCGGTGTCGGCGCCCGTCACCGCGATGTCGACGTCGCCGCCGCGAACCCGCGCCGAGAAGCCGCCGAAGGTCACTTCGACCGTGGCCCAATCGTCGGGGTTGGCGACTAGCCGGTTGGCCAGCGTGTGGGAGCGGCGGTCGGCGGCACCGGATCGACCGACACCGAGATGGGCCAGTCCGGCACGGCCGAGGTCTTCGACGAGGGCCAGCGGTCCGCTGCGCAGGATTTCCAGTGTTGTCATGGCTGCTTCCTCCAGCTCAGGCGGCCCGGAACTGAACCCACATGCCCGGTGTGAGCAGCGCCGGCTGGGGTCGGTCGACATCCCACAGGACCGCGTCGGTGTGGCCGATGATCTGCCAATCGCTGGGCGCTTGAGATGGATATATCGCGCTGAATCCGTCGGCGAGGGCGACCGATCCGGGCGGCATCGAGGTGCGCCGTTCGGGCCGGCGCGGCACCCGCAGGCTCGGGTCGCCGTCGATCAGGTAGGCGAACCCCGGGGCGGACCCACTGAATCCCGCCCGCCATCCGGTGGCGGTGTGGGCGTTGATGACCGCTGCGGTGGTCAGGCCGGTGCAGCGGGCGACCTCGGCGAGGTCTGGGCCGTCGTAGACGACGTCGATTACCAGGTCGCATCGGTGATCGGCCGCAGCCACCGCCTCGGGGGTGACCCGCAACCTGCGCAGCCGCTGACGGGTGACCCCTTGGTAGCGGGGCGCGTCCAGCTTCACCAATACGGTGCGCGAGGCCGCAACGATGTCGACCACACCGGGTAGCGCCGCGGCTCGCAATGCATCGGTCCATGCCATTGCGTCAGCGGTGCTGTCACATTGCAGCATCAGCGCATGGTCGCCGTAGTCGAGCACGGTGCAGGCCAATGCCGCGTCCATAAAGACGTCCATCACACTCATGCGTCGACGGTAGCGCTGCAATCTTCGGCTCGGCCAGGGATTTTCGAGACTGCCAGAGGTGCCTTAGCAAATGCTCATGCGCCCAAGATCTGGCTGATCTGTGGCGGCAGTTGCTCGGCCACCACGGGATAACTCAGCACCGACGAGAAGGCGATGGCTCCGGCCTGTTCCTTGGAAGTGAAGATGTGGCGCCGCTGGGCGGTTGCCTGCGACGCCGCAATCTCCGGGTCGGCCAACAACGCCTTCTCGTCCTCGGGGCTCTCGGTCATCCAGATCAGCACATCGGCGGCATCAAGCACCGCTTTAATGTGATCGCGCGGAATGACGCCGCGCTGATCGACGGCGAAGGGTTTGATGCTGTCGGCGATCACCAGACCCATGTCGTTGAGGAAGTCAGTTCGCCAGCCCGCCAGGGTTGCGACCACGTTGCCCTGCCAGAGGCGACCCTGCAGCAACAGCGCCTTCTTGCCCCGCCAGCGCGGATGCCGCTGCGCCACCGCGGCGAACTTCTGGTCGACGGCCTCGATCAGCGACCTCATCCGGTCGGCCGCAAACACCGCCTGGCCGATCGACCTGGCCTGGTCCTTCCACGGCTCGAAGAATGCGTCGCCGCCGGACTGGGCGACGGTCGGGGCGATCGCCGACAGCTGCTGATAGGTATCGGCGTCCACCCCGGCGTTGATCGCCACGATCAGGTCGGGTTTTAAGGCGGCGATTCGGTCGATCTGAATCCCGTTGTCCAGGTTCAATACCGCCGGCCGCGCCCCGCCGAGCTTGGGCGCCGCCCACGGCCACACCGCAAACGGCTGGTCACCGAACCAGTCGGTCACCGCGATGGGCACCACATCGACCGCGAGCAAGTCGTCCTGCTCGGTGTAGCCGGCGCTGACCACGCGCTTGGGTGGCTCTTTGATGACGGTCTGACCGAACAGGTGGGTGATAGTTACCGCCGCGCCGCCAGGAGTGCCCGGCGGGGGTTTGGGCGATGAACAGCCCGCGAACAGCCCGGTGGCTGCTGCAGCCTCGGCGACCTGCAAGAATCCCCGGCGGCTGCATCCCTGTCGCACAGCGTGAGGGTATCGCGCGCGTTACCGCCGGCGTCGGGCGCTGGTACTTGCTGGCCCGTATCCGCCGCCGCCGGGGGTTTCGATCACCAGCGTGTCGCCCGGCTCGACGTGCGTTGAGCCGCATCCGGCCAACTCGACGGTGCTGCCGTCGGCGCGTTCCACTCGGTTGCGTCCCAGCTCTCCGGGGGAGCCGCCGGCCATGCCGTAGGGCCGAACCCGCCGATGACCGGAGAGCGTGCTGACCGTCATCGGCTCGGTGAACTCGAGGCGTCGGACGGCGCCGTCGCCGCCCCGCCAGCGACCGGCGCCCCCGCTGCCCTGACGTACGGCGAACTCGCGCAGCAACACCGGGTAGCGCCACTCCAGCACCTCGGGATCGGTGAGCCGGGAGTTGGTCATGTGCGTCTGCACCACCGAGGCCCCGTGGTACCCGTCACCGGCCCCGGAGCCCGATCCTACGGTTTCGTAGTACTGGTGCCGCTCGTTGCCGAACGTGACGTTGTTCATCGTCCCGGATCCCTCGGCCTGCACACCCAACGCGGCGAACAGCGCGCCGGTGATCGCCTGCGAGGTTTCGACGTTGCCAGCGACCACCGCGGCGGGATGGGTTGGTGCGAGCATCGAGCCTTCGGGGACGACGATACGCAACGGGCGCAGGCAACCGTCGTTGAGCGGGATGTCGTCGGCGACCAGGGTCCGGAACACGTAGAGCACCGCCGCATTCACCACCGAGGTCGGTGCGTTGAAGTTGGTGTCCAGCTGAGCCGAGGTTCCGGTGAAGTCGATGGTCGCGCTGCGGGCGGCGCGGTCGACGGTGATGCGCACGGCGATCGTCGCGCCCGAATCCATGCGGTAGCGGTAGGCGCCGTTGTCGAGCCGGTCGATGACCCGGCGGACCGCTTCCTCGGCGTTGTCCTGGACGTGGCGCATGTAGGCCGCCACCACGTCGCGGCCGAAGTGGTCGATCATTTTTCCGACCTCGTCGACGCCCTTTTGGTTGGCGGCGATCTGCGCGCGCAGATCGGCGAGGTTGGTGTCGGGATTGCGGGAACCGAACGGCGCCTCGGTAAGCAGGCGCCGGGTTTCGGCCTCGCGGAACCGTCCGTTCTCGGCGAGCAGCCAGTTGTCGAACAGCACGCCCTCTTCGTGGATCTCGCGGCTGTCGGCGGGCATGGAGCCGGGGGTGATGCCGCCGATTTCGGCGTGGTGCCCGCGAGAGGCGACAAAGAATAGGACGTCCTCGCCGCCGGTGTTGAACACCGGGGTGATCACTGTGATGTCCGGCAGGTGGGTGCCGCCGTGGTACGGGTCGTTGACGGCGTATACGTCACCGGGCTTCATGCCGCTCAAGCGCCGGCGGATCACTTCCTTGACGGTGGTGCCCATCGAGCCGAGGTGCACCGGAATGTGCGGGGCGTTGGCGACCAGGTTGCCGTCCGGATCGAACAGCGCGCAGGAGAAGTCCAGCCGCTCCCGGATGTTCACCGACTGGGCGGTGGCTTCCAGCCGGAAGCCCATCTGCTCGGCGATCGACATGAACAGGTTGTTGAAGATCTCCAACAGCACCGGGTCGGCCTCGAAACCGGCCTCGAAACCGGCCCGAGTGGCCGCATCGGGCCGCGGCGGGGTGACCACTCGTTGCGCGAGCAGGTGCCCGGTCTCCGTCATCGTCGCCTGCCAGCCGTCGTCGACGACGGTGGTGGCGTTGGCCTCGGCGATGATCGCCGGACCGGTCAGCACGTCGCCCGGCCGCATCGCCTCCCTACGCCGCAGCGGTGCGTCGCGCCACAATCCGTTCGAATAGATCCGCACGGTTTCCGACGAGCCGGTGGTGTCGTTGGCCTGATCGCCCAGCTGGGACAGGTCGGGCTGGTCGGTGAGCCCGGTCGCCTCGACCGAGATCGCTTCGGCGATCAGCGGACGATCCAGCAGGAACGTGTACAGCGCGCGGTGGCTGCTTTCAAACGCCGTGGCCATGGTCTCGATCTCGGCCAGTTGCACGGGGATCGCGGTATCGGTTCCCTCATAGCGCAGGTGCACCCGGCGAACCACCCGGATGCGCTCACCCGGGACGCCCTCGTCCAGCAACTCGGCGCGGGCGGCTCGTTCGAGGGATTCCGCAACGCTGGCCAAACGCTGTGGCGCGGCGGGTCCGAGCGGGATCTCCACCGATTGTTCGCGCATTGCGGTGGTGTCGGCCAGGCCGATCCCCAGCGCGGAAAGCACGCCGGCCATTGGTGGGATCAGCACCGTGCGGATGCCGAGGGCGTCGGCCACCGCACATGCGTGCTGACCGCCGGCGCCGCCGAACGTCGTCAGCGCGTACCGCGTCACGTCGTGTCCCTTTTGCACGGAGATCTTTTTGACCGCGTTGGCCATGTTCGCCACCGCGATCCGCAGATATCCCTCGGCGACCTGCTCGGGTGACCGGTCGTCGCCGGTCCGCGCGGCGATGTCGGCGGCCAGGTCGGTGAAGCCACGCCGCACGGTCCCGGCGTCCAGCGGCTGGTCGCCGGAAGGACCGAATACGGACGGGAAGTGGGTGGGCTGGATGCGGCCGAGCATCACGTTGGCGTCGGTGACGCACAGCGGTCCGCCGCCGCGGTAGCAGGCCGGGCCGGGGTCGGCTCCGGCCGAGTCCGGGCCGACTCGGTAGCGGCTCCCGTCGAAATGCAGAATCGACCCGCCGCCGGCGGCCACCGTGTGGATGTCCAGCATCGGCGCGCGCAGCCGGACCCCGGCAACCTGGGTCGTGAAGACGCGTTCGTACTCGCCGGCGTAGTGCGACACGTCGGTCGAGGTGCCGCCCATGTCGAAGCCAATAACATGATCGAAGCCGGCCAGCGCCGACATCCGCACCATGCCGACGATGCCGCCGGCCGGACCAGACAGAATCGCGTCCTTGCCGCGGAAGTGCCCGGCCTGCGCCAGCCCCCCGTTGGACTGCATGAACATCAGTCGCACACCCCGCATCTGGTCGGCCACCTGGTTGATGTATCGGCGCAGCACCGGGGACAAGTAGGCGTCGACCACGGTGGTATCCCCGCGCGGGACCAGTTTCATCAGCGGGCTGACCTCAGATGACAACGAGATCTGGGCGAAGCCGATGCGCTGCGCCAGCGTACCGATTTCTCGCTCGTGTCCCGGGTAGAGGTAACTGTGCAGGCACACCACCGCGACCGCGCGGATTCCGTCCGCATGGGCCTGCCGCATCTTCTCGCCCAATGCCTCCAGGTCGGGTGCCCGCAGCACCCGGCCGTCGGCTGTGACCCGTTCATCGACCTCGACGACCCGCTCATAAAGCATCTCGGGCAACACGATCCGCCGGTCGAAGATGCGCGGACGATTCTGGTAGGCGATGCGCAGGGCGTCGCCGAAACCGCGGGTGATCACCAGCAGTGTGCGCTCACCCGTGCGCTCGAGCAACGCATTGGTCGCCACCGTGGTGCCCATCCGCACCGCGTCGACGCGCGTGCCCGCCTCGCCGTTCGCTAGCAGCGCACGGATGCCGGCCACCGCGGCGTCGCGATAGCGTGCCGGGTTGTCCGACAGCAGCTTGTGGGTCAGCAGCCGTCCGTCCGGCCGGCGCGCCACAACGTCGGTGAACGTGCCACCCCGGTCGACCCAGAAGTGCCACCCCGCGCCAACCACCCGGACTCCCCCTTCACGCTCGCAGCCGGTCCCGTCCTCACAACGGCAGACGGGCCGAAGCCACCTAAAGGTATCTCCGCTGTAACAGCGCGCATCCGGGCCGGTAACAGGGTCTCTTTAGCGTCGAGCCGTCATTACCGCTGATGTCGCCCGCTTGTCGACAGGAGACCTAACCGATGGCACTCACCACCGCCCCGGCAATCGATTATGCGCTGCCACGCCAGCAGGATGAGGGCGATCACTGGATCGACGACTGGCGCCCGGAAGACCCGGTGTTCTGGGAGACGATCGGCAGGCCGATCGCCCGCCGTAACCTGATCTTCTCCATCTTCGCCGAGCACGTCGGCTTCAGCGTGTGGATGCTGTGGAGCATCGTGGTTGTCCAGATGACCGCCGCCGCTCCCGGGCACCCCGCCGCGTCCGGCTGGGCGCTGTCCGCCAGCCAGGCCCTATGTTTGGTCGCCGTCCCCAGCGGTGTCGGGGCGTTCCTCCGGCTGCCGTACACCTTCGCGATCCCGATCTTTGGTGGCCGCAACTGGACGACCGTCTCGGCGGCGCTGCTGGTGATCCCGTGCCTGCTGCTGGCTTGGGCGGTGAGCCACCCTTCCCTGCCGTTCGCGGTGTTGGTGGTGATCGCGGCCACCGCCGGTTTCGGTGGCGGCAACTTTGCCTCATCGATGGCCAACATCTCGTTCTTCTACCCGGAGAAGGACAAGGGTTGGGCGCTGGGCCTGAACGCGGCCGGAGGCAACATCGGGGTGGCGGTGGTGCAGAAGATCATTCCGCCCATCGTGGTCGCCGGCAGTGGGGTGGCACTGTCGCGTGCCGGACTGTTCTTCGTGCCCTTGGCCGTCGCCGCCGCGGTGTGCGCATTCCTGTTTATGAACAACCTCACGGAGGCCAAGGCCGATGTGAAGCCGGTGTGGCAGTCGCTGCGGCATGCCGACACCTGGATCATGTCGCTGCTGTACATCGGCACCTTTGGGTCGTTCATCGGGTATTCGGCGGCCTTCCCGACGTTGCTCAAGACCGTGTTTGGCCGTGGTGACATCGCGTTGGGTTGGGCCTTCCT
>OBKH01000001.1_pt1 | contig 190120 bp, 138 predicted proteins | sample 1496241 | NCBI WGS metagenome assembly OBKH01 (sample SAMN03273953, study PRJEB22546) | soil metagenome | isolation source: rice field elevated CO2 plus elevated temperature | place: India: CRRI Experimental farm Cuttack,Odisha-753006 | collected 2013-12-17 | reverse complement strand
GCGATTCCCCCCGGGCCCGGGCACTCGCGGTCGTGCGTGGACAGCAGGTCGCGGGGCCCGACCGCGGCCATGTACTCGCGGCGGACGAGGCGGTACCGTTCGCCCAGCAATTGCCGCCACCCCGGTAGTTGCCGCCGCCCGCGTCGGAACGGCCAGCGCCGGGCGCACCGGGCCGGCCCCCGGGTCGTGGCGCACCAGGACGTGGTGGACGGGCACCCCCGACAGCTCCACCGGGGCGTGGCGGCATGCTGCCGGGCGAGGCGCCCGGACGTGGAACCCCGGGCCGGGCGGTACCGGGGCGGGGAGCCGGCGGACGCGGGATGGGCCGGTCGGCGGGTTGCGCCGACGAGAACGGGTTGTTGCCGACGCGCGGGGTGCGAATCCCCGGCTTCGGCACCGGGCCCGGCCGCGCCCCGGGAGCCATGCCGGGGTGGGGTGCCTGAGGGCTGGGCGGCACTGCGGTCGGAGGCTCGGGTGCGGCGGGGGTAGTTGGGGAGACGATTGCCGCCCCGCCGGAATCGGCGGCCTTGGCGGGCGCGGCAGTCGCCTTGCCGTTGCCTGCGGCCATGTCGATCGCGGCGTCCAGCGCCTTGTCAAGGGACTTGTCGGGGCCTTTGCCGGGGGACTTGGCGGTGCCTTTCGCCGGGGCAGGTTTGCTGCCACCGAACGATTCACGCAGCCGACGGGCAACCGGTGCTTCCACCGTCGACGATGCTGATTTGACGAATTCGCCCTGCTCGCTCAGCCGGGCGAGAACTTCCTTGCTGGTTACACCGAGTTCCTTAGCCAACTCGTGTACGCGGGCCTTACCTGCTGCCACTACATCTCCTGTCCATGAGGCGACAGTCGTGGGCCGCGCCTCGGGTTTAGCTATGACGCATTGTCATCGGGACTTCACGGTGTGCTCATGTTCTATTGCTACCTGTTCTGTTGCCCGGTGGTTCGAGCTCGCCTAGAGACTCCAGGTACTCGACCACTGCGGATGTGTCCGGCGAACCGGCGATGCGCAGCGCTCTTGCGAAAGCCCGCCGCCGAATCGCTTGTTGCGCGCACTGCCGTAGCGGATGCAGCCACGCACCCCGCCCCGGCAGGCTGGTCGCTGTATCAACGATCACGGCGTAGTTGCCGTTCCCGGTCGACACAGCCACCACTCGAAGCAGTTCGACGGCCAACCCTCGCTTTCGGCACCCGACACACGTCCGCACCGGTCCGCGGGGATTATCCGGGCGTCGATGCGCCGAGGCCGAAGGCTCGCGCTGGATCACGGCTAAGTGTAGCGTCACCGGGCAAGCCCGATTGCCCGGCTATCTGCCGTGGGATAACGCACGGCGCTAGCGGTCGTGCGCCATACCGCGGCTGACTCCGGGTTCGGGCTGACCGGGCGGGGGCGGCGGCGCATCGCCGCGAATATCGATACGCCACCCGGTGAGCCGGGCAGCCAGCCGGGCGTTCTGCCCTTCCTTTCCGATTGCCAGCGACAATTGGAAATCGGGCACCACCACGCGGGCGGCCCGGGCGGTCTGGTCGATCACCGACACCGACACCACCTTGGCCGGCGACAACGCGTTGGCGACAAAACGCGCCGGATCGTCGTCATAGTCGATGATGTCGATCTTCTCCCCGGACAGCTCGCTCATCACGTTGCGGACCCGTTGCCCCATCGGACCGATGCAAGCACCCTTGGCGTTCAAGCCGGCAACGTTGGACCGCACAGCGATCTTGGAGCGGTGGCCGGCCTCCCGGGCCACCGCGACGATCTCCACCGATCCGTCGGCGATCTCGGGGACTTCCAGCGAGAACAGCTTGCGCACCAGATTGGGGTGCGTGCGCGACAGCGTAATCAGCGGCTCGCGGGCACCTCGGGTTACACCAACTACGTAGCAGCGCAGCCGGTTGCCATGTTCATAGCTCTCCCCCGGTACCTGCTCAGCGGCCGGGATCACACCCTCGGAAGCCTTGGTCTCGGTGCCAATCCGGACGACGACCAGACCGCGGGCGTTGGCCCGGCTATCGCGCTGGATCACTCCCGCAACGATCTCGCCCTCGCGGGTGGAGAACTCGCCGTAGGTGCGCTCGTTCTCGGCGTCGCGGAATCGCTGCAACATCACTTGGCGTGCCGTCGTGGCGGCGATCCGGCCGAAGCCCTCTGGAGTGTCGTCCCACTCGCTGATGAGATTGCCAGCCTCATCGGTCTCACGGGCGATCACCCGAACGACACCGGTTTTCCGGTCGATCTCGATGCGCGCATCGGTCTGGTGACCTTGGGTGTGCCGGTAGGCAGTCAACAGCGCGGACTTGATCGTTTCGAGCAGTTCATTGACCGAGATACCCCGGTCCACCTCGATGGCATGCAGAGCAGCCATGTCGATGTTCATGCTCCGGCCTCCGTCCCGCGGGCCAGCCCCATCTCGGAAGACTGGGCCAGTTCCAACTCCGCCGGAGCCGGTGGCGAAAACTCAACCTGGACAACAGCTTTCACAATCTCAGCAAGCGGGATCTCACGGACTGCCCAGCCCCGGTCTTCCCGGATCACCAACGCCACCGTGCCAGCACGCATCTCGCCGACCCGGCCGGTCAGTCGCGATCCGTCTGACAACACCAGCTCAACCTTGCGGCCTCGAGCACGGCGGAAGTGCTTTTCGCTGGTCAGCGGGCGTTCCACACCGGGAGAGCTGACCTCGAGCAGGTAGCGGCCCCGGATCTTGTTCGCACCGTCCAGGCCGTCCAGCAAAGCCGATGCCCTGCGCGACAATGCGGCTATCGTATCCAGGTCGAGAGGGGCGTCACCGTCGGCGATCACCGCTATCCGCGGCGGGCGGGCCCGCGCATCGATGACCACGTCTTCGATCTCGTAGCCGGCGCACGCGAAATCTGCACCGAGTAGCTCGATCACCTGCCTCTGCGAAGGTAGCCCGGTGGTCACGGCGAGCTCCTCATCTTGAGTTGTCCGGTCATCTAGCGGAGGCGCCGCCAGGGCGGCTCCCAGTGTCCCGCCGGCACGCAGCAGCCGGCGTAGCTACCAACGATACGCCAGGAATCACGAATGACGCCGTGATCACGCCGTTCAACGTCTCGCCTGCCTTCGTAGCGGCGTCTTTCTGATGGCAGGATGTTGCTGTGCTTAGAGCAGCACCAGTCATCAACCGGCTCACGAATCGACCCATCAGCAGGCGGGGTGTGCTGGCCGGTGGCGCCGCGCTGGCCGCACTGGGAGTGGTGTCCGCCTGCGGCGAGTCCGCGCCCAAGGCACCCGCGGTCGAAGAGCTGCGCTCGCCGTTGGACCAGGCCCGACACGACGGTGCGCTCGCAGCTGCCGCCGCCACAGCCATCGGGATCCCGCCGCAGGTTGCCGCCGCGCTGACCGTCGTCGCCACTCAGCGAACCTCGCATGCTCGAGCGCTGGCCACCGAGATCGCCCGGGCCGCGGGCAAGCTGGTATCCGCTACGAGCGAAACCAGCAGCTCCAGTCCCAGCCCAACCGATCCGGCGGCACCGCCACCAGCGGTGTCCGACGTGATCGATTCGCTGCGCACGTCAGCGGGGGAAGCCAGTCGACTAGTGGCGACGACATCGGGCTACCGAGCAGGGTTGCTCGCCTCCATTGCCGCGTCCTGCACCGCCTCCTATACGGTTGCGCTCGTGCCTTCAGGCCCGTCGATATGACCTCGTCCGAACCCGCCCACGGTGCCACACCGAAGAGGTCCCCCTCCGAGGGGAGCGCCGACAACGCGGCGCTGTGCGATGCGCTTGCCGTCGAACACGCCACCATTTACGGCTACGGCATCGTCTCCGCGCTCTCGCCCCCTGGTGTCAACTTCTTGGTGGCGGACGCGTTGAAGCAGCACCGCCACCGCCGAGACGACGTGATCGTGATGCTGTCCGCGCGCGGAGTCACCGCCCCGATCGCTGCCGCCGGTTACCAGCTGCCCATGCAGGTCAGCAGCGCGGCCGACGCGGCACGACTAGCAGTGCGGATGGAGAACGACGGGGCAACGGCCTGGCGGGCGGTTGTCGAGCATGCCGAGACGGCCGATGACCGGGTGTTCGCTTCGACGGCTCTGACCGAGAGCGCGGTGATGGCCACCCGCTGGAACAGGGTGCTGGGCGCCTGGCCCATCACCGCGGCCTTTCCGGGCGGGGACGAATAGCTACCCGGTGACGGCCGCTGCGATATCGGTGGCCAGCGAGGCGCCGGCAACCAGCTCGCGAGTCTGACCGCTGAACCGGTCGCGCAGCTCGACCACGCCGTCCGCCCAGCCGCGCCCCACGACAACGATCCAGGGCATACCCAACAGCTCGGCATCTTTGAACTTGACGCCGGGCGATGCCTGGCGGTCGTCCAGCAACACCTCAACCCCCAGCCGATCCAGATCGGCGGCCAGCGCGGTCGCCCCGGCGCGAGCCTGCGCGTCCTTGTTCGCGATCACCAGGTGAACATCGAACGGCGCGACCGTCGACGGCCAGCGAAGGCCCAGCTCGTCGTGGTGCTGCTCGGCAACGACGGCAACCAACCGAGACACACCGATGCCGTAGGAACCCATGGTCAACCGCACAGGCTTGCCATCCTCGCCGAGCACGTCGGCGGTGAAGGCGTCGGTGTATTTGCTCCCCAGCTGGAAGATGTGCCCAATTTCGATACCGCGCGCCATGACCAGCGGACCGGCGCCGTCGGGAGATGGATCGCCTTCGCGCACCTCGGCGGCCTCAATGGTGCCGTCTGCGGTGAAGTCGCGGCCGGCCACCAAACCGACAACATGGCGGCCGGGTTGGTCCGCCCCGGTGATCCAGCTGGTGCCGTCGACTATCCGCGGGTCGACGAGATAGCGGACATTGTTCTCCCGCAACGCCTTTGGCCCGATATAACCCTTAACCAGGAACGGGTGCTTGGCGAAATCATCGTCGTCGAGCAACGCGTAGTCAGCCGGTTCCAGCGCTGCGCCCAACCTTTTGTCATCGACCTCACGGTCGCCGGGCACGCCGATTGCCAGCAGTTCGGTGTCCCCTCCCGGCTGTCGGACTTTGATTAAGACGTTCTTCAGGGTGTCCGCGGCGGTCACCGTGCGGCCGAGATCGGCCTCGTTGGCCCAGGCCACCAGGCTGGCGATGGTTGGGGTGTCGCCGGTGTCGTGGACCACCGCCTCGGGCAGCCCATCGATGGGCAGGGTGTCCGGGCGGGCGGTGACAACCGCCTCGACGTTGGCCGCATAACCCGACTCGAGGCACCGGACAAATGCGTCCTCCCCGGACGGACTCTCAGCCAAGAACTCTTCGGACGCACTGCCGCCCATCGCCCCGGACACTGCCGAAACGATGACATAGCGCACCTGAAGTCGGTCAAATATGCGCTGGTAGGCCTCCCGGTGAGCGTGGTAGGCCGCCTTCAGCCCGGCGGCGTCGATGTCAAAGGAGTAGGAGTCCTTCATGACGAACTCCCGAGCGCGCAGGATGCCGGCCCGCGGCCGCGCCTCGTCGCGGTACTTGGTCTGGATTTGGTACAGCGTGAGCGGGAAGTCCTTGTAGGAGCTGTACTCGCCCTTCACGGTCAGGGTGAACAGCTCTTCGTGGGTGGGGCCCAGCAGGTAGTCGTTGCCGCGGCGGTCCTTGAGCCGAAACACGCTGTCGCCGTATTGGGTCCACCGGTTGGTCGTCTCGTACGGTGCCCGCGGCAGCAGGGCAGGAAATAGGATCTCCTGTCCACCGATGGCGTTCATCTCGTCGCGGATGACCCGTTCTATGTTGCGCAGCACTCGCAGGCCGAGCGGTAACCAGCTGTACAGCCCGGGCGCGACGGGCCGGATGTAGCCGGCCCGGATCAGCAGTTTGTGGCTGGCCACTTCGGCGTCGGCGGGATCGTCGCGCAGGGTGCGCAAGAACAACTCGGACATCCGGGTGATCACAGGCGGCAAGCCTAATTCGCCGAGCAGACGCAAAAGCGCCCAGGTCTGCCCGAAAAGGGGAGCTTTTATGACTGCTCGGCGGGAAGGGTTACAGCTCGCCGGCGTCGATCGCTTCCTTGACCTCCTGCGCATGGGCAACCTGCTGCGGCGTATACCCGATAAACAGCGCCATACCGCCGACGATGATGGCCGCTCCGGCCACCCACAGCAGGCCGTAGGTGTAGGCGTGGTCAAGCGCGGCCAACTGCACGTCGTTCATGAACTTCACCGGACCGGTGGTACCGCCCAGGTACAGCGTGCGCGACGTGATCACAGCCTGGATGACGGCGAGCACCAGCGGACCGCCCAGGCTCTGCAGCATCAGCGCAATTGCCGATACCGGACCGATCTGGTCGAAGCCGACGCCAGCGATCGCCGACAGAGTCAGCGGGACGACGGCCATGCCGATGCCAATCCCGCCGACGACGATCGGCATGACCAGGTTGGGGAAGTAGGGCACACCACGGTGCATGAAAAATGAGCCGTACAGCATGGCGCCGAATAGCAGATATCCGCCGCCGATGGTCAACACCCGTGGCGAAAACCGGGACACCAGCTGCGAGGACACACCTAGGCCGATTCCCATCGCGATGACGAACGGGATGAAACCTACGCCCGCGCGTAGCGCGCTGTAGCCCAAGATGTCCTGCACGTACAGGCCGATGCAGACGGTCAGGCTGAACATGACGCCGCCGGCCAACAGGATCGCGCTGAACGTGACCAACCGGTTGCGGTCGCGGAACAAGTGGAACGGCACGACGGGGTTCTCGGCAGTGCGCTCCACGATGACAAACGCGACAGCGGCCGCCAAGGCCACCAGGCCCGAACCGATGGTAATGCCTGACATCCAGCCCTTTTCAGGACCGATCGAGAAGGCGAAAACCGCCGCGGTGCATGCCAGCGTGGCCAGTATGGCCCCGGTGGCGTCGAGCTTCATCCGTTCTTTGTTGGTTTCCCGTAGGGCGGTGCGGGCCAGGTAGATCATCACCAGCCCGATCGGCACGTTCACCAGGAACGCCCACCGCCATGACACCTCGGTCAGTGCTCCGCCGACCACCAGCCCCATCACCGACCCGATCGCGGTCATCGCGGCGAACACCGCCGTCGCGGCGTTGCGGGCAGGTCCCTTGGGGAACGTGGTCGCCACCAGCGCCAGACCGGTCGGAGATGCGATGGCCGACCCCACACCCTGGGACAACCGGGCGATCACCAACGTCGCCTCGTCCCAGGCGACCGCGCACAGCACCGACGAGATGGTGAATAGCGCAACGCCAACAATGAAGGTGCGTTTGCGCCCGATGGTGTCGCCAAGCCGGCCGCCGAGCAGCATCAGCCCGCCGAAGGTCAGCACGTAGGCGGTGATCACCCAGCTGCGGCCGGCATCAGACAAGCTCAGCTCGTTTTGAATCTTAGGTAGCGCGACGATGGCGACGGTGCTGTCCATGGTCGCCAGCAGCTGCATCCCGCCGATAGCAATAACCGCAGCGATAAAGCTGCGCGAGGGCAGCCAAGTCGGGTAGTACCTGCTGGGGCGCTCTGAAGCGGTCTCCTCCGAGCGCGGCGGGCGCATCGGGGCCGGACGGTGTGGGCGTCCGGCTGTCCAGTTACGGACCGCCCGCTCTGTGTCGTTGAGAGCCGTCATAGCGGGTTACCTTACAGTATTCTTAAGAATTGTTTAAACCCCGAACGCCGCTCAGGCCGACTACAGCCCCGATCACGATGATCGCGGGAGGTCGGATCCCCGCCGCGCGGACCTTCTCCGGCGTGTCGGCAAGGGTGGCCCGCAACGTCTGTTGAGCGGCGGTCGTTCCGTGTTGAACCACCAGTACCGGCGTATCCGCAGTTCGGCCACCCTTTAGCAGAACGTCAACGAAAAGCTCGATGCGTTCGACCGCCATCAGCAAAACGATGGTGCCCGTCAATGCAGCCAATGCATCCCAATTCACTAACGATTCGGGATGACCGGGCGCAAGATGGCCACTGACCACCACGAATTCGTGGGTCATGGCCCGGTGAGTGACTGGAACGCCCGCCATAGCGGGCACGGCTATGGCACTCGTCACACCTGGCACCACGGTGACCGGGATTCCGGCGTGGGCACATGCCAGCACTTCTTCATAGCCCCGGGCGAACACGAAGGGGTCGCCCCCTTTGAGACGGACCACAAAGTTGCCGGATCTGGCCCGTTCGATCAGGACAGCGTTGATCGCGTCCTGGGCCATGGCCCGGCCGTAAGGGATCTTGGCCGCGTCGATGACTTCTACGTGCGGCGGCAGCTCGGCCAGCAGTTCGGGCGGGGCGAGCCGGTCGGCGACCACGACATCGGCCTGGGCAAGCAGCCGGCGACCGCGAACCGTGATCAGTTCGGGATCGCCGGGACCGCCGCCGACCAACGCCACTCCGCCGCTGAGGACGTCGGAACTCTGCGCAGTGATGACGCCCTGCTGCAACGCCTCCCGGATTGCCGAGCGGATCGCCGCCGAACGGCGGTGCTCACCACCGGCGAGCACCCCCACCGACAGGCCCGCATAGCTGAATGACGCCGGGGTCACCGCCGTCCCCTCCACCGCGATATCGGCCCGGACGCAAAAGATCCGTCGGCGCTCCGCCTCGGCGACGACAGCCACGTTCACCCGCGCGTCATCGGTGGCCGCGATCGCATACCAGGCGCCGTCAAGGTCGCCGTCGCGGTAGTCACGCACCGACAAGGTGATCTGGTCCATCGCCTCGACGGCGGGGGTGACGCTGGGGGCGATCACGTGCACGTCCGCGCCACTGGCGATCAGCAGGGGTAACCGGCGCTGGGCGACCGTGCCCCCGCCAACCACGACGACCTTCTTGCCAGCCAGCCGTAACCCGACCAGATAGGGGTTCTCGGTCACCCGCCAAGCCTAGTGGCGATCGCAAGCGCGGGGACCGGGCGCCGCGGGTCGCCACCATCAGGGCCAGTGGCGATCGCAAGCGCGGGGACCGGGCGCCGCGGGTCGCCACCATCAGGGCCAGTGGCGATCGCAAGCGCGGGGACCGGGCGCCGCGGGTCGCCACCATCAGGGCCAGTGGCGATCGCAAGCGCGGGGACCGGGCGCCGCGGGTCGCCACCATCAGGGCCAGTGGCGATCGCAAGCGCGGGGACCGGGCGCCGCGGGTCGCCACCCCTTTGGCCGCGAATGTAACGCCACTGCGAATTTCCGGCCCGGCTTTTCGCAGTGCCGTTACGCTCGTGGAGTATTGCAGGCCGCATGTGCGACGAAACGCGCCACCGCACCGGGTGTTGCGGCCGGATGGGTATGCAGGTAGGACGCGTGCACGCCGCTGTGCACCGCGCCGTCTCGCACGTCGTCCACGTCTTGGCCCTGGTACACCCACGCGGGCTGATAGCTATCGGCGAATGTGACTGCGGTTCGGTGGAATTCATGTCCAACCACGCGCTCGCCGACGGAGTACAGCGCCGAATCAACAACCGCGACGGCGTCGCGATAACCCAGCTTGAGATGCTGGGTGAACCGCGCCGATCCGGCCACCACACCGCACATCGGGTGTCCGTCGAGTTCAGAAACCAGATAGAGCAGGCCGGCACATTCGGCATGCACCGGGGCGCCGGCAGCGGCCAGTTCGTTGATCTGCCGCCGGACGGTGTCGTTGGCGGACAACTCGGCGGTGAACTGCTCGGGGAATCCGCCGGGCAACACCACCGCGTCCGTACCCTCGGGCAGAGTTTCGCTGAGCGGGTCGAACTCGACCACTTCAGCCCCGGCGGCGCGCAACATCTCGGCGTGTTCGGCGTAGCCGAAGGTAAACGCCCTTCCGGCCGCGATGGCAACCGTGGCTGGCTGGCGGGCGGTGTTGCCGACGGCAATCACCGGGTCCCATGGCGGGTGGGCCGCCTGGCTCCCGGCGCAGGCGATCACCGCGGCCAGATCGACGTGGCGAGCGACCACAGCAGTCATCGCCTGCACGGCGAGCCGTGCGCGACGGCCGTACTCGACGGCGGTAACCAGACCCAGATACCTTGTCGGCAGCTCTAGTTCAGCTGTGCGTGGAATGGCGCCCAAGACCGCGACACCGGCCTGGTCACACGCCTGTCGCAGCACCTGTTCATGTCGGGCCGATCCGACCCGGTTGAGGATGACACCGGCGATCCGAGTTGCGGTGTCGAACGTGGAAAAGCCGTGCAGCAGTGCGGCAACGCTGTGACTCTGGCCGCGGGCATCGACCACCAGGATCACCGGGGCGCCAAGCAGAGCAGCGACGTGCGCGGTGGACCCCGCTGCGGGCGCGCCCCCGGCAGGCCCAATGCGCCCGTCGAACAGCCCCAGCACCCCTTCGATCACGGCGATGTCCGCGCCCGCAACTCCATGCGCGTACAGGGGGCCGATAAGCCGCTCCCCCACCAGTACCGGGTCGAGATTGCGGCCGGGCCGTCCCGCGGCCAGGGCGTGATAGCCGGGGTCGATAAAATCCGGGCCTACCTTAAACGGCGCGACGGTGTGACCGGCCTGCCGCAGCGCTCCGATCAAGCCCGTCGCGATCGTGGTCTTACCGCTGCCCGACGCAGGCGCGGCGACGGCCACCGCGGATACCCGCATCACCACTCGATGCCCTTCTGCCCCTTGCGGCCCGCATCCATCGGGTGCTTCACCTTGGTCATCTCGGTCACCAGATCGGCGGCCGCAACCAACCGCTGGGGTGCGTCTCGCCCGGTGATCACCACATGCTGATGGCCAGGCCGGGCTCGCAGGACATCGACGACTTCGTCGACGTCGAGCCAACCCCACTTCAGTGGGTAGGTGAACTCGTCCAGCAGATAGAAGTCGTGACGTTGCGTGGCCAGCCGGAGCGCGATCTCGGCCCAACCGTCCGCCGCCGCGGCCGCACGATCGACGTCGGTGCCGGCCTTGCGAGACGTACGTGTCCAGGACCAGCCCGCACCCATCTTGTGCCACTCCACCGCTCCGCCGATCCCGTGCTGGTCGTGCAGCCGGCCCAGTTGACGAAACGCCGCCTCCTCACCCACTTTCCACTTAGCGCTCTTGACAAACTGAAACACCGCGATGTCCAGACCAGCGTTCCACGCCCGCAACGCCATTCCGAACGCCGCGGTCGATTTTCCTTTGCCTTCACCGGTGTGTACCGCCAGTATCGGCATGTTGCGCCGGGCCCGGGTGGTCAGGCCATCGTTGGGCACTGCGAGCGGATTGCCCTGCGGCATGTGTGGTTACCTATCCATCGTCAAGCCACGCCACGCACGGCATGCACTAGATAATCCGCGTGCAACTGCTCCAACCGAACCACCGGCGCACCCAGCTGACGAGCCAGTTGCGCTGCCAAACCCAGCCGTACATACGACGTTTCGCAGTCCACCACCACCGCGGCCGCGCCCTCGGCGACCAGCCCGGCAGCCGCGGTTCGGCTGCGGCCCAACGGGTCCGGCCCGGCGGTGGCCCGGCCGTCGGTCAGCACGACCACCAGGGGGCGTCGGGCGCGGTCGCGTACCTTCTCCCGGATGATCAGCGCACGCGCGGCCAGCAGTCCCTCAGCCAGCGGGGTCTTGCCGCCGGTGCTGAATCGGGCCAGTCGCCGGCCGGCGATGTGCGCCGACGACGTCGGCGACAGCAACAGCGTTGCCTCGTGCTGGCGGAAGGTGATCACCGCCACCTTGTCCCTGCGCTGGTAGGCGTCGCGCAGCAGCGACAGGGTGGCGCCACTGACCGCAGCCATCCGGTCCCGAGCAGCCATCGATCCGGAAGCGTCGACGACGAAGATCACCAGATTGCCTTCGCGACCCTCGCGGATGGCCCGGCGCACATCGTCCGGCCACGGGCGCAACGGCCCGGCTCCGAACGCACGCTCGCCGGCGGCCAGCAGGGTAGCGAACAGGTGCAGTCCATGTGCGTCGGGGTCGCTGACCTCGGCGGCCGCCACCACACTGCCCGAGGCGTTGCGGGCCCGAGACCGTCGCCCCGGCGCGCCCGTGCCGACCCCCGGGACCCGCAGCGCGCGGGTCCGGAATATCTTTGACGGCGGCGCGCTCGGGCGCGGCGACGATCGCAAGCGCGGCGAAGCCGGGCGCGGCGGGTCGTCGCCCATCGAGCTCGGCGCACCAGGTTCTGTCGACTTCGAGCGTGAGTTCGGTTGTGAGGCAGGTTCATTGGCTGACTGGCCGCCCCCGGGCGGATCGGGCTCGGGCTCTGGGTCGACGCTCGCCAGCGCCAGCGCCTCATCCAGCTGGTCGCGGTCGATGCCGTGATCGTCGAACGGGTCGCGACGACGACGATGCGGCAACGCCAGTTCTGCTGCCGCCCGGATATCCTGCTCCTCAACGGTGCGGACACCACGCCAGGCGGCGTGCGCGGCGGCGGTCCGGGCCACTACCAGATCGGCCCGCATGCCGTCCACGTCGAACGCCGCGCACAACGCAGCGATGCGCCGCAACTCGTTGTCGCCCAACACCACATCGTCTACCGTGGCCCGGGCCGCGGCAATCCGGTGGGCCAGCTCCGCGTCGGCGTCGGCATAGCGTGCGACGAACGCATCCGGGTCGGCTTCGTAGGCCATCCGCCGGCGGATGACCTGTACCCGCACGTCGATGTCACGTGACGCCTGCACGTCGACGGTCAGCCCGAACCGGTCCAGCAGCTGCGGACGCAGTTCGCCCTCCTCCGGATTCATCGTGCCGATCAGCACGAAACGGGCCTCGTGGGAATGGGAGATGCCGTCGCGTTCGACGTGTACGCGTCCCATGGCGGCGGCGTCGAGCAGGATGTCAACCAGGTGATCATGCAGCAGATTGACCTCGTCGACGTAGAGCACGCCGCCGTGGGCGCGAGCCAGCAGTCCCGGAGAGAACGCGTGCTCGCCGTCGCGCATCACCCGCTGCAGATCCAGCGAGCCAACCACCCGGTCTTCGGTGGCCCCCAGCGGCAGCTCCACGAGGCCGGTCTCGGTGCTCCCGGTCGCGACCGACAACAACGCGGCCAGCCCGCGCACCGCCGTCGATTTCGCCGTGCCCTTCTCGCCACGGATGAGCGCCCCACCGATCTCCGGTCGCACGGCACACAACAACAACGCGAGCCGCAGCCGATCGTGCCCGACGATCGCGCTGAACGGATAAGGCTTCACGGCCGCTCCACCTGACCGGAGCCGGGCCGCAACATGGGCACATGCGGGATGCCGTCGTCCAGGAACTCGTCACCGTCGCGGACGAAGCCGTGCTGGGCATACATGGCCGTCAGGTAGGCCTGTGCATCAATCCGACAGGGGTAGTCGCCCACCTCGGCCAGTGCCGCGCACAGCAGCCGGTTGGAGTGGCCCTGTCCGCGGGCGTCGCGTTTAGTGCACAGCCGGCCGATCCGGAAGACCTTCTCACCCCCGGCGTGCTCTTCCATCAGGCGTAGCGTGCACGTCACCTCTCCGTCGGGCGTTTCCAACCAGAAATGCCTGGTCTCGGCAAGCAGGTCACGCCCGTCTAGCTCCGGGTATGGGCAGGCCTGTTCGACAACGAACACCTCCACCCTCAACTTGAGCAGCTCGTAAAGGGCCCGGGCGTCAAGGTCTTTGGCCCAGACGCGGCGCAGTGCTTCGGTCATAAGCGCCGCTCTCCCCCGCAAGCGGGCGGTACCCCCACTGTATCGTCGCCGGCGCGGGTCATGCGGCACCTAACTTCAGCGCCTTGGTGCTCCATGACCACACCTCGTCGAACAGCGCGGGTTCATTCGACAGCTGCACCCCCAGCGACGGCACCATTTCTTTGAGCGTGGGCAGCCAGGATTGATAGCGGTTGGCAAAGCATTTCTGCAGCACGTCCAGCATGATCGCCACCGCGGTCGAAGCCCCTGGGGAGCCGCCCAGTAGTCCGGCAATACTACCGTCAGCATCGCCGATGACCGTCGTGCCGAACTCGAGCACCCCGCCGTTGCGTTCATCTCGCCGGATCACCTGTACCCGCTGACCGGCTATCGTCAACTCCCAGTCCGAATCGATTGCGCTAGGGGCGAATTCGCGCAGCGCACTGACCCGCTCGGGTTCAGAGAGACGCAGCTGGCTGATCAAGTAGTTCAGCAGTCTCCGCTCGGTGAGGCCCACGCCGAGCACGGACAACAGATTGTCCGGCCTGATCGACCGGGGCAGGTCGCTGATCTGCCCGTGTTTCAAGAACTTCGGCGACCAGCCGGCGTATGGCCCGAACACCAGCCACGACTTGCCGTTGACAAACCGCAGATCCAGATGCAAGGCGCCCAACGGCGGGGCGCCCGGCGCCGGGAAGCCATATACCTTTGCCCGATGCGAGGCGGTGAGCGCCGGGTTCCCGGCGCGCAGGAACCGACCGCCAATCGGGAAGCCGGCGAAGCCTTTGACCTCTTTGATCCCGGATTTCTGCAGCACCGGCAAGGTGTCACCCCCGGCCCCGACAAAGACGAACTTGGTGTTCAACTTGCGCTTTTCGCCGGTCCGGCGGTTGCACATGGTGACCGTCCAGCTGCCGTCGGATTGCCGCGAGAGGTTGCGAACCTCGTGCCCGAACAACGCGGTAGTGCCATTTTGCACGCAATAGCCGATGAGTTGTTTGGCGAGGGCACCGAAGTCGACGTCGGTGCCGTCGGCGGCCCAGTTGAGCGCCACCGGCTCGGAGAAGGCCCGTTTAGCGGCCATGAACGGCAGCCGGCGGGCGAATTCGTCGGGACTCTCGATGAACTCGGTGCCGGCGAACAGCGGGTTGCCGGCCAACGCCTTTTGGCGGCGCCGTAGATACTCGACGCCCCGCGATCCATGGACGAAACTCACGTGCGGCACAGGGTTGAGGAAGCTGCGCACGTCGGTGAGGATGCCGTTTTCGGCCGCGTATGCCCAGAACTGGCGGGTGACCTGGAATTGCTCGTTGACACGCACCGCTTTGGTGATGTCGATCGAGCCGTCCGGCATTTCTGGGGTGTAGTTCATCTCGCACAGCGCGGAGTGCCCGGTGCCGGCGTTGTTCCAGGGACCGCTGCTTTCGGCGGCTACCGCGTCCAGCCGTTCGATCAGGGTGATTGACCAGTTCGGTTCGAGCCGACGCAGCAGCACCCCCAGCGTGGCGCTCATGATGCCCGCACCGATCAGCACGACGTCGGTTCTGGCTAGGTCTGACACCGGACGGTTGGTTCCTTCCTTGGCTGCGCCGCTCCCAGGTTATCCCGACGGGTGTTAACACGATGACGTCCGCCTCCTGGGCCAGTAACCCTGTGCAGCGCGGGGCAGCCAACCCAAGACAATTACCCCGAAGCCCACAATGTGCGTCCCTGGCCGCCATAGAATCCGCACTATCCGCCCAGTCCGGTTCTTCTTGGGAGGTAACGATGTTGTATGTAGTTGCGTCACCCGACTTGATGACCGCGGCGGCTACCAATCTGGCGGAGATTGGTTCGGCGATCAGCACGGCAAATGGTGCGGCGGCACTCCCGACTGTTGAGGTGGTGGCCGCGGCCGCCGACGAGGTGTCCACGCAGATCGCGGCTCTATTCGGAGCGCATGCCAGGAGCTACCAAACCCTCAGCACCCAGGCAGCGGCGTTTCATAGTCGGTTTGTGCAGGCGTTGACCACGGCCGCGGCTTCCTACGCCAGCGTAGAGGCCGCCAACGCGTCGCCACTTCAGGTTGCGCTAGACGTGATTAATGCGCCCGCCCAGACACTGCTCGGACGTCCGCTAATTGGTAACGGCGCCGACGGATCGACACCGGGGCAGGCCGGCGGGCCCGGCGGGTTGCTGTACGGCAACGGCGGTAATGGCGCCGCCGGTGGGCCCAACCAGGCCGGCGGCGCCGGCGGCAACGCCGGCTTGATCGGCAACGGCGGGGCGGGCGGCGCCGGGGGTGTTGGCGCGGTCGGCGGTAAACGCGGCACGGGCGGCCTGCTATTCGGCAACGGCGGGGCCGGCGGGCAAGGCGGGCTCGGCCTCGCAGGTATCAACGGCGGCAGCGGCGGGCAGGGAGGCCACGGTGGCAACGCCATCCTGTTCGGCCAGGGCGGTGCCGGCGGGCCAGGTGGCACCGGCGCCATGGGCGTCGCCGGCACCAATCCCACCCCCATCGGCACCGCAGCGCCTGGCAGCGACGGCGTAAATCAGATTGGGAACGGTGGTAACACGGACCTCACCGGCGGCGCCGGTGGCGACGGCAATGCCGGCAGCACCACCGTGAACGGCGGCAACGGCGGTACCGGCGGCGCAGCTAGGAACTCATCTGGTGGTACCGGTAACTCCTTTGGTGGTGCCGGCGGCGCCGGAGGCGACGGCGCCAACGGCGGCGACGGTGGCGCTGGCGGGGAAGCCCTCACCGAAGGCGGTGCCACCGCCGTTAGTGGTGCTGGTGGTAAGGGAGGTAACGCCGAGGCTTCCGGCGGCGCCGGCGGCAACGGCGGCAAAGGTGGCTTTGCTCAGGCCACCACCAGCGTGACCGGGGGTAACGGCGGTAACGGTGGCAATGGCCACGACAGTAACGCGCCGGGCGGCGCTGGCGGCAGCGGTGGCGTCGGCGGTGACGGCGGCCGTGGCGGCCTGCTGGCCGGCAACGGCGTCACCGGCGGTGCCGGTGGCAACGGCGGTACCGGTGGCGCCGGTGCCCCCGGCGGTGCCGGCGGCGCCGGCGGCAAAGCCGACATCGCCAACAGCCTCGGCGACAATGCCACCGTAACCGGGGGCAATGGCGGGACAGGCGGAGACGGCGGCAGCGCGCTGGGCACCGGGGGGGCTGGGGGTGCCGGAGGTCTAGGTGGTCACGGGGGTGCAGGCGGGCTGCTGATTGGCAACGGCGGCGCCGGTGGCGCTGGCGGCCTCGGCGGTGCGGGCGGCGCCGGCGGTGCGGGCGGTGAGGGCGGTGCCGGCGGCGCCGGAGGCGAAGCTATTCCCGGCGGGGCGTCCACCAACTCCGCCGGCGGTGACGGAGGGGCGGGCGGTACTGGCGGCAATGGCGGTGACGGCGGTGCCGGCGGAGCCCCCGGCCTCGGTGGCGCGGGCGGGGCCGGCGGATGGTTGATCGGCCAGTCGGGCAGCACCGGCGGCGGTGGCGCCGGCGGTGCCGGTGGTGCCGGAGGTGCCGGTGGCGCGGGCGGCAGCGGCGGTGCGGGTGGCCATGGCGACACTACCTCCGGCAAGAACGGTTCGTCTGGCACCGCGGGCTTCGACGGCAACCCCGGGCAGCCCGGCTGAGCGGCACAAGATCTGAACGCGCTCTAAGCTGACCCCGTGACTGGCTGGGTGCCCGATGTGCTGCCCGGCTATTGGCAGTGCACAATTCCGCTCGGGCCGGATCCCGACGACGAGGGCGACATTGTCGCAACCCTGGTCGGCCGCGGTCCGCAAACAGGGAAAGCCCGCGGAGACACCACTGGGGCACACCACACGGTCCTGGCGGTGCACGGCTACACCGACTACTTCTTCCATACCGAGCTGGCCGATCACTTCGCCAACCGTGGCTTCGCGTTCTATGCACTTGACCTGCGCAAATGCGGCCGATCGCGAGCGCCCGGCCAGACGCCGCACTTCATCACCGACCTGGCCCGCTATGACACCGAACTCGAGCACTCCCTGTCCATCATCAACGAGCAGAACCGCTCGGCGAAGGTCCTGGTATACGGCCACTCCGCCGGCGGGCTCATCGTGTCGCTGTGGCTGGACCGGTTGCGCCAGCGCGGCGAGATCACCCGCGCGGGGGTCACCGGCCTGGTGCTCAATAGCCCGTTCCTGGATCTGCAAGGCCCGGCAATCCTGCGCCTGCCGCTGACCTCGGCGTTCTTCGCCGCGATGGCGCGAATGCGCCCCAAGTGGGTAGCCCGGCCACCAAAAGAAGGCGGTTACGGTTGCACGCTGCACCGGGACTATGACGGAGAGTTCGACTACAACCTGCAATGGAAACCGGTGGGCGGTTTCCCGGTCACCTTCGGCTGGATTCATGCCAGCCGTCGTGGCCACGCACGGTTACATCGCGGGATCGACGTCGGTGTGCCCAACCTGATCCTGTGTTCGGATCACACGGTACGGGAAAAGGCCGACCCGGCGACCCTGCACCGCGGCGATGCGGTTCTCGACGTCACCCATATCACCCGCTGGGCCGGCTGCATCGGCAACCGCAGCACCGTCATCGCGGTGGCGGACGCCAAACACGATGTGTTCTTGTCGCTGCCGCAACCGCGCCAGATGGCTTATCGCCGACTGGATCTCTGGTTGGACGACTACCTCGGCACACACAACGACACCGACGCTTCGGCATCGTCGGGGAAAGGGTGATGGCCCCTACAAATGGAAACGTACGACATCGCGATCATCGGAACCGGTTCGGGCAACAGCATTCTCGACGAACGCTATGCCAGCAAGCGGGCGGCGATCTGCGAGCAGGGCACCTTCGGCGGCACCTGCCTCAATGTCGGGTGCATCCCCACAAAAATGTTCGTCTACGCCGCCGAGGTGGCCAAGACCATCCGAGGCGCGTCGCGTTACGGTATCGACGCGCACATCGACCGGGTGCGATGGGACGACGTCGTCTCGCGCGTCTTCGGGCGCATCGATCCGATCGCGCTGAGCGGCGAGGACTATCGAAGGTGTGCGCCCAACATCGACGTGTACCGCACACACACCCGTTTCGGGCCGGTTCAGGCCGATGGCCGCTACCTGTTGCGCACTGACGCGGGTGAAGAGTTCACCGCCGAGCAGGTGGTGATAGCCGCCGGATCGCGGCCGGTGATTCCGCCGGCCATCCTCGCGTCCGGCGTCGACTATCACACCAGCGATACCGTCATGCGGATCGCCGAGTTGCCGGAGCACATCGTGATCGTCGGAAGCGGCTTCATTGCAGCGGAATTCGCACATGTGTTTTCCGCTCTGGGCGTACGGGTCACCCTGGTGATCCGGGGCAGCTGCTTACTACGGCATTGTGACGACACCATCTGCGAACGGTTCACCCGCATCGCATCGACCAAATGGGAGCTGCGCACCCATCGCAACGTTGTGGACGGCCAGCAGCGCGGCTCGGGCGTCGCGCTGCGGCTAGACGATGGTTGCACCATCAACGCCGACCTACTGTTGGTAGCGACAGGCCGGGTGTCCAACGCCGACCTGCTGGATGCCGAGCAGGCCGGTGTCGATGTCGAGGACGGCCGGGTGATAGTCGACGAGTACCAACGGACTTCGGCGCGTGGGGTTTTTGCGCTGGGCGATGTCTCGTCGCCGTACTTGCTCAAGCATGTCGCCAACCACGAGGCCCGCGTCGTGCAGCACAATCTGCTCTGCGACTGGGAGGACACCCAGTCGATGATCGTCACCGACCACCGATACGTACCGGCTGCGGTATTCACCGATCCTCAGATCGCTGCCGTCGGACTCACTGAAAACCAAGCTGTGGCAAAGGGACTCGATATTTCGGTCAAGATACAGGACTATGGTGACGTCGCGTACGGCTGGGCGATGGAGGACACCAGTGGAATCGTCAAGCTCATCACCGAGCGCGGCTCTGGGCGCTTACTGGGCGCACACATCATGGGTTACCAGGCATCCTCGCTCATCCAACCGTTGATCCAGGCGATGAGCTTTGGGCTGACCGCCGCCGAAATGGCCCGCGGCCAGTACTGGATTCATCCGGCGCTGCCGGAGGTGGTGGAAAACGCGCTGCTTGGCCTGCGTTGACCGCAACGGCGAGCCGTCGTCCGGCAAGCGATTTGCATCCCGTCAGCGCCTTACCTACAGTCGGGACATCGCGTTCTGCCCCGTGCTGGAAGGACCGACATGGCCAGCAGCCAGCTCGACAGGCAGAGGTCGCGGTCGGCCAAAATGAACCGCGCTCTGACAGCAGCAGAATGGTGGCGTCTGGGCCTGATGTTCGCGGTGATCGTCGCCTTGCATCTGGTTGGCTGGCTCACCGTGACGCTCTTGGTGGAGCCCGCGCGGCTCAGCTTGGGCGGCAAGGCATTCGGCATCGGCGTCGGGCTGACGGCGTACACGCTGGGCTTACGGCACGCGTTCGACGCCGACCACATCGCCGCCATCGACAACACCACCCGCAAGCTGATGAGCGACGGACACCGACCCCTTGCCGTCGGGTTCTTCTTTTCACTGGGCCACTCCACGGTGGTCTTCGGGCTGGCGGTAATGCTGGTGACCGGACTCAAGGCTATCGTCGGACCGGTCGAGAACGACTCCTCGACGCTGCATCACTACACAGGCTTGATCGGTACCAGCATTTCCGGCGCGTTCCTGTATTTGATCGGCATCCTCAACGTCATCGTCCTGGTCGGCATCGTGCGTGTCTTCGCCCACCTGCGCCGCGGCGACTACGACGAAGCCGAACTCGAACAGCAGTTGGACAACCGCGGACTGCTCATCCGGTTCCTCGGCCGCTTCACCAAGTCACTCACCAAGTCCTGGCATATGTACCCGGTCGGATTTTTGTTCGGTCTCGGGTTCGACACCGCCACCGAGATCGCGCTGTTGGTGCTGGCGGGAACCAGTGCCGCGGCCGGCCTGCCCTGGTATGCCATCCTGTGCCTGCCCGTCTTGTTCGCCGCCGGCATGTGTCTGCTGGACACCATCGACGGTTCGTTCATGAATTTCGCGTACGGCTGGGCCTTCTCCAGCCCCGTGCGCAAGATCTACTACAACATCACCGTCACCGGACTGTCGGTGGCAGTCGCACTGTTGATTGGCAGCGTTGAGCTGCTGGGCCTGATCGCCAACCAGTTGGGTTGGCAGGGCCCGTTCTGGGACTGGCTTGGCGGCCTCGACCTCAACACCGTCGGCTTCGTCGTCGTCGCGATGTTCGCGCTCACCTGGGCCATTGCCCTGCTGGTCTGGCACTACGGCCGCGTTGAAGAGCGGTGGACCCCGGCGCCCGACCGCACAACTTGACCTCGGGCGATCAACCCTAGGGCGGTGCCGCCGGAATCGAGACGGTAGCCAAGCGAGCGGTCGACGTGTTGGAAAAGATCTTCGCCGAGAACGATGTCCGCGCGAACGTCAACCGGGCGGCGTTTGAGAACAACGGGATCCGCGCGCTGGACCTGATGAGCTCACCGGGGTCGGGGAAGACGACCGTGCTGGGCGCCGCGCTCGACGAGCACGCCGACCAATTCGCAATCGGCGTTATCGAAGGCGACATCACCACCGACCTGGACGCGGCCAATGGCCGCGGCACCCAGGTGTCGCTGCTGAACAACCAGCATGGCTTTTGCGCCGAATGCCACCTCGACGCACCTATGGTCAACCGCGCCCTAGCTGGTGCGCCCGACGGAGTTCGACGTCGGTAAGCGCCAAGGCGATGGTCTCCTCGGTCACCGAGGGCAAGGACAAGCCGCTGATGTACCCGGCGACGTTCCGCTCGAGGGATGTAGTGCTGCTCGACAAGATCGACTTGGTGCCCTTTCTGGACGCCGACGTGGACGCGTATATCGCGCATGTCCGCGAGGTCAACGCAGCCGCGACGATCCTGCCGACCAGCACGCGCACCGGAGCCGGCATGGGGTCCTGGTCATGAGCCGCCGGAAACGGCTCGTCTCATCGGCTTTCACGGTGAGGCCACCGCAGCCGAAATGGACAACGTTGATCGTCTTCCGGGCCTGACAGCAATCCGACTGTGAAATGCACTACGCGACACGCTAACCCGTTGCGCAGTTCACACTCGGGGCGCGATCACAGCGGAGTGACATAGGCCGAGCTGATCCCACCGTCGACCAGGAACGTCGAAGCGGTGATGAATGATGCGTCGTCGCTGGCTAAAAACGCTACCGCAGCAGCAATTTCGTCGGGCTCGGCGAACCGGCCCAGCGGCACATGCACCATGCGGCGAGCGGCCCGTTCCGGGTTCTTGGCGAAAAGCTCTTGCAGCAGTGGGGTGTTCACCGGCCCCGGGCACAACGCGTTGACCCGGATGCCCTGCCGAGCGAATTGCACGCCCAGTTCCCGTGACATAGCCAGCACTCCACCCTTGGAGGCGGTGTAGGAGATCTGCGACGTTGCCGAACCCATCACCGCAACGAAGGACGCCGTGTTGACGATGGAGCCTTTCCCAGCAAGCACCATGTGGCGCAGGGCCGCCCGGCAGCACAAGTACACCGACTTCAGGTTGACGTCTTGTACCCGTTGCCACGCCGCGAGCTCGGTGTTTTCGATCAGATTGTCCTCGGGTGGTGAGATGCCGGCGTTGTTGAACGCAATATCTATGCGGCCGTAGGTTTCGGCTGCTCCGTCGAACAGCCCGTTGACGGCGTCCTCATCGCAAACGTCGGTTGGCACAAACAAGCCTGATAGTTCGTCAGCGGCCGCACCACCGGCCTCGACGTCGACGTCGCCGACCACGATCGTGGCGCCTTCCGCCCGCATCCGACGGCCGGCAGCCAGGCCAATACCGCTGCCACCGCCTGTGATCACCGCCACCCGGCCGGCCAGCCGTTGGCTGAGGTCCATCACATCTCCTCCCCGACGGCGATGAACACATTTTTGGTTTCGGTGAACTGCAGCGGAGCGTCCGGCCCTAGCTCGCGGCCCACACCGGACTGCTTGAAACCGCCAAACGGGGTGTTGAAGCGCACCGACGAGTGCGAGTTTACCGACAGGTTGCCGGATTCGACCGCCCGCGCCACCCGCAGCGCGCGGGACAGGTCATCGGTCCAGATCGATCCGGACAGCCCGTACGCGGTGTCGTTGGCCAGGCTGATAGCGTCGGCCTCGTCGTCGAACGTCAGCACTACAACCACCGGCCCGAAGATTTCGTCGGTGACGGTGCGGTCGCCGCGTTTGGGTGTGAGAACGGTTGGTGGAAACCAAAATCCGCGCCCAGCCGGAGCCGTACCCCGAAACGCCACCGGAGCGTCGTCGGGCACATAACCGGCGACCTTGTCACGGTGTGCGCGCGATACCAGCGGACCCATCTCGGTGGCGCGTGATCCGGGGTCCCCGACGACAATGCTGTGTACCGCCGGCTCGAGCAGCTCCATAAACCGGTCGTAAACGCTGCGCTGCACCAGGATTCGACTTCGGGCACAGCAATCCTGCCCAGCGTTGTCGAAGACCCCGGCCGGCGCGGTCGTCGCGGCGCGCTCCAGGTCGCAGTCGTGGAAGACGATGTTGGCGCTCTTGCCACCCAGTTCCAACGTCACTCGTTTGACTTGAGCCGCGGCACCGGCCATGACCCGCTTGCCGACTTCGGTGGACCCGGTGAACACGATCTTGCGAATGTCGGGGTGGGTGACGAACCGCTCCCCGACCACCGTGCCCTTTCCCGGCAACACCTGCAGCAGGTCTTCGTCCAGACCCGCCTCGACGGCCAGCTCACCGAGCCGCATCGTGGTCAGCGGCGTCAGTTCGGCGGGTTTGACCAGCACCGCGTTGCCGGCGGCCAGCGCCGGCGCGATGGCCCAGGACGCGATCACCATCGGGAAATTCCATGGCGTGATCACACCGACCACGCCCATCGGTTCGTTGAAAGTGACGTCCACCCCGCCGGCAACGGGAATCTGCCTGCCGGACAACCGTTCCGGGCTGGCGGCATAGAACGCCAACACGTCACGCACGTGGCCGGCTTCCCACTCGGCCGACACGATCGGATGTCCGGAATTGGCTACCTCGAGCGCGGCCAGTTCGTCGAGGTGGGCTTGCACGGCTGCCGCGAATGCGCGCAGGCCGGCCGCCCGCTGCGCCGGTGCCAACCGTGCCCAGCGCCGCTGCGCTGCTCGCGCGCGTTGCACGGCGTCGTCCACCGCGTTGGCGTCGGTGTGGTCAACTGAGGCCAGCACTTCCTCGGTGGCGGGATTGATCAGTTGCGTGGTACTCATCGTGGCTCCGCTTGGCTCTGCCGGCCCGCGTATCCGCTGGCGGCGTCCACCAACGCCTTAAACAGCCGCAGATCGTCCAACGACTTCTCCGGATGCCACTGCACCGCTAGTACGAACGTGTCCCCAGGTAGCTCCAGCGCCTCGATTACCCCGTCGACATCCACCGCACTGACCACCAGGCCCTCACCGACCTGGTCGATGGCTTGGTGGTGGTAGCACGGCACGTCGGCGGATTCGCCGATCAGCTCGGCCAACCGGGTGCCCGATGCGGTGTGGACCGGCAACCTGGTGAAGACCCCGTTGCCCGCCCGATGCCCGCTATGGCCAAGGATGTCGGGCAGGTGCTGGTGCAGCGTGCCGCCGAGCGCGACGTTGAGCACCTGGGTGCCGCGACAGATGCCCAACACGGGCATCCCCCGCTGAAGCGCGCCCCGCAATAGCGCGAACTCCCAAGCGTCGCGGCCCGGGCGAGGGTGATCGGTGGCCGGATGCGGCTCCTGGCCATAAGCTGCCGGGTCCAGGTCGTAGCCCCCGGTGATCACCAGAGCGTGCAGGCTGTCCAGCACGCAGCCGACGCTCTCGGGGTCGACCGGCTGCGGCGGCAGCAGTACCGCAACACCCCCGGCCATGGTGATGCCTTCGAAGTAATCGGCGGGCAGATAACCCGCAGGAATATCCCAAACCCCGGTGCGCACCTGCTCCAGATAAGCCGTCAGGCCAACCACCGGGCGACTCGCGCCCAGTGGCGATCGCAAGCGCGGCGAAGCCGGGCGCAGCGGGTCGCCACCATCGGACACAGGCGATCGCAAGCGCGGCGAAGCCGGGCGCAGCGGGTCGCCACCATCGGACACAGGCGATCGCAAGCGCGGCGAAGCCGGGCGCAGCGGGTCGCCACCATCGGACACAGGCGATCGCAAGCGCGGCGAAGCCGGGCGCAGCGGGTCGCCACCATCGGACACAGGCGATCGCAAGCGCGGCGAAGCCGGGCGCAGCGGGTCGCCACCATCGGACCTAGAGGCGCTCAAATCCACGTATCCTCTCCCAATCGGTGACCGCCGCGTTGAACGCCGCCAGCTCCACACGCGCGTTGTTCAGGTAGTGCGCGACAACATCCTCGCCGAACGCCTCGCGCACCAGCGCAGAATCCTCGAACAGCACCGCGGCGTCGGCCAGCGTAACCGGCAGCCGTTCGACATCGGCGCCTTGGTAGGCGTTGCCGACACAGGGCTCGGGCAGCTGAAGGCCCCGCTCGATACCGTACAACCCTCCAGCAATGAGAGCCGCCACCGCCAGGTACTGGTTGACATCACCGCCGGGAACCCGGCATTCGACCCGGATGTTTTGCCCGTGGCCAACCACCCGCAGGGCGCAGGTGCGATTGTCCAGCCCCCAAGCCAGCGCCGTCGGCGCGAAACTGCTATCGGCAAATCGCTTGTAGGAGTTAATGGTCGGCGCATAGCACAGCGTGAATTCGCGCAACGTGGCCAACTGGCCGGCGACGAAGCTGCGGAACATCGACGACATGCCGTGCGGCCCGTTACTGTCGGCAAACACCGCGGAGCCATCCGTGCCACGCAGCGAGACATGGATGTGACAGCTATTACCTTCGCGTTCATCGTATTTCGCCATGAACGTTAGGCTCTTGCCGTGCTGGTCGGCGATTTCCTTGGCGCCGTTCTTGTAGATCGCATGGTTGTCGCAGGTGACCAGCGCCTCGTCGTAACGAAACCCGATCTCCTGCTGGCCCATGTTGCATTCGCCTTTGACCGCCTCGAATCGCAGACCCGCACCGGCCATACCCAACCGGATGTCGCGCAGCAACGGCTCCATCCGCGAGGATGCCAATATCGCGTAGTCGATGTTGTAGTCGCTGGCCGGGGTCAGCCCGCGATACCCGCTGGCCCATGCCTGGCGATACGGCTGGTCGAACACGATGAACTCCAGCTCGGTGGCCACATCGGCGACCAGTCCGCGCGCCTTGAGCCGATCGAGCTGACGGCGCAGAATGCTGCGCGGCGAGACGGCGACCTCGCTGCCGTCGGCCCAGACCAGGTCGGCGATCACCAGCGCCGTTCCCGGTAGCCAAGGAATCAGCCGCAGAGTGGACAAGTCCGGCGTCATCACCATATCGCCGTAGCCGGTGTCCCAACTGGCCATCGCATAGCCGGGCACCGTGTTCAGGTCGACGTCCACGGCCAGCAGATAACTGCAGCACTCGACGCCGCGGGTGGCTATGTCGTCGACGAAATGCCGGCCCGATATCCGTTTGCCGGCCAGCCGGCCCTGCATGTCGGTGAACGCGACGATGACGGTGTCGACGTCACCGGCCGCGACCAGTCGCTCCAACTCGGTCCACGCCAACGGCGGCGAACCGGGGCCGGTCACCGCACTTCCTCCCACACCATGGCCGCTAGTCAACCATCTATAGGCTCCGGGCCCACATGCTGGCTGTCGCGGGCACCGCGAACCGCCGGAGCCGGCGAGTAGACGCGAAAGAACATGATGGGCGCTGGTGCCCATCATGTTCTTTTGCGCCTACTCGCGCTACAGACAGGTCAGGATCTCGACGCCGGTATCGGTAACCAGCAGGGTGTGTTCGAACTGTGCGGTCCACTTGCGGTCCTTGGTGACCACCGTCCAACCGTCGTCCCAGATTTCGTAGTCCAGTGCGCCCAAGTTGATCATCGGCTCGATGGTGAAGGTCATCCCCGGCTGCATGATGGTCTCGACAGCGGGCTGGTCGTAGTGCAAGACGACCAGCCCGTTGTGGAACGTCGTGCCGATGCCATGACCAGTGAAGTCTCGAACCACGTTGTACCCGAACCGATTTGCATACGACTCGATGACACGACCGATAACGGACAACGCCCGCCCGGGCTTGACGGTGTTGATCGCACGCATGGTCGCTTCGCGGGTCCGGTCAACGAGCAACCGGTGTTCGTCTGCGACATCGCCGGCCGGAAACGTCGCGTTGGTGTCACCGTGCACCCCACCGATGTAGGCGGTGACGTCGATGTTGACGATGTCGCCGTCGGTGATCACCGTCGAGTCGGGGATTCCATGGCAGATGACCTCGTTGAGGGACGTGCAGCACGACTTCGGGAATCCCTTGTAGCCCAGCGTTGATGGGTAGGCGCCGTTGTCGACCAGGTATTCGTGCGCGATCCGGTCGAGTTCGTCGGTGGTTACCCCGGGCGCGACCGCCTTGCCCGCCTCGGCCAACGCACCTGCGGCGATCCGGCCTGCCACGCGCATCTTCTCGATGACCTCAGGTGTCTGCACCCACGGCTCGCTGCCCTCTTGGGCGGCCGGTTTGCCGACGTATTCGGGGCGCGCGATCCAGTTGGGCACCGGCCGTGTCGGGGACAGCACGCCGGGGGAGAGCGCGGTACGACTAGGCATCCCGCTAGCTTAGCCGGGCAAATTTTGGCCGCGCCCGGCTATCAGCCCCGGTGTCGGCGCAGCAGTGCGCGCCGCGGTCCCTTGATGACCACCGACCCGCACACCATCCGACCGGTCAACACGACATGCGGTGTTCCTTCCGCCGGTGCGTCCTTGCGGCGGTCGCTCGCGCTACCCACATAGACCTCGACGTCGTCGATCGACGCACTGGCGCCGTTGGGCAGCCGGACCTCAAGTGAGCCGAACATCATATCGAGTTCGATCACCACCACCGGCCCCGCGAAACGGGCCTTGACGAGGTCGAGTTCGATTGACCCCAGCCGACGCACCAGCGCCAGCCGGGTGGGCACGATCCATTCGCCGTGGCGTTTCAGGGAGCCGGCCCAGCCGCGCAGCTCCACCCGGTCGGCCGCGGACGTGACGATCGCGCCAGGCCTGGGCAGGTCACCGACCAGCCCATCCAGCTCGCTTCGCGTACACGCGAAGGAAACCCGTGACGAGCGCTGCTCGAACTCGTCGATGTTGATAAGCCCGAGCGCCACGGCGTTGTGCAGTCGTCGCATTGTGCCGTTGCGGTCGGCGTCCGAGACCCGCAACGCCACCATGTCCCCACCGGTCTCCGTCATGGCCCATTCCCGAGAGTTCTGGCACGGCTTCAACGGCGAACTTCGCCTACCCCCCGCAACTTACCGCTGTTGAAAGGCCGCCGAAAACCTAGCAGTTTAGGTAATCCTTTCCGACGAAGAGCGGGAGGCGTTCCGGCAGCAAGCCGCAGCCCAGCAGATGTCCCTCAGTAACTGGCTGCGTCAAGCGGGGCTCAGGCAGCTCGAGGCACAGCGACAACGTCCCCTGCGCACCGCCCAGGAATTGCGCGAGTTCTTTGCGTCACGGCCCGACGAGACAGGGGCAGAACCTGATTGGCAGGCGCATCTGCAGGTGATGGCTGAATCGCGCCGTCGCGGCCTGCCGGCGCCATGATCTTCGTCGATACCAACGTCTTCATGTATGCGGTCGGTCGCGATCACCCATTGCGGATGCCCGCCCGTGAGTTCCTCGAGCACAGCCTCGAACACCAAGACCGCCTTGTCACGTCAGCCGAGGCCATGCAGGAATTGCTGAACGCGTATGTGCCCGTCGGGCGGAACTCGACGCTGGACTCAGCATTGACCTTGGTGCGGGCGCTGACGGAAATCTGGCCCGTCGAGGCGGCCGACGTCGCGCATGCGCGAACCCTGCACCACCGCCACCCCGGTCTGGGCGCGCGCGATCTGCTACACCTGGCATGCTGCCAGCGTCGCGGTGTCACGCGGATCAAGACGTTCGACCACACACTGGCCAGCGCATTCCGATCATGACGCGTCCGTGTGGGCGCGAGCGTCCGCAGTTGTACGGCCCTAACGGCGTGTCGTCGTACAAACGAGGAGGGGCGAGCCGCGCTACGCCAGGTACCCCGGCGGCAGCGATTCGAACATCACCTTGGTCATCCGCACCGCGTATTCCGAGCTACCGCCCCCGACGATCAGCGACGCAAATGCCAGATCGCCACGGTACCCGGCGAACCAGGAATGCGATCCGCCCGGGAATTCGGCTTCGCCGGTCTTACCGAACACCTCGCCACAGCCAGCGATCTCCTTGGCGGTGCCATTGGTCACCACCAACCGCATCATGGGCCGCAGCGCGTCGATCATCTTCTGGCTGATCGGTGTGGCATCGCCTTCGACGGCCGTCGGCCGGCCGGCGATCAGCTGTGGAACCGGGGTCTTCCCGGCGGCTACCGTCGCCGCCACCAAGGCCATGCCGAACGGGCTGGCCAGCACCTTGCCCTGGCCGAAACCGTCCTCGGTGCGTTCGGCCAGGTCCACCGTCGGCGGCACCGAACCGGTCACCGTGGTGATGCCGTCCACCTGGTAGTCAAGCCCGATCCCGTACCGCCGGGCCGCCTGAGTCAGACCGCGGGGAGGCAGCCTGCTGCTCAGCTCGGCGAAGGTGGTGTTGCAGGAACTGGCAAACGCGCGTGACATCGGCACCACGCCCAGATCAAAGCCACCGTAGTTGGGAATGGTGCGATGCCCGATGTCGATCTCCCCGGGGCAACCCAGCAGCGTCTCAGGGGTAGCCAGGTCACGCTCGACGGCCGCACCGGCGGTGATCATCTTGAATGTCGACCCGGGTGGATATAGACCGGTGGTCGCGACCGGACCGTCCGCATCGGCCCCGGCGTTCTGCGCGATCGCCAGGATCTCGCCGGTCGACGGCTTGATCACGACGATCATCGCCTTGCCGCCCCGGGTGTTCACCGCGTGTTGCGCGGCGTTTTGCACGACCCGATCCAACGTGATCGAAACCGACGACGCAGGTGATGGGGCGACCTCGTGCAGCACCGAGACGTCGACGCCATTTTGGTTGACGCTCACCACCCGCCAACCCGCCTTGCCGTCGAGTTCATCGACGACGGCCTTCTTGACATCGTTGAGGACCGCCGGCGCGAAGTGCTTGTCGGTCGGGAGCAGCTCGGCCTGCGGTGTGATCACCACGCCAGGCAGCTGCCCGATCGCCGCGGCCACCCGGTTGCTGTCGTCGGCGTGCAACGTGACCAGGTCCAACGGCTGGGTCGACGAGCTGGCCTGTTCGGCCAGCAGCTGCGGATCATTGAGCGTGTCGTCGAAGGGGTGCAGCGCGCCCACCACCGCGTGTGCCGTGCCGAAGAGCTCGCGGCCGGCCTGGCCGGCGTCCAGCGAGTAGTGATACAGATAGCCCGGCACCAGCACATCGGTGCCGCCGACTTCGTTCACCGAGGCGCGCCGCGGCGGGTCGGCTCGTAGCGCGAACGTTTGATGTTCGCCTAGCTTGGGATGCAACCCGCTGGTGGTCCAGCGAACGTGCCAACGCCCTTCGTCGCGGGCCATCTTCAGCTGGCCGTCATAGGTCCAGATTCGGTCCTTGGGCAGATGCCAGCTGAAGCGATAAGCGACCGTACCGGTGTCCTCGGCGTACTTGGCGCTGAGAACCTGCGCATCCAGGTGGGCGGCCTGCAGCCCCGCCCAGGCCGCGTTCAGCGCTTCGCGCGCCTCGTTGGGGTTGTCGCTGAGCTGGGCGGCGGAGGCGGTGTCACCGATGGCCAGCGCGGCGAAGAACTTTTCGGCCGCCGGACCGGGCCCTTGGGGACGCGGGGTGCAGCCCGACATGGCGACGACCGCAAGCAGCAGCAAACCTGAGGTGGCTGAGGCTAATGTTGTTTTAGTTACCATCGTTGCTGATGTTAAGAACTGTGACGGAGACACCGGCCGCGACACACCGAGACCGAACCGTTACGCCGAGACTAGGTCGCGAATGGAACACCACCGCGAAAATCGTGGCCAGAAATCGCAACCACGTTACGCTCGCGACCGCTCAATCGAGCAAGGCGCCGACCGCAAGCACCAGCAAACCTGAGACGCCGCGCACAAAGTGCGAAACCACTGGAAGGTGAGCCCTAATTTAGGGCTGAGCAGGACCTGTATAACGGCCTAGTATGGCGGTATGCGGATACTGCCGATTTCGACGATCAAGGGCAAGCTCAATGAGTTCGTCGACGCGGTCTCGTCGACACAGGACCAGATCACCATCACCAAGAACGGTGCACCCGCAGCCGTTCTGGTCGGCGCCGACGAGTGGGAATCGTTGCAGGAGACGCTGTACTGGCTGGCGCAACCCGGAATCAGGGAGTCGATCGCTGAAGCCGACGCCGACATTGCCTCCGGCCGCACCTACGGCGAAGACGAGATCCGCGCCGAATTCGGCGTCCCGCGACGCCCCCACTGAGCGGTGCCTTACACCGTGCGGTTCACCACAACCGCGCGTCGAGACCTCCACAAGCTGCCACCGCGCATCCTCGCGGCAGTGGTCGAATTCGCGTTCGGCGATCTGTCGCGCGAGCCCCTGCGGGTGGGCAAGCCCCTTCGGCGCGAGTTGGCCGGCACGTTCAGCGCGCGTCGCGGAACGTACCGCCTGCTGTACCGGATTGACGACGAGCACACAACGGTAGTGATCCTGCGCGTCGATCACCGCGCGGACATCTACCGCCGATAGCAACTCACCGACGGGCGCTCTGCCGTCCGACGGCAGCCATGACTGAGATCGGTCGGCCGGGCGGCTCCGAAAAGACCTGAACAGAACCTCAGGATTCCTATGCTCCCAATGTGGCGGCAATCACGAAGAAGCTAATCCTCGGCCAGATCCGGGAAGTGGCTGAGGCGAACGACGGCCGACCGCCCGGCTGTGAGCGCTTTGCCGCCGAGACCGGAATTCCAGCAAGCGCGTGGCGTGGACGGTATTGCTAACCCATTCTTTCAAGACCGACGATCCTGTTGGCATCGAGAGGTACTGGCAGCGCCGACACTTGCCAGACCGCATCGCCGTGCACAGGACGTCGTCAGCGCTGATATGCCCGCAGCTCGGCGCTCAGTCCAGCAACACCGTCGCGAACGTGCCGATCTCCTTAAAGCCCACCCGGGCGTAGGCGGCACGGGCCACCGTGTTGAAGCTGTTCACATACAGGCTGGCGATGCGCCCGCTGCCGACGATCACTGCGGCCAACGTTGCGGTACCAGCCGTGCCCAGACCGATACCGCGCCACTCCGGATGAACCCAGACCCCCTGGATCTGCCCGACGGCCGGAGATTGCGATCCCACTTCGGCCTTGAAGATCACTTGACCGTGCTCGAATCGGGCCCACGCGCGTCCGGCCGCGATGAGGCCGGCCACCCGGCGACGATAGCCGCGACCACCGTCTCCGAGCCGAGGGTCGACGCCGACTTCGCCGATGAACATGTCGACGGCGGCCACCAGGTAGGAGTCCAGTTCCTCGGGCCGTACCTGGCGTACGCCGGTGTCGATAGCGCAGCTGGGGTGAGTAGCCAGGGCCATCAGCGGTTGGTTGTCGCGGACATCCCGCGCCGGACCCCACACCGGCTCGAGCCGCTGCCACATCGGCAACACCAGGTCGGCCCTGCCGACCAGTGACGAACACCGTCGCGGCGTGCTCATCGCCACGTCGGCGAACGCATTCAGGTCGATCGGTCCGCCGCGCAGCGGGATGAGGTTGGCACCGGCGAAACACAGGGATTCGTGCGCGCCGCGTCGGGTCCACAGCTCCCCGCCAATCGCATTGGGATCGATGCCATGGTCTGCGACCCGGGCGGCGACCATGCACGATTCGATCGGGTCGTCGTCGAGTACCCGCCACACGGCGGCGGCGTCACGCACCACGGACACTTGCCGCTCGCCGACAAGCCGAGAGATGGGCGGAGCCGACATCTGCGAACTCCCTTTGGTGGGAACTGACGGCCACTGAATGAAAAGCTGACCCCTATCAGCTTACGGTCACAATAGGCGAACCGCTCGGTGTCGCGCCCGGATCTTGCTCGCCCATTTCGGCGGCCAGCCGCATCGCCTCCTCGATCAGCGTCTCGACGATCTGTGCTTCGGGCACGGTCTTGATCACTTCGCCCCGTACAAAGATCTGACCTTTGCCGTTGCCGGACGCCACGCCCAGGTCGGCCTCACGTGCTTCACCCGGACCATTGACGACACACCCCATCACGGCCACCCGCAACGGCACATCGAGACCATCCAGGCCGGCGGTTACCTCGTTGGCCAGGGTGTAGACGTCGACTTGCGCGCGACCGCACGACGGGCAAGACACGATCTCGAGCGAACGCGGCCGCAGGTTCAACGACTCGAGAACCTGATTGCCCACCTTGACTTCCTCGACCGGCGGGGCCGACAACGACACCCGGATGGTGTCGCCTATGCCCCGCGACAGCAACGCGCCGAAGGCAACCGCGGACTTGATGGTGCCCTGGAAAGCAGGGCCGGCCTCGGTGACACCGAGGTGCAGTGGGTAGTCGCACCGTGCAGCAAGCAGCTCGTAGGCGGCGACCATCACCACCGGGTCGTTGTGCTTGACGCTGATCTTGATGTCACCGAAGCCATGCTCCTCGAAAAGCGAAGCCTCCCACAGCGCCGACTCAACCAGCGCCTCGGGCGTGGCTTTGCCATACTTCTCCATGAACCGTTTGTCCAGCGAACCGGCGTTGACACCGATTCGGATCGGGATCCCGGCCGCACCCGCCGCCTTGGCGACCTCACCCACCCGGCCGTCAAACTCCTTGATGTTGCCCGGGTTGACCCGCACCGCGGCACATCCAGCGTCGATGGCGGCGAATATGTAGCGCGGCTGGAAATGTATGTCCGCGACTACCGGGATCTGGCTGTGCCGGGCGATCTCGGCCAGCGCGTCGGCGTCCTCCTGGCGCGGGCAGGCCACCCGCACGATGTCGCATCCGGCCGCGGTCAGCTCGGCGATTTGTTGCAATGTCGAGTTGACGTCGTGGGTTTTGGTGGTGCACATCGATTGCACCGAGACCGGATGGTCACTGCCCACGCCGACGTTGCCGACCATCAGCTGACGGGTGGCGCGCCGGGGAGCGAGCGTGGGTGCCGGGGGCTGCGGCATGCCCAAGCCTACAGTCACTGAAAATCCTTTCTACCTACTGGAAAAGCCTAATCGGGTTGACCAGGTCGGCGGTGACGGTCAAGAGCATGTACCCGACGACAAGAACCAAGACCACATAGGTCGCCGGCAAGAGTTTGAGGTAATTCACCGGTGCGGCCGCCACCTTGCCACGAGCCGACCGGACCATGTTGCGGATCCTCTCGAACACCGCGACGGCAATATGGCCGCCATCGAACGGCAGCAACGGCAGCAGGTTGATCGCAGCCAGGATGAGGTTCAGCTGGGCCAAGAAGAACCAGAACGCCACCCACAGCCCATGGTCGACGGTGTCGCCGCCGATGATGCTGGCGCCCACCACACTTATCGGCGTCTGCGGGTCACGCTGCCCGCCGCCGATCGCCCGCACCAGCGCACCTACCTTGGTCGGGAGGGCGGCCAGCGCCTTGCCCACCTCCACGGTCAGGTCGCCGGTGACCGCGAATGTGGCCGGCATGGCGGAGAACACGCCGTAGCGCACAGGCCCGACCCGGGCGGCGCCCACCCCAATCGCACCGACCGTTGCCGGCTGGAGCTCACCGCCCTGCCCGTTAGGGATCCAGCGTTGGGTGGATTCGATGTCCACGTAGGTAACAATCGCGGTGCCGTCACGCTCGACAACGATCGGGACGCTGCCGTGTGACTTGCGCACCGCGGCGGCCATCTCGTCGAAACTGGACACCGGGGTGTCACCGACCTTGACCACGACGTCACCGGAGCGAATTCCGGCCAGCGCCGCCGGACCGGGCCCGGTGCACTGCTCGAGCTTGCCCTGGCTCACTTCCTGTGCAACGCAGCCAGTTTCGCCGATTACGGCCCTGGTTGGCGGATGCAGGTTAGGCAGCCCCCAGACCAGCGCGATGGCATAGATCAGCACCAGGCAGATAGCGAGGTTCATTCCGGGCCCGGCGAATAACACTGCGACCCGCTTCCAGGTGGCCTGCTTGTACATCGCACGGTCACGTTCGTCGGGGTCGAGTTCCTCGACCGGGGTCATGCCGGCGATGTCACAGAAGCCGCCCAGCGGAACGGCTTTGACACCGTATTCGGTCTCGCCGCGCCGGGTCGACCACAACGTGGGGCCAAAGCCGACGAAATAGCGACGTACCTTCATCCCGGTGCGGCGCGCGACCCACATGTGACCACATTCGTGCAGGGCCACCGAAATCAGGATCGCGAGCGCGAACAGCACAATGCCGGTAACAAACATCATCGAGGTGTCAGGACCTTTCTAACGTCGATGCGTGTCGACCCGCTGCGCCCGGCTTCGCCGTGCTTGCGATCGCCACCGAAGCCATACCAGATACCGCGCGCTGCGCTCGCTCGCGGGCCCAGCGCTGCGCGTCGAGTACGTCATCCACGGTAGCGGGTTCGACGGCCCATTGGTCGGCAGCGTGCAACACGTCGGCGATGATGCCGACGATGGCCGGGAAGCCGATCCGGCCAGCAAGGAACGCCGCTGCTGCTTCTTCGTTCGCCGCATTGTAAACCGCGGTCATGCAGCCACCGGCTACGCCGGCCTGCCGGGCCAACTCGACCGCGGGGAAGACGTCGGTGTCCAACGGCTCGAACTCCCAGCTCGACGCGGTATGGAAATCACAGGCAGCAGCGGCGCCGCTGACCCGACGCGGCCAGCCCAGCGCTAACGAAATCGGTAGCTTCATGTCCGGGGGACTGGCCTGGGCGATCGTCGAACCGTCGATGAAGGTGACCATCGAATGGATGATCGACTGGGGGTGCACCACGACATCGATGCGGTCGTAGGGGATGCCGAACAGCAGGTGGGTTTCGATGACCTCAAGTCCCTTGTTGACCAGCGACGCCGAATTCAGCGTGTTCATCGGGCCCATCGACCACGTAGGATGCGCGCCAGCCTGCTCGGGGGTGACATGCTCGAGGTCGGCCGCGGACCAGCCCCGAAACGGCCCTCCCGAGGCCGTCAGCACCAGCTTGGCGACCTCGTCGGGAGTGCCGCCGCGCAGGCACTGGGCCAGCGCGGAGTGTTCGGAGTCGACCGGCACGATCTGACCGGGCCGCGCCGCCCGCAGCACCAGCGAACCACCGGCGACCAGCGATTCCTTGTTGGCCAGCGCCAGCCGGGCACCCGTCTTGAGCGCGGCCAACGTCGGTCGCAGGCCCAACGCGCCGACCAGCGCATTGAGGACGACGTCGGCCTCGGTCTGCTCGACCAGCCGGGTGGCGGCGTCGGATCCGTGGTAGGGGATGTCGCCGACCCGCTGCGCCGCGTGCTCGTCAGCGACGGCAATATTGGTCACCCCGGTCTGCGCACGTTGTCGCAGCAACGTGTCCAGATGGGCGCCGCCAGCGGCCAGCCCGACTACCTCGAAACGGTCCGGATTGTCGGCGATGACCTGAAGCGCCTGGGTGCCGATCGAGCCGGTACTGCCCAGCACCACCACCCGCAACCGGCCGTCAGCGCGCCCGTCGGTCGAGTTGGTCACCTCATCATTGTGCGCCACCACCTCGTTGTCACCGCGCCGCCGGATCACGACGCGTCCACCGGTAGCCACACTTCCCCGTGGAATGCAATCGTCTTGATGCCTGCGCTTGATGCTAAGATGCCATGCGTGCGCACGACGATCCGTATCGATGACGAGCTGTACCGCGAGGTGAAAGCAAAGGCCGCTCGTTCCGGGCGTACCGTGGCCGCGGTTCTTGAAGATGCGGTGCGGCGTGGTCTCAACCCGCCTAAGCCGCAGGCCGCCGGCCGTTATCGAGTCCAGCCGTCGGGTAAGGGCGGCCTGCGGCCCGGTGTCGATCTATCGTCCAACGCCGCACTTGCCGAAGCGATGAACGACGGCGTGTCGGTCGATGCTGTGCGTTGATGTCAACGTGCTCGTTTACGCGCATCGGGCAGACCTACGGGAGCACGCGGACTATCGGGGTTTGCTTGAGCGGCTGGCCAACGATGACGAGCCGCTGGGTCTACCAGATAGCGTGCTCGCCGGCTTCATCCGGGTGGTTACCAACCGCCGCGTCTTCACCGAGCCGACGAGCCCACAGGACGCATGGCAGGCAGTCGACGCCCTACTCGCGGCACCCGCAGCCATGCGACTTCGGCCTGGCGAGCGCCACTGGATGGCCTTTCGGCAGTTAGCGTCCGATGTTGATGCGAACGGCAACGACATTGCGGACGCGCACCTGGCCGCCTACGCGCTAGAGAACAACGCAACCTGGTTGAGCGCCGACCGCGGCTTTGCCCGTTTCCGTCGACTGCGCTGGCGTCATCCGTTGGACGGTCAGACCCATCTATAACCGGCCCCACTCCGAATCACTGGTGTCCACCCAGGAGGACGGCGTTCAACGCCGCCGCAGAAGCAAAGGAATCGAAGCGATGATCAACGTTCAGGCCAAACCGGCCGCAGCAGCGAGCCTCGCAGCCATCGCGATTGCGTTCTTAGCGGGTTGTTCGAGCACCAAACCCGTGTCGCAAGACACCAGCCCGAAACCGGCGACCAGCCCGGCGGCGCCCGTTACCACGGCGGCAATGGCTGACCCCGCAGCGGACCTGATTGGTCGTGGGTGCGCGCAATACGCGGCGCAAAATCCCACCGGTCCCGGATCGGTGGCCGGAATGGCGCAAGACCCGGTCGCTACCGCGGCTTCCAACAACCCGATGCTCAGTACCCTGACCTCGGCTCTGTCGGGCAAGCTGAACCCGGATGTGAATCTGGTCGACACCCTCAACGGCGGCGAGTACACCGTTTTCGCCCCCACCAACGCCGCATTCGACAAGCTGCCGGCGGCCACTATCGATCAACTCAAGACTGACGCCAAGCTGCTCAGCAGCATCCTGACCTACCACGTGATAGCCGGCCAGGCGAGTCCGAGCAGGATCGACGGCACCCATCAGACCCTGCAAGGTGCCGACCTGACGGTGATAGGCGCCCGCGACGACCTCATGGTCAACAACGCCGGTTTGGTATGTGGCGGAGTTCACACCGCCAACGCGACGGTGTACATGATCGATACGGTGCTGATGCCCCCGGCACAGTAACGTTCGGCGCGGTCAAGGCGAGGCAGCCCGTGTAGGCGGTTTGCCTCGCTCATCCGGCGGCTTCGTGCCGATAGATCACGTGATATCCCAAGCGCATGACGGTGACACCGCGCCCAGCGCAAGCCGATCCCCGCAGCATGCCTGCTGAAGTCGCGTCTCGCGAACTGCGCAACAACACCGCCGGGCTGCTACGGCGCGTGCAGGCCGGCGAAGACATCACCATCACTGCCAACGGCAAACCCGTTGCGCTGCTGACCGCAGGCAGCCCGCACGGCGCCGATGGTTGAGTCGAGACGAGCTGCTGCGGCGGCTTCGGCATACGCAAGCAGATGCGGGATTGCACCCGCGACCTCGCAACGCTCACTGGCGACACCACCGACGATCTCGGTCCCGTCCGGTGAGGGCCGCTGCCGTTGCCACGTCGCAAGGGGTGCCGGTCGTGACCCACGACGGCGACTTCGACGCCGTCGATGGTGTGGCCGATGTGGCTATCATTCGCATCTGACGGGTGGCGAGTTCGACGTGAACCGACTCTGTCAACAGCGCTCGCGTGAGCGGTCCTGCCAACTCGTTGCCGTCCCGGCAGATCCAAGACCTAAACGGCAACGAATAACCGATGTGTTGACCCTCGCACTAGTCGGCTTCCTCGGCGGCCTCATCACCGGAATATCACCATGCATTCTGCCGGTCCTGCCAGTAATCTTCTTCTCCGGCGCGCAGAGCGTCGATGCAGCGCAGGTGGCGAAACCCGAAGGCGCCGTAGCAGTCCGGCGCAAACGTGCGCTATCAGCGACATTGCGGCCCTACCGGGTGATCGGTGGTCTGGTGCTCAGTTTCGGCATGGTCACCCTGCTCGGCTCGGCATTGCTGTCAGTGCTGCATCTACCGCAGGACGCCATCCGCTGGGCCGCACTGGTCGCCTTGGTGGCAATCGGCGCCGGCCTCATTTTCCCGCGGTTTGAACAACTTCTGGAAAAACCGTTCTCCCGTATTCCGCAGAAGCAAATCGTCACTCGCAGCAACGGTTTCGGGCTGGGTCTAGCCCTGGGCGTGTTGTATGTCCCCTGCGCCGGCCCGATTCTAGCTGCGATCGTCGTGGCCGGGGCTACTGCCACCATCGGGTTGGGAACCGTCGTGCTCACCGCGACATTCGCACTCGGAGCCGCGTTGCCGTTGTTGTTCTTCGCCCTCGCCGGCCAACGGATAGCTGAGCGGGTGGGCGCTTTTCGGCGCCGCCAGCGTGAGATCAGGATCGCCACCGGTTCCGTGACGATCCTGCTGGCGGTGGCGTTGGTGTTCGATCTGCCGGCCGCGCTGCAGCGGGCTATTCCTGACTACACCGCATCGCTGCAGCAGCAGATCAGCACCGGCACGGAGATACGGGAACAACTGAACCTTGGCGGCATCGTCAACGCCCAGAACGCACAGCTGTCGAATTGCAGCGACGGGGCCGCACAACTCGAAAGCTGCGGCACTGCACCAGATCTCAAAGGCATCACCGGCTGGCTCAACACGCCCGGCAACAAGCCGATCGACCTGAAATCATTGCGTGGCAAGGTGGTGCTGATTGACTTTTGGGCCTACTCCTGCATTAACTGCCAACGGGCCATCCCCCACGTCGTCGGTTGGTATCAGGCCTACAAAGACAGTGGTTTGGCGGTCATCGGCGTGCACACCCCCGAGTACGCTTTCGAGAAGGTCCCGGGCAACGTCGCCAAAGGCGCGGCCAATCTGGGCATCAGCTATCCGATTGCGCTCGACAACAACTACGCCACTTGGACCAACTACCGGAATCGCTATTGGCCCGCCGAGTATCTGATCGACGCTACCGGGACGGTGCGGCACATCAAGTTCGGAGAAGGCGATTACAACGTCACCGAGACGTTGGTCAGGCAGTTGCTCAACGATGCCAAGCCCGGCGTCAAACTCCCCCAGCCCAGCAGCACCACCACGCCCGACCTTACCCCGCGGGCCGCACTTACTCCCGAGACGTACTTCGGAGTCGGCAAGGTGGTCAACTACGGCGGCGGCGGCGCATATGACGAAGGGTCGGCCGTGTTTGACTACCCGCCCAGTTTGGCAGCCAACAGCTTTGCACTGCGCGGCCGGTGGGCGCTGGACTATCAGGGTGCCACGTCCGACGGCAACGACGCCGCTATCAAATTGAATTACCACGCCAAAGACGTCTACATCGTTGTCGGTGGCACCGGCACCCTCACGGTCGTGAGGGACGGAAAGCCAGCCACACTACCGATCAGCGGGCCGCCGACCACCCATCAGGTGGTCGCCGGCTATCGGCTGGCGTCCGAAACACTTGAGGTGCGGCCCAGCAAGGGGCTACAGGTTTTTTCCTTCACCTACGGATGAATATCCATCCAAGACCCGGACGGCTCCGAAGAAATCATGTCGGGGGTAGCGAGACGGCACAAGCCGCCGTCTCCGGCAGCGAAGGAGTGAACGGCATGAAGGTAAAGAACACAATTGCGGCAACCAGTTTCGCGGCGGCCGGCCTGGCGGCTCTGGCGGTGGCTGTCTCACCGCCGGCGGCCGCAGGCGATCTGGTGGGCCCGGGCTGCGCGGAATACGCGGCAGCCAATCCCACTGGGCCGGCCTCGGTGCAGGGAATGTCGCAGGACCCGGTCGCGGTGGCGGCCTCGAACAATCCGGAGTTGACAACGCTGACGGCTGCACTGTCGGGCCAGCTCAATCCGCAAGTAAACCTGGTGGACACCCTCAACAGCGGTCAGTACACGGTGTTCGCACCGACCAACGCGGCATTTAGCAAGCTGCCGGCATCCACGATCGACGAGCTCAAGACCAATTCGTCACTGCTGACCAGCATCCTGACCTACCACGTAGTGGCCGGCCAAACCAGCCCGGCCAACGTCGTCGGCACCCGTCAGACCCTCCAGGGCGCCAGCGTGACGGTGACCGGTCAGGGTAACAGCCTCAAGGTCGGTAACGCCGACGTCGTCTGTGGTGGGGTGTCTACCGCCAACGCGACGGTGTACATGATTGACAGCGTGCTAATGCCTCCGGCGTAATCGTCCGCGGAGGCCGCCGACCCGCCCGAGAGCGACTGAGCATGTGCCAGAATGTTCGGGCAGTGGGAGTTCGACGTCAGTCCAACCGGAGGAATCGCCGTGGCAAGTACCGAGGTGGAGCACTTCGCCGGCTCGCAACATGAGGTCGACACCGCCGAGGTTCCATCTGCAGCGTGGGGGTGGAGCCGGATCGATCACCGCACCTGGCACATCGTCGGCCTGTGCATCTTCGGCTTCCTGCTGGCGATGCTGCGGGGCAACCACGTCGGCCACGTCGAGGACTGGTTCCTGATCACGTTTGCCGCAGTCGTGCTGTTCGTCTTGGCGCGCGACTTGTGGGGCCGACGACGCGGCTGGATCAGATAGCCAGCACACCGTTCGGTGTGCCCGACCCGGTCAGCGCCGCACCCGCCGAAACCAGGTACCGGCGAAGGCACCGACCACCAGCACAACCAGCAACACCGCCCAAGGCCATGCACCGTGCTGGTTAACCCAGCCAGCCAGGGCACCTTGCAGGCGGCCGGCCGCGGCAATCACCGCATCCTGGGGATTCGCCCCGACACCGGCAATCAGGCGCAGCTCGTAGAGACCGTAGTAACCCACGTACAGCCCGACCACCACCAGCAGCGCGCCACTGATCCGGTTGACGAACGGCAAGATTCGCCGTAGGCGGTCGGCCAGCGCCGAGCTCGCGGTCGCGGCCGCGACGGCAAGCACGCCGACAACGAGGGTCAGGCCCGCGACATAAGCCAGATAGATCGCTACGCTCCCGACGACCGAACCGCCCCGCAGGCCTGCCCCGGTAACCGCGAGAAACGGCCCGATGGTGCATGACAGCGAAGCAACCGCATAGCTGATGCCGTAGCCATACATGGAACCCAGCCGTACCGTTGGAGCCCAACGCACGCCGAGGGATCGGGGCGTCAACGCCGTCAGCCCTCGTCCCAACAGCAGCCACCCGCCGAGGGCGATGAGCGCCAGACCGATCAGCACCGTGGCATAGGGCAGGTATCGCTGCACCGCCGTGGCCGCGGAAATGGTCAGGGCTCCGAAGATGCCGAACACCGTCAAGAAGCCCAGCGCCATCCCGACCGTGGCGGCTGCCGCTCGGCCCACTGCGCTAAGCGGCCCCGTCCGGCCCGCCGAATCCTGCCCATACACCACCAACAGCAGGTAGGCCGGCAACATGGCAAACCCGCATGGGTTCAGCGCAGCCACCAACCCGGCGGCGAACGCCAAACCGATCAGCGCCTCGTTCACCGGGTCAGGACGTCAGCGCAGCCACCCGGCCGGACAGCTCGTCCTGAGACATGGCCGCGGTGGGGTTGTTGACGAACGTCGATGTGCCGTCCGCGCGATAGAACACAAATGCCGGTTGCCAAGGCACGTTGTAGCGGGCCCAGATCACACCATCGGCGTCATTGAGGTTGGTGAAATTCAGGTTGTACTTCGAGACAAAGCTCTGCATCGCCCCGACGTCGGCGCGGGTGGCGATTCCGACGAAGGTGACCGCCGGATTAGCGGCCGCTACCTGGCTGAGGCTGGGGGCTTCTGCGTTGCAGAACGGGCACCACGGCGTCCAGAACCACAACACCGCCGGCTTGCCTTGCAGGCTTGCGCCATCGAAGGGAGCACCGCTGAGCGTGGTTGCGGTGAACTGCAGACGTTCATCGGCTGCCACCGCTCGCGGTGTATTGGCCAGACCGAACATCAGGACAACCGCGATAGCAACGGCCACAATGCCGTCCGCAAACGCCTTGATCGGGGACACCAGGCGAAGACTCATGACAGACCTCACTTGTTCGTGTTTTGACCTAATGACGTAATACGCTCCGTGACGGTTCAGTACATCCCGGCGCCCCCTGCGCTCGCGGCCAGCTGTCCGCAGCGCTGGCTGATTCGCCTGCGCTCCAGCTACCCGCCTACGGCGGCCAGCTGTCCGCAGCGCTGGCTGATTCGCCTGCGCTCTAGCTACCCGCCTACGGCGGCCAGCTGTCCGCAGGCGGCGCTGATCTCCCGCCCACGGGTGTCTCGTACCGTGCAGGAAACTCCTTTCGCCCGAACCCGTTTGACGAATTCACGCTCAACCGGCTTGGGGCTGGCATCCCAATCACTGCCCGGAGTCGGGTTCAGCGGGATCAGGTTCACGTGCGCCAACGGCCCGAGAACACGATGCAGTCGCTTTCCCAGCAAGTCGGCCCGCCACGGTTGGTCGTTGACATCACGGATCAGCGCGTACTCAATAGACACCCGTCGCCCGGTCACATTGGCGTAGTACCGGGCCGCATCGAGCGCTTCGCTGATCCTCCACCGGTTGTTGACCGGAACTAGTGTATCGCGCAACCCGTCGTCGGGGGCGTGCAGCGACAGCGCCAGGGTCACGCCGAGCCGCGCGTCGGCAAGGTTGCGGATAGCAGGGGCCAGACCCACCGTCGACACCGTCACCGCGCGGGCCGAAATCCCGAAACCGGACGGCGGCCGCGCGGTAATGCGCTGAACTGCGGCCAACACCCTGGCGTAGTTGGCCAGCGGCTCCCCCCATACCCATGAACACCACATTCGACAACCGATCGCCGAAGTCGTCGCGCAACGCCGCGGCGCCGGCACGCACCTGCTCGAGGATCTCCGCCGTCGATAGGTTGCGAGTCAATCCGCCCTGGCCAGTGGCACAGAACGGGCAAGCCATGCCGCAGCCGGCCTGCGAGGAAATGCAGACCGTGTTGCGCCGCGGATAGCGCATCAGCACCGATTCGAACATGGTACCGTCGACGGCCCGCCACAACGTCTTTCGAGTCTGGCCGGCATCGCAGGTGATGTCGGCGGACGCGGTAAGCAAGTTCGGGAACATCGCTCCGGCGATCCGGTCGCGAACGGCCGCCGGAAGGTCGGTCATCTGACGCGGATCGGCGATCAGCCGACCGTAGTACTGGTGTGCAAGCTGCTTGGCCCGAAACGCCGGCAGCCCCAGCTCCGCGACGGCAGACGCTCGGCCCGCCGCGTCGAGATCGGCCAGGTGCCGCGGCGGCCGACCCGGACGCGGCTCATCGAACATCAACTCGGGGACCATGACCTGTCCAGTATCGCCGTTGTCAGGGCAGCAGTGTGAGGACTATCCAGGCCGCCACCGCGGAAGGCAGTATGCCGTCGAGCCGGTCCATCAGACCGCCGTGGCCGGGTAGCAGGCGGCCCATGTCTTTGATGCCGAGGTCACGTTTGACCTGCGACTCCACCAGGTCGCCCAGCGCGGTGGTGAGCACGAAAAGCACGCCGAGCAGTGCACCAATCCACGGCGTTTTGCCGACCAGGAAAGTCGCGGTGATGATCGTTGCGGTGATCCCGCACACCAGCGAACCGGCAAAGCCCTCCCACGACTTCTTCGGGCTGATCGTCGGAACCATCGGATGCTTGCCAAACAGCACCCCCACGGCGTAGCCGCCGACATCGGAAGCGATGACCGCGATCATCATGCAGAACACCCATCCCGAGCCATTTTCCGGGTAGACCAGCATTGCGCCGAAAGAGCAGAACAATGGGACCCACACGGCCAGGAAGACCGTGGCCGAGACGTCGGACAAGTAGTTTCCCGGCGACGGTGCACCGCCGGTCGTCGGGCGCGTCACGCTGTCCTGCATGAACAGTCGCCAAATCATGCAGACAACGACCATGCCACCAAAGCCCGCCAATGCGCCGACCGCGCCGAACGGCCAGGTCAGCCACACCGCGGCCTGCCCGCCAATCAGCAACGGGATAACCGGGATGAGATAGCCCGCTTCCCGCAACCTCCGCACCACCTCATGGGTAGCGACCAAGGTGGCGACGGCCACGATGGCAACCCAAACGCGCGGAACGAACACCAGCACCGCGATGAGGACTAGGCCTATGGAAAGGCCCACCACGATCGCTGCGCGCAAATCACGGCCGGCGCGGGACGTTTCGGTCGCCGGCTGCTGTTTAGCACCACGCGCCGGCTGCTCGGCGGGGTTTCCGGTGCCGGCATCGTTGGTTGTCACGGATTTTGTTGCTGAGCGGCCGCTAGACCTCCAGCAGCTCGCCTTCTTTGTGTTTAACCAGCTCATCAATTTGGGTGACGTATTGGTGCGTGGTCTTGTCGAGATCCTTTTCTGCGCGACCGACCTCATCCTCGCCGGCCTCGCCTTCCTTACGGATGCGATGGAGTTCCTCCATCGCTTTGCGACGGATATTACGCACCGAAACCTTGGCCTCCTCCCCCTTATGCTTTGCCTGTTTGACCAGCTCTCGCCGACGTTCTTCGGTGAGCTGCGGTACGGCCACGCGAATAAGGGCGCCGTCGTTGGTGGGATTCACTCCAAGGTCGGAGTTGCGAATTGCAGTCTCGATAGCGCGCAACTGATTGGCTTCATACGGCTTTATCACGACTAGCCGCGCCTCGGGGACATTGATGCTGGCCAGTTGCGTGATCGGGGTGGCCGCACCGTAGTAGTCGATGGTGATCCGAGAGAACATGCCAGGGTTGGCGCGGCCGGTACGGATAGTTGACAGGTCGTCACGTGCCACCGCCACAGCCTTCTCCATTTTCTCTTCGGCGTCGAAGAGAGCCTCATCAATCATCTGCGCCGCTCCTCCTCATCGCTGCGCTCTGCATCGTCGCCGGCGCCAACCATCTGCGCCGCTCCTCCTCATCGCTGCGCTCTGCATCGTCGCCGGCGCCAACCATCTGCGCCGCTCCTCCTCATCGCTGCGCTCTGCATCGTCGCCGGCGCCAACCATCTGCGCCGCTCCTCCTCATCGCTGCGCTCTGCATCGTCGCCGGCGCGAAGCAGCGCGTAGTCCCCTTAGGTGGTGACCAGCGTTCCGATCTTCTCACCCCGAACAGCACGGGCGATATTGCCATCGGTCAGCAGGTTGAACACCAGGATCGGCATGCCATTGTCCATGCAAAGGCTGAACGCGGTGGCGTCGGCTACTCGCAGCCCGCGGTCGAGGACCTCACGATGACTGACGGCGGTGAGCAGTTCGGCCTCGGGGTTCACCCGCGGATCCTCAGCAAACACACCGTCGACCGCTTTGGCCATCAAGACCACGTCGGCACCGATCTCCAGCGCACGCTGCGCTGCGGTGGTATCCGTCGAAAAGTACGGCAGCCCCATGCCGGCACCGAAGATCACCACCCGTCCCTTCTCCAGGTGGCGGACGGCCCGCAACGGCAGGTACGGTTCGGCCACCTGGCCCATGGTGATCGCGGTCTGGACTCGGGTAACGATGCCTTCCTTCTCCAGGAAGTCTTGCAGTGCAAGGCTGTTCATGACAGTGCCGAGCATTCCCATATAGTCCGACCTGGTGCGCTCCATACCGAGCTGCTGCAGCTGTGCGCCCCGGAAAAAGTTGCCGCCGCCGATCACGACGGCGATCTGGACGCCGCCGCGCACCACATCGGCGATCTGGCGGGCCACCTGCGCGACGACATCGGGATCCAGCCCGACCTGGCCTCCGCCGAACATTTCCCCGCCGAGCTTGAGCAACACTCGCGAGTACCCGGACAGCTGAGCCGCCGACGCGGCGCCAGTGCTCGCAGGCTCCGGCTTCGAAGCCGGCGCGCCGGCGACATCGGGCTCTGTCATCTGACTCCTCGCACGACAGTGCCATCCCGGCACCACCAGGACGGCATCTCACATCCTGCCTCAATAGCCGCGCTCCGGCGTGGGCGGGGTGCGTTAGTCACGCAACAACGAGGGGCCGGCCGAGGCCAGGCCCGTCGACTATCTCAAGGTGTGAGCATCGCTCGAGCAACAAAGTTGGAATAGTTCTGTTCTGAACCGGGTACCCAGGGGTACCGGCAGACATCTCCGCGAGGGATGCCTACGGGCCCCACGACGGGGAAGTGGCACCCTCATGAAGTTTGGAGATATCTCTTGGAAGTTCTACTTCTTACCGATGAAGCCGATCTTGAATCGGCTCTGCCGGAGCTGGAGTCGTTCGCGCAGTCGGTGCAGCGCGCACCGCTGGACGACCCGGGCGCGGCCAAGGGTGCGGACGCCGATGTCGCGATCATTGACGCGCGCGCCGACTTGGCGGCCGCTCGCCGGGTGTGCCGCCGGCTGACGACTAGCGCACCAGCCCTTGCCGTGGTGGCTGTTGTTGCGCCGGCCAACTTTGTGGCAGTGGACGGCGATTGGATATTCGATGACGTGCTGTTGAACGCGGCCGGCGGGGCCGAGCTGCAGGCACGGTTGCGGTTGGCGATCACACGTCGACGGAGCACGCTAGCGGGCACACTGCAATTCGGGGACCTCGTCCTTCACCCAGCCAGCTACACCGCGTCGCTGGGCGACCGGGACCTGGGGCTGACGCTCACCGAATTCAAACTCATGAATTTCCTTGTGCAGCATGCCGGTCGGGCGTTCACCCGGACTCGGCTCATGCGTGAGGTGTGGGGCTATGAGTGCCATGGTCGCATTCGTACCGTCGATGTTCACGTACGACGACTGCGCGCAAAGCTCGGAGCCGAGCACGAATCGATGATCGACACCGTTCGCGGTGTGGGTTATATGGCGGTGACGCCACCGCAGCCGCGCTGGATCATCAGCGAATCGATACTAAACCGTTGCAAGTGAGTGATCTTTAGTGGTCACTTGACTTGCACCCCGTCTCGGGGTTGTTCGCCAGCCGGGTGGCCGGTTGCCTTCCGCGCTTCACGGCCACCCGCCGGGCCAGGCCCGGTCTTACGGTCGGCTCCACGCTTGACGGCGGCCCCAACTGGGCCGACGACGCTAGGTGGTTCCTCGTAGCGTGCGAGGTTGATCGCGGCGTTGTCGTCACGTTGGTGCGTGATCGAACAGCCGTCGCATTGCCATTTTTCGTCCCAGCCGATGTCTTGCACATGCCGGCAGGCATGGCAGGTTTTCGACGATGGGAACCAGCGGTCGGCGACCACCAGACTCGATCCGTACCAGCCTGTCTTGTAGGACAGGTGACGGCGCGGGGTTGCCAGGGCTGCATCAGACAGTGCGCGCCGTCTGGCGCGCGCCCCCGGCAGTCCCTTTTGCCGCAGCATTCCCGCCGCATCCAGACCTTCGACAACGATACGGCCGTGGGTTTTGGCCAATCGTGTTGTCAGCACGTGCAGGTGGTGGGTACGGACATCGTTGACCCGACGGTGCAGCCGGGACAGTTCGGTGGTGCGCTCACAGTAGCGGCGTGAGCCTTTCGTGCAGCGTGAGCGTGCGCGGCTGACGCGGCGCAACCCGCGCAACGCAGCATCAAGCGGGCGAGGATTCGGCACTTGTTCAAGCACCGTGCCCTCAGCGTCTGCAACAGTGGCCAAACGCCGCACACCAACGTCGACACCCACCCGTGAATCAGGAAGCGCCACACGCCGCTGTTGGGGGCGTTGGACGAGCACCCGCACGCTCGCATCCAGGCGGGTGCCGTTGCGGCGCACGGTGATCGCCAGCACCCGCGCCCGACCTTTGGCGATGAGCCGCTCAACCCGGCGGGTGTTCTCGTACGTACGGATGGTGCCGATCACCGGCAAGGTGAGGTGGCGGCGGTCGGGCTCCACACGCATCGCACCGGTCGTGAAGCACACGCGATCGGCGTCGCGTCCCTTCTTCTTAAACCGGGGAACGCCTACTGTTTTGCCAGCCCGTTTCCCGGCACGGCAGCTCTGCCAGTTCCAATACGCATCGACCGCGCCCGCGATGCCATCGGCATAGGCCTCTTTCGAGCATTCCGGCCACCACACCTGCCCGGTCTGCGCGTTGACACACACCTGGTCTTTGACCGTGTTCCACCGTTTGCGCAACACCCGCAGCGACGGCTTCGCCGACTCGGTGCCATCCGCGCGCCACGCCTTGATGTCGGCTTTAAGCGCCGTGACGGTCCAGTTGAATGCCTTACGGCGAGCACCAAAATGGCGCGCCAAGCTGGCAGCTTGCGTCTGGGTCGGGTTCAGCGTGAACCGAAACGCCTGCACACACCACCCCTCAGGCACCTTTAAGCGCGCCATCACCTAGCCTCGTGTCCCCCGGCGCGTGCCGCCGCGGCCACGGCACGCGCAGCACGGTTGCCAGCAGCGCGTTTGCCGTAGAGCCGCGCACATATCGACGTCAAGATCTCGGTGATATCGCCCACAACGTCGTCATCGACATCGGCCGAATCGACCACAACCAGCTCACGGCCGTCAGCGGCCAGTACCGCCTGTACACACTCAAAGCCGAACCGCCCCAACCGGTCCCGACGTTTCATCACAATCCGCCTCACCGTCGGATCACCCAGCAGCGTAAGGAACGTGCGGCGGCGCCCGTACAGCGCCGACCCGACTTCAGTAACGACCTTGCCGACGGGTATCTGTTCCGCCGTGGCCCACGCGGTCACGCCTACCACTTGCCGATCCAGATCCACCTTCTGATCAGCCGACGACAACCGCGCACACACCGCCGTCCGCCCCCACCGCCCCGGCTGCCCGGCTGGCTCGTCGACAAGAATCACTCGCCCAACCCTGCGGGCGGGAACCGGCAACCGCCCGACACGCAACCAGCGATACGCAATAACCCGCGCCACACCGTTGCCCTCAGCCCACACCACCAGATTCATACTTCCGTTCCTACAACACACCACCGACAACCAACGACCACCCAAACGCAACAGCTGACAGCCCCTTCCGGGCATCGGCAGCACCGGCCGAAGACTCCACAGCGCGTTAATGCGCCCAGGTGTTTGCAACGGCGGTGTCGAAGGCTGCCGAGAACACGCCCACTGCGGCAATGCGATGTAGGCTTCACGCCCGTGGCTATGGTTCCCGCTCAAACGACCGGCGGCACTGCCCACAAGCGCCGGGAGCGCATAGGAACGATTTACCGTTCGGCCCGGCACATGTGTCAGTATCCTTGACATGGGTCTAGCCGATGACGCCCCGCTGGGCTATCTGCTCTACCGGGTGGGAGCCGTACTGCGGCCAGAGGTTTCCGCTGCGCTCAGTCCACTCGGCCTGACGCTGCCTGAGTTCGTCTGCCTGAGAATGCTTTCGCAGTCACCGGGACTATCCAGCGCCGAATTGGCCCGGCACGCAAGCGTCACACCGCAGGCGATGAACACGGTGTTGCGCAAGCTGGAAGATGCCGGTGCGGTGGCCCGGCCCGCATCGGTGTCTTCCGGGCGTTCGCTACCGGCTACATTGACCGCTCGAGGCCGAGCCCTGGCGAAGCGCGCCGAGGCCGTCGTACGCGCCGCCGATGCCCGCGTCCTGGCCAGGCTGACCGCGCCTCAGCAACGCGAGTTCAAACGAATGCTGGAGAAGCTCGGGTCCGACTAGATCCGGACGCGGGCTACTCGGCGATATTTGGGGCGTGGATCCGGGCCCAGGGCCGGGCCTCTTCGAGTTCGTAAGCCAGCTCCAGCAGCAGCGCCTCGCGCCCGGTATCAGCCGAGAGCATCATGCCCACGGGCATGCCGTCCGCGGATTGAGCCAACGGTAGCGAAATCGCCGGCACCCCCGTGACGTTCTGCACTGGCGTGAACACGACCCAGCTGCTCAGCCGGTCGAGCACCGTCTGATAGTCGGTAGGCGCAAGGTATCCGACCTGCGGAGTGGCCTCCGCGACCGTTGGCGTGAGCAAGACGTCGTAGGTACCGAAGAACCGCACGCTGCGCCGCCGTAGCATGCGCAGACGCATGATCGCCAACGGCAGCCGGTGCAGGTTGCGGCCGGTATGGCGGGCCAGCCCCAAAGTCAGTTCGTCCAGCCGGGTAGGGTCGAACGTCCTGCCGAATGTGCGCCGGCCGCTGCGCACTTGCGCCAGGGCCAAGAACCCCCAATAGAGCACGAAATCGTCCACGAAACTGGCCGGTGCCGGTGGGTGGTCGACGTGTTCTACCCGGTGACCTAGTTCCTCGAGCAGCCCTGCCAACTTCAGCGTCAGCTGCCGCACTTCGGGGCTGGCCTCGCGCAGAACCGAGCGGGTTACTACGGCAATCCTCAGCCGCTGCTTAACGGGGCTTGTGACGTCCCCGACCGGCGGCAGCTGGTGGTTACGCCAAAGGCGCTCGGCCTCGCGGTAGAAGGCTGCGGTGTCGCGTACCGTGCGGGTCAGGACGCCATTGGCGACGATGCCCACCGGCAACCTGCGATACTCCGGCTCCAGCGGCAACCGGCCGCGCGACGGCTTGAGCCCGACCAACCCGTTGCAGGCGGCCGGAATACGGATCGAGCCGCCGCCGTCGTTGGCGTGCGCGATCGGCACCACGCCGGCTGCCACCAAGGCGCCCGATCCCGATGAGGAGGCACCCGCTGTGTAGTCGGTATTCCACGGATTACGGACCGGTCCCAGCCGAGGGTGTTCGGCCACGGCGCTGAAGCCGAATTCCGACAACTGCGTCTTGCCCAGGGACACCAGCCCGGTGCCCAGCACCACCCGGGTTATCTCGCTGTCGGCGACGGCCGCGTATGGTTCCCACGCGTCGGTGCCATGCATCGACGGCTGTCCGGCAACGTCGACGTTGTCCTTGATGAAGGTCGGCACTCCACTGAAGAACGCTTCCTGGCCCGTACCCATCGCGGCCGCGTCTCGCGCCACGTCGAAAGCCGCATACGCCAACGCGTTCAGTGCCGGGTTAACGGCTTCGGCGCGGGCGATGGCGGCCTCGACGACGTCTGCCCGACCCACTCGACCTGATCGGATGGCGTCGGCGAGGGCGACCGCGTCGAGGTCACCAAGGGCATCGTCAACGAAAGCGTGTACGCGCGACATACCCGGCTAAGCCTGGCCCACCTCGAAGCGGACGAACCGTGTCACCGTCACGCCGGCCACGTCGAGCAGGGCCTTGACGGTCTTCTTATTGTCGGACACCGACGCCTGCTCAAGCAGCACCGCATCCTTGAAGAAGCCGTTCAGCCGGCCCTCGACAATCTTGGGCAGCGCCTGCTCCGGCTTGCCCTCGGCCCTTGCCGTCTCCTCGGCGATGCGGCGTTCGCTGGCCACGATGTCTTCAGGCACGTCGTCGCGGGACAGGTACCGCGCCCGCAGCGCGGCGATTTGCAACGCAACGGCGTGCGCGGCGGCCGCGTCGTCGCCGCGGTACTCGACCAGTACACCCACCGCTGGCGGCAGGTCAGCGGAACGTCGATGCAGGTAGGCTTCCACGGTCCCGTCGAAAATCGCCACACGACGCAGCTCGAGCTTCTCGCCGATCTTGGCCGACAGCTCGGCGATCGCCTGCTCGACGGTCTTGTCGCCGATGCTGGCACCCTTGAGCGCGTCGACGTCGGCGGGCTTAGCTGCTGCCGCCGCCGCGACCACTTGGTCGGCCAGCGTTTGGAACTCCGCGTTCTTGGCAACAAAGTCAGTCTCGCAGTTGAGCTCGATCAGCGCGCCGTCCTTGGCCGCCACCAAGCCCTCGGCCGTAGCCCGCTCGGCACGCTTGCCGACATCCTTAGCGCCCTTGATCCGCAGCGCCTCGACGGCCTTGTCGAAGTCCCCGTCGGTTTCGGCCAGCGCGTTCTTACAGGCGAGCATGCCGGCGCCGGTCAGCTCCCTCAGCCGCTTGACGTCAGCGGCAGTGAAGTTCGCCATATCAGCCTTTCCTAGGATGCATCTGTGGTTGGTTCGGTTGCGCCTGCGGGGGCGTCGGTGAGGGCAGTTGTTGACGCGGTTGCTGATGGCGTTGCCGAAGCTGTCGCCGAGGCCAGCAGCTCTTGCTCCCATTCGGCCAGCGGCTCGGCGGCTTCGGCCTCCGGCTTGCCGTCGGCGCGCCCCAGTCCGGCACGGGCCTGCAGGCCCTCGGCGACCGCGGAAGCGATCACCCTAGTCAGCAGCGCGGCCGAGCGGATCGCGTCGTCGTTGCCTGGGATTGGGTAGTCGACCTCGTCGGGGTCGCAGTTCGTGTCAAGGATCGCGATGACCGGGATGCCCAGTTTGCGGGCCTCACCGACGGCAATGTGCTCTTTGTTCGTGTCGACGACCCAGATCGCCGACGGCACCTTGGCCATGTCGCGGATGCCGCCGAGGCTGCGCTCGAGCTTGTTCTTCTCGCGGGTCAATCCCAAGATTTCCTTCTTGGTGCGGCCCTCGAAGCCACCGGTCTGCTCCATCGCCTCAAGCTCCTTGAGGCGTTGCAGCCGCTTATGCACGGTGGAGAAGTTGGTGAGCATGCCTCCCAGCCAGCGCTGGTTCACATACGGCATGCCGACCCGGGTGGCTTCGGCGGCCACCGACTCCTGCGCCTGCTTCTTTGTGCCGACGAAGAGCACCGACCCACCGTGAGCGACGGTCTCTTTCACGAACTCGTACGCCTTATCGATGAAGGTCAACGTCTGCTGCAGGTCGATGATGTAGATGCCGTTGCGGTCGGTGAAGATGAAACGCTTCATCTTGGGATTCCAGCGACGGGTCTGATGCCCGAAGTGGGTGCCGCTGTCAAGCAGCTGCTTCATGGTGACTACGGCCATACCTATGCCTTACTCATGTGTCGGTTGTTCGCCCGGCATCGGCTGAAGCCGGGCCCTGGCGTCTGCCGCGATGCCGGACCCGGGAGGAAATCCCCGAAGGGAACCGCCGCGGGACCGCCCCGGCATGCTGTTGCGGATCCCGGAAAGGCGGGCCGCGGTGCAGACACGCGAAGTCAGCCCGCCGATGCGAGCTGCGCCGAGTAGTTTACACCGACCCAGCTGGTGATTTTCCCGGCAGCGGAATCCACAGCGACGACATTGTCCACAAAACGGGCGGCGGCGATTGGCCAAATCGCCCGCGCGGCGCTGCACTGCAAAGGTACGGAGGGTTCTGAGCCGCAGCGTACTGATCCTTTGCTGGTCGCTGCTTGGTGCGGCGCCGGCCCATGCCGACGACTCCCGGCTGGGCTGGCCGCTGCGGCCGCCGCCGGCGGTAGTCCGGCAGTTCGACGCCGCATCGCCCAATTGGAATCCGGGGCACCGCGGTGTCGACCTGGCCGGGCGCCCCGGTCAGCCGGTTTACGCGGCCGGCAGCGCGACGGTCGTATTCGCCGGGCTGCTCGCGGGACGGCCGGTGGTTTCACTGGCCCACCCGGGTGGGCTACGCACCAGCTACGAGCCGGTAGTCGCCCAGGTCCGGGTCGGTCAGCCGGTGTCGGCGCCCACCGTGATCGGCGCGCTGGCGGCCGGGCACCCCGGGTGCCAGGCCGCCGCCTGTCTGCACTGGGGGGCGATGTGGGGCCCGGCTTCGGGCGCCAACTATGTCGATCCGCTGGGCCTGCTGAAGTCCACACCGATACGGCTCAAGCCGCTATCCAGCGAAGGGCGGACGCTGCATTACCGCCAAGCGGAACCCGTATTTGTGAACGAAGCCGCCGCCGGTGCTCTGGCCGGCGCTGGCCATCGGAAATCCCCGAAGCAGGGCGTTTTCCGCGGTGCCGCGCAGGGCGGTGACATCGTCGCCCGGCAACCGCCAGGCCGCTGGGTTTGCCCATCGAGCGCGGGCGGCCCAATCGGGTGGCACCGACAATGAACCAGCCGAGCTCCCCTTCCCCAAAGCGGCCGATACCGATCCGCCAATGCTTTCTCGGTCTAGTGCCCAGTACCAGTACGGCTGGGGCGTCTGAACCCCGCCAACAGCACCGCCGCCTGCCACACTTGGGCTCGCCCGCGGGCCGGCGAAGATGGTTGGACCCCAGCTGTCAAGCACCGAGGATCCCGAGTCACCGGCGCCGCCCGGGGTGCCCGGGATCGCTTGCTGGGCGAGCGAAGCCTCGAATTGCAGTAGCCCTTCGTCGAAGTAGCTGATGCCCAGCAACCGAACGATCGTCATCCTGTTGTCAGGCGTGAGACCGAGAAGATTCTCCGCGAGCCATTGCTGCAATGCCGAGTACCACGGGATCAGTGACGTCGACGAGAGTTGCTGCAACAGTTGGGGCACCGCGGCGGTGGTGGCCAGCGGTGGGACCGTCGACGATACCGTCGCCGCCGCCTGGCCGGCCAGCGCGGCAGGGCTGGTAGTCACTGGCGCCGCGGTGAACGGGGTCAACTCCGTGGCGATTGCCGCGGAGCCCGCATAGGCGTACATGGCGGCAGCGTCTTGGGCCCACATCTCGGCGTATTGGGCCTCGGTGGCCGCGATCGCCGGGGTGTTCTGCCCGAAAAAGTTGGTCGCGACCAGCGCCACCAACAGCGCGCGGTTGGCAACGACCACCGGCGGGGGCACCGTCATCGCAAACGCCAGCTCATAGGCTGCCGCGGCCGCTCTGGCCTGCATGCCCGCCTGTTCAGCCTGACCGGCGGTGGCGCTGAGCCACGCCACATAAGGCGTGACCGCGGCCACCATCGACGCCGCTGCGGGCCCCGCCCAGTACGCACCGGTCAGCTCCGAGATAGCCAACCGGTAGCCGCCGGCGGCCAAGCCCAATTCAGCCGCCAAACTATCCCAGGCCGCCGCGGCGGCCATCATGGGCCCCGATCCCGGACCTGCGTACATTCGACCGGAGTTGATCTCGGGCGGCAACACCCCAAAGTCCAACGCCCATCCCTCCCTAGCCGGCCGGGATCACGGCGTGGTTACGCGCCCCACCCGAATAGGCAGTGGTACGTGATGCGGTCACGAACTGGTCTTGAATCGCCAGCCTCAGGTCGCTGATCGCTGACAGCGGCCCCGGTCGTCGAACAAGCCAGTCCATCCTGTGCCCTCATCCCTGATAGCTGGATTTTGGCGGCTTGACATCGGCCGCACCAGCGTTTCTGGGTAAGTGCTTACAAACGAGACGCATTTGCTGTGACCGGAGCCGAATGTTTGATTCCCGGCCAGCTACCGTTCACCTGAAGGAAGTCGGCGCGTTACCCACAGCTCGATATTCGGGGTCCTGCCGGCCCGAACCGCCACCGCACAATCGATGCCGGCTTCGCGGCTACCGTCGACTCCATGACCGTTGCCAGCACCGCTCACCATACACGTCGGCTACGTTTCGGGTTGGCGGCACCGTTGCCCCGCGCGGGCACCCAGATGCGCGCCTTCGCGCAGGCTGTCGAGGCCGCCGGGTTCGACGTGCTGGCCTTCCCGGACCACCTGGTGCCTTCGGTTTCGCCGTTCGCAGGCGCGACCGCCGCGGCGATGGCCACGCAACGACTGCACACCGGCACATTGGTGCTCAACAACGACTTTCGCCATCCCGTGGACACCGCTCGAGAGGCGGCCGGTGTGGCAACCCTCGCCGAAGGCCGCTTCGAACTGGGACTGGGCGCCGGACACCGGAGGTCCGAATACGACGCCGCCGGCATTACCTTCGATTCCGGGGCAACACGGGTGGCGCGGCTCATCGAATCGGCGCACCTGATCCGTGCGCTGCTGGACGCGGAGCCCGTCGACTTCGACGGGCAGCATTACCGGGTGCACGCCGAAGCGGGCTCACTGGTGGCACCGCCGAAGGTCCGGGTCCCCCTGCTAGTGGGCGGCAACGGGACCGAGGTGCTGCGGCTGGGCGGACGCATCGCCGACATTGTCGGCCTGGCCGGGATCAGCCACAACCGCGACGCCACCCAGGTCCGGTTCACCCACTTCGACGCCGACGGCCTGGCCGACCGGATCGCCGTGGTACGTCACGCGGCCGGCGATCGCTTCGAAGCCATTGAGCTCAACGCGCTGATCCAGGCGGTGGTCTGCACCAACGACCGAAACGCGGCGGCCGCCGAACTGGCCGCCACCTTGGGCGGGATCACGCCCGAGCAGGTCCTCGAGTCGCCGTTTCTGCTGCTCGGTACCCACGAGCAGATGGCCGAGGCTCTCGCCGCGCGGCAGCGGCGGTTCGGTGTCAGCTATTGGACGGTGTTCGACGAGTGGGCTGGCCGCGCGTCGGCAATGCGCGACATCGCCGAGGTCATCGCGCTCCTGCGCTACGGCTAGGCCCGCGGATGGGCCCGCTCGTGCACCGCCCGCAACCGGGCGACCGCGACGTGGGTGTACAGCTGCGTGGTCGCCAGGCTGGAATGACCGAGCAGCTCCTGGACCACCCGCAGGTCGGCGCCACCTTCCAGCAGGTGGGTCGCCGCGCTGTGCCGCAGCCCGTGCGGCCCCATATCGGGTGCGCCGTCCACCGCGGCCACGGTCTGGTGCACCGCAGTGCGTGCTTGCCGCACGTCAAGGCGCCGGCCCCGGGCACCCAGCAGCAGCGCGTGCCCGGACTCCGCGGTGACCAGCGCGCGACGGCCGTCGACCAGCCAGGCGTGCAGCGCATCGGCGGCTGGCTGCCCGAACGGGACGGTGCGCTGCTTGTTGCCCTTGCCGAGCACCCGAACCAACCGATGGCCGGTGTCGATGTCGTCGACGTCCAGGCCGCACAGCTCGCTGACCCGGATACCGGTGGCGTACAACAGCTCGACGATCAACCGGTCCCGCAGCGCTAGCGGATCACCTTGCTCTGCACCAGATTCGGCAGCCGCCATGGCGCGCAGCGCCTGATCCTGACGCAGCACCGCCGGCAAGGTGCGACGGGCCTTCGGCACCTGTAGCCGGGCCGCAGGATCACCGGCCAGTAGCCCGCGCCGCACCGCCCAGGCGGTGAATGCCTTAACCGCCGAAGTGCGCCGCGCCAGCGTCGTGCGGGCGGCGCCCGCTCCCGCCGTCGCGGCCAGCCAAGACCGCAGGACCGAAAGGGTTAGTGCGTCCAGACTCGATCCGCGATCGGCGAGAAACGCGAAGAGCGATCTTAGATCGCCCAGGTAGGCACGACGGGTGTGCACCGACCGACCGCATTGCAGGGCAAGGTATTCGTCGAACTCGTCAAGGATCGCCTGCACTCCCCCACAGTCGCAGGCATGACGTCTCGAGCCCGAGTCGACGCGCCGCACCGTGTCCGGGGTGAGATCTTTCGGCCTGGGATAGCCGACCTAGTGAGTCCCGGCCTCCGCCTCAGCCAGTTCTTTCTTCCATTTGCGGAACATCTCCTCGGTGCGTCCGCGCCGCCAGTAACCGGAGATCGACGACGCCCATTTGGCATCCACACCGCGCTCGTTGCGAACGTATGGCCGCAAGTTATGCATGACGGCTTGCGCCTCACCGTGAATAAAGACGTGGACCTGTCCCGGCAGCCACGCGGTGGTGGTGACCGCCTCGATCAGCGGCGCGTGATCACCGGCGCGGTCCTCGGGAACCAGATCGGCGCGCCCGCCGCGATAGACCCAGTTCACCTCGACGGCATCCGGCGCGGTCAGGCCGATCTCGTCGTCCGGGCCGGCAACTTCGATGAATGCCCTACCGATTGCGTCGGGGGGCAACGCTTCCAGCGCGGCGGCGATGGCGGGGATCGCCGATTCGTCACCCGCCAGCAAATGCCAGTCGGCGGCTGGGTCGGGGGCGTACGCGCCGCCGGGGCCCATCAGGTAGATCGGTTGCCCACGCTGGGCCCCAGCCGCCCACGGACCGGCTACCCCGTGCTCACCGTGCAGCACGATGTCCACGGCGATCTCGCGGGCCGCGGCGTCGACATGACGAACGGTCATGGTGCGCACCGGCGGCCGCTTCGCGGTGGGCAGGTCGGCGAAGCTGTCCAGGGTCAGCGGCCGGGGCAACCGCCCGACATCGACATCGTCGTCGACGAACACCAGCTTGATGTAAGAGTCGGTGAAGTCGCTGGGGACGAATGTGTCGAAGCCGCTGCCGCCGAGCACTACCCGGACCATGTGCGGCGCGAGGTGTCGGGTAGCGACAACCTCAAAGGCGTGCAATGGTCGACCCGCCACATGTCCTCCTGTCCAGACCCGACCCGCGTCGACTATACGAGCCGGGCCGCTGCACCCTTGGCCGCGGCCTGACCGGCACCGGCGCGCAATATTCGCCACCGCCCGTCGCGACACTCGGCCAACCCGGCGACCTCGAGGATTGCCAGCGGACCTAGCACCTGCGCGGGCAGCAGCCCGGAGCCGACAGCGATCTCATCAATGGTAGCGGCGCCGCGGCCCGGCAGGGCCTCGTACACTTGGCGTTCGGCTTCGCTTAGCACGTCGAGCGCTGCGCCGGGCCGCGGTTCATCACCGGCCAACTCACCGATGTGACCGACGAACTCGACGATATCGTCGGCCCGGGTGACCAACTCCGCGCCATGGCGAAGCAGCGTATGACAGCCCGCCGATGCCGAGGATGTCACCGGGCCGGGCACCGCTGCCACCACCCGGCCCAATGCCCGCGCCCAGGCAGCGGTGTTGGCGGCGCCGCTGCGCAGGCCCGCTTCCACCACTACCGCCGCCCTCGCGACCGCGGCCACCAACCGGTTGCGGGTTAGGAACCGGTGCCGGGCCGGACGGACACCGGGCGGGTATTCGGTGAACAGCACCCCATGTTGGGCAATGCGATGTAGCAACGCCGAATGGCCCGCCGGATACGGGATGTCAAATCCGCCGGCCAGTACGGCCACGGTGATGCCCTCGGAATCCAGCGCCGCGCGGTGAGCCGCACCGTCGATCCCGTAGGCGCCACCGGAGACGACCGCGACGTCGCGCTCTGCCAACCCGGCGGCCAGATCGGCCGCGACATGCTCGCCGTAGGCCGTCGCAGCCCGGGTTCCAACGACGGCGGCCGCACGTGGTGCCACTTCGTCCAGGCGCGCGGGGCCCAGGGCCCACAACACCAGCGGCGAGTGGCCGCACGGCCTTGCCCGGGCTCCGGCGCCACTGAAAGCGGCGAACGCCAGCACCGGCCACTCGTCGTCGTCGGGAGTGATCAGACGCCCACCGCGGCGCATGAGTAGCTCGAGATCGTCTGCGGCCCGGTCTATTTCGCGTCGGGCACCGGTGTGCTGCGCCAGCTCGTTACCGACCTGCCCGCGGCGCACCCGGTCGGCGGCCTCCACGGGGCCCACACATCGCACCAGCGCGGCCAGCTGGGCGCACGGCGGTTCGGCCACCCGGGACAGATAGGCCCACGCCCGCGCCGTCGGATCGATCATCGTCGTGCTCCGGTTTGCCGGAAGCTCAGGGCGGCGGCGACCTCGTCGATGCCTGGCGATGTGCGACCGGCCAAGTCGGCCAAACTCCAGGCCACCCGCAAGGTGCGATCCACACCGCGGATGCTGAGTAGCCCGCGGTCCAGCGCGGTGCGCAACGGGAGCATCGCGGCGCTGCTGGGCCGAAACTTGCGGCGCAACAGCGGCCCGCTGACTTCGGCGTTGGTCCGGAACCCATGTGGCCGCCATCGTTGCGCGGCCGCCTCCCGGGCCAGCGCCACCCGCTGGCGAACCTGCGACGTCGACTCGCCGTCCGCGGCCGAGAACGCCCCGGCCCGAAGCCGATGCATCTGCACCCGTAGGTCCACCCGATCCAGCAACGGCCCAGACAGTTTGCCCAGATACCGTCGTTTGGTAGCCGCCGCACAGATGCAATCCTGTGGATCGGCGGGCGCGCACGGGCACGGGTTGGCGGCTAGCACGAGCTGAAACCGTGCCGGGTAGCACGCCACCCCGTCACGGCGCGCTAGGCGGATTTCACCGTCCTCCAACGGTGTTCGCAATGCTTCCAGCGCGCTAAGGCTGATCTCGGCGCACTCGTCCAGGAACAACACCCCGCGATGCGCCCTGCTGACCGCCCCTGGGCGAGCCATCCCCGATCCCCCGCCGACAAGCGCCGCAACGCTGGAACTGTGGTGCGGCGCCACGAACGGCGGCCGGGTAATCAACGGTGTGTCCCCCGACAGCAGGCCAGCCACCGAGTGGATCGCGGTCACCTCCAACGACTCGCTGCCCGACAGCGACGGCAACAGCCCCGGAAGACGTTGCGCCAGCATTGTTTTGCCGACACCCGGTGGACCAGTCAGCATGAGGTGATGCGCCCCGGCGGCGGCCACCTCGACGGCGAACCGTGCTTGGGACTGGCCCACCACATCGGCGAGGTCCGCCGCAGACTCGGGGGTGGTGTCGGCCGTGGTGATCCGCCCGGCCAAGCCGGTGGACCCGCGTAGCCAGCTCTGCAACTGCCCCAGCGTGCGAACACCCCGGACGTCGATTCCGTCCACCAGGCTGGCCTCGGGCAGGTTGTCGGCCGGAACGACGACGGCCGGCCAACCGTCACGTTTGGCTGCCAGCACGGCGGGCAACACCCCACGCACCGGACGCACCCGTCCGTCCAGCGACAATTCACCCAGCAGCAGCGTGTTCTCCAGACGTTCCCACGGCTTCTTTTGTTGCGCCGACAACACCGCCGCGGCCAGGGCGATGTCGTAGACCGAGCCCATTTTCGGCAGCGTCGCCGGCGACAGCGCGAGCGTGAGCCTGGCCATCGGCCAGCTGTTTCCGCAATTGGTGACCGCCGCGCGGACCCGGTCGCGGGACTCCTGCAATGCAGCATCGGGCAGACCCACCAGATGCACACCCGGCAACCCTGAGGTGATGTCGGCTTCGATTTCCACGATCTCGCCGTCCAGCCCCCGCACCGCGACCGAGAACGCACGCCCCAGCGCCATCAGCCGATCCCCTGCAGGTGGGTGAGCTCTGGGGTGCGGCCTGAATTCTTGGGGCCGACTCGCACGCCGATCACATCGATGCGCACCGCAGCCCAGCGCTCTTCCTGGTCGGCCAGCCACAGCCCGGCCAGGCGACGCAGGCGGCGAACCTTGCGCTCGGTCACCGCGTGCGCGAGCCCCCCATAACCGTCGCCGGTGCGGGTCTTGACCTCGACGAACACCACCGTGCGGGTGGCAGCGTCGCAGGCGATCACGTCCAGCTCGCCGTAGCGGCAACGCCAGTTGCGGTTCAAGATCCGCAACCCCATGCTGGTCAGGTAGTCCACCGCTAGGGCCTCGCCCATCGCTCCCAGCTGAACCCGAGTCATCGTCTTCAGGGTTGTCATGCGGCCAACCTGCACGCTGGCCCCGACATCACCTGCCACGAATCGCGTCTCACCGATGCCGCGACGACCAGTTATCCCCAGTCGCGGCCCTGTCCACAGCCCCAGTACTGCGCGGGATCACGACACCGCGTCCTTGTCATCATCGTCTCCGTCACATAGCAACTTCTCGGGTCCCGGCTACTCGCAACGCACCGCAGGCGGCACACGCCGATCCAGCAACATCATGTTCGGCGCCGGAAGAGTCCCGTTAGGTGATTCGGTCCGCTCTGGTGTAGACGTTCATCGAGTCCCCCCGCAGGAAAGCCACCAGCGTGATCCCGGACGCGTCGGCCAACGAAACCGCCAGCGACGACGGCGCGGATACCGCGGCCAGCACCGGAATCCCAGCCATCAGCGCCTTTTGGGTCAACTCGAACGACGCCCGCCCGCTGACCAACAACACCGAGGCGCCAAGCGGTATTCGGTCACGCTCGAAAGCCCAGCCGATGACCTTGTCGACCGCATTGTGCCGGCCGATATCCTCACGCACGGCAAGCATGGCGCCGTCCACCCCGAATAGTGCCGCAGCGTGCAGCCCACCGGTTCTCGCGAAAACCTTTTGCGCGCGCCGAAGTTGGTCCGGCATCGCCTTGAGAGTGTCGGCGGCGACGGTAGCGGGATCGCCGCCCGGTGCGAATCGGCTGACCTGGCTCACCGCCTGAAGCGACGCCTTACCACAGACTCCGCACGACGAGGTGGTGTAGAAGGTGCGGGTGACATCGACATCGGGCGGCTTGACGCCGGGCGCCAGAGCCACATCCAAAACGTTGTACGTGCTGGCCCCTGTGGCATTGCCCTCGACGCGCCTGCCACAGTAGCTAACGGTCAGCACGTCTTCGCGGTGCGCAACCACCCCTTCGGCAAGCAGAAAGCCTTGCACCAGTTCGAAATCCGATCCTGGCGTGCGCATGGTCACGGTAACCGGCGTCCCATTGACGCGGATCTCCAGCGGCTCCTCGACGGCCAAGGTTTCCGGCCGGGTGATCACCTGATCGGCGCTGAGATGCCTGACCCGCCGATGCGCCGTTGCGTACCCCACTAGGCCGTTGGCTCCAATCGCACGATGATCGCCTTCGACACCGGGGTGTTCGATTGGGCCGCGGTATGGTCGAGCGGAACCAGCGGATTGGTCTCCGGGTAGTAGGCCGCAGCATTGCCGACCGGCGTCGAATATGCCACCACCAGAAAGTCTTTTGCCCGCCGTTCTTGCAGACCGCCTTGGCCGTCGGTCCACTCCGACACCAGGTCGACACGGTCACCCGCCGTCAAACCGAACGTTTCGATGTCGGCCGGGTTGATGAACACCACCCGGCGTCCGCCCTTCACGCCGCGATATCGGTCGTCGAGCCCGTAGATCGTGGTGTTGTACTGGTCATGGCTGCGTAGGGTCTGTAGCACCAGCCGGCCGGGCGGCACCGGCACCCACTGCAACGGATTGACCGCGAAGTTAGCTTTGCCTGTGCTGGTACGGAATTCGCGCGCATCGCGCGGCGGGTGCGGCAATTGGAATCCGTCGGGCACACGCACCTTGTGGTTGTAGTCGTCACAGCCGGGCACCACCGCGGCGATGGCGTCACGGATGGTGTCGTAGTCATCTGCGAACCGTTCCCATGGCACCGGATGTCCGGGGCCGAACAAGGCGCGGGCCAGCTGGCAGATGATCTGCACCTCGCTGCGCACCTGATCGCTGGGCGGGTGCAGGCTACCACGCGACAGATGCACCATCGACATCGAATCCTCAACCGACACCAATTGTTTGCGACCATTGCGGGTATCGCGATCGGTCCGACCCAGCGTCGGCAGGATCAGCGCGGTGGCGCCGTGGACAAGGTGGCTGCGGTTGAGCTTGGTCGAGACTTGCACAGTCAGCGCGCACCTGCGCAAGGCCGCCTCGGTGACGGCGGTGTCGGGGGTGGCCGACGCGAAGTTTCCGCCCATGCCCATGAAGACGCTGACCCGACCGTCGCGCATGGCCCGGATTGCGGCCACGGTGTCAAAGCCGTGCGCTCGGGGGCTGGTAATGCCGAACTCACGATCCAGCGCCGCCAGGAACTGCTCGGGCATCTTCTCCCAGATCCCCATCGTGCGGTCCCCTTGTACGTTGGAATGCCCGCGCACCGGGCACACCCCCGCGCCGGGTTTGCCGATCATGCCCCGCAGCAGCAGCACGTTGGTGACCTCACCGATGGTGGCCACGGCGTGGGCGTGTTGGGTCAAGCCCATAGCCCAGCAGATGACCGTGCGCTGCGACGCCATCAACATCGCGGCGACCCGCTGAAGTTGCGCGAGTTCGATGCCGGTGGCGTCCATCACGGTGTCCAAGCCGACCTGCAGAGTCCGGCGGCGGTACCCGTCGAATCCGGCACAATGGTTGTCGACGAACGACCGGTCGACAACGCTGCCGGGGACCCTCTCCTCGGCCTCCAACAACAACCTGCCTAACCCGGCGAACAATGCCATGTCCCCGCCGAGGCGGATCTGCACGAACTCGTCGGCGATCGGGATACCATGTCCCACAACCCCGTTCACCTTCTGCGGATCTTTGAACCGAATCAACCCGGCCTCGGGCAGCGGGTTCACGGCGATGATCTTGGCGCCGTTGGCCTTCGCTTTCCCCAGCACCGACAGCATGCGGGGATGATTGGTACCGGGGTTTTGTCCGGCGATCACGATCAGGTCGGCGTGCTCGACGTCACCGATGGTCACCGAGCCTTTTCCGATTCCGATCGAGTCGGTCAGCGCCGCACCCGAGGACTCGTGGCACATGTTGGAGCAGTCGGGCAGGTTGTTGGTGCCGAAAGAGCGCACGAGCAGCTGGTAACAGAACGCCGCTTCGTTGCTGGTGCGCCCCGATGTGTAGAACACGGCCCGGTCGGGACTGTCCAACCCGTTGAGCTGCTCGGCGATCAGCTGATAAGCGGCATCCCAGCTGATGGGCCGGTAGTGGTCATCACCGGGGCGCAAGACCATCGGGTGGGCGAGCCGGCCTTGCTGGGACAGCCAATATTCGGGCTTCGCGGACAGCTCCGCCACCGAGTGCCGAGCGAAGAACTCCGCAGTGACGGTACGCTTGGTGGCCTCTTCGGCGACTGCCTTGGCGCCGTTCTCGCAGAACTCGGCCAGCTTGCGTCCGCCGGGCTCCTCCGGCCACGCGCAGCCTGGGCAGTCGAAGCCGTTACGCTGATTCAACCGAGCCAGCGCCGCCGCGGTGCGCAGCGCGCCCATCTGCTGCATCCCCCGCTGCAGCGATACCATCACCGCCCGCACGCCCGCGGCCTCGCGTTTGCGCGGCGCCACCGTTACCGCCTGCTCGTCATAGTCGGCGAGGACGTCGCGAGACGCCGCCGACCGCTGCCACCTCACCGCCTCAACGTACATCCACGACCGACCGACTGCCGCACACAGCCGATTGACGTGTGACGGCGCTTGGGGCAGCTATTCCGGCAGGCGCAGCTCGGGTTTTTCGACTTCCTCGATGTTGACGTCCTTGAACGTGACCACCCGCACCTGTTTGACGAACCGTGCCGGCCGGTACATGTCCCACACCCAGGCGTCAGCCAGCCGCAGCTCGAAGTACACCTCACCGTCGGTATTCCGCGGCACCATCTCCACACTGTTTGCCAAATAGAAACGTCGCTCGGTTTCTACGACGTAGCTGAACTGGCCGACGATGTCCTTGTATTCGCGATACAGCGAGAGCTCCATCTCGGTTTCATACTTTTCGAGATCCTCTGCACTCATCTGCTCAGACGTCCTTCTCCCTGCCGGTTCCCCGGCTTCCCCGCTCAGTGCCCCTAAGTGCCCTGAGCGCGACCCGTGGCCCGCATTGTCGCTGGGTGGGAACTCTTGCTCCATCTTCCCTCACCCGTCTGTGCCGTCCCGTCCCGAGGGTCGGGTTGGCCGTCGGCGACCTCTGCGGTGTTCGACCCACTCGCCACCCGGCGAACATTGATGAACGAGTAACGGTGCTGCGGGCAGGGTCCCAATCGGGCCAGCGCCCGGCTGTGCGCCGGGGTGCTGTAACCCTTGTGCTCCGCGAAACCGTACCCGGGGTGATCGGCGTCCAACGCAACCATCACGCGGTCCCGGCTGACCTTGGCGAGCACGCTAGCCGCGGCGATGCAGGCGGCTGCCGCGTCGCCACCGATCACCGGCAACGACGGCATCGGCAGTCCTGGCACGCGAAAGCCGTCGCTGAGCACATAACCGGGCCGCACCGCCAGACCGGCCACCGCGCGCCGCATACCTTCGATATTGGCCACGTGCACGCCGCGGCGGTCGACCTCGGCCGACGGGATGAACACCACGTGATAGGCCACCGCATACCGGCAGATCAGCGGGAACAGCTTCTCCCGCGCTTGCTCGCTGAGCTTCTTCGAATCATCAAGGGCGGCAAGACTTGCTATCCGCCCGGGGCCAAGCACGCAGGCCGCGACCACCAACGGGCCAGCGCAGGCGCCGCGACCCACTTCGTCGACCCCGGCCACCGGCCCCAGACCACCACGATGCAGCGCGGACTCCAGGGTGCGCATTCCCCGCAAACCCCCAGATTTACGGATCACCGTCCGCGGTGGCCAGGTCTTGGTCATATTCCAGCCATGGCTACCGACCTTGCTGGGGATTCACCGAACGCACAACACCCCAACGCGACGGCGGCCACACGATCAACCTGGCCTTACCGATGACGTTGGCCACCGGCACGGTCCCCGGTAGCGGATCGTCAGTACATAGCAACGGGCAGTGAGCGCGGGAATCCGCCGAATGGGTGCGGTTGTCGCCCATCACCCAGACACGCCCGGGCGGGACGGTGACCGGCCCGAACTCGCTGCCCAGGCACGGGTATATCGACGGGTCGGCCATCATGGTGGCCGGATCCAGGTATGGCTCCTTCAGTGGCCTGCCGTTGACCGTCAGGCCGGTGTCGGACCGGCATTGAACCGTCTGTCCGCCGACCGCGATGACACGCTTGACCAGGTCGTTCTCGTCGGGAGGCACGAAACCGATGAACGACAACGCGTTCTGCACCCAGCGCACGGCGACGTTGTGCGAACGGATCGACTTGTAACCAACGTTCCACGACGGCGGTCCCCTGAAGACGATGACGTCGCCAGGTTGCGGTGAGCCGAAGCGGTAGCTGAGTTTGTCCACCATGATGCGGTCGCCGACGCACGTCGAACACCCGTGCAACGTGGGTTCCATCGATTCCGACGGAATCAGATAAGGGCGCGCGACAAACGTCAGCATGACGTAGTAGAGCACCACAGCAATCACCGCCAGCACCGCGAACTCCCGCAGCGTTGATCGCTTCGCGGGCCGCGGCTCGTCCGTTTTGGCCGCCTTGGAGTCGCCTTCGGAGTCCGCATCCGGGGCTGCGTCGAACGGGGCTGCGTCGAAGACCTGGCCGGCAATGTCCGGGTCCCGGGAGGAGAGCTCCGGCTCTGCCGGACCCGGCTGGCGCTCCGATGGGGAGTCCGTGGTTTCGGTCACGAGATCAGCGTAGCCAGCGCAGGTGGCGGCTTTCGAACATCGCCGAGACGTTCCCGGTCAGCGCTTCTCCTTGATCTTGGCCTTCTTTCCGCGCAGTTCGCGCAGGTAGTACAGCTTGGCGCGGCGAACATCGCCACGGGTCACCACCTCGATATGGTCGATGTTCGGCGAGTGCACGGGGAAGGTCCGTTCGACGCCGACGCCGTAGCTCTCCTTGCGCACCGTGAACGTCTCGCGGATGCCCCCGCCCTGCCGGCGGATCACCACGCCCTTGAACACCTGGAGACGTTCCTTGGCGCCCTCGATCACCTTGACATGCACGTTGATGGTGTCGCCCGGGTTGAACGCCGGGATGTCGTCGCGCAACGACGGCTTGTCGACGAAGTCCAGCCGGTTCATTGGAAATGACCATCCTTGGGGTCGCGGCGTGGTTACCCCCCACACGCAGCGTGCGGTGGTCACCAAGCCGGTGGGTTCGGGCTTATTGGTGCATCTCGCAGCAGGCGGCACGCAACCCGGCCGACCACCGCGACAGACAACTGCTCAATTGTGCCAGACGGTACGCATGCAGTGAAATCACAGGAAATCTCCGGTGGTTCGCGGCCGTCGAAAAGCGCCCGCAAATGGTACACATGACTTACATATGACTAGGGTCAAACCGCGCGTGTGGAAACCCGAAGCTTGGCGTGACACCCAACAGAGGGCACTTAAGAGGGCAATGCGGCCGCCTACCTGCACGTTTTCGCGATGTCAGAGGATGCCGAGGGAGAACAATGCGAGCACGGCCGCTGACGTTGCTCACCGCTTTGGCGGCGGTGACATTGGTGGTGGTTGCGGGCTGCGAGGCCCGAGTCGAGGCCGAAGCATATAGCGCGGCCGACCGCATTTCGTCTCGACCGCAAGCGCGACCTCAGCCGCAGCCGGTGGAGCTACTGCTGCGCGCCATCACGCCGCCTAGGGCTCCGGCGGCGTCGCCGAACGTCGGGTTTGGCGAACTGCCTACCCGGGTCCGGCAGGCAACCGATGAGGCCGCCGCCATGGGCGCCACCCTCTCGGTGGCGGTGCTCGATCGCGCTACTGGCCAGCTGGTCTCCAACGGCAACACGCAGATTATCGCTACCGCGTCGGTGGCCAAGCTGTTCATCGCCGACGATCTGCTGCTGGCCGAGGCCGAGGGCAAAGTCACATTGTCCCCAGAGGACCATCATGCGTTGGACGTCATGCTGCAGTCATCCGACGATGGTGCGGCCGAGCGATTCTGGAGTCAGGACGGCGGCAATGCCGTCGTCACTCAAGTCGCGCGCCGATATGGGCTCAGGTCGACCGCGCCTCCCAGCGACGGGCGCTGGTGGAACACAATCAGCTCCGCGCCAGACCTGATCCGCTACTACGACATGCTGCTCGACGGGTCCGGCGGCCTACCACTGGATCGGGCCGCCGTCATCATCGCCGACCTGGCCCAGTCCACACCGACCGGGATCGACGGCTACCCGCAGCGGTTCGGCATCCCCGACGGTTTGTACGCCGAACCGGTCGCAGTCAAACAGGGCTGGATGTGCTGTATCGGCAGCAGCTGGATGCATCTGTCCACCGGGGTGATCGGCCCGGAACGCCGCTACATCATGGTGATCGAGTCACTGCAGCCCGCCGACGACGCCACCGCTCGAGCAACCATCACGCAAGCCGTCAGAACGATGTTTCCCAACGGCCGGATCTGACGCTCGTCCGGTCGCCTCACCGGCGCGAGCAGACGCAAAAGCCACCGCACGTTCGGCGTGTCGGGGGATTTCGCGTCTGCTCGCCAGCGGGGCTAGTCGGGGTGGGACAGGTCGGGGCGTCGTTCGCGGGTGCGCTGCAGCGAGACCTCTCTGCGCCAGGCGGCAATTCGGGCATGGTCGCCGGAGAGTAGGACCTCGGGTACATCGAGGCCACGCCAGCTCGCCGGCCGGGTGTAGCTCGGACCCTCAAGGAGCCCGTCCAGGCCCGTTGAGTGCGAATCATCTTGGTGGGAAGCGGGATTGCCGAGAACACCGGCCAACAGTCGCAGCACGGCTTCGACCATCACCACGGCCGCCGACTCCCCGCCGGGCAATACGTAGTCGCCGATCGAGACTTCTTCGACGCGCATTCGCCGGGCGGCATCCTGCACGACCCGCTGGTCGATGCCTTCGTAGCGGCCGCAGGCGAACACCAGATGGCTCTCGGTGGTCCAGCGCTGGGCGGTGGCCTGGGTAAACAACACACCGGCGGGCGTGGGAACAATCAACAACGTTTCGCTGGAACAAATTTCGTCAAGCGCTTCACCCCACACCGGCGCCTTCATCACCATTCCCGGGCCGCCGCCGTAGGGTGCGTCGTCCACCGAGTGATGCACATCGTGGGTCCAGCGCCGCAGGTCGTGCACGTTAAGGTCGACCAGGCCCGATTCGATCGCCTTGCCCGGCAACGACTGTCGCAACGGGTCCAGGCAGGCGGGGAAGATCGTCACGATATCGATGCGCACGCCTTACTCCAGATTCAGCAAGCCATGGGGCGGATCAATCTCAACGATGCCGTCGTCCAATGACACCGACGTGACGATGGCACGCACAAACGGCACCAAAACCTCATCGGAATCACGCTTGACCGCCAGCAACTCACCAGCGGCGGTGTGCACCACTTCGGTGACGACACCAACACCCTCCCCCGTCGCCGTCTGGACCATAAGCCCCACCAGCTGGTGATCGTAATAGGTGTCCGGCTCGTCGATCGGGGGCAAGTCATCGGCGTCGATCACGAACAAGCTGCCGCGCAACGCATCGGCTGCGTCTCGATCGGCCACTCCAGCGAGTCGCACCAACAGGCGGCCGCCGTGCTGCCGCACACTTTCGATGACGTAACTCACCGCACTGCCCTCGGCACCACCGTCAAAAGGCCCCTTAGCGCGCAACCTGGTACCCGGCGCAAACCGGTCAGCTGGGTCGTCGGTGCGGATCTCGACGACGACCTCGCCGGTGACACCGTGCGACTTCACCACCCGCCCGACTACCAGCTCCATGAGCGGGGCTCCGCTACTGGTCGGTGTCCACCACGTCGACGCGGATACCGCGGCCACCGATACCGGCTACCAGAGTGCGCAATGCGGTAGCGGTGCGTCCCCCACGACCGATCACCTTGCCCAGGTCGTCTGGATGAACGTGGACTTCGACGGTGCGCCCCCGCCGACTGGTTATCAGGTCTACCCGGACATCGTCAGGATTGTCGACGATCCCACGGACCAGATGCTCAACAGCGTCAACGACGACGGCGCTCATTTCCCCGTCAGCTTTCCGCCGTCAGCTCGGCCTGCTCGCCACCCAGCGCCGGCGTGTCCGGCTGCTCAGGCTGCGGCGCTGGCTCAGCAGCCTTGGCAGCCTTTTTGGCCGGCGACTTCTTCTTCGGTTTGGTGGCCTCGGTGGTAGGACCACCGTCGGCGGCGGCCAACGCGGCGTTGAACACCTCGAGCTTGCTGGGCTTGGGTGCGGCGACCTTCAACCGGCCCTGAGCGCCAGGTAGGCCCTTAAACTTCTGCCAATCCCCGGTGATCTTCAGCAGCTTGAGGACGGGCTCGGTGGGCTGAGCACCCACCGAGAGCCAGTACTGGGCACGCTCGGAGTTGATCTCGATGAGACTCGGCTCTTCTTTGGGGTGGTACCGGCCGATTACCTCGATCGCTCGGCCGTCGCGGCGGGTGCGCGCATCGGCGACGGCGACGCGGTACTGAGGATTGCGGATCTTGCCAAGCCGAGTGAGCTTGATCTTCACAGCCATGATTGAGCGCTCCTATTGGTGTCACGCTGCAATTCAGCGACCCGGGCGGGATGCCCGGATCCGGTTTTGCCTCGCGTGTATGACCACCGGGCGGCAACCCCGAACAGGACAAGTCGTCGCGCGGTGGACAGCCGCCAATTGTGCCAGAACGTGATGCTGGGGCAGTAATTCGCCCAGCGGGCTTCACATCATTTTCTGGAAGCACTTGGTTTCGACCCGCCTGATGATCCGCCAGCCATCGGGGGTGCGCACGAAATCGTCGTCGTACCACAGTCCACAGAACAGCACTTGCTGCCGGTCGCCGGCGAACACCATCGGGTTGAAGCAGATCACCCGCGACGACGCGGTATCGCCGTCGACACGGACCGAGAAGTTGCCCAACATGTGCGCATATACCGGGAAGTTTCCCAGCACCTGCGACAGCCATTGCTTGATCTTCGGATACCTGCCGTCGATGCCACCTAGCGCGCGATAGTCGATATAGGCGTCGGGGGTGAACACCCGGTCAAGATCGTCGAATCGGCGCTGGTCAATCGCGCTGGAGTAGTCCACCAGCAACTGCTGGATTTCCAACCGGTCGGAAATTTCGGCCACGCTCAACATGCTCCGATCCAACACCGCACACATCGGCCGGACAGCCCCCGACCAGCCCGAGAATAGGCCTACCGGAGCCCTGGAAGTTAAACTCTGCGCCCATGCGAAAGCTCATGACCGCGACCGCCGCGCTCTGTGCCTGCGCAGTCACCGTCAGTGCGGGTGCCGCGTGGGCCGATGCCGACGTGCAGCCGGCCGGCTCCGTGCCGATCCCCGATGGCCCGGCTCAGACCTGGATCGTGGCCGACCTCGATAGCGGTCAGGTGCTAGCCGGCCGCGACCAAAACGTGGCCCATCCGCCCGCGAGCACCATCAAGGTGCTGTTGGCGCTGGTGGCACTCGACGAGCTGGACCTGAACTCCACGGTCGTCGCCGACGTCGCCGACACACAGGCCGAGTGCAACTGCGTCGGCGTCAAACCGGGGCGCAGCTACACCGCGCGCCAGCTGCTCGACGGCCTGTTGCTGGTGTCGGGCAACGACGCCGCCAACACGTTGGCGCACATGCTGGGTGGCCAAGACGTCACCGTGGCCAAGATGAACGCCAAAGCCGCCACCCTAGGTGCGACGTCCACCCACGCGACGACGCCGTCCGGCCTAGACGGACCCGGCGGCTCCGGGGCGTCCACCGCGCACGACCTGGTGGTCATCTTCCGGGCCGCGATGGCCAATCCGGTGTTCGCGCAGATCACCGCCGAGCCCTCGGCGATGTTCCCCAGCGATAACGGCGAACAGCTGATCGTCAACCAGGACGAGCTGCTGCAGCGGTACCCGGGCGCGATCGGCGGCAAGACGGGCTACACCAACGCCGCTCGCAAGACGTTCGTGGGTGCCGCCGCCCGCGGCGGCCGCCGCCTGGTGATCGCCATGATGTACGGGCTGGTCAAAGAGGGCGGACCGACGTATTGGGATCAGGCTGCGACCCTGTTCGACTGGGGTTTCGCCCTCAACCCGCAGGCCAGCGTCGGCTCGCTCTAGCACCGCGAGCAGACGTGGGCGCTGGTGCGCCCATCATGTTCTTTTGCGTCTGCTGGCGCTCATAGGCCGGCGGTCAGCAGCGCCGTCAGCATGGGAATCCGCTGTTCCTCGAGTTCGGGCTGCGGCAGTACCCCTCGCACAATGGCGGCGCCGTCGAAGACGTTGGTCATCAACGCCACGATGACCGGAAATGTCTCCTCCGGAAAGCTCTCGGCACCCGGCAGAGCACGCGCGGCGTCGTGGATCTTCGCGCTGTACTGCCCCAGCACATTCTGCAGCGTCTCCTTGAGCTTCTCGTCGGTGCGCGCGGCGACCATAAGCTCGTAGAGCACCGCATTCGTGGAGCCGGCCGTGATGTCCCGCAAAATCGTCAGCGCCGCCGGAAGCGCCGGCCGATCGGCCGGTATTTCGGCGACTTGCTTGGTGAACGTTTCCAGCTGACGGCGCAACACCTCGTATGCCGTGGCCGCCATGAAATCACCCATCGTTTCGAAGTGCCGGAACAGGGCGCCTACCGACACCCCAGCCCGCTTGGTGATCACGGCAGCCGATGCCCGCGCGTAGCCGACCTCGATGATCGTGTCGATGCTGGCCTGCAGAAGCCGTGCAACGGTTTCTTCGCGGCGCTGCTGCTGGGTCCTGGCCATGTCAGGCAGAACGGCTCAGAGCGGCGCCGAGCTCACCCGCCCGCAGGTAGCGACCCGACTTCACGTTCTGCCCGTAGCCGTCGCGGAACTGACCTCCGAACTGGCCTCCGCGGAATACCACGGTGCCGCCCACGCCCGTCGCAACCACGGTCGCATCGTTGCGGTTGACCATGCGTCGCAGACCGCCATAGTAGGGCACCGCCTCCTCGTGGTACCCGTCCACCGATTCATCTAGGTGGGTAGGGTCAATCACCGCGAAGTCCGCACGGTCACCCTGGCGCAACGTGCCCGCGCCTATACCGAACCACTCGGCCAACTCACCGGTGAGGCGATACACTGCCCGCTCGATGGACAGAAACGGTTGTCCGGCCCGGTCGGCGTCTCTGGCTCGTTTGAGCAGCCGAAGCCCGAAGTTGTAGAACGCCATATTGCGCAGGTGCGCGCCGGCGTCGGAGAAGCCCATGTGGACACTCGGTTCGGCGGCCAGCTTGTTCAGCTGGTTGGGCCGGTGATTGGCGACGATGGTGGTCCATCGGACATTGCGCTCCCCGTTGTCCACCAGCACATCGAGGAACGCGTCCAGCGGGTGCAGCCCGCGCTCGTCGGCTATTGCCCCGAAACTCTTACCGATCAACGACTTATCCGGGCATTCGACGATCACGGCGTCGTGGAAGTCCCGATGCCACAACGAAGGTCCGAGCTTGATGCGATCGAACTCGCGCCGGAACGACCGGCGGTAAGACCTGTCGGCCAGGAGCTCGTTGCGCTGCAGTTGGTCACGCAGATGAAGGGCCGCCGTTCCGGCGCCGAACTCCTCGAAGACCGGCAGGTCGATGCCGTCGGAGTACAGCTCGAACGGGACCGGCAGATGCTGGAATCGCACCTGAGAGCCTAAGAGCTTGTTCAGCACGCGGGTGCCCAACCCGAACACGTGTACCGCCAGCGGCATCGACTTGGCGTCGGCGGACACCAACATGCTCATTCGAACGCCCTTGCGCCGGTTGAATATCCGGCTGCTGGCCAAGAAAAACAGCAGCGCGGACACCGGGTTGTCGACGTCGGGTGCGCTCTGCAGTATCCGGCCCCGGTGGCGCAGCACCGAGATCAGCTTGCGACGCTCCCGCCAGGTCGCGAAGGTGGACGGCAGCGCACGCGAGCGGAAGCGGTCGCCGTCGAGCTTGTCGATAGCGGCGTCCATCCCGGACATGCCCAGCATCCCGGCCTCGAGCGCCTCATCGAGCAGTTTCGCCATCTTCGCCAGCTCGGCTTCGGTGGGCCGGACGGTGTCGTCGGTGGCACGATCAAGGCCCAGTACCGCGGTCCGCAGATCCGAATGGCCAAGCAGTGAACTCACATTCGGCCCGAGGGGCAGGGCGTCGATCGCTTCGATGTACTCCGCGGGCGTCGACCACGTCTGGTTGTCCCGCAGGGCACCCAGGACAAATTCGCGGGGCACCGCTTCAACACGGCTGAACAGGTCGGCGGCATCCTCGGAGTTGGCGTAGACCGTCGACAACGAGCAGTTTCCCAGCAGCACCGTGGTGACACCGTGGCGCACCGACTCCCGCAAACCAGGATCGAGCAACACCTCGGCGTCATAGTGGGTGTGCACGTCGATGAAGCCAGGCACGACCCACTTCCCCGCCGCATCAACCACCTCCGGGCAGCCGGTCTCGTCCAGTGCGCCGGCAGCCACCGTGGCCACCACGCCGTCGCGAATGCCCAGAGTGCGAGTCAATGGCGCATTGCCGGTGCCGTCGAACCACAGTCCGTCGCGAATGATCACGTCGTAGGTCACCGTTTCCTCCAGATCGTTGAGTTGCCGCCAAGCTAACATAGATAGCGATCACTCGCAATCTTTTTGGCTGACGCCGCTTCGCTGCCGCGGCGCTGGTCAAGTGGGTGTCAGCGACCGGGCCCCGGCGCCGTTGTGGTCGGCGGCGTCAGGGTGGCTGTGGACGTTGTATCGGGGGTATCAGGAATCGTTGCTGGGTCCGGCACGGTGACTGCCGGGGGAAGATCACCACTGCGGCTGGCCACCGCGGGAATCCGAATGACCGCTCCTTGTTGTCCACATTCGTTGCTATGCACAGTGACGACCATTTCGCCGACGAGGTCGCCCTGCGGTTGCGGTCGCAGTGCGAGCAACTGCGTCGTGGCCTGTGTACTCGGCGAGCCGTTGGGCCCGACGCACGGGAACTGCACCGTCTCCGGCCGCGACTTCCACTGGCCCTCGCCGAACTGCATGAGGAACGGCCTAACGGGCGGAGTCTTGGCCTGGGTGTGGTCGTTGTCGTCGAGCATCGTTGCGGCCGCGAGACATTCGGTCGGAGTGCACGAAGTGCGGAACGCCCACCAGGTGTTCACGTCCGGCGGTTGCGGCGTAGGGGTGTAGTCGTAGGTCTGCTTTGAGCGTTGGATCTCGATGCGGTATGTGCCGTCCAGTGGGACCGGCGCGGTGACCGCGACGGTGGTCGTCGGGGCGCTGGGCACAGCCGACCCACTGGTCGGCGGGCGCGCGACTTCGGTGGCGGTCGTGTTCGTCTTGCGCCCAATCACGATGCCGACCGCGAACAGGCCAGCCAATAGCAACACCGCTACCGCACCGACCAGGATCCGGCGTGGCCGGCGCCTGGTGGGGCTCGCCGGAGCCTTGGTGGCGGTGGAGAAGTTGTCCAGGCGGCGCGCCAGCACCCCGGCCGCTGACTGCAGCATCGAGCCGCGCCGTTGGGGGGTCGGGGCCGCCGGCGCCGGTGCCCGGGCGGATGGTTCTTTGCAGTCGACGGCCTCGGGCCAACCATAAGCCGGGTAGTCGACGACATACGCTTCCTCACCGGCCGCCGCGGTGACCTCAGAAGCGTCGACACCCCCCGAGCTCTGATCAGCGATCGCGACGCCGGCCTGTTCGTTCATCGCGTCGGCGAACTCGCGGCAGCTGCCGAACCGGTCCGCGGGCGCTGTGGCGAGCGCACGCGAGAGGACACCGTCGAGGCGTGCCAGGTCCGGGCGGAAGGCGGAGAGCTTCGGTGGCTGCAGCGGTCCGGTGTGCGAACGATCAACCGGCGGCGCACCGGCGAACAGGTGTATGGCGGTAAGCGCCAACGCGTACTGATCGGCACGCCCGTCAACGTCGGCCCCCGCCGACAGTTCGGGCGCCGGATAGCTGGGTTGGCTGGCAATTCCGAAGTCGGCCAACAGGATCCGTTGGTCGCCAGCACTCTGACTGGTTAGCACGACGTTGGCGGGGTTGACGTCACGATGCAGCAGGCCGCGCTGGTGGGCGTAGTCGAGAGCTCCGGCTACGGCAGTGACGATGGCGAGTACCTCACCAACCGGCAAGACCGCCGGAAACCGGTCGGCCATATGCTGCGTGGCGTCGATGCCATCGACGTAGTCCATCGCAATCCACAGCTGCCCGTCGAACTCACCGCGATCATGAACCTCCAGGATGTGCGGGTGAAATAGCCGCGCGGCAACCTCGGTCTCCCGTTGAAATCGGCGGCGAAATTCGTCGTCCGCAGCCATCGCCGGCGAAAGCACCTTCAGCGCCTGCCAGCCGGGGAATCCGGGATGTTGCACGAGGTAGACCTCACCCATCGCGGAACAACCCAGCATCCGCACGACGGTGTAGCCGGCAAAGGTCACGCCGCTGGCCAACGCCATTGGCCGATAGTAACCGCGTTCGGCACGGCCCGCGCGGCCAAAGCTAGGGCCCAAAAGTCCTGCCGCGCAAAATCACCAGATCGGGATGCTGCAGCACACCCGGACCCTGCCGCGGATCCTGGGCGTAGCACAACAGGTCGGCCGATGCCCTATCGTCCAGCCCGGGCCGGCCCAGCCAGCGTCGAGCATCCCAGCACGCCGCGCCCAACGCCTCGTGCGCGGTCATCCCAATCCTCTGCAGCGCCGCTACCTCGTCAGCGATCCGTCCGTGCTCGATCGTGCTGCCCGCATCGGTGCCCGCGTATACCGGCACCCCCGCCTCCCGCGCCGCAGCGACCCGCCCATAGCCGCGGGCATACAGGTCGCGCATGTGCGCGGCATAGGTTGGATAGCGCCCTGCCGCATCGGCAATGCCCGGAAAGTTTTCCAGGTTGATCAGCGTGGGGACCAACGCGGTGCCGTGCTCGAGCATCAAGGCGATGGTGTCGTCGGTGAGGCCGGTGCCGTGCTCGATGCAGTCGATGCCGGCGTTGATCAAGCCGGGCAGCGCGTCCTCGCTGAAAACGTGCGCGGTGACCCGGGCGCCCTGAGCGTGTGCCGTGTCGATGGCGGCTTTGAGCACGTCATCGGACCACAACGGGGCAAGATCGCCGATTTGACGGTCGATCCAGTCACCGACCAGCTTGACCCAGCCGTCACCGCGGCGGGCCTGCTCGGCTACCGCTGCCGGCAGCTGGGATTCGTCTTCGAGCTCGACCGCGAAGCCGGCGATGTAACGCTTGGGTCTGGCCAGGTGCCGTCCGGCGCGGATGATGCGGGGCAGGTCTTCGTGGTCGTCAAGGCCGCGGGTGTCGGTCGGCGAGCCGCAGTCCCGCAACAGCAGCGCGCCGACGTCACGTTCGGTCTCGGCCTGAGCGATCGCCTCGTCGAGTTCGACGTTGCCGTGTTTCCCAAGCCCGACATGGCAGTGCGCGTCGACCAGCCCGGGCAGGATCCAGCCGCCGTCAAAGACGGTGTCGGCTCCTGCCACCGGTTCGGTGCTAATGCGGCCGTCGACGATCCACAGTTGGATCGCCGTCTCGTCGGGCAGGCCCAAACCTCGCACGTGCAGGCGCACGGCGCGGCTACGGGGCCTGATGGTGTCGACCCGCTTCACCCGGCTCCGCCGCACTCGCGATCGCCACTACTTCTTGCCTGGGAACTTCAGCTTGGACAGGTCGAAGTCGGCCAGGCCGGGCGGCAGCTCGTCGAGACCTTTGGGCATCTGTGAGAGATCAGGGAGCCCCCCAGGTAGCCCAGCCAAGCCCGGCATCCCGGGCACGCCGAACGGGCTCTTGACCTTCGGCGGCGTCGGACCGCGCGTCCCCTTCTTACTCTTCTTGCCGGATTTGCCTTTTGCGCCCTTGCTCTTTCGCGTCGCGGATTTGCGCCCTATGCCCGGTATGCCCATGCCCCCGAGCATGGACGACATCATCTTGCGGGCTTCGAAGAAGCGCTCGACCAGCTGGTTGACCTCGGACACCGTGACGCCCGAGCCGTTGGCGATGCGCAGCCGCCGCGAGGCATTGATGATCTTGGGGTCTGCCCGTTCCTGCGGCGTCATGCCGCGAATGATGGCCTGGACACGATCGAGTTGTTTGTCGTCGACCTCGGCCAACGCGTCCTTCATCTGAGCCGCGCCGGGCAGCATGCCCAGCAGGTTGCCGATCGGGCCCATCTTGCGTACCGCGAGCATCTGCTCGAGGAAGTCCTCCAGGGTCAGCTCGCCGGCGCCGATCTTGGCTGCGGCCTCCTCGGCCTGTTGTGCATCGAAGACCTGCTCGGCCTGTTCGATCAGGCTCAGCACATCGCCCATGCCCAAGATGCGACTGGCCATCCGGTCCGGGTGGAAGACGTCGAAGTCCTCCAGCTTCTCCCCGGTGGAGGCGAAAAGGATTGGAACACCGGTCACTTCGCGCACCGATAACGCGGCACCACCGCGGGCGTCACCGTCGAGCTTGGTCAAGGCCACACCGGTGAACCCGACGCCCTCGCCGAACGCCGCAGCGGTGGTGACCGCGTCCTGGCCGATCATCGCGTCCAGGACGAACAGCACCTCGTCGGGGTTGATGGCGTCGCGGATGGCCGCGGCCTGGGCCATCAGCTCCTCGTCGATGCCCAGTCGTCCGGCGGTGTCGACGATGACGACGTCGAAGTGCTTGGCCCGGGCCTCGGCCAGCCCGGCCGCCGCCACCGCAACCGGGTCACCGGGGCCGGACTCCGGCGAGGCACCCGGATGCGGCGCGAACACCGGCACTCCGGCACGCTCGCCGACGACCTGCAGCTGGTTCACCGCGGCCGGCCGTTGCAGGTCACAAGCGACCAGCAGTGGCGTGTGTCCTTGTCCACGCAGGCGGGCGGCCAATTTGCCGGCCAGTGTCGTCTTCCCGGAGCCCTGCAGGCCGGCGAGCATCACGACGGTCGGCGGGGTCTTCGCAAACGCCAACTCGCGGGTTTCGCCGCCGAGGATGCTTATCAGTTCCTCGTTGACGATCTTGACGACCTGTTGAGCCGGGTTGAGGGCACTTGACACCTCGGCCCCGCGGGCGCGTTCTTTGATCCGGTGGATGAATGCCCGGACCACCGGTAGCGAAACATCGGCTTCCAGCAGCGCCAAACGAATTTCGCGGGTAGTGGCATCGATATCGGCATCGGTCAGTCGGCCCTTGCCGCGCAGCCCCTGCAGGGCGGCGGTCAAACGGTCAGACAGCGATTCAAACACGCCCGCCAGCCTAATGGTGATCGCGAGCGCCGCGCAGCGGCACCGTTATCCGTTGACTCTGCGTCCACCACGCAAAAGTGCGAGTAACCCGCCTGGTGGACGCAGAGTCAACACGATGCGACGTCGGACCTGCGCCGAAAAGCGTTGCCATGCTACATTTCACCGCCGCCACCTCACGGTTCCGGCTGGGGAGGGAGCGGGCAAATTCGGTCCGTAGCGACGGGGGGTGGGGAGTCTTGCAGCCGGTCAGCGCGACCTTCAACCCTCCGTTGCGGGGTTGGCAGCGCCGGGCGCTGGTGCAGTACCTGGGCACCCAGCCGCGGGATTTCCTCGCGGTGGCCACTCCCGGATCTGGCAAGACATCGTTCGCGCTGCGGATCGCAGCCGAACTACTCCGTTACCACACTGTCGAGCAGGTCACCGTCGTCGTGCCCACAGAGCACCTCAAGGTGCAGTGGGCGCATGCTGCGGCAGCACACGGCCTTTCCCTTGACCCAAAGTTCGCCAACTCCAATCCGCAGACCTCACCGGAGTATCACGGCGTAATGGTCACCTACGCCCAGGTCGCTTCGCATCCCACGCTGCACCGAGTGCGTACCGAAGCGCGCAAGACGTTGGTGGTCTTCGACGAGATCCACCACGGCGGCGACGCCAAGACCTGGGGAGACGCCATCCGGGAAGCTTTCGGTGACGCCACCCGCCGCCTTGCCCTGACGGGTACACCGTTTCGCAGCGACGACAGCCCAATCCCGTTCGTCAGCTACCAGCCCGACGCGGATGGCGTGCTGCGTTCTCAGGCTGACCACACCTACGGCTATGCGGAAGCCCTCGCTGACGGTGTCGTCCGGCCGGTGGTCTTCCTCGCCTATTCGGGGCAGGCGCGCTGGCGGGACAGCGCCGGCGAGGAGTACGAGGCGCGACTGGGCGAGCCGCTGTCTGCCGAGCAGACCGCGCGGGCGTGGCGCACAGCGCTCGACCCGGAAGGCGAGTGGATGCCGGCGGTGATCACGGCGGCCGATCGACGGCTCCGACAACTGCGTGCGCACGTACCCGACGCGGGCGGCATGATCATCGCCTCGGATCGCACCACGGCCCGCGCTTATGCCCGCCTGCTCACCACGATGACGGCCGAAGAGCCCACGGTCGTGCTCTCCGACGACCCCGGATCGTCGGCGCGTATCACGGAATTTGCCCAGGGCACCAGCCGTTGGCTGGTCGCGGTCCGCATGGTCTCCGAAGGTGTCGACGTGCCCCGGCTTTCGGTCGGGGTTTACGCCACCAACGCCTCCACGCCGCTGTTCTTCGCACAGGCCATCGGTCGGTTCGTGAGGTCCCGCCGACCGGGTGAAACCGCGAGCATCTTCGTGCCGTCGGTGCCTAACCTGCTGCAGCTGGCCAGTGCGTTGGAGGTGCAGCGTAACCACGTGCTGGGCCGACCGCACCGCGAATCGGCCCACGATCCCCTCGATGGTGATCCCGCCACCAGGACGCAAACCGAGCGGGGCGGCGCGGAGCGGGGCTTTACCGCGTTGGGGGCCGATGCGGAACTCGATCAGGTCATCTTCGACGGTTCCTCGTTCGGCACCGCCACCCCAACCGGGAGCGACGAGGAGGCCGACTACCTAGGCATCCCCGGGCTGCTCGATGCCGAGCAGATGCGCGCCCTGCTGCACCGCCGCCAAGACGAGCAGCTGAGGAAACGGGCTCAGCTTCAGAAAGGGGCCACCCAGCCAGCAACGTCGGGGGCTTCGGCATCGGTGCATGGCCAACTGCGCGACCTGCGCCGCGAGCTCCACACGCTGGTGTCGATTGCGCACCACCGCACCGGCAAACCGCATGGCTGGATCCACGACGAACGGCGCCGCCGTTGTGGCGGGCCTCCGATCGCCGCTGCCACCCGCGCTCAGATCAAGGCACGCATCGATGCGTTGCGACAGCTCAACTCCGAGCGGTCATGAGCGTGCGATCCTAATCGCCGACGGGTTCGTCGACCACAACGTCGACGCTGGCGCCCAACACCTCCAGCAGGTGTTGCTCGACCGCGGCTCTCGCGTCCAACTCCGCGGGGACCGTCACACAGAACACATCGGCCGCGGTCGATCCGAACGTATTGACCTTCGCCCAGACAATGCCGGCTCCCGCGCCCTCCAGCGCCCCGGCCAGCAACGCGAGCAAACCCGCCCGATCCATGGCCCGAACTTCGAGGATCAGCTTGGCCGGCGCGGCGGTGTCGAGCCACAGGATGCGGGGCGGAGCGGCCGTACGAGTCACGGGCACCCCGGCCTGCACGTCCCCGGCCCGAGCGGATACCAAGCTGGCGGCATCGCTGTCCCGCTTCTGCAGCATGCCCAGCACGTCGACGTCGCCGTTGAGGGCACCGACAAACTGCTGACGCACCAACTCCGCCGCGGGCGGGGACCCAAACAGTGGTGACACCACAAACTCGGTTATCGCGACACCCTGGTGGACGTTGACCGACGCCGAATGTACGCGCAGCGAGTTCAGCGCCAGCACCGCGGCGGCTTTCGACACCAGTCCCCGCTCGTCCGGCGCCACTATTACGGCGTCGATGCGTTCACCGTCGCGCGGACTAATCTCCACATGCACCCCGTGGTCGGCCGCCAGCGAAAGATAATGGGGTGCAGTCGGTTCGGCTTGAGGCAGCGACTCTCCGGCCATCACCATCCGGCAGCGACGCACCAGGTCATCGACCAGTGACGCCTTCCAATCGCTCCACACCCCGGGGCCGGTGGCCTTCGAGTCCGCCTCCGACAGGGCGTGCAAAACTTCGAGCAGTTGCGGATCCCCACCCAGCGCCTCGGACACCGCCTCGATGGTTTTGGGGTCGTTTAAGTCACGTCGGGTTGCCGTAATCGGCAGCAGCAGGTGGTGGCGGACCAGCTTGGAGAGCGTCCGCACGTCCGGCGGCGACAACCCCAGCCTGGTGCAAACCGGGATTACCAATTCGGCCCCGAGCACACTGTGATCGGTGCCCCGTCCCTTGCCGATGTCGTGCAGCAGCGCGCCAAGCGCAAGCAGGTCGGGACGTGCCACCCGGGTGGCCAGTGGCGCCGCATGCACCGCGGTCTCGACCACGTGTCGGTCAACCGTCCACTTGTGGGCGACGTCGCGCGGCGGAAGGTCGCGAATGGGCTCCCATTCCGGCAACAACCGGCCCCAGAGCCCGGTTCGGTCGAGCGCTTCGATGGTAGCCACCGTGGTGGGGCCGGCGGAGAGCACAACTAGTAAGTCGTCCAATGCCTCTTGCGGCCAGGGAGTCGGCAGATCCGGGACGCTGGCGGCCAACCGGCTCAGGGTGGCGGCGCCAATGGGCAATCCGGTGTCGGCCGACGCGGCGGCCACTCGGAGCACCAGGCCGGGATCGTGTTCGGGTTCGGCGTCGCGGGCGAGCACGATTTCGCCGGCATACTCGACGACACCCTCGTCGAGCGGTCGCCGCTTTGGCCGCCGCACCAAGGCCGAGATGCCGCGCCGCGGCAATGCATTCGCCGCAGTCCGCAGCCCGGCTTCGGCGTGGTAACCGATGGTGCGGCCAGCACTCGACAGTGTGCGCGCCAAATCGAATCGGTCACCGAAACCCAACGCGGCGCTGATCTCGTCGGCGAACTGGGCCAGCAGGTGGTCGCGTCCGCGGCCCGACACCCGGTGCAGTTCGGTGCGCACATCCAGCAAGGTGCGATACGCACCGTCCAGCGAACCCGCCGGCAGGTCCGTGTGGCCGATACCGTGCCGGTCGATGAGCTGGGCGAGAGCCAGCGCGTCTAGCAACTGGACGTCCCGAAGGCCGCCGCGACCCAATTTGAGATCGGGCTCTGCGCGCTGCGCGATCCGGCCACAGCGCCGCCAACGCGCATATGTCATTTCGACGAGTTCGCCCATGCGGGAACGAATTCCGTTGCGCCACTGGCGTCGCACGCCGTCGATCAACGCGAACGAGAGCTGCTGATCGCCGGCGATGTGGCGGGCTTCCAGCATGCCTAGAGCGGCCATCAGATCGGAATTGGCGATGGTCAATGCCTCACTAACCGTTCGCACACTGTGATCGAGCCGAATGTTGGCATCCCACAACGGATACCACAACCTGTCGGCGACGGGCCGCAAGATGTCAGCAGGCTTGCCATCGTGCAACAGCAACACGTCCAGGTCCGAATACGGCAGCAGCTCGCGGCGGCCGAGCCCGCCGACCCCGACGATTGCAAAACCACTGGCATCGGCGATCCCGATCTCGTCGGCCTTGTCGATCAGCCAAGACTCATGCAGATCCAGCCACGTCTGCCGCAGCCCGACCGGATCCAGCTCGCGATGGTTGCCGGACAGCAGCTCGCGTCGGGCGACAGCTAAATCGCTTGCGGCACAAGGACTTTCTGCCTCCATCTCCCTCGCTAGCGCTAATTGGTGCGGCCGGGTTGGTTCAGCACAGTGCGGCTAGTTTCATAACGCGTCGTGTCCGCGTTCACCGGTGCGCACCCGCACGATGGTGTCTACCGGACTCACCCACACCTTGCCGTCGCCGATCTTGCCGGTGCGCGCCGCCCGGACAATGCTGTCCACGACCTTGTCGACAATGGAATCGTCAACAACGACCTCGATCCGAACCTTCGGTACGAAATCCACCGAGTATTCGGCCCCGCGGTAAACCTCCGTGTGGCCCTTCTGCCGTCCGTATCCCTGGATTTCACTGACCGTCATCCCCAGCACTCCCGCGTCCTCGAGGCTCGTCTTGACGTCGTCGAGCGTGAACGGCTTCACGATCGCAGTGATCAGCTTCATTTCGGCTCCGCCTCCACTTTCTGGCCTATACGCTCCTGAATGCCGTTGCGGCTATCCTCCACGGTGACCCGCGGGGGGAGAACCGAGCCGCTGGCGACGGCGAAATCGTAGCCGCTTTCCGCGTGCTCAGCCTCGTCGATGCCGGTGCTCTCTTGCTCCGCGTCAAGCCTGAGCCCGATGGTGAATTTCAGGATCAATGCCAAGATCAGGGTGATGATTCCAGAGTAGACGAGAACACTGCAGGCACCGAGCGCCTGTCGTTCCAGCTGGGCGAAGCCTCCGCCGTAAAACAACCCCTTCGATACCCCGGCCACACCATTAATTGCCGGAGCCTCCGGAGCTGCCAGCAGACCCACCAGCAGTGTGCCCACCAGACCACCAACCAGGTGCACCCCGACCACGTCGAGCGAATCATCGAAGCCCAGTTTGAATTTCAGCCCCACCGCCAGCGCGCACAGCACCCCGGCCGACACGCCTACCGCCAAGGCACCCAGGACATTAACCGACGAGCAGGACGGCGTGATGGCGACCAGTCCGGCGACGATGCCCGACGCCGCGCCCAGCGTCGTAGCCTTGCCATCTCGGACGCGCTCCGTGAGCAGCCAGCCAAGCATGGCCGCGGCCGTCGCAATCGTGGTGGTGACAAACGTCGCCCCGGCAACACCGTTGGCGGTCGTCGCCGATCCTGCGTTGAACCCGTACCAGCCGAACCACAGCAGGGCGGCCCCGAGCATCACAAACGGCAGATTGTGCGGTCGAAACAGCGTCGCCGGCCAACCGCGTCTTTTGCCCAGCACGATCGCCAGCATCAAGGCCGCCACACCGGCGTTGATATGAACCGCGGTGCCGCCGGCGAAGTCGATGGCGTGCAGCTTGTTGGCGATCCAGCCGCCGTGCTCAGCGGCGAAACCGTCAAATGCGAAGACCCAGTGTGCGACCGGGAAATAGACGAACGTCGCCCACAAACCGGCGAACAACAGCCAGGCGCCGAACTTCAACCGGTCGGCCACCGCCCCGGAGATCAGCGCAACCGTGATGATCGCGAACATCAGCTGGAATGCCACAAACACGGTCGCCGGCAGGGTACCCGCCAGCGGAATATTCACCGCGGCGGTCTGCGTGCTCGGATCGGCAGCAACAGCATTGACGCCGATGAGACCTTTGAGACCCCAGTATTGGCTCGGGTTGCCGGCGATGTTGCCAACGTCATCACCGAACGCAATCGAGTAGCCGTAAAGCGCCCAGAGCACCGTCACGACACCCATCGCGCTGATGCTCATCATGATCATGTTCAGGACGCTCTTGGAACGCACCATGCCGCCGTAGAAAAATGCCAGACCCGGCGTCATCAACAGCACGAGCGCGGAACTCACCAGCATCCAGGCGGTGTCGCCGCCATCCGGAACGCCCATGATGGGGAATTGGTCCACTCGCTATCACCTCCAGTCGAGCGTTGGCACGGCCCCAGCCTTACGACTGACGACCTGATCCAGAACCATGCGCACTAGTTGTTGCGGCGATGGTGCCGCCATGTTTCATCAGGATTAACGTAAAACTTGCTGTGAAAGAGCTTTCCGTGGCGATCGCAAGCGCGGCGCAGCCGCGCGCAGCGGGTCGCCACCATCAGACCCCGTGGCGATCGCAAGCGCGGCGCAGCCGCGCGCAGCGGGTCGCCACCATCAAACCCCGTGGCGATCGCAAGCGCGGCGCAGCCGCGCGCAGCGGGTCGCCACCTCGGCTAGCCGAGCAGGGCGTCGACGAATGCGGCGGGTTCGAAAGGCGCCAGGTCATCGGGGCCTTCACCAAGCCCGACCAGCTTCACCGGCACCCCAAGTTCCTGTTGAACGCGGAACACAATGCCGCCCTTGGCCGTTCCGTCCAGTTTGGTGAGCACCGCGCCGCTGATGTCGACGACCTCGGCGAACACTCTGGCCTGCGCCAACCCGTTCTGTCCGATCGTGGCATCGAGCACCAGCAACACCTCGTCAACGGACGCTCGCCGAGTCACCACGCGCTTGACCTTGTCCAGCTCGTCCATCAGGCCAACCTTGGTGTGCAGCCGCCCGGCTGTATCGATGAGCACGACGTCTGCGCCGGCGGCGATGCCCTTGTCGACGGCGTCGAACGCCACCGATGCCGGGTCGGCGCCTTCGGGCCCGCGAACCACCGCTGCGCCAACCCGCGCCGCCCAGGTCTGTAGCTGATCGGCGGCGGCCGCACGGAAGGTGTCAGCCGCACCGAGTACGACCCGTCGGCCGTCGGCCACTAGTACCCGCGCCAACTTGCCGACCGTGGTGGTTTTTCCGGTGCCGTTGACGCCGACGACCAGCAACACCGAAGGATGGCCGGCGTGCGGTAGCGCGCGGATCGAGCGGTCCATGCCAGGTTGCAGTTCGTTGATCAGGACGTCACGCAATACCGCCCGGGCGTCGGCCTCGGTACGCACGTTGCCGCTGGCCAGGCGGCTGCGCAGCTGCGACACCACCGACGCGGTGGCCGCCGGTCCCAGGTCGGCGACCAGCAGGGTGTCCTCGACGTCTTGCCAGGAGTCCTCGTCCAGGTCGCCGCCGCCGATCAGTCCCAACAGGCCGCGCCCGAGGGCATTCTGCGATCTGGCGAGCCGTCCGCGCAGTCGTTCCAATCGACCTTCGGGCGGCGCGATGGCGTCAGCCTCGGGGACCTCTGGAGCCTGGGGTTCTGGCTCAAACTCGGGAAGGTGTACGTCGGCGATCGTGCGCTTGGGCGCGTCGCGAGGGACGGTCGCATCGTCGCCCACGGCGGGCAGTCCGCTCGTATCGATCCGCTCGGCCGGCTGGGTCGTCGGCGTCTGACTAAACGTGATGCCAGACGATGCGGTGTAACCGCCTGAGCGGTCGACAACGCCGCGCTCGGGCCGAGGCGACAGACTGATGCGCCGCCGACGGTAGAGCACCAGCCCCAGGGTCAGCGCAGCGATGACGACCAGGGCGGCGATGACCGCCGTGGCGATCCACAAACCTTCCCACACGCTGACAATCCTTCCAGGGGTCGCTTGCCCCGATGCTTAGGGACGAACCCTACGAGGAATTGGTAACCAGCTGATCCACCTGCTGACCGCGCATGCGCTGCGAGATGACCGCGGTGATGCCGTCGTTCTGCATGGTTACGCCGTACAGTGCGTCCGCGACCTCCATCGTCGGCTTCTGGTGGGTGATGATGATGATCTGCGACTGCTCTCGCAGCTGTTCGAACAGGCTGAGCAGTCGGCGCAGGTTCACGTCGTCGAGGGCGGCCTCCACCTCGTCCATGATGTAGAACGGCGATGGACGGGCACGAAAGATCGCGACCAGCATCGCCACCGCGGTCAGCGCCTTCTCGCCACCGGAGAGCAAAGACAGTCGGGTAATCTTCTTGCCCGGCGGGCGGGCTTCGACCTCGATGCCGGTGGTGAGCATGTCGTCGGGCTCGGTCAGCCGCAGCCGTCCTTCACCACCGGGGAACAATGCGGTGAACACGCCGCGAAATTCGCGTTCCACGTCTACGAACGCGTCATTGAACACCTGCAGGATGCGGGCGTCAACATCGGCGACGACGCCCAGCAGATCCTTGCGGGCAGCCTTGACATCCTCGAGTTGGGTGGACAGGAAATTGTAGCGCTCCTCCAAGGCAGCAAACTCTTCGAGCGCCAGCGGGTTGACCCTGCCCAACTCGGCAAGCGCACGCTCGGCGCGTTTGGCCCGGCGCTCCTGGGTAACCCGGTCGAACGGCATGGGGGCGGGCGCAATCACCTGCTCGCCGCGTTCGCGGGCTTGCTCGAACTCAGCCATCTCGAGCTCGGTCGGTGGTAGCGCCACATGTGGACCGTATTCGGTGATCAAGTCGGCCGGCGCCATTCCGAACTGCTCTAGCACCATCTGCTCAAGCTGCTCGATACGCAGCGCCGCCTGCGCGTTAGCCAGCTCGTCGCGGTGCAGCGAATCGGTGAGTTCCCCCACTCGGGCGCTCAGCGTGTTCACCTCGTCGCGCACCGCGGCCATCGCCGCTAACCGCTGCTGACGTTGCGCGGCCGACGCGTCGCGCAGTTGCGACGCCCCGTCCACCGCCCGGTGCAACCGCCCGGCCAGCAGCCGTCCGCAGTCGGCGACCGCTGCGGCCACCGCGGCCGCATGCAGTCTTGCGGCGCGTGCTTGCTGAGCCCGCACCCGCGCCTCACGTTCCGCCGCAGCCGCACGGCGCAGCGAATCGGCCCGCCCGCGAACCGCGTTGGCGCGTTCCTCGGCGGTGCGCACCGCCAGCCGGGCTTCCACTTCGACACCGCGGGCGCGATCGGCAGCGGCACTGATCGCCTGGCGGTCGATCGGTTGGGCCACCTGCACCCGTTGGGTCTCCTGGGCCTTACGCAGCTGGGTCTCAAGTTGTATGACGTCGTCGAGAGTCTGTGTGCGCACGGCTTCCTGTTCCGTACGCTGCTGCAGCAACCGGTTCCACTCTTCTTCCGCCGCGCGGGCCTCCTGCCCGAGGCGGCCCAGCTGCTCGTACATCGCCGAGATGGCCGTGTCGGATTCGTTAAGCGCGGCCAAGGCTTGCTCGGCCGCGTCCTGGCGGGCGGACTGCTCGGTCAGCGCACCGGCCAGGGCCGCATTCAATTGCGCCGCCAGCGCCTCGGCAGCGGCCAGCTCACTCCTGGCCTTGTCGATCTCGGAGGTGACCTCCAAGGTGGACAGCTTGCGGTCCGATCCGCCGCTGACCCAGCCGGCGCCCACCAGATCACCGTCAACGGTGACCGCGCGTAGCTCCGGACGAATCTCGACCAGGCCCATTGCCTCAGTCAGGTCGTTGACCACCGCGACACCCGAAAGCATGGCGATCATCGCGCCAACCAACTGCGGTGGAGACTCGACCAGGTCTAGGGCCCACTGGGCGCCGCTAGGCAGCATCTCCCCCGAGGCGGATTGGGGGGCTTGCGGGGCCGGCCAGTCACTCAGCACGAGGACCGCGCGACCGCCGTCGGCTTGTTTGAGTGCGCTGACGGCACTACCCGCGGCAGTCAGGCCGTCCACCGCAAGTGCGTCGGCCGCCGGCCCGAGCGCCGCGGCCAGTGCCGCTTCATAGCCGGAACGTACCTTCACCAATTGGGCGATCGAACCGAAAAGCCCTGCGCCACTGCGATTGTGCGCCAGCCACGCCGCGCCGTCCTTGCGCTGTAGCCCCACTGCGAGCGCATCGATGCGAGCCCGTAGCGATGCCACCTGGCGTTCGGCGGCGCGTTCGGCGGATTGCAGCTCGGCGACGCGTTCGTCGGCCAACCGCAACGCGGCCACAGTACGCTCGTGGTGCTCATCCAGGCCGACCTCGCCTTGATCCAGTTCACCGATGCGGCCCTGCACGGTTTCGAACTCGGCTCGGGTCTGCTGGGCGCGCATTGCGGCATCCTCGATCCGCTCGGACAACCGTGCCACGCTCTCATCGATCGATTCGACACGCGCCCGCATGGTCTCCACCTGGCCAGCCAGCCGCGCCAGTCCCTCACGGCGGTCCGCCTCCTCCCGGACCGCCGCCAGGTGTGCCCGGTCGGCCTCGGCGGCGCGGCGCTCCCGGTCGGCCAGCTCTGCACGGGCAGCATCGAGTCGGGCACGCGCCGCGTCCAGCTCCGCTAACAGTTGTTGCTCGGCGACGGCCACCTGCTGGGCCTCGGCTTCTAGCTCCTCGGGCTTTCTGGGGTCGGTGTCGCTGACCGCTACCGGCTCGATATCGAGATGATGGGCGCGTTCGCTGGCGATGCGCACCGTAGCGTCCACCCGTTCGGCCAGCGCAGACAGCCCGAACCAAGTGTGCTGGATCGACTCGGCCCGCGTCGAGAGTTCGGCGACCGCGGACTCATGCGCGGCCAGCTCCTCGGATGCCACCGCCAGCCGGGCGGCGGCCTCGTCATGCTCGCGGCGCATCGCAGCCTCGGCCTGAAAGACCGCTTCCCGTTCGGCTCTGCGGCTTACCAAGTCGTCGGCCGCCAGGCGCAGCCGGGCGTCGCGCAGATCGGCTTGGATGGCCGCGGCACGCTGGGCCGCCTCGGCCTGCCGGCCCAGCGGTTTGAGTTGACGCCGGAGCTCGGTGGTCAGATCGGTGAGCCGGGCCAGGTTCGCCGCCATCGTGTCGAGTTTGCGCAGAGCTTTTTCCTTGCGCTTGCGATGCTTGAGCACACCGGCGGCTTCCTCGATGAACGCCCGCCGATCCTCAGGCCGCGACTGCAAGATCTCCTCGAGCTTCCCTTGCCCAACAATCACATGCATCTCACGGCCGATGCCGGAGTCGCTCAGCAACTCCTGCACATCCATCAAACGGCAACTGCTGCCGTTGATTTCGTATTCGCTGGCACCGTCGCGAAACATTCTTCGGGTGATCGACACCTCGGTGTATTCGATAGGCAGTGCGTTGTCGGAGTTGTCGATGCTAACGGTGACTTCGGCGCGGCCCAGCGGCGCACGCGACGAGGTGCCGGCGAAGATGACGTCTTCCATCTTGCCGCCGCGCAGCGTCTTTGCCCCCTGCTCCCCCATCACCCACGCCAGGGCATCGACCACATTGGATTTGCCGGAGCCGTTGGGCCCAACGACGGCCGTAATGCCCGGCTCGAAGCGTAAAGTCGTCGGCGCGGCGAAGGACTTGAAGCCCTTCAACGTCAGACTCTTGAGGTACACGAGGGGCCAGATTACCGCTCGCTGAACCCGGTGATCTGCTCCGTCGACTGCGACCAGTCGGCGACGACTTTGGCGACGCGGCCCGGTGTCGTGTCGCCCTGCAGCAGCTGCAGCAGCTTCTGGCACGCAGCGCGCGGACCCTGGGCGACCACCAGCACGCGTCCGTCGGCGTGGTTGGCCGCGTAACCGGTCAGGCCGAGCTCCAACGCTCGGCAGCGGGTCCACCAGCGGAAACCGACTCCCTGCACCCACCCGTGCACCCAGGCGGTCAGCCGCACGTCAGGCGCCGACATCGACGACCTCCAAGTTGACCGTGGTGCCCGACTTGAGGGTGCGCCCGACGGTGCACGCCAGCTCCACCGCGCGGTTGATGACCACCAGCAGACGCTCCTTTTCGTCCTCGGTGAGGCCCGACAAGTCGAGCTCCATGGTCTCCTCGATCAGGGGATAGCGCTCCTGGTCGCGGTCGGCCGCACCGGATACCTTGACCACCGCCTGGTAGTCGTCGCCGAGCCGCCGGGCCAGCGGCTGGTCACTGGCCATCCCGCTGCATGCGGCGAGTGCGATCTTGAGCAGCTCTCCGGGGGTGAATACCCCGTCGACGTCCTCGGAGCCAACCAGCACCTGCGCCCCCCGCGTGCTGCGTCCGATGTAACGGCGCGTGCCGGTGCGCTCGACCCACAGTTGCGTCATGGCTTCTTTCTACCCGGGGGTCTTTGCGTCGAGATCGACGGCAGCGCCCCCGCGAGAGAGAGCATCGCGCTGACGTCGATCTCGATGCGTCAACACCCGCCCTACTTTCGGGGCCGCGGCTGGCATCGCGGGCAGTAGAACGACGAGCGGTTCATAAACCTCTCCCGGCGTATCACCGCGCCGCAGCGCCGACAGTTTTCGCCTTCGCGGCCATAAGCGTCCAGCGACCGCTCGAAGTAGCCCGACTCGCCGTTGACGTTGACATACAAAGAGTCGAACGAGGTGCCACCTTTCGCCAGCGCTTCGCGCATCACGTCGGCGGCGGCATGCAGGACCGCTCCCAGACGCCGGCACCTTAGTGTGGCGGCGACGTGGGCGCCGTTCACCTTGGCCCGCCACAGCGCCTCATCGGCATAGATGTTGCCGATTCCCGACACCACCCGCTGATCCAGCAGCTGGCGCTTGAGTTCGGAATGCTTGCGCCGCAACACTTTAACTACAGCGTCACAATCGAACCGCGGGTCAAGCGGGTCGCGCGCCAGGTGGGCGACCGGCACCGGTACCACGCTGCCGTCCACCGTCACCAGGTCGGCAAGCAGCCACCCTCCGAAGGTCCGTTGGTCAGCGAAGCTCAGCACGGTCCCGTCGTCGAGCAGCGCGGAAATCCGGACGTGAGCGGCACACGGCACCGCCCCGAGCAGCATCTGCCCACTCATGCCCAGGTGCACCACGAGTGCGGTGTCCGTCGGCCTATGGACCCCAGCCGTATTGAGTGTCAACCACAGGTACTTGCCGCGCCGATCGGTTCCGTTGATCCGCGCTCCCCGCAGCCGCGCCGTCAGATCCGCGGGCCCGGCATCGTGGCGGCGCACAGCGCGGGGGTGGTGCACCCGAACCTCGGTGATGGTCCGGCCGGTCACGTGAGCCTGCAAGCCGCGCCGCACCACCTCGACTTCGGGCAGCTCGGGCATCCAGTGATGATCGCAAGCGCGGCGAAGCCGGGCGCAGCGGGTCATCACCATCGAACCAGTGATGATCGCAAGCGCGGCGAAGCCGGGCGCAGCGGGTCATCACCATCGAACCAGTGATGATCGCAAGCGCGGCGAAGCCGGGCGCAGCGGGTCATCACCATCGAACCAGTGATGATCGCAAGCGCGGCGAAGCCGGGCGCAGTCCCCCGCAAGCGGGAGGTGCCCCCAGGTCATCACCATCGAACCAGTGATGATCGCAAGCGCGGCGAAGCCGGGCGCAGTCCCCCGCAAGCGGGAGGTGCCCCCAGGTCATCACCATCGAACCAGTGATGATCGCAAGCGCGGCGAAGCCGGGCGCAGTCCCCCGCAAGCGGGAGGTGCCCCCAGGTCATCACCATCGAACCAGTGATGATCGCAAGCGCGGCGAAGCCGGGCGCAGTCCCCCGCAAGCGGGAGGTGCCCCCAGGTCATCACCATCGAACCAGTGATGATCGCAAGCGCGGCGAAGCCGGGCGCAGTCCCCCGCAAGCGGGAGGTGCCCCCAGGTCATCACCATCGAACCAGTGATGATCGCAAGCGCGGCGAAGCCGGGCGCAGTCCCCCGCAAGCGGGAGGTGCCCCCAGGTCATCACCATCGAACCAGTGATGATCGCAAGCGCGGCGAAGCCGGGCGCAGTCCCCCGCAAGCGCGGCAAAGCCGGCGCCCCCAGGTCATCACCATCAATCCAGTTAGGCGGAGGTTTTGCCCGGCATGGCGTTGTCGAGCACTTCCAGGGCTTTCCAAGCGGCCGCCGCGGCTTTTTGCTCGGCTTCTTTTTTGGACCGGCCCACTCCTGAACCGTATTCGCTGTCCATCACGACAACCACCGCGGTGAATTCCTTATCGTGGTCCGGGCCGGTGGAGGTGACCAGGTATGACGGCGCACCCAGCCCTCGCGCTGCAGTCAGCTCCTGCAAGCTGGTCTTCCAATCCAATCCCGCACCCAGGGTCGGCGCGGCGTCCAGCAACGGGCCAAACAGCCGCAGGATCACCTCACGGGCCTTCTCCATACCGTGTTGCAGGTAGATCGCGCCCAGCAGCGATTCCATACCGTCGGCCAGAATGCTGGACTTGTCGGCCCCGCCGGTGTTCGCCTCGCCGCGACCCAATAGCACGTGAACACCGAGGCCTTCCGCACAGAGGCGGCGTGCGACGTCGGCCAGGGCCTGGGTGTTGACTACGCTGGCCCGCAGTTTGGCCAGATCCCCCTCCGACCGATCAGGATGACGATGGAACAGCGCGTCGGTGATGGTCAGCCCTAGCACGGCATCGCCGAGAAACTCCAAACGCTCGTTGGTCGGCAGCCCGCCGTTCTCGTAGGCGTAGCTGCGGTGGGTCAACGCCAGTGAGAGCAGCTCGTCCGGGAGGTCCACACCGAGTGCGTCGAGCAGGGGTTGTCGTGACCGGATCATCGCTCACCTCGTAATGTGTCGGACTCCGGCCCGAGCATTTCGACCAACTTCGCCCACCGCGGGTCGATCTGTTCATGGCGATGACCTGGCTCGCTGGCCAGCGGGACACCGCACTGCGGGCAAAGACCCGGGCAGTCCGGCCGGCACACCGGCGAAAACGGCAATTCCAGACCGACCGCATCGATGATCGGCTGCTCGAGATCGATGGTTTCGTCGACGACGCGTCCGACCTCGTCTTCCTCGGTGGTCTCGTCGGTGGCGCTATCCGGATAGGCAAACAGTTCGGTCAGGGCTACCTGAACGCGACCCCGCACCGGGCTGAGGCAACGAGCACACTCGCCGACGGTCGGGGCGGCCACGGTCCCGGTCACCAACACGCCTTCGGACACCGACTCGACCCGCAGATCCAGGTCCAGAAGGGCGCCCTGGTCAATCGCGATCAGCTCCAGCCCGATGCGTGCGGGGCTGTGCACGGTGTCATGCAGCTCGAACATCGCTCCCGGTCGTCGCCCCAACCGTGCGATGTCGACCGTCATCGGCGACGCCACATGTCGCTGCGCAGTGGGACCGTGCTGCCTGGCCATAAGAGAAATCCTACGGCGCACGCCACCCAGATCCACGCCGCGTTGGGCGTTGGCCGGCGCTTGATCCTTGCGCCGGGTGAATGGTGTTAGCGCACCGCGTAGTCGTGAGTGCCGGCCGCTGTGCGGAGCTGGTGGCGACCGCGGCCAACGGACCGCAGGGTGCCGTTGAGGAATTCCTCGAATTCGGCGAGCTTGTTGTCGACGTAGATATCGCATTCTCCGCGTAGCCGGTCCGCCTCGGCGTGCGCCGTGTCGACGAGGCGGGTCGATTCCGCGTTGGCCGCCGCAACCACCTCGTTCTGCGATACCAGGCGCTGCTGCTCTTTGATGCCCTCCTGCACGGCTTTCTCGTAGGAGATGTTGCCGTTTTCGATCAGCCGGTCGCATTCGGCCTGGGCGCGACTGACGCTGGCCTCGTATTCGCGTTTCGCGGCGGTGGCGATGCGAATCGCCTCCTCGCGTGCATCGGCGACCATTCGCTCGCTGTGCTGGCGTGCCTCGCTGACCATCCGATCAGCCTGCGCCTTCGCGTCAGACAGGATCCGGTCAGCCTCGGTGCGGGCGTGGTTGAGTATCGACTCCGCCTCAGTGGTCGCCGAGGACACCATAGAGTCAGCGTGCGTCTTAGCGTCCTGCAACATCGAATCACGTGCGTCGAGGACGTCCTGCGCGTCATCCAGCTCACCGGGGATCGCATCCTTGATGTCGTCGATCAACTCCAGCACATCCCCACGCGGGACGACGCAACCTGCCGTCATCGGCACGCCTCGGGCTTCTTCGACTATGGCGCTCAATTCGTCCAGCGCTTCAAAGACTCGGTACACGGCCACACCCTCCTGGCATCTTGCAAGATCCCTGTTGTTACCAGTGTGCCTGGTGTTTCGTCTGTGACTGCACTGGTGGCGCCGGTGTGTCGGGACACAATTTCATATTCGACGAGCCCGGGCGACCACTCAGATCACGCGGCCTGCTGGGCGCGTGTCGTAGACCGTTCGGCGGCTGACGGGTGAGCCTACGTCGTCTGGGCGATCTTGCCCGAGCGTGCCGACAACGTAGGTGTCGATGCTGGCCCGTCACGGACCACGCTATGGTGGCTCGGTGAACGGGCACTCAGACGACAGTAGCGGCGACGCGAAGCAAGCCGCACCCACGCTGTATATTTTCCCGCATGCCGGCGGCACCGCGAAAGACTATGTCGCATTTTCCCGAGAATTTTCCGCCGACGTAAAGCGGATTGCTGTCCAATACCCCGGCCAGCACGATCGTTCTGGCCTGCCACCGCTTGAGAGTATTCCCACCCTCGCTGACGAAATCTTTGCAATGATGAAACCGTCGGCTCGGATCGACGATCCGGTGGCATTCTTTGGGCACAGTATGGGCGGAATGCTAGCCTTCGAAGTAGCGTTGCGATACCAATCGGCGGGCCATCGAGTCCTGGCATTCTTTGTGTCGGCCTGCTCAGCACCGGGTCATATCAGATACAAGCAGCTCCAAGATTTATCAGATCGCGAGATGTTGGACTTGTTCACCCGAATGACAGGAATGAATCCAGATTTCTTTACCGACGACGAATTTTTCGTTGGAGCGCTACCCACGTTGCGAGCGGTCCGAGCCATCGCCGGTTATTCCTGCCCACCAGAGACGAAGCTCTCGTGTCCGATTTATGCCTTTATCGGAGATAAAGATTGGATCGCAACGCAAGACGACATGGATCCGTGGCGCGATCGGACGACGGAAGAGTTCTCTATCCGTGTATTCCCTGGGGATCACTTCTACCTCAACGACAATTTGCCAGAGCTAGTCAGCGACATAGAAGACAAAACACTCCAATGGCATGATCGAGCTTAGCTATGCTCCGGATGTAGCTGGCCGAAGATCCAACTGGCCGAAGGGCTCGGGGGTCAACACCTGGACAGCCATTCGCTGGACATTTGCTGAAGATTCACCGTACGTCGGCACCGGTCTGGAGCGGATGGCTTCAGACACACACGGGGGCGGTGGCGGCCGACCGGTCACCCCGCCCCCGCCCGGTATGCACCATCTCGGGTGCAGCCGAGGCGTGTTGTTAATCTCGTCACAACGGGACGCCGGTCACAAGACGTGCGACCCAGCCGCCGGCGGCACTCTGACCTCGGTTCTTACCTGACTACCAATTCGTCACCGGCATCGCACACGTCACACCAACCACAGCGGACGCGGCACGGCACGCGGAAGGGACGTTAGACTCGGCTAGCACCACCACCGTGCCCAGGCAACGACGCCGGCCGTCGCTAAGAAATTTGGTTGACTTCATGAATAAGGCCGCGCCCGCCCCGACAAATGATTACCTTACATTTGCGGGCTAGGCATAGCGGAGCAGGGGTTTTAGTCTAGGGGGAGATCGGCTGGCGCTGCGCAGACATGCTGCGGAAGCAGAACTGCGTAATCGTCAGGTGGCTTGGTCAGTTCAGACCGGCACGTTTCAGAGCGGTGGGGATGTCCCGACGTGCGATCCGACAGGGGTTCGCAGGGTCCGCAAAAAACATAGTGAACGCCAGAAAGCCGAATGGGAGTACAAGGCGATGCCGGTGACCGACCGTTCAGTGCCCTCTTTGCTGCAAGAGAGGGCCGACCAGCAGCCTGACAGCACTGCATATACGTACATCGACTACGGATCCGACCCCAAGGGATTTGCTGACAGCTTGACTTGGTCGCAGGTCTACAGTCGTGCATGCATCATTGCTGAAGAACTCAAGTTATGCGGGTTACCCGGAGATCGAGTGGCGGTTTTAGCGCCACAAGGACTGGAATATGTCCTTGCATTCCTGGGCGCACTTCAGGCTGGATTTATCGCGGTTCCGCTGTCAACTCCACAGTATGGCATTCACGATGACCGCGTTTCTGCGGTGTTGCAGGATTCCAAGCCGGTAGCCATTCTCACGACTTCGTCCGTGGTAGGCGATGTAACGAAATACGCAGCCAGCCACGACGGGCAGCCTGCCCCGGTCGTAGTTGAGGTTGATCTGCTTGATTTGGACTCGCCGCGACAGATGCCGGCTTTCTCTCGTCAGCACACCGGGGCGGCTTATCTCCAATACACGTCCGGATCGACGCGTACGCCGGCCGGAGTCATTGTGTCGCACACGAATGTCATTGCCAATGTGACACAAAGTATGTACGGCTATTTCGGCGATCCCGCAAAGATTCCGACCGGGACTGTGGTGTCGTGGCTGCCTTTGTATCACGATATGGGCCTGATTCTCGGAATTTGCGCACCGCTGGTGGCCCGACGCCGCGCGATGTTGATGAGCCCAATGTCATTTTTGCGCCGTCCGGCCCGCTGGATGCAACTGCTTGCCACCAGCGGCCGGTGCTTTTCTGCGGCACCGAATTTCGCCTTCGAGCTGGCCGTGCGCAGAACATCTGACCAGGACATGGCGGGGCTCGACCTGCGCGACGTGGTCGGCATCGTCAGTGGCAGTGAGCGAATCCATGTGGCAACCGTGCGGCGGTTCATCGAGCGGTTCGCGCCGTACAATCTCAGCCCCACCGCGATACGGCCGTCGTACGGGCTCGCGGAAGCGACCTTATATGTGGCAGCTCCCGAAGCCGGCGCCGCGCCCAAGACGGTCCGTTTTGACTACGAGCAGCTGACCGCCGGGCAGGCTCGGCCCTGCGGAACCGATGGGTCGGTCGGCACCGAACTGATCAGCTACGGCTCCCCCGACCCATCGTCTGTGCGAATCGTCAACCCGGAGACCATGGTTGAGAATCCGCCTGGAGTGGTCGGTGAGATCTGGGTGCATGGCGACCACGTGACTATGGGGTATTGGCAGAAGCCGAAGCAGACCGCGCAGGTCTTCGACGCCAAGCTGGTCGATCCCGCGCCGGCAGCCCCGGAGGGGCCGTGGCTGCGCACCGGCGACCTGGGCGTCATTTCCGATGGTGAGCTGTTCATCATGGGCCGCATCAAAGACCTGCTCATCGTGGACGGGCGCAACCACTACCCCGACGACATCGAGGCAACGATCCAGGAGATCACCGGTGGACGGGCCGCGGCGATCGCAGTGCCCGACGACATCACCGAACAACTGGTGGCGATCATCGAATTCAAGCGACGCGGTAGTACCGCCGAAGAGGTCATGCTCAAGCTCCGCTCGGTGAAGCGTGAGGTCACCTCCGCGATATCGAAGTCACACAGCCTGCGGGTGGCCGATCTCGTTCTGGTGTCACCTGGTTCGATTCCCATCACCACCAGCGGCAAGATCCGGCGGTCAGCCTGCGTCGAACGCTATCGCAGCGACGGCTTCAAGCGGCTGGACGTAGCCGTATGACGGGAAGCATCAGTGGTGAAGCCGACCTTCGCCACTGGCTAATCGACTACCTAGTAACCAATATCGGCTGCACACCTGACGAGGTGGACCCCGATCTGTCGCTTGCCGACCTCGGCGTCAGCTCCCGCGACGCGGTCGTACTGTCCGGCGAACTGTCAGAGCTGCTGGGCAGGACCGTATCGCCGATTGACTTCTGGGAGCACCCGACGATCAACGCGCTGGCCGCGTATCTGGCCGCACCCGAGCCGAGCCCCGACTCCGACGCCGCAGTCAAGCGTGGTGCCCGGAACTCACTCGACGAGCCAATCGCCGTCGTCGGCATGGGATGTCGTTTCCCTGGCGGGATTTCGTGCCCAGAAGCATTGTGGGACTTTCTCTGTGAACGCCGTTCCTCGATCAGCCAGGTGCCGCCGCAACGATGGCAGCCCTTCGAAGGCGGGCCACCCGAGGTAGCCGCGGCGCTAGCGCGCACTACACGGTGGGGCTCATTTTTGCCCGACATCGACGCCTTCGACGCGGAATTCTTCGAGATCTCCCCCAGCGAAGCCGACAAGATGGACCCCCAGCAACGCCTGCTGCTGGAAGTGGCCTGGGAAGCGTTGGAGCACGCGGGAATCCCGCCCGGCACGCTGCGCCGCTCGGCAACAGGAGTGTTTGCCGGGGCATGCCTGAGCGAATACGGTGCGATGGCTTCCGCCGATCTGTCGCAGGTCGATGGTTGGAGCAATAGCGGTGGCGCGATGAGCATCATCGCCAACCGCCTCTCGTATTTCCTTGACCTGCGCGGCCCGTCGGTGGCGGTAGACACCGCATGCTCGTCGTCGTTGGTAGCGATCCACCTGGCCTGCCAGAGCCTTCGGACCCAGGACTGTCACCTGGCAATCGCAGCCGGCGTGAATTTGTTGTTGTCCCCGGCGGTATTTCGCGGTTTCGACCAAGTCGGCGCCTTGTCCCCGACAGGTCAGTGCCGTGCGTTCGATGCGACCGCCGACGGGTTTGTCCGCGGCGAGGGTGCCGGGGTAGTGGTGCTCAAGCGGTTGACCGATGCACAGCGCGACGGGGATCGGGTGCTTGCGGTGATCTGCGGTTCTGCGGTCAACCAGGACGGCCGATCCAACGGGCTGATGGCCCCCAACCCAGCGGCCCAGATGGCGGTGCTGCGTGCCGCCTACACCAACGCGGGGATGCAGCCCAGCGAGGTCGACTACGTCGAAGCGCACGGAACAGGGACGCTGTTGGGCGACCCGATCGAAGCCCGCGCTCTCGGAACGGTGCTGGGTCGCGGCCGGCCCGAGGATTCTCCGTTGCTCATCGGCTCTGTCAAGACCAACCTCGGTCACACCGAGGCTGCGGCTGGAATCGCGGGCTTCATCAAGACGGTGCTGGCTGTGCAGCATGGCCAGATTCCGCCAAATCAGCACTTCGAAACCGCGAACCCGCACATTCCCTTTACCGACTTGCGGATGAAAGTCGTTGACACACAAACTGAATGGCCGGCAACGGGCCATCCCCGCCGTGCCGGTGTGTCGTCGTTCGGCTTCGGTGGCACAAACGCGCACGTGGTGATCGAGCAGGGCCAGGAGGTGCGCCCCGCGCCTGGACAAGGCTTAAGTCCGGCGGTGTCGACCCTGGTAGTGGCCGGCAAGACTATGCAGCGGGTGTCCGCGACCGCGGGGATGCTAGCCGATTGGATGGAAGGGCCCGGCGCTGACGTGGCCTTGGCCGACGTGGCCCACACCCTCAATCACCACCGATCGCGGCAACCCAAGTTCGGCACGGTGGTGGCCCGTGACCGTACCCAGGCGATAGCCGGATTGCGTGCGCTGGCCGCCGGCCAACACGCCCCCGGCGTGGTCAACCCTGCCGACGGCTCGCCGGGGCCGGGCACCGTGTTCGTCTACTCCGGCCGCGGTTCACAGTGGGCTGGCATGGGCCGTCAATTGTTGGCCGACGAGCCGGCTTTCGCGGCCGCGGTCGCCGAATTGGAACCGGTGTTTGTCGAGCAAGCCGGCTTTTCGTTGCACGACGTGCTGGCTAACGGCGAGGAACTGGTCGGTATCGAGCAGATTCAGCTCGGGTTGATCGGGATGCAGCTGGCCCTGACCGAATTATGGTGTTCCTACGGGGTGCGGCCCGACCTGGTGATCGGCCACTCCATGGGCGAGGTGGCCGCCGCCGTGGTCGCCGGGGCACTGACCCCGGCCGAGGGTCTGCGGGTGACCGCCACCCGGTCACGGCTGATGGCACCGTTGTCCGGCCAGGGCGGCATGGCACTGCTGGAACTCGACGCGCCCACTACCGAGGCGTTGATTGCCGACTTCCCACAGGTGACGCTCGGTATTTACAACTCACCACGGCAAACGGTGATCGCCGGGCCCACCGAGCAAATCGATGAGTTGATCGCCCGGGTGCGCGCGCAAAACCGGTTTGCCAGTCGGGTCAATATCGAAGTCGCCCCGCACAATCCGGCCATGGATGCGCTGCAGCCGGCGATGCGTTCGGAGCTGGCCGATCTGACCCCACGGACCCCCACCATCGGAATCATCTCCACCACCTACGCAGACTTGCACACCCAACCGGTCTTCGACGCCGAACACTGGGCCACCAACATGCGCAACCCCGTGCGCTTCCAGCAGGCCATCGCTTCCGCCGGTAGCGGCGCCGACGGCGCCTACCACACCTTCATCGAAATCAGCGCACACCCGCTGCTGACCCAGGCCATCATCGACACTCTGCACAGCGCTCAACCCGGAGCCAGATACACCAGCCTCGGGACCCTGCAACGCGACACCGACGACGTCGTGACCTTCCGGACCAACCTCAACAAGGCCCACACCATCCACCCACCGCACACCCCCCACCCCCCCGAGCCACATCCGCCCATCCCCACCACCCCGTGGCAACACACCCGTCACTGGATCACCACCAAATATCCGGCCGGCTCTGTTGGATCGGCCCCCCGAGCGGGCACACTGCTCGGCCAACACACCACCGTCGCCACGGTCTCAGCGAGTCCGCCCTCCCACCTCTGGCAAGCAAGGCTGGCTCCGGACGCCAAGCCGTACCAGGGCGGTCATCGATTCCACCAAGTCGAGGTGGTCCCAGCTTCTGTTGTGCTGCACACAATCCTTTCCGCTGCAACAGAATTGGGCTACTCCGCGTTGTCCGAGGTCCGATTCGAGCAACCCATTTTCGCCGACCGGCCACGTCTAATCCAGGTCGTCGCCGACAACCGGGCGATCAGCCTGGCCTCGAGTCCGGCTGCCGGAACACCCTCAGACCGGTGGACGCGGCATGTTACCGCACAACTTTCCTCGTCACCGTCGGATTCGGCCAGCAGCTTGAACGAGCACCATCGCGCCAACGGGCAGCCGCCCGAACGTGCTCACCGCGACCTGATTCCCGACCTGGCCGAGCTGCTCGCAATGCGCGGCATCGATGGCCTGCCTTTCTCATGGACCGTCGCGTCGTGGACACAGCACTCGAGCAACCTCACGGTTGCGATCGATCTCCCCGAAGCTCTGCCCGAAGGGTCGACTGGGCCGCTCCTTGACGCCGCGGTGCACCTCGCCGCGCTATCGGACGTCGCTGATTCGCGGCTCTACGTGCCGGCAAGCATCGAGCAGATATCGCTCGGCGATGTCGTCACCGGGCCGCGTAGCTCGGTGACGCTGAACCGCACCGCTCACGACGACGACGGGATCACCGTCGATGTCACCGTTGCAGCCCACGGCGAAGTGCCGTCCCTGTCGATGAGGTCGCTTCGATACCGGGCTCTGGACTTTGGCCTAGACGTTGGTAGGGCGCAACCGCCCGCGTCGACCGGTCCGGTCGAGGCCTACTGTGATGCCACCAATTTCGTACACACGATCGACTGGCAACCGCAGACCGTTCCGGACGCGACGCACCCAGGGGCCGAACAGGTAACCCATCCAGGACCCGTCGCGATAATCGGCGATGACGGCGCAGCGCTGTGTGAGACCCTCGAAGGGGCGGGCTACCAGCCGGCCGTGATGTCCGATGGGGTGTCGCAGGCCCGCTACGTCGTTTACGTCGCGGATTCTGATCCGGCTGGCGCCGACGAGACCGACGTCGACTTCGCCGTCCGGATCTGTACCGAAATCACCGGTCTGGTGCGGACTCTCGCGGAACGCGATGCGGATAAGCCCGCGGCGCTATGGATCCTCACCCGCGGAGTTCACGAATCGGTCGCCCCGTCCGCGCTGCGCCAGAGTTTCCTGTGGGGCCTTGCCGGTGTCATCGCCGCCGAACATCCCGAGCTGTGGGGCGGACTGGTCGATCTCGCGATCAACGACGACTTAGGCGAATTCGGGCCGGCACTTGCCGAACTGCTTGCCAAACCAAGCAAGTCGATCTTGGTGCGTCGTGACGGCGTGGTGCTCGCCCCGGCCTTGGCTCCCGTCCGTGGCGAGCCGGCGCGCAAGTCCTTGCAGTGCAGGCCCGACGCGGCCTACCTCATCACCGGCGGCCTGGGCGCCCTTGGCCTGCTGATGGCCGATTGGCTCGCCGACCGCGGCGCTCATCGATTGGTGTTGACCGGCCGCACGCCATTGCCGCCACGGCGGGACTGGCAACTCGACACCCTCGACACCGAGCTGCGCCGGAGGATCGACGCGATCCGCGCCCTGGAAATGCGCGGGGTGACTGTCGAAGCCGTCGCCGCCGACGTCGGCTGCCGCGAAGACGTGCAGGCCCTGTTGGCCGCGCGCGACCGTGACGGAGCGGCACCGATCCGCGGGATCATCCACGCCGCGGGCATTACCAACGATCAATTGGTGACGAGCATGACCGGCGATGCGGTGCGACAGGTTATGTGGCCGAAGATCGGCGGCAGCCAGGTCCTACACGACGCATTTCCGCCCGGCAGCGTGGACTTCTTCTACTTGACCGCCTCGGCTGCCGGGATATTCGGCATTCCAGGGCAGGGTTCCTACGCCGCCGCCAATTCCTACTTGGACGCGCTGGCGCGGGCGCGCCGGCAACAGGGCTGCCACACCATGAGCCTCGACTGGGTAGCCTGGCGGGGGCTCGGATTGGCCGCGGACGCCCAGCTCGTCAGCGAAGAGCTAGCGCGAATGGGTTCGCGTGACATCACGCCGTCGGAGGCATTCACCGCTTGGGAATTCGTCGATGGCTACGACGTCGCGCAAGCGGTCGTGGTGCCCATGCCCGCTCCGGCGGGCGCCGATGGATCCGGTGCGAACGCTTACCTATTGCCGGCGCGGAACTGGTCGGTGATGGCAGCGACCGAGGTGCGATCCGAGCTCGAACAGGGGTTACGCCGCATCATTGCAGCCGAGCTGCGAGTGCCTGAGAAAGAGCTGGACACCGACCGCCCGTTCGCCGAGTTGGGTCTCAATTCCCTTATGGCAATGGCGATTCGGCGCGAGGCCGAGCAGTTTGTCGGCATCGAGTTGTCTGCCACCATGTTGTTCAACCACCCAACGGTCAAATCACTCGCCAGCTACCTTGCCAAACGTGTGGCACCGCACGATGTGTCACAAGACAACCAGATTTCCGCGCTATCCTCGTCGGCCGGAAGTGTGTTGGACAGTCTATTCGATCGCATCGAATCGGCGCCGCCTGAGGCCGAGAGGTCGGTGTGATGCGAACGGCTTTCAGCCGGATTTCCGGTATGACCGCGCAACAGCGCACCTCCCTAGCCGACGAGTTCGACAGGGTCTCTCGCATCGCCGTGGCCGAGCCGGTTGCGGTGGTTGGCATCGGCTGCCGCTTTCCGGGAGATGTGGATGGACCAGAGAGTTTCTGGGACTTTCTGGTCGCGGGCAGGAATGCGATCTCGACGGTGCCGGCAGATCGATGGGACGCAGAAGCGTTTTACCACCCCGACCCGCTAACACCGGGGCGGATGACGACGAAGTGGGGCGGCTTCGTCCCTGACGTCGCGGGCTTCGACGCCGAATTCTTCGGTATCACACCGCGGGAAGCCGCGGCGATGGACCCGCAGCAGCGAATGCTGCTGGAGGTTGCCTGGGAAGCACTCGAACATGCCGGCATACCACCGGATTCCCTCGGCGGCACCCGAACCGCCGTCATGATGGGGGTCTATTTCAACGAGTATCAGTCCATGTTGGCCGCCAGTCCGCAGAACGTAGACGCCTACAGCGGGACCGGAAATGCACACAGCATCACGGTGGGTCGCATCTCCTACCTGTTGGGATTACGGGGTCCGGCGGTCGCGGTGGACACCGCCTGCTCGTCGTCGTTGGTGGCTGTGCACCTGGCGTGTCAGAGTCTGAGGCTGCGCGAGACCGATCTGGCTCTCGCCGGTGGAGTGAGTATCACCCTTCGCCCAGAGACCCAAATCGCTATCTCTGCCTGGGGATTGCTGTCCCCGCAGGGCCGGTGTGCCGCATTCGATGCGGCGGCAGACGGATTTGTGCGCGGTGAGGGCGCCGGAGTGGTAGTGCTCAAGCGGTTGACGGACGCGGTGCGCGACGGCGACCAGGTGCTGGCGGTGGTGCGCGGTTCGGCAGTCAACCAGGACGGCAGGTCCAATGGCGTAACGGCGCCGAATACGGCAGCCCAGTGCGATGTGATCGCCGATGCCTTGCGATCCGGCGATGTGGCGCCTGACAGCGTGAATTACGTAGAGGCCCATGGAACCGGCACGGTGCTGGGCGACCCGATCGAATTCGAGGCCCTGGCCGCCACGTATGGCCACGGCGGGGACGCATGCGCGTTGGGTGCGGTGAAAACCAACATCGGTCATCTGGAGGCGGCCGCCGGGATCGCGGGGTTCATCAAGGCGACGCTGGCGGTACAACGCGCGACGATCCCGCCGAATCTGCATTTCTCGCAATGGAATCCAGCTATCGATGCCGCGTCGACCAGGTTTTTCGTTCCCACGCAGAACTCCCCGTGGCCAACCGCGGAGGGGCCGCGCCGGGCGGCGGTGTCGTCGTTCGGATTGGGCGGGACGAACGCACACGTGATCATCGAGCAAGGTAGCGAGCTGGCTCCGGTATCCGAAGGCGGCGAGGACACCGGGGTGTCGACGTTGGTGGTGACGGGTAAGACGGCCCAGCGGATGGCCGCGACGGCGCAGGTGCTGGCCGACTGGATGGAAGGTCCGGGCGCCGAGGTGGCCGTAGCTGATGTCGCCCACACGGTCAACCATCACCGGGCCCGCCAAGCCACGTTCGGCACCGTCGTAGCCCGTGACCGCGCCCAGGCGATAGCCGGACTGCGCGCGCTGGCCGCCGGCCAACACGCTCCCGGAGTGGTGAGCCACCAGGACGGTTCGCCGGGGCCGGGCACCGTATTCGTCTACTCCGGCCGCGGCTCGCAGTGGGCCGGGATGGGTCGCCAATTGTTGGCCGACGAGCCGGCTTTCGCCGCCGCGGTCGCCGAGCTGGAACCGGTGTTTGTCGAGCAAGCCGGCTTCTCGCTGCGCGACGTGATCGCCACCGGCAAGGAGCTAGTCGGTATCGAGCAGATCCAGCTTGGCCTGATCGGCATGCAACTGACATTGACTGAGCTATGGCGCTCCTACGGGGTGCAGCCCGACCTGGTGATCGGCCACTCCATGGGCGAGGTGGCCGCCGCCGTGGTCGCCGGGGCACTGACCCCGGCCGAGGGTCTGCGGGTGACCGCCACCCGGTCACGGCTGATGGCACCGTTGTCCGGCCAGGGCGGCATGGCACTGCTGGAACTCGACGCGCCCACTACCGAGGCGTTGATTGCCGACTTCCCACAGGTGACGCTCGGTATTTACAACTCACCACGGCAAACGGTGATCGCCGGGCCCACCGAGCAAATCGATGAGTTGATCGCCCGGGTGCGCGCGCAAAACCGGTTTGCCAGTCGGGTCAATATCGAAGTCGCCCCGCACAATCCGGCCATGGATGCGCTGCAGCCGGCGATGCGTTCGGAGCTGGCCGATCTGACCCCACGGACCCCCACCATCGGAATCATCTCCACCACCTACGCAGACTTGCACACCCAACCGGTCTTCGACGCCGAACACTGGGCCACCAACATGCGCAACCCCGTGCGCTTCCAGCAGGCCATCGCTTCCGCCGGTAGCGGCGCCGACGGCGCCTACCACACCTTCATCGAGATCAGCGCACACCCGCTGCTGACCCAGGCGATTGCCGACACCTTGGAAGACGCGCACCGCCCAACCAAGTCCGCAGCGAAATACTTGAGCATTGGCACCTTGCAGCGTGATGCCGATGACACGGTCACCTTCCGCACCAACCTCTACACCGCCGACATCGCCCACCCACCGCATACCTGTCACCCGCCCGAGCCGCACCCCACCATCCCCACCACACCCTGGCAACACACCCACCACTGGATCGCCACCACGCACCCGAGCACGGCAGCGCCAGAAGATCCGGGCAGCAATAAGGTTGTGGTGAACGGACAATCGACATCCGAGAGCCGTGCGCTCGAAGACTGGTGCCACCAGCTGGCCTGGCCGATCCGCCCGGCAGTCAGCGCCGACCCGCCCAGCACCGCCGCCTGGCTCGTGGTGGCAGACAACGAACTCTGCCACGAGCTGGCCCGTGCGGCCGATTCTCGGGTAGACAGCCTCTCGCCGCCGGCGCTCGCAGCAGGCAGCGATCCGGCCGCACTGCTCGACGCGCTGCGCGGTGTGGACAACGTGCTCTACGCTCCACCCGTCCCCGGTGAACTCCTCGATATTGAATCGGCCTACCAGGTTTTCCACGCAACGCGACGGCTAGCCGCCGCGATGGTCGCCAGCAGCGCCACGGCTATTTCCCCGCCGAAGTTGTTCATCATGACCCGCAACGCCCAGCCCATCTCGGAAGGCGACCGAGCCAACCCTGGCCACGCTGTGCTGTGGGGTCTCGGCCGGTCGCTGGCACTAGAGCATCCTGAAATCTGGGGCGGCATAATCGATCTCGACGATTCGATGCCCGCAGAGCTGGCCGTGCGGCATGTGCTGACTGCAGCCCACGGTACCGACGGGGAGGATCAGGTCGTATACCGGTCGGGCGCACGCCATGTACCCCGGCTGCAGAGGCGAACTCTTCCGGGGAAACCGGTCACGTTGAATGCCGACGCCAGCCAGCTCGTCATCGGTGCGACCGGCAACATCGGACCGCATCTCATCCGACAGCTCGCGCGGATGGGGGCTAAGACAATCGTCGCGATGGCTCGCAAGCCCGGCGCGCTCGACGAGTTGACCCAATGTCTCGCTGCGACCGGAACAGATCTCATCGCGGTGGCCGCCGATGCGACCGATCCCGCCGCCATGCAAACCCTGTTCGACCGATTCGGCACGGAGCTACCGCCACTGGAGGGAATCTATCTGGCGGCCTTTGCGGGCCGCCCAGCGCTGCTGAGCGAGATGACCGACGACGACGTGACCACCATGTTTCGTCCCAAGTTGGACGCCTTGGCGTTGTTGCACCGACGGTCACTGAAGAGCCCAGTGCGCCACTTCGTTTTGTTCTCTTCGGTGTCAGGTCTGCTGGGTTCTCGATGGCTCGCCCATTACACCGCGACCAGCGCCTTCCTGGACAGCTTCGCCGGCGCGCGTCGCACCATGGGCCTGCCGGCCACCGTCGTCGACTGGGGACTGTGGAAGTCGCTGGCCGATGTGCAAAAAGACGCGACTCAAATCAGCGCGGAATCCGGGCTGCAACCCATGGCTGACGAGGTGGCCATCGGCGCGCTACCGCTGGTGATGAACCCCGATGCGGCAGTCGCGACCGTGGTGGTTGCCGCGGACTGGCCCTTGTTGGCCGCGGCATATCGAACGCGGGGAGCCCTTCGCATAGTCGACGACCTGTTGCCGGCACCGGAAGACGTCGGGAAGGGCGAAAGCGAATTCCGCACATCGTTGCGTAGCTGCCCGGCGGAGAAACGACGGGACATGTTGTTCGACCATGTGGGCGCCTTGGCCGCCACGGTGATGGGAATGCCGCCCACGGAGCCGCTCGATCCGTCGGCCGGCTTCTTCCAACTCGGCATGGACTCGCTAATGAGCGTGACACTTCAGCGGGCGTTGTCGGAAAGCCTGGGCGAGTTCTTGCCGGCGTCCGTGGTTTTCGACTATCCGACCGTTTACAGCCTCACCGACTACCTGGCCACCGTCCTGCCTGAGCTCCTCGAAATTGGGGCAACCGCAGTCGCAACCCAGCAAGCCACCGACTCCTACCACGAACTGACCGAAGCCGAGTTGTTGGAACAACTTTCGGAACGACTAAGAGGAACACAATGACCGCAGCGACACCAGATCGCCGAGCGATCATCACCGAGGCGCTGCACAAGATCGATGATCTCACGGCGCGCCTGGAAATCGCCGAAAAATCCAGCAGCGAACCGATCGCGGTGATCGGCATGGGTTGCCGGTTCCCGGGCGGGGTCAACAACCCCGAACAGTTCTGGGATTTGTTGTGCGCCGGCCGAAGCGGCATCGTCCGGGTTCCCGCGCAGCGGTGGGACGCCGACGCCTACTACTGTGATGATCACACCGTGCCGGGGACCATCTGCAGCACCGAAGGCGGTTTTCTCACCAGCTGGCAGCCAGATGAGTTCGATGCGGAGTTCTTCTCAATCTCCCCGCGCGAAGCGGCGGCGATGGACCCGCAGCAGCGATTGTTGATTGAAGTTGCGTGGGAAGCGCTAGAAGACGCGGGCGTCCCGCAACACACCATTCGCGGTACGCAAACCTCGGTATTCGTCGGTGTCACCGCCTACGACTACATGCTCACGCTGGCGGGCCGGCTACGACCTGTTGACCTCGACGCGTACATCCCAACCGGGAACTCGGCGAACTTCGCCGCCGGACGGCTGGCCTACATCCTCGGGGCACGCGGACCCGCGGTGGTCATCGACACGGCCTGCTCATCGTCGTTGGTGGCGGTGCACCTGGCATGCCAGAGCCTGCGCGGGCGGGAAAGCGATATGGCGTTGGTGGGTGGAACCAACCTTTTGCTGAGCCCGGGACCCAGCATCGCTTGCTCGCGATGGGGGATGCTGTCACCGGAGGGGCGGTGCAAGACCTTCGATGCGTCCGCCGATGGATACGTGCGCGGCGAGGGTGCCGCGGTGGTGGTGCTCAAGCGGCTGGATGACGCGGTGCGCGACGGCAACCGCATTCTTGCCGTGGTACGCGGTTCGGCGGTCAACCAGGACGGTGCCAGCAGCGGAGTGACCGTTCCCAACGGGCCAGCGCAACAGGCGTTGCTCGCCAAAGCATTGACGTCGTCGAAGTTGACAGCGGCCGATATCGACTACGTCGAGGCCCATGGAACTGGTACTCCGCTGGGCGACCCGATCGAACTCGATTCACTGAGTAAGGTTTTCAGCGATCGAGCGGGTTCGGATCAGTTGGTGATTGGATCGGTGAAGACCAATCTCGGTCACCTGGAAGCGGCGGCCGGTGTCGCCGGGCTGATGAAAGCCGTGCTCGCGGTACACAACGGCTACATTCCGCGGCATCTTAACTTCCACCAGCTGACACCACATGCAAGTGAGGCCGCATCTCGGCTGAGGATCGCCGCCGATGGTATTGACTGGCCAACCACCGGTCGACCTCGCCGGGCGGGGGTGTCGTCGTTCGGCGTCAGTGGGACGAATGCACACGTGGTGATCGAGCAGGCACCCGATCCGATGGCCGCTGCGGGAACGGAGCCGCAGCGCGGCCCCGTTCCCGCGGTGTCGACGCTGGTGGTGTTCGGCAAGACCGCACCGCGGGTGGCTGCGACGGCATCGGTGCTGGCAGATTGGCTGGACGGCCCCGGCGCGGCGGTGCCGCTGGCCGATGTCGCGCACACCCTCAACCATCACCGGGCCCGTCAGACCAGGTTCGGCACGGTAGCCGCTGTCGATCGGCGCCAAGCGGTGATCGGGTTACGCGCGCTGGCCGCGGGTCAATCCGCCCCCGGGGTGGTGGCACCCCGCGAAGGCTCCATCGGAGGCGGCACGGTGTTCGTCTACTCGGGACGAGGATCGCAGTGGGCCGGAATGGGGCGCCAACTGCTGGCCGACGAGCCGGCATTCGCCGCTGCCATCGCCGAACTGGAGCCGGAATTCGTTGCTCAAGGCGGGTTTTCGCTGCGCGACGTGATCGCCGGCGGAAAAGAGTTGGTTGGCATCGAACAGATCCAGCTGGGACTGATCGGGATGCAGCTGGCGCTGACCGCGTTGTGGCGCTCATACGGCGTGACACCCGATGCGGTGATAGGTCACTCGATGGGCGAAGTGGCCGCCGCGGTGGTGGCCGGGGCGCTGACCCCGGCCCAGGGATTACGGGTGACCGCGGTCCGGTCGAGGCTGATGGCGCCGCTGTCCGGGCAGGGCACGATGGCGTTGCTGGAACTCGACGCCGAAGCCACTGAGGCGCTGATTGCCGACTACCCCGAGGTGAGCCTGGGGATCTATGCCTCCCCACGCCAAACCGTGATTTCCGGGCCGCCGCTATTGATCGACGAGCTCATCGACAAGGTGCGCCAACAGAACGGCTTCGCTACCCGAGTCAACATCGAGGTGGCCCCCCACAACCCGGCCATGGATGCACTGCAACCGGCGATGCGTTCGGAATTGGCCGATCTCACCCCGCAACCGCCGACCATCCCGATCATCTCCACCACCTACGCCGACCTCGGCATTTCCCTGGGTTCCGGCCCCAGGTTCGACGCCGAGCACTGGGCAACCAACATGCGCAACCCGGTACGGTTCCACCAGGCCATCGCTCATGCCGGCGCCGATCACCACACCTTCATCGAGATCAGCGCCCACCCGCTGCTGACCCACTCGATCAGCGACACCCTGCGCGCCAGCTACGATGTCGACAACTATCTGAGCATCGGCACCTTGCAACGCGACGCTCACGACACCCTCGAGTTCCACACGAACCTCAACACGACCCACACCACCCATCCCCCCCAGACTCCCCACCCCCCCCGAACCCCACCCCGTGCTGCCCACCACCCCATGGCAGCACACCCAGCACTGGATCACCGCCACGTCGGCCGCTTACCACAGGCCCGACACCCACCCGTTGCTTGGCGTCGGTGTCACCGACCCCACTAACGGCACCCGGGTTTGGGAAAGCGAGCTCGACCCTGATCTGCTGTGGCTCGCCGATCACGTCATCGACGATCTCGTTGTGCTGCCCGGGGCGGCCTACGCTGAGATCGCGCTGGCGGCCGCGACCGACACCTTCGCAGTCGAGCAAGATCAGCCCTGGATGATCAGCGAGCTCGACCTTCGGCAGATGCTGCATGTGACCCCAGGCACCGTGTTGGTCACCACGCTCACCGGCGACGAGCAGCGATGCCAGGTCGAAATACGCACCCGCAGCGGGTCTTCGGGATGGACCACCCACGCCACCGCCACCGTTGCCCGCGCCGAGCCGTTAGCACCGCTGGATCACGAAGGACAGCGGCGCGAGGTAACCACTGCCGACCTCGAGGACCAACTGGATCCCGACGACCTGTATCAGCGCCTGCGCGGCGCCGGCCAACAGCACGGACCCGCGTTTCAAGGCATCGTGGGGCTGGCCGTCACGCAAGCTGGCGTGGCCCGTGCGCAAGTACGGCTACCCGCATCGGCCAGAACGGGTTCCCGTGAGTTCATGCTGCACCCGGTGATGATGGATATCGCGTTGCAGACACTGGGAGCCACCCGGACGGCGACCGATCTGGCCGGCGGCCAGGACGCCCGGCAGGGCCCATCTTCCAACTCGGCCTTGGTGGTACCGGTGCGTTTCGCCGGTGTCCACGTGTACGGCGATATCACCCGCGGGGTTCGCGCGGTCGGCTCTCTGGCCGCAGCCGGTGACCGGCTGGTCGGCGAGGTAGTCCTGACCGACGCGAATGGCCAACCGCTGCTGGTCGTCGATGAAGTCGAGATGGCGGTGCTCGGATCCGGCAGTGGCGCAACGGAACTCACCAACCGCCTATTCATGTTGGAGTGGGAGCCCGCACCGCTGGAAAAGACCGCCGAGGCTACGGGTGCCCTGTTGCTGATCGGTGACCCCGCCGCGGGTGACCCGCTGCTGCCCGCGCTGCAGTCGTCGCTGCGCGACCGCATCACCGACCTCGAGCTGGCATCCGCGGCCGACGAAGCCACGCTGCGCGCGGCGATCAGCCGAACCTCCTGGGACGGGATCGTTGTGGTCTGTCCGCCCCGAGCGAACGACGAATCGATGCCGGACGAGGCTCAACTGGAGTTGGCACGCACACGCACGCTGCTGGTCGCCAGCGTGGTCGAGACCGTGACGCGAATGGGTGCCCGCAAGAGCCCCCGACTGTGGATCGTCACCCGTGGCGCTGCACAGTTCGACGCAGGCGAGTCGGTCACGTTGGCGCAGACCGGCCTACGTGGCATCGCACGGGTGCTGACATTTGAGCATTCGGAGTTGAATACCACCCTCGTAGATATCGAACCGGACGGCACCGGCTCGCTGGCCGCCCTGGCCGAGGAGTTGCTTGCCGGTTCCGAGGCCGACGAGGTCGCCTTGCGCGACGGTCAACGCTATGTCAACCGGCTGGTGCCCGCACCCACCACGACCAGTGGTGATCTCGCCGCCGAAGCTCGCCACCAGGTGGTGAACCTGGACAGCTCGGGCGCTTCCAGGGCAGCTGTCCGACTGCAGATCGATCAACCCGGACGGCTGGACGCACTAAACGTTCACGAGGTGAAACGGGGCAGACCGCAAGGCGATCAAGTCGAGGTTCGCGTCGTCGCCGCCGGACTCAACTTCAGCGACGTGCTCAAAGCGATGGGCGTGTATCCGGGACTCGACGGTGCCGCGCCGGTGATCGGCGGCGAATGTGTCGGCTACGTGACGGCCATCGGTGACGAGGTTGACGGCGTCGAGGTCGGACAGCGAGTTATCGCATTCGGCCCTGGCACATTCGGGACCCATCTGGGGACCATCGCCGATCTCGTCGTCCCAATTCCGGACACGCTAGCCGACAACGAGGCGGCCACGTTCGGCGTCGCCTATCTCACCGCCTGGCACTCGCTGTGCGAGGTCGGGCGCCTATCCCCCGGCGAACGCGTGCTCATCCATTCCGCCACCGGCGGTGTTGGAATGGCGGCGGTCTCGATCGCGAAGATGATCGGCGCCCGCATCTACACGACGGCCGGTTCGGACGCCAAACGGGAAATGCTTTCCAGGCTCGGTGTCGAGTACGTCGGCGACTCGCGAAGCGTGGATTTCGCTGACGAGATCCTCGAGCTGACAGACGGCTACGGTGTGGACGTCGTTCTCAATTCGCTGGCGGGCGAGGCGATTCAACGCGGCGTGCAGATCCTTGCGCCCGGTGGCCGGTTCATCGAACTGGGCAAGAAGGACGTCTACGCCGATGCCAGCTTGGGCTTGGCCGCGCTAGCCAAGAGCGCGTCCTTCTCCGTGGTCGACCTCGACCTGAATCTCAAGCTGCAGCCGGCGCGCTACCGCCAACTCCTGCAACACATCCTGCAGCACGTGGCGGATGGCAAACTCGAGGTACTTCCCGTCACCGCATTTAGCCTGCACGATGCGGCCGACGCATTCCGGCTTATGGCATCCGGTAAACACACCGGCAAGATCGTCATCTCGATACCCCAGCACGGCAGCATCGAGGCGATCGCTGCCCCGCCACCACTTCCTCTGGTCAGCCGCGACGGCGGCTACCTCATCGTCGGCGGTATGGGTGGTCTCGGATTCGTCGTCGCGCGCTGGCTGGCTGAGCAAGGTGCGGGACTGATTGTCCTCAACGGACGCTCGGCCCCCAGCGACGAGGTGGCAGCCGCTATCGCGGAGCTGAACGCCTCCGGTAGCCGGATCGAGGTGATCACCGGCGACATCACCGAGCCAGACACCGCCGAGCGGCTGGTGCGGGCGGTCGAAGACGCCGGGTTCCGGCTGGCCGGGGTGGTGCACAGCGCGATGGTTCTCGCCGACGAGATCGTGTTGAACATGACCGATTCCGCCGCTCGGCGAGTGTTCGCCCCGAAGGTCACCGGCAGCTGGCGGCTTCATGTGGCCACCGCCGCGCGCGACGTCGACTGGTGGCTGACCTTCTCCTCGGCCGCCGCGCTGCTGGGCACTCCCGGGCAGGGCGCGTACGCCGCCGCCAACTCGTGGGTCGACGGCCTGGTCGCGCATCGGCGCTCGGCCGGACTTCCCGCTGTCGGGATCAACTGGGGCCCGTGGGCCGACGTTGGACGCGCGCAGTTCTTCAAAGACCTCGGGGTGGAGATGATCAACGCCGAGCAGGGGCTTGCCGCCATGCAGGCGGTACTCACCGCCGATCGCGGGCGCACCGGTGTGTTCAGCCTCGACGCGCGGCAGTGGTTCCAATCGTTCCCCGCTGTGGCGGGGTCCTCGCTGTTCGCGAAGCTGCATGACTCGGCGGCCCGCAAAAGTGGGCAGCGGCGCGGCGGGGGCGCGATTCGCGCTCAGCTAGACGCCCTCGACGCGGCCGAACGCCCAGGCCACCTCGCGTCCGCGATCGCCGACGAGATCCGTGCGGTGCTGCGCTCAGGCGATCCCATCGATCACCACCGACCGCTGGAAACCCTGGGACTCGACTCGCTGATGGGCCTGGAATTGCGCAATCGGCTGGAAGCAAGTCTGGGCATCACGTTGCCGGTCGCGTTGGTGTGGGCATACCCGACGATCAGCGATCTCGCGACCGCCCTGTGCGAACGAATGGACTACGCGACACCCGCGGCTGCGCAGGAGATTTCCGATACAGAACCCGAACTGTCCGACGAGGAGATGGATTTGCTCGCCGATCTGGTTGACGCCAGCGAGCTGGAAGCTGCGACGCGAGGCGAGTCATGACAAGTCTGGCGGAGCGCGCGGCGCAACTGTCGCCGAACGCGCGAGCGGCCCTGGCGCGCGAGCTCGTCCGTGCGGGTACGACCTTCCCGACCGACATCTGCGAGCCGGTGGCGGTGGTGGGCATCGGCTGTCGCTTTCCGGGGAATGTGACTGGGCCAGAGAGCTTTTGGCAGCTACTGGCCGACGGTGTGGACACAATCGAGCAGGTGCCGCCTGATCGGTGGGATGCGGACGCGTTCTACGATCCCGATCCTTCGGCGTCGGGTCGGATGACGACGAAATGGGGTGGTTTCGTTTCCGATGTCGACGCGTTCGACGCCGACTTTTTCGGAATCACTCCTCGGGAAGCCGTGGCGATGGACCCGCAGCATCGGATGCTGCTCGAGGTTGCCTGGGAAGCGTTGGAGCACGCGGGTATTCCGCCGGATTCCTTGAGCGGCACTCGAACCGGCGTGATGATGGGTCTGTCGTCGTGGGACTACACGATCGTCAATATCGAGCGCAGAGCCGACATCGACGCGTACCTGAGCACCGGAACCCCGCACTGTGCCGCGGTGGGGCGGATCGCGTATCTGTTGGGATTGCGTGGTCCGGCCGTCGCCGTAGATACCGCTTGTTCGTCGTCGCTGGTGGCAATTCACTTGGCGTGTCAGAGCCTTCGCCTGCGTGAAACCGACGTGGCATTGGCGGGCGGGGTGCAGCTCACCTTGTCACCGTTCACCGCCATCGCGCTGTCCAAGTGGTCGGCGCTGTCACCGACCGGCCGATGCAACAGCTTCGACGCCAACGCGGATGGATTCGTGCGCGGCGAGGGCTGCGGCGTGGTGGTGCTCAAGCGGTTGGCCGACGCGGTGCGCGACCAGGACCGGGTGCTTGCGGTGGTCCGCGGTTCGGCAACTAACTCCGATGGTCGGTCCAACGGCATGACCGCACCGAACGCGCTGGCGCAGCGTGACGTGATCACATCCGCCCTCAAGCTTGCGGATGTTACCCCTGACAGCGTGAACTATGTCGAAACACACGGCACCGGAACGGTGTTGGGGGACCCCATCGAGTTCGAGTCGCTGGCGGCCACTTATGGCCTGGGTAAAGGCCAGGGCGAGAGCCCGTGCGCATTGGGGTCGGTCAAGACCAACATCGGCCACCTGGAGGCGGCCGCCGGTGTGGCTGGATTCATCAAGGCGGTGCTGGCGGTGCAACGTGGGCACATTCCCCGCAACTTGCACTTCACCCGGTGGAACCCGGCCATCGACGCGTCGGCGACGCGGCTGTTCGTGCCGACCGAAAGCGCCCCGTGGCCGGCGGCTGCCGGTCCACGCAGGGCTGCGGTGTCATCGTTCGGCCTCAGCGGGACCAACGCGCACGTGGTGGTCGAGCAGGCACCCGACACCGCAGTAGCCGCAGCCGGCGGCATGCCGTATGTTTCGGCGCTGAACGTCTCCGGCAAGACGGCCGCGCGGGTGGCGTCGGCGGCGGCGGTGCTGGCCGACTGGATGTCGGGGCCGGGCGCGGCGGCACCACTGGCCGACGTGGCACACACGTTGAACCGGCACCGGGCCCGGCACGCCAAGTTCGCCACCGTCATCGCGCGTGACCGCGCCGAGGCGATCGCGGGGTTGCGAGCGCTGGCGGCCGGACAACCACGCGTTGGGGTGGTGGATTGCGACCAGCATGCCGGTGGGCCTGGCCGGGTTTTTGTGTATTCGGGTCAGGGCTCGCAGTGGGCGTCGATGGGCCAGCAGTTGCTGGCCAACGAACCGGCGTTCGCCAAGGCGGTAGCCGAGCTGGATCCGATATTCGTTGACCAGGTTGGCTTTTCGCTGCAGCAAACGCTTATCGACGGCGACGAGGTGGTGGGCATCGACCGCATCCAGCCGGTGCTGGTCGGGATGCAGTTGGCGCTGACCGAGTTATGGCGGTCCTATGGGGTGATTCCAGATGCCGTGATCGGGCACTCGATGGGTGAGGTGTCGGCGGCAGTGGTGGCCGGCGCGTTGACGCCCGAGCAGGGCTTGCGGGTCATCACCACCCGGTCGCGGTTGATGGCGCGGCTGTCGGGGCAGGGAGCGATGGCGCTGCTCGAGCTGGATGCCGACGCCGCCGAGGCGCTGATTGCCGGCTATCCGCAGGTGACGCTGGCGGTGCATGCGTCACCGCGCCAGACGGTGATCGCCGGGCCGCCCGAGCAGGTGGACACGGTGATCGCGGCGGTAGCGACGCAAAACCGGTTGGCGCGCCGCGTCGAAGTCGACGTGGCCTCCCATCACCCGATCATCGATCCCATACTGCCCGAGTTGCGAAGCGCGTTAGCGGATTTGACTCCGCAGCCGCCGAGCATCCCGATCATTTCCACTACGTACGAAAGCGCGCAGCCGGTGGCGGATGCCGACTATTGGTCGGCCAACCTGCGCAACCCGGTGCGATTCCACCAGGCCGTCACCGCCGCCGGTGTCGACCACAACACCTTCATCGAAATCAGCCCTCACCCCGTGCTCACGCACGCACTCACCGACACCCTGGATCCGGACGGCAGCCATACAGTCATGTCGACGATGAACCGCGAACTGGACCAGACGCTGTATTTCCACGCCCAACTCGCCGCGGTCGGTGTGGCTGCGTCCGAGCACACCACCGGTCGCCTTGTCGACCTGCCCCCCACACCGTGGCACCATCAGCGATTCTGGGTCACGGATCGTTCGGCGATGTCCGAGCTGGCCGCGACCCACCCGCTCCTGGGCGCGCACATCGAGATGCCGCGCAACGGAGACCATGTCTGGCAGACCGATGTCGGCACCGAGGTCTGTCCCTGGTTGGCAGACCACAAGGTGTTCGGTCAACCCATCATGCCGGCCGCGGGGTTCGCCGAGATCGCCTTGGCGGCGGCCAGCGAAGCCCTCGGCACAGCCGCCGACGCCGTCGCACCCAACATCGTGATCAACCAGTTCGAGGTGGAGCAGATGCTGCCCCTCGACGGCCACACGCCGCTAACGACGCAGTTAATTCGCGGCGGGGACAGCCAGATTCGGGTCGAGATCTATTCCCGCACGCGTGGCGGAGAGTTCTGCCGACACGCCACGGCCAAGGTTGAACAATCGCCGCGCGAATGTGCGCACGCGCACCCGGAAGCCCAAGGTCCCGCCACCGGGACAACAGTGTCGCCGGCCGATTTTTATGCCCTGCTCCGCCAAACCGGCCAACACCATGGTCCGGCGTTCGCGGCCTTAAGCCGGATCGTGCGCCTGGCCGATGGTTCCGCGGAAACCGAGATCAGCATTCCCGACGAGGCGCCGCGCCATCCCGGGTATCGGCTGCACCCCGTGGTATTGGATGCGGCATTGCAAAGCGTGGGTGCCGCGATACCCGACGGCGAGATCGCGGGGTCGGCGGAAGCCAGCTATCTGCCAGTGTCGTTCGAGACCATCCGGGTGTACCGCGACATCGGTCGGCACGTCAGGTGTCGTGCCCACCTGACAAACCTCGACGGCGGCACCGGAAAGATGGGCAGGATCGTCCTAATCAACGACGCCGGCCACATAGCGGCCGAAGTGGACGGCATCTATCTGCGTCGTGTCGAACGCCGTGCGGTACCCCTGCCACTAGAGCAGAAGATCTTCGATGCCGAATGGACCGAAAGCCCGATCGCAGCCGTGCCGGCTCCGGAGCCAGCTGCCGAGACGACGCGGGGAAGTTGGCTGGTACTCGCCGATGCAACGGTGGATGCGCCAGGCAAGGCCCAGGCCAAGTCGATGGCCGACGACTTCGTGCAGCAGTGGCGCTCACCGATGCGGCGGGTGCACACCGCCGATATCCACGACGAATCGGCGGTGCTGGCCGCATTTGCAGAAACGGCAGGCGATCCCGAGCACCCGCCGGTTGGCGTGGTGGTGTTCGTCGGCGGTGCCTCGAGTCGACTGGACGACGAGCTGGCGGCGGCGCGCGACACGGTGTGGTCGATCACCACGGTGGTTCGTGCGGTCGTCGGCACGTGGCACGGCCGATCACCGCGGCTATGGCTGGTCACCGGGGGCGGACTTTCCGTTGCCGACGACGAGCCGGGAACACCCGCGGCGGCTTCCTTGAAAGGGCTGGTGCGGGTGCTCGCCTTCGAGCACCCGGACATGCGCACCACCCTGGTCGATCTGGACATCACACAAGACCCGCTGACCGCGCTGAGCGCGGAACTGCGGAATGCCGGGAGTGGGTCGCGCCATGATGACGTGATCGCGTGGCGCGGCGAGCGCAGGTTCGTCGAACGGCTGTCGCGCGCCACGATCGATGTATCCAAAGGGCATCCGGTGGTGCGCCAGGGAGCGTCGTACGTCGTCACCGGCGGCCTCGGCGGTCTCGGCCTGGTCGTCGCTCGTTGGCTGGTGGACCGCGGCGCCGGCCGGGTGGTGCTGGGTGGCCGCAGCGATCCCACTGACGAGCAGTGCAACGTCCTGGCCGAACTGCAGACCCGCGCCGAGATCGTGGTTGTCCGTGGCGACGTGGCATCGCCGGGGGTGGCAGAAAAGCTGATTGAGACGGCCCGACAGTCTGGGGGCCAATTGCGCGGCGTCGTGCACGCCGCCGCGGTCATCGAAGACAGCCTGGTGTTCTCTATGAGCAGGGACAACCTAGAACGGGTGTGGGCACCCAAGGCCACCGGTGCGCTGCGCATGCACGAAGCCACCGCTGACTGCGAGCTCGACTGGTGGCTCGGATTCTCTTCCGCCGCTTCGCTATTGGGTTCTCCCGGGCAAGCGGCCTACGCGTGCGCCAGCGCGTGGCTGGACGCGCTGGTCGGATGGCGCAGGGCATCCGGCCTGCCGGCCGCGGTGATCAACTGGGGTCCGTGGTCGGAGGTAGGCGTCGCCCAGGCCTTGGTGGGCAGTGTTCTCGACACGATCAGTGTCGCAGAAGGCATCGAGGCTCTCGACTCATTGCTTGCCGCCGACCGGATCCGCACTGGAGTGGCTCGGCTGCGTGCCGATCGGGCCCTGGTCGCATTCCCGGAGATCCGCAGCATCAGCTACTTCACCCAGGTGGTCGAGGAGCTGGACTCGGCGGGTGACCTCGGCGACTGGGGCGGGCCCGACGCGCTTGCCGACCTCGACCCGGGCGAGGCGCGGCGCGCGGTGACCGAGCGGATGTGTGCGCGCATCGCTGCGGTGATGGGCTACACTGACCAGTCGACTGTCGAACCCGCCGTGCCCTTGGACAAGCCCCTGACCGAGCTGGGGCTGGATTCTCTGATGGCGGTACGAATACGCAACGGCGCGCGGGCGGATTTCGGCGTGGAACCGCCGGTAGCGCTGATACTGCAAGGCGCGTCCTTGCATGACCTGACGGCGGACTTAATGCGCCAACTCGGGCTCAATGATCCCGATCCGGCGCTCAACAACGCTGACACTATTCGCGACCGGGCGCGCCAGCGCGCGGCAGCGCGACACGGAGCCGCGATGCGGCGCCGACCTAAACCTGAAGTACAGGGAGGATAAGACCTGTGAGCATCCCCGAGAACGCGATCGCGGTGGTCGGCATGGCCGGCCGATTTCCGGGCGCCAAGGATGTTTCGGCGTTCTGGAGCAACCTTCGGCGCGGTAAGGAGTCGATCGTCACCCTGTCCGAACAGGAGCTGCGCGACGCCGGCGTCAGCGACAAGACGCTGGCCGATCCGGCGTATGTGCGTCGCGCCCCGCTTCTTGACGGGATCGACGAGTTCGACGCCGGCTTCTTCGGGTTCCCGCCGCTGGCCGCGCAGGTGCTGGATCCCCAACACCGGTTGTTCCTGCAGTGTGCATGGCATGCGCTCGAGGACGCGGGCGCTGACCCCGCACGGTTCGACGGCTCGATCGGCGTATACGGAACCAGCTCCCCCAGCGGCTATCTGCTGCACAACCTGCTGTCGCATCGCGACCCGAACGCTGTGTTGGCCGAGGGACTCAACTTCGACCAGTTCAGCCTGTTCTTGCAGAATGACAAGGACTTTCTGGCAACCCGGATTTCGCACGCGTTCAACCTGCGCGGGCCGAGCATCGCGGTGCAAACCGCGTGTTCATCGTCGCTGGTAGCGGTGCATCTGGCCTGCCTGAGCCTGCTATCCGGCGAATGCGACATGGCGTTGGCCGGCGGGTCGTCGCTATGCATCCCGCACCGTGTCGGCTACTTCACCTCACCGGGATCGATGGTGTCGGCGGTGGGCCACTGTCGGCCCTTCGACGTGCGGGCCGACGGCACGGTCTTCGGCAGCGGTGTCGGGTTGGTGGTGCTCAAGCCGCTGGCGGCCGCCATCGACGCCGGAGACCGGATTCACGCCGTCATCCGCGGATCGGCGATCAACAACGACGGATCGGCGAAGATGGGGTATGCGGCGCCCAACCCGGCCGCTCAAGCCGATGTCATCGCCGAAGCCCATGCGGTGTCCGGCATCGATTCGTCGACCGTGAGCTATGTCGAGTGCCACGGAACCGGCACCCCGCTCGGTGATCCTATCGAAATCCAGGGCCTGCGAGCGGCGTTCGAGGTGTCGCAGACGAGCCGTTCGGCCCCTTGTGTTCTGGGGTCGGTCAAGTCGAACATCGGCCACCTGGAAGTTGCTGCCGGCATCGCGGGTCTGATCAAAACGATTCTGTGCCTAAAGAACAAGGCACTACCCGCGACGCTGCACTACACCAGCCCGAACCCGGAACTGCGCTTGGACCAAAGTCCGTTCGTCGTGCAAAGCAAGTACGGCCCCTGGGAGTGCGACGGCGTTCGTCGTGCCGGGGTGAGTTCGTTCGGGGTCGGGGGTACCAACGCGCACGTCGTCTTGGAGGAGGCGCCAGCAGAAGCATCGGAGGTTTCAGCGCACGCCGAGCCGGCTGGCCCTCAGGTAATCCTGCTCTCGGCGCAAACGGCCGCGGCGCTCGGCGAGTCGCGGACCGCCCTGGCCGCGGCGCTAGAAACGCAAGACGGCCCGCGCCTGTCCGACGTGGCCTACACGCTCGCCCGGCGCCGCAAGCACAACGTCACGATGGCCGCCGTCGTGCACGACCGCGAGCACGCGGCCACCGTGCTGCGGGCGGCCGAGCACGACAACGTTTTCGTTGGCGAAGCCGCCCACGATGGGGAGCATGGCGATCGCGCCGACGCCGCACCCACGTCGGATCGCGTCGTTTTCCTGTTTCCCGGACAGGGCGCTCAGCACGTCGGAATGGCAAAAGGGCTCTATGACACCGAGCCGGTCTTCGCCCAACACTTCGACACCTGCGCCGCCGGATTCCGCGACGAGACAGGCATCGACTTGCATGCCGAAGTGTTCGACGGGACCGCAACAGATCTTGAGCGCATTGACCGTTCGCAACCGGCATTGTTCACGGTGGAATACGCGCTCGCGAAGTTGGTCGACACTTTCGGCGTGCGCGCCGGGGCGTACATCGGATACAGCACCGGCGAATACATCGCGGCCACCCTGGCCGGCGTATTCGACCTGCAGACAGCGATCAAAACGGTGTCGCTGCGCGCCCGCCTTATGCATGAGTCGCCGCCCGGTGCCATGGTCGCGGTGGCTCTTGGCCCCGATGACGTCACGCAGTACCTGCCACCGGAGGTCGAGCTGTCCGCGGTAAACGATCCTGGTAACTGTGTGGTCGCCGGGCCCAAAGACCAGATCCGTGCACTGCGCCAACGTCTTACCGAGGCAGGGATTCCCGTTCGCCGCGTCCGGGCAACCCACGCGTTCCATACCAGCGCGATGGATCCCATGCTGGGCCAATTCCAAGAATTCCTGTCCCGTCAACAGCTACGTCCTCCGCGCACACCGCTGCTGAGCAACCTCACCGGTAGCTGGATGTCCGACCAGCAAGTAGTCGATCCGGCCAGCTGGACGCGTCAAATCAGCTCCCCCATCAGGTTCGCCGACGAGCTGGACGTGGTGCTGGCAGCTCCAAGTCGAATCCTGGTCGAGGTTGGTCCGGGCGGCAGCCTGACCGGTTCGGCTATGCGCCACCCGAAGTGGTCGACCACGCACCGCACCGTTCGGCTTATGCGCCACCCACTGCAAGACGTCGACGACCGCGACACTTTTCTGCGCGCGCTGGGCGAACTCTGGTCTGCCGGAGTCGAGGTCGACTGGACGCCGCGGCGTCCGGCGGTGCCGCACCTCGTTTCCCTGCCGGGTTATCCATTTGCCCGTCAACGGCATTGGGTCGAACCTAACCACACGGTTTGGGCGCAGGCTCCCGGCGCAAACAACGGCTCACCGGCCGGCACTGCGGATGGTTCCACGGCCGCCACCGTCGATGCAGCCCGCAACGGAGAGTCGCAGACCGAGGTTACGCTGCAACGCATCTGGTCACAGTGCCTCGGCGTCAGCTCGGTCGATCGGAACGCCAATTTCTTCGACCTCGGCGGCGATTCTTTGATGGCGATCAGCATCGCGATGGCCGCCGCCAACGAGGGTCTGACCATCACGCCGCAGGATCTCTACGAATACCCGACCCTGGCCTCGCTGACGGCCGCCGTCGACGCGTCGTTCGCGTCCAGCGGGTTGGCGAAGCCCCCGGAGGCACAAGCGAACCCGGCGGTTCCACCCAACGTCACGTACTTCCTCGACCGCGGATTGCGCGACACCGGCCGCTGTCGTGTCCCGCTGATCCTGCGCCTGGATCCCAAGATCGGGCTACCGGATATTCGAGCGGTGCTGACCGCAGTGGTCAACCACCACGACGCATTGCGCCTGCACCTGGTCGGCAACGATGGGATATGGGAGCAGCACATCGCGGCACCCGCAGAATTCACCGGGCTTTCCAACCGGTCGGTGCCCAACGGCGTGGCTGCAGGCAGCCCCGAGGAACGGGCCGCGGTCTTGGGCATCCTGGCCGAACTCCTTGAGGATCAAACGGATCCGAACGCGCCGCTGGCTGCCGTTCATATCGCCGCCGCGCACGGCGGTCCGCACTATCTGTGCCTTGCCATACATGCGATGGTCACCGACGACTCATCGCGCCAGATCCTGGCGACCGACATCGTCACCGCGTTTGGACAACGGCTGGCAGGCGAGGAGATCACGCTGGAACCGGTCAGCACGGGGTGGCGGGAATGGTCACTGCGTTGCGCGGCCCTCGCGACGCATCCGGCGGCGCTGGACACTCGCTCGTACTGGATCGAGAATTCGACCAAGGCGACTTTGTGGCTGGCCGATGCCCTTCCCAACGCGCATACCGCCCATCCGCCCCGCGCCGACGAGCTCACCAAGTTGTCGAGCACGCTAAGCGTCGAGCAGACATCCGAGCTGGACGACGGCCGGCGCAGGTTCCGCCGGTCGATTCAGACGATCCTGCTGGCCGCCCTCGGCCGCACAATAGCTCAGACGGTAGGTGAGGGTGTGGTCGCCGTGGAGCTCGAAGGCGAGGGCCGCTCGGTGCTGCGGCCGGATGTCGACCTGCGCAGAACGGTCGGCTGGTTCACGACGTACTACCCGGTACCGCTGGCATGCGCAACAGGGCTGGGCGCGCTTGCGCAGCTGGACGCGGTGCACAACACTCTTAAGTCCGTTCCGCACTACGGAATTGGATACGGGCTGCTGCGCTACGTTTACGCCCCGACCGGACGTGTCCTGGGCGCTCAGCGCACACCCGACATTCACTTCCGGTATGCGGGCGTGATCCCCGAGCTACCGTCCGGCGATGCTCCAGTACAGTTCGACTCGGACATGACGCTTCCGGTGCGCGAACCGATCCCAGGGATGGGCCACGCCATCGAACTTCGGGTGTATCGGTTTGGTGGCTCACTGCATCTCGATTGGTGGTACGACACCCGCCGGATCCCGGCGGCAACGGCAGAAGCGCTGGAGCGGACCTTCCCGCTGGCCCTCAGCGCGCTGATCCAGGAGGCCATCGCGGCCGAGCACACAGAGCACGACGACAGCGAGATAGTCGGGGAACCCGAGGCGGGCGCTCTGGTGGACCTGTCGAGCATGGATGCCGGCTGAGGAGGATCGGATGCGCAACGACGACATGGCGGTGGTGGTTAACGGGGTTCGCAAGACCTACGGCAAGGGCAAGATTGTGGCCCTCGATGACGTGAGTTTCAAGGTGCGCCGCGGTGAAGTGATCGGGCTGCTGGGCCCCAACGGGGCCGGCAAGACGACCATGGTGGACATCTTGTCGACGCTGACCCGACCGGATGCCGGCTCGGCGATCATCGCTGGCTACGATGTTGTTTCCGAACCGGCCGGTGTACGCCGCTCGATCATGGTCACCGGGCAGCAGGTGGCCGTCGACGACGCGCTTTCCGGTGAGCAGAACCTGGTGTTGTTTGGTCGTCTGTGGGGACTGAGCAAGTCCGCGGCGCGCAAACGCGCCGCCGAACTGCTCGAGCAATTCAGCCTCGTACATGCCGGAAAGAGGCGGGTGGGCACCTACTCCGGCGGAATGCGCCGACGAATAGACATCGCGTGCGGATTGGTGGTCCAACCCCAGGTGGCGTTCTTAGACGAGCCCACCACCGGGCTCGATCCCAGGAGCCGGCAAGCTATTTGGGATCTGGTGGCCAGCTTCAAGAAGCTGGGCATTGCCACGTTGTTGACCACGCAGTATCTCGAGGAGGCGGATGCGCTCAGTGACCGCATCATCCTGATCGATCACGGCATAATCATCGCCGAAGGCACCGCGAATGAACTCAAGCACCGCGCCGGCGACACCTTCTGCGAAATAGTGCCCCGCGATCTGAAGGATCTGGACGCTATCGTCGCGGCGCTCGGTTCGCTGTTGCCCGAGCACCACAGGGCGATGCTGACGCCCGACTCAGACCGCATTACGATGCCGGCGCCTGACGGCATACGTATGCTCGTCGAGGCAGCGCGCCGGATCGACGAGGCGAGGATCGAGCTAGCCGATATTGCGCTGCGCCGACCGTCACTCGATCACGTATTCCTGGCCATGACGACCGATCCCACCGAGTCTCTGACCCATCTGGTGTCGGGGTCCGCGCGATGAGCGGCCCGGCCATAGATGCGAGCCCCGCCCTGACCTTCAACCAGTCAAGCGCGAGCATTCAGCAGCGACGCTTATCGACCGGGCGACAGATGTGGGTGCTCTATCGGCGTTTCGCCGCGCCGAGCCTACTCAACGGTGAAGTACTCACCACGGTGGGCGCGCCGATAATTTTCATGGTGGGCTTCTATATCCCGTTCGCCATACCGTGGAACCAATTTGTGGGTGGCGCCAGCTCGGGCGTCGCCAGCAACTTAGGGCAATACATCACGCCGTTGGTCACACTGCAGGCGGTCTCGTTCGCCGCGATCGGGTCGGGCTTTCGAGCCGCGACCGATTCGCTGCTAGGCGTCAATCGTCGGTTTCAGTCCATGCCGATGGCCCCGTTGACGCCACTGCTTGCCCGCGTGTGGGTGGCTGTGGACCGATGCTTCACGGGTTTGGTGATATCGCTAGTTTGCGGCTACGTCATCGGATTCCGTTTTCATCGCGGGGCCCTCTATATCGTCGGTTTTTGCCTACTGGTTATCGCGATCGGGGCTGTGCTGTCATTCGCCGCTGACCTGGTTGGCACCGTTACCAGGAACCCAGACGCGATGCTGCCGCTGCTGAGCTTGCCCATTTTGATCTTCGGACTGCTGTCCATTGGTCTCATGCCGTTAAAGCTGTTTCCGCACTGGATCCATCCATTTGTTCGCAACCAGCCGATCTCCCAGTTCGTCGCGGCGCTGCGGGCATTGGCCGGAGATACCACCAAGACAGCCTCACAGGTGAGTTGGCCTGTGATGGCTCCGACGTTGACGTGGTTGTTCGCTTTCGTGGTGATCCTGGCGCTTTCATCCACCATTGTTTTGGCTAGGCGGCCATGATCACGACGACAAGTCAGGAAATCGAGCTTGCACCCACACGTTTGCCAGGCTCGCAAAACGCTGCTCGGCTGTTCGTTGCGCAGACCCTTTTGCAGACCAACCGGTTGCTAACTCGATGGGCACGTGACTATATCACCGTTATCGGAGCGATCGTGTTACCGATTCTCTTCATGGTGGTGTTGAACATTGTGCTAGGTAACCTAGCTTATGTCGTAACCCACGACAGCGGGCTCTACAGCATTGTTCCGCTGATCGCACTCGGCGCCGCGATCACTGGGTCAACTTTTGTCGCGATCGACCTGATGCGCGAGCGCTCCTTCGGACTGCTTGCCCGACTGTGGGTGCTGCCCGTGCACCGAGCATCGGGCCTGATCTCTCGAATCCTGGCAAACGCGATTCGGACTCTGGTCACCACTTTAGTGATGCTAGGTACTGGGGTGGTATTGGGTTTCCGGTTTCGACAAGGCCTGATCCCGAGCCTCATGTGGATTAGTGTCCCGGTGATACTGGGCATCGCAATCGCGGCTATGGTCACTACCGTCGCGCTTTACACAGCACAAACCGTTGTTGTCGAAGGCGTTGAGCTGGTGCAAGCAATCGCGATCTTCTTCTCCACGGGTTTGGTGCCGCTCAACTCGTATCCAGGCTGGATTCAGCCGTTCGTCGCCCATCAGCCGGTGAGCTACGCCATCGCGGCGATGCGCGGTTTTGCAATGGGTGGTCCGGTCCTCTCTCCGATGATCGGGATGCTGGTGTGGACCGCGGGTATCTGCGTCGTATGCGCCGTACCCTTGGCCATTGGCTACCGACGGGCCAGCACGCATTGACCAGCACCGCTGGCCCGGGATGCCGTGACGAGTTGGGAGTGTTGAGATGTTTCCCGGATCTGTGATCCGAAAGCTGTCGCACAGCGAGGAAGTCTTCGCGCAGTACGAGGTTTTTACTTCCATGACAATCCAGCTGCGCGGTGTTATCGATGTCGATGCGCTGTCGGATGCCTTCGACGCCCTCTTGGAAACCCACCCAGTCCTGGCCAGCCACCTTGAGCAAAGCTCCGACGGCGGTTGGAATCTCGTTGCCGACGACCTGCTGCACTCTGGAATCTGTGTCATCGACGGCACGGCCGCCACCAACGGGTCACCGTCGGGAAACGCCGAACTACGGCTCGACCAGAGCGTGTCCCTATTGCATCTGCAGCTGATCCTCCGCGAAGGAGGAGCCGAGCTGACGCTATACCTCCATCACTGCATGGCCGATGGTCATCACGGGGCCGTTCTCGTCGACGAGCTGTTCTCCCGCTACACCGACGCGGTCACTACCGGTGACCCCGGCCCGATAACCCCGCAGCCCACGCCGCTGTCAATGGAGGCTGTGCTGGCACAGCGGGGTATCAGGAAGCAAGGGCTTTCGGGAGCTGAACGTTTTATGTCGGTGATGTATGCCTATGAGATCCCTGCCACCGAGACGCCGGCGGTCCTCGCGCATCCTGGGCTGCCCCAAGCTGTTCCGGTCACCCGACTCTGGCTTTCCAAGCAGCAGACATCGGACCTCATGGCGTTCGGCCGCGAGCATCGCCTCAGCCTTAACGCCGTGGTCGCGGCAGCCATCCTGCTGACCGAGTGGCAGCTGCGCAACACCCCGCACGTCCCGATTCCCTACGTTTACCCCGTCGACCTGCGATTTGTTCTAGCTCCCCCAGTGGCCCCGACAGAAGCTACCAATCTCCTCGGGGCGGCGTCTTACCTCGCTGAGATCGGGCCGAATACCGACATCGTGGATCTGGCAAGCGATATCGTTGCCACACTTCGGGCTGACTTGGCCAATGGTGTGATTCAGCAGTCGGGGCTCCACTTCGGCACGGCATTCGAAGGAACTCCTCCCGGCCTACCACCACTTGTCTTCTGCACTGACGCCACTTCATTTCCCACCATGCGCACACCGCCGGGCCTGGAGATCGAAGACATTAAGGGCCAATTCTATTGTTCGATCAGCGTCCCCCTCGATCTGTACTCGTGTGCCGTTTACGCAGGACAACTGATCATCGAGCATCATGGGCACATCGCGGAACCGGGGAAGTCCCTCGAGGCGATACGTTCACTGCTGTGCACCGTTCCCTCGGAGTATGGCTGGATCATGGAGTGACCTAACGAACCAGCCCGCCGATCGGGCTTCGGCCAGATCACGCACTCGCGTCCCGAACCGATCATCATATCCGCCCCAGCTGCGGTCGCGGCTGACAAGCCTTACCCCGCAGCTCACCTCATGATCTCACCACGAGGCTTGCGGCACAACAGAATTCGACCGCTATGATGCCGCCGGTGCCGCCGCCTGCTCCTCGGCCAGCGTGTCCGCCAAGTACTGGGCCAAAGCGCGGGCGGTGTTGTTTGTGGCGATGACCTTGGGGGTCAGGCGTATCCCGGTCTCGGTTTCAACGTGGGTACGCATCTCGAGCATGCCCAGCGAATCCAGGCCGTACTCGATGAATGAGCGGTCAGCGTCGATCGTGCGACGCAGGATCACACTGGCCTGCTCAACCAGCAGACGCCGTAGCCGGCCGGCCCATTCATCTTGCGGCAGCGAAAGGAGCTCCATGCGGAATTTGCTTGGGCCCCTTGACCGCTGCCCAGTGGATGCGAACATTTCACCCCACGGGCTGCGTCGGACAAGGTCGGCCAGCCATGGCGCCCCGAGGATCGGAATGTAACCGCTGTAGGCGCGGTCGTGGCGCACGAGCGTCTCGAAGGCATACGCACCTTCCTCCGGGGTGATCATGATTTCGCCCCCCTCGGCCAAGAACGTGGCGCGGCCGACCTCGCCCCACGCACCCCACGCAATCGCGCTGACCGGCAGGCCCTGGGCGCGGCGCCAGTGCGCGAAGACGTCGACCCAGCTGTTGGCCGCCGCGTAGGCGCCCTGACCCGGCGAGCCGAGCAATGCCGCTCCCGAGGAGAACAAGCAGAACCAGTCCAGCGGCTGACCGAGGGTGGCGCGGTGTAGGTTCCAGGATCCGAACACCTTGGGCGACCAGTCGCGATCGATGAGCTCATCGGTGATGTTGGTCAGCGTGGCATCCTCGACCACCGCCGCCGAGTGCAGCACACCGCGCAGCGGAAGCCCGGTAGCGGTCGCCGCACTCACCAGCCGGTCCGCCGTGTCGGGTTCGGCGATGTTGCCACACTCCACCACGATGTCGGCCCCAGCCGCGCGCAGGCCTTCGATGGTCTGCCGCGCTTTGGGGTTGGGCTGGGAACGTGCGGTCAGCACGATCCGGCCACAGCCCGCCGCGGCCAGCTTCGAGGCGAAGAACAGGCCGAGGCCACCCAGGCCGCCGGTGATGATGTAGGAGCCGTCGCGGCGGTACAGCGGAGCTTGCTCCGGGGTGACCGCCACGCTTCTACGGCCGCTACGCGGTACGTCGAGCACGAGTTTGCCGGTGTGCTCGGCGTTGCTCATTGCCCGGATGGCGTCGGCCGCCTCGGCCAACGGGTAATGAGTGCATTGCGGTGCGGTCAGCACCCCGTCTGCGGTGAGCTTGAACACCGTGGCCAGCAACTCACGGACCCGGTCGGGCTGGGTGACCGACATCAGCGCGAGGTCCAAGTAGTAGAAGGTCAGTCCGCGACGGAACGGGAACAGCCCCAGCCGGGTGTTGCCGTAAACGTCGGCCTTGCCGATTTCGACGAAGCGTCCGCCGAAGGCCAACAACTCCAGCCCCGCACGTTGGGCGGCGCCGGTCAGCGAGTTCAGCACGATATCCACGCCGTACCCGTCGGTGTCGCGCCGGATCTGCTCGGCGAACTCGACGCTGCGCGAATCGTAGACATGCTCGACGCCCATGTCGCGCAGCATGGCTCGCTTCGCGGGATTGCCGGCGGTCGCGAAAATCTCCGCTCCCTTGGCGCGGGCAATCGATATGGCCGCCTGCCCCACACCGCCGGTGGCGGAGTGAATCAACACTTTGTCACCGGCCTTGATCTGAGCCAGGTCGTTGAGCCCATACCAGGCGGTGGCATGCGCGGTGGCCGCCGTGATCGCCTGCTCATCGGTCAAGCCGGGCGGCAGCGTGACCGCGAGGTTGGCGTCACAGGTGAGGAACGTCCGCCAACAGCCACCTTCGGAGAAACCGCCAACACGATCACCGACCTGGTGACCGGTGACACCTTCCCCGACCGCAGTCACCACACCGACGAAATCCATACCCAACTGCGGCTCGCGGTCATCGATAATGGGGAATCGTCCAAACGCGATCAAAACGTCGGCGAAGTTGATGCTGGACATGCTGACCGCGACTTCGATTTGCCCGGGGCCGGGCGGAACTCGGTCACTCGCAACGAATTCCAACGTTTGCAAGTCTCCCGGCCTGCGGACCTGCACCCGCATACCGTCGTGGTCGGGATCCAAGACCGCGGTGCGCCGCTCTTCATGGCCCAGCGGACTGGGGGTCAAGCGGGCCACATACCAGTCGCCATTCCGCCAGGCCGTCTCGTCCTCTTCCGATCCGCTCAGCAGCTGCTGGGCCACCCGCTCAACGTCCGTGTGTTCGTCCACATCGATCAAGGTGGTGCGCAGCATCGGATGTTCACTGCTGATCACCCGTAGCAGACCACGCAGGCCGGCCTGCTCCAGGTTGGCTCTTTCTCCCGAGTCGTGCGGCTTCACTATCTGGGCTTGTCTGGTCACCACGAACAAGCGCGGCAGCTCGCCCTCGAATTCAGCCAGTTCCCGGGTGATCCGAACCAGGTGACGGACCTGTTCACGACCGGCCAGCAGACTGTGCTCATCGGGGTCGCCGACGCGAGGCCCATACACGATCACCACACCATCGCGGCCACGCAGCTGGCTGCCCAGCTTTTCGAGGCCAGCTTGATCGTTGGGCGGGGTGTCCTGGACCGACCAGGACAGGCTGGCGCATTCGGTGCCTTGGGGGCCGTGGGACTTCAGCGCGTCCGTCAACGTGGAAGCCAACATGTCGGGGGTGTCGACGGCGTTGGAAGTGTCGATCAATAGCCACGATCCAGCCTCGCCGTCGCCAACCTCGGGCAGCGCTCGCTGCTGCCATCCGAGGGTCAGTAGCCGCTCGCTGACTAGGCGGTCACGCTCGTCGCGTTCGGAGGTCCCGGTTCCCATGCGTAGCCCACGCACGGCCAACAGGACGGTCCCGTGCTCGTCCAGCACGTCGAGGTCGGCCTCACCACCTCGGGTCCCGTCGTTGAAGGCCTTGGTCAACCGCGTGTAGCAGTAGCGGGCATTGCGGGTAGGCCCGTAGGCACGCAGGCTGCGCACACCCAACGGCAACAGCAGGCCACCAGTGGCCGTACCGGCCTGGACGCCCGCGCCGACCGACTGGAAACAAGCGTCCAGCAGCGCCGGGTGGATTCGGTAGGCGCCCTGCTGGAACCGGATCGACGCGGGCAGCGCGACCTCGGCCAGCACCGTCGCGGCTCCCGCCTCGGCGGTATGCGCGGTGGTCAGACCACCGAACGCGGCGCCCAAAGTAACACCACGCTCGGCGAACGATTCCCGCATGGCGGTCCCGTTCACGGCGTGCGGATGCGCCTGCAGCAGAGCGGTGATGTCGTACCCCGGCGGCGGGCAGTCATCTTCGGCGGCGCGCAGCGCCGCGGTGGCATGCCGGGTGGTTTCACCGTCCCGGTTGGTCTCCACGGTGAAGTTGACGACACCAGGCGCGTCGATCGATGCGACGGCGTCGATCGGGGTCTGCTCGTCGAGCAACAACATCTGCTCAAAGGTGATGTCGCGAACCTCAGCCGCTTCGCCGAAGACCTCAGCGGCCGCAGCCAAAGCCATCTCGCAGTAGGCGGCGCCGGGAAGGGCGGCAACGTTATGCACCTGATGATCGCTGAGCCAGGACAGCACCGAGGTGCCAACGTCGCCCTGCCAGACGTGGCGCTCAGGTTCCTCAGTCAGCCGCACATGCGAGCCAAGCAACGGATGCACGGTGATGGTGCAGGCACCTTGTGCCCGCTGTTCTTGCCCATCATCGTCGATGAATAGGCGGGCGTGGGTCCACGCCGGCAGCGGCGCATCCACCAGCCGCCCAGCGGGATACAGCGCCGAATAGTCCAAAGCGGCGCCCGCGCGGTGCAGCTCCGTCAGCAAGCCGCGCAGACCATGCGGCAGAGGCTGCTCTCGCCGCATGCCGGCCAGGGCGGCGACCGACATGTCGAGGCTTCGGCCCGTCTGTTCGACGGCGTGGGTAAGCAGCGGGTGGGGCGACAGCTCCGCGAAGACCCGGTAGCCGTCCTCCATCGCAGCCTGCACCGCCGCGGCGAACTGCACCGTGTTGCGCAGATTGTCCACCCAGTAAGCGCCATCGCACACCGGCTGCTCGCGCGGGTCGAACAGGGTCGCCGAGTAGTACGGCACCTTGGGCGTCATCGGAGCAATGTCCGCCAGCGCCGCGGCCAAATCGTCGAGTATCGGATCGACTTGAGGCGAGTGCGACGCCACGTCGACGGCCACCTCGCGCGCCATCACGTCCCGCTGCTCCCAACGGGCGATGAGGTCACGAACGGTGTCGCTCGTACCGCCGATCACCGTGGATTGCGGGGACGCCACCACCGAGACCACAACATCGTCGATTCCGCGTGCCATCAGCTCCGAATTCACTTGCTTGGCGGGCAATTCCACCGAGCCCATGGCACCAGCACCGGCTATGCGGGTCATCAGCTTCGAGCGGCGGCAAATGACGCGCGCCGCGTCCTCGAGCGACAGTGCCCCCGCGACGACGGCCGCGGCCGACTCACCCATCGAGTGTCCGACGACCGCGCCCGGCCGCACTCCGTAGGTTTGCTCCATGGTGGCGGCCAACGCGACCTGAACGGCGAACACTGCCGGCTGCACTTTGTCGATTCCGGTCACGGTCTGCTGCGCCGTTATCGCCTCGGTCACCGAGAATCCCGATTCTGCGGCGATCACCGGCTCCAGCTTGGCGATGGTGGCCGCGAACACTGGTTCGCTGGCGAGCAATTGCGTGCCCATCGCCGCCCACTGCGACCCTTGCCCGGAGAAGACCCAGACCGGTCCTCGATCACCGTGTCCCACCGCCGCGTCATAGAGGGCGTCACCGTCGGCCACCTCGCGCAAACCCTCGACGAGCTCCGGCAGGTTGGCGGCAACCACCGCGGTGCGCACCGGCCGGTGCGCGCGGCCACGCGCCAGCGTGTAGGCCAGATCCGAGGCCGCCACGCAGTCCTGGTGTTCTTCCACCCAGGTGGCTAGTTGGCGGGCCGTCTGGCGCAGTGCGTCGCTGGACGTGGACGACAGCATGAATAGCCGCGGGCCCACCTCAGCGTCGCCCGGTGAACTCTCGGGTGCGGAAGCTTCTGCTGGGGCCTCTTCCACGATGGCATGCACGTTGGTCCCGGACATCCCGAACGAGGACACCGCGACCCGCTTCGGTGTGTGATCATTACCGTTGGGCCACGGCGTAACCGCTTGCGGCACAAAGAGCCCGGTCTCGACGTCGGAAAGCTCATCGGGCAGCCGATTGAAATGCAGCAGCGGCGGCACCACCCCGTGCCGCAGTGACAGAATTGCCTTGATCAGCCCGACGGTCCCCGCCGATGCCGTGCTGTGCCCCATGTTGCTCTTGGCCGATCCAAGCGCGCAGGGGGTGCCCGCGCCATACACCCGCGCCAGGCTGCGGTACTCAATCGGGTCGCCGATTGGCGTACCGGTGCCGTGCGCCTCGACCACACCGACCGTTTCGGGCTGCACGCCCGCCGCCGCCAACGCCGCACGGTACACGGCAACCTGGGCGTCCTCGGACGGCATGGTGAGCGTCTCCGTGCGGCCGTCCTGATTGGTGGCCGTGCCACGCACCACGGCGAAGATCCGATTACCGTCGCGCAGCGCATCCGGCAGTCGCTTCAGCAACACCATCGCGCAGCCCTCGGAACGCACAAACCCATCCGCGTCAGCATCGAATGAATGGCACCGACCGGTTGACGACAGCATGCCCTGCGCAGACGCCGCCACACTGGCATGCGGCTCCAGCAGCACCGCACAACCGCCCGCCAAAGCGAGGTCAGCTTCGCCGTCATGCAGGCTGCGGCAGGCCAGGTGCACCGCCATCAGACCCGAAGAACACGCGGTGTCAAACGTCATCGCCGGACCATGTAGACCCAATGTGTGCGCGATCCGCCCTGACGCCACACTGTTGTTGAGGCCGGTAACCACATATGGACTGGCCAAACCGCCCGCCGTTGTGGTGAGTACCAGGTAGTCCTCGTGGGTCAGCCCAGTAAAAACGGCCGTCGAGGACCCGGCCAACGACGCCGGATCCAGACCAGCATGCTCGATCGCCTCCCACGACGTTTCCAGCAGTAGCCGCTGCTGCGGATCGATCGAGGTCGCTTCCCGCTCGCTAATCCCGAAGAACTCAGCATCGAAACCGGCGACGTCGTCAAGGAACCCACCCCACCGGGACACCGACCGCCCGGGAACCCCTGGCTCAGGGTCGTAATAGTCGTCGGCGTCCCAGCGGTCGGGCGGAATCTCGGTGACCAAGTCATCACCGCGCAGCAACGACTCCCACAGTTTGTCGGGCGAGTTGATCCCCCCAGGAAGCCGACATCCCATCCCGATCACCGCAACGGGAGTGACACGTGATTCCATACTCTTCCAACCTCGTCTCAGCTCAACCGGTGTTACCCGACGACATCAGCGAATTTTCACACCGGGAATGAAACGGCCGCGGTGCCGCTCTCCCAGCTCTTAAGTAATCCGAGCCAACCCGGATCCCGACACCAAAGACAAGTGTTACACGACGCCAAGACCCCCCGCGGGTAGCGCTGGAATACTAACACGAGCACATGTGCTCGCGACCGAGTCTCACCTCGGACCTGGGCAAATGACCCCATGTCGCAGGTGCATGGAGTTGTTCGGGCAGTCTCGGCGAGGTTGCAGGGCTGTTCGACCAGCGGATTTCGACACTCGGTAACGCAAGCCAGTTAGGGGCGGTCATCGGTGATGCTGCGCCACGAAGCACTACATCCGTTGCACCGCAATTATTTTCGGTGCCCGCATGACGGGCGCAATGCCTTAATTGCGTTAGCCGGCGACCCGCCGCGGGGGCGGCGCCACATCACATCCGACCGTGTCCGATGGTGGACCCATGGCGAGCCGGCAAACCCCTGCTGAGCTGGCCAGATGCGACTTGGCTAAGACCGCGGAGCGCGAGCACACCCCGACGGCGACTGCGACAACTCCAAGCGTGGCCGGTAACGTGATGCCCATGAGTGTGCGTTCCCTTCCCGCTGCGTTGCGCGCGTGTGCGCGTCTGCAACCCCATGACCCGGCCTTCACGTTTATGGATTACGAACAGGACTGGGACGGCGTTGCGATAACCCTGACGTGGTCGCAGCTGTATCGGCGAACGCTGAATGTGGCACAGGAGCTGAGCCGTTGTGGTTCCACGGGTGACCGCGTGGTGATCTCTGCTCCGCAGGGACTCGAGTACGTCGTCGCCTTTCTCGGCGCGTTGCAGGCCGGGCGCATCGCCGTGCCGCTTTCGGTTCCACAAGGCGGCGTTACCGATGAACGTTCCGATTCGGTACTGAGTGATTCGTCGCCGGTGGCCATTCTCACTACATCGTCTGCCGTGGACGACGTCGTGCAACATGTTGCGCGGCGGCCCGGGGAATCCCCGCCATCAATTATCGAAGTTGATTTGCTCGATCTGGACGCTCCGAATGGGTATACCTTCAAAGAAGACGAGTATCCATCTACCGCGTATTTGCAATACACCTCCGGGTCCACCCGCACGCCCGCTGGCGTGGTGATGTCCCATCAGAACGTTCGGGTTAATTTCGAACAGCTGATGTCTGGCTACTTTGCGGATACCGACGGGATTCCACCGCCAAATTCCGCACTCGTATCCTGGCTACCCTTCTACCACGACATGGGTTTGGTAATAGGAATTTGCGCACCAATTCTGGGTGGATACCCCGCGGTGCTCACCAGCCCGGTGTCGTTCCTGCAGCGCCCGGCCCGGTGGATGCACTTGATGGCCAGCGATTTTCACGCCTTTTCGGCAGCACCGAATTTCGCCTTTGAACTAGCGGCACGAAGAACAACCGACGACGACATGGCCGGGCGTGACCTCGGCAACATACTGACCATCCTCAGCGGTAGCGAGCGGGTACAGGCCGCGACGATCAAGCGCTTCGCCGACCGCTTTGCTCGCTTCAATCTGCAGGAGAGGGTGATCCGGCCTTCATACGGGCTCGCAGAAGCAACGGTGTACGTGGCGACGAGCAAACCGGGTCAACCACCGGAGACCGTCGACTTCGATACTGAAAGTTTATCCGCCGGCCATGCGAAGCCGTGCGCAGGCGGCGGCGCTACATCGTTGATCAGCTACATGTTGCCGCGGTCACCGATCGTGCGGATCGTCGACTCGGACACCTGCATCGAATGTCCGGACGGAACCGTCGGCGAGATCTGGGTGCACGGCGACAACGTCGCTAATGGCTATTGGCAAAAACCCGACGAGAGTGAGCGCACGTTCGGCGGAAAGATTGTCACCCCTTCGCCGGGCACACCCGAAGGTCCTTGGCTAAGAACGGGCGACTCAGGTTTCGTCACCGATGGCAAAATGTTCATCATCGGTCGGATCAAAGATCTCCTAATTGTGTACGGACGCAACCACTCCCCCGACGACATCGAGGCAACGATCCAGGAGATCACCCGCGGGCGCTGCGCGGCGATCTCGGTTCCCGGTGACCGCAGCACCGAAAAGCTGGTCGCCATTATCGAACTCAAGAAGCGTGGCGACTCAGATCAGGACGCGATGGCTAGACTGGGCGCTATTAAACGCGAAGTCACGTCGGCTTTATCGAGTTCGCACGGTCTCAGCGTCGCGGATCTGGTTCTGGTTGCGCCTGGCTCGATCCCCATTACCACCAGCGGGAAGGTCAGGAGAGGGGCGTGTGTCGAGCAATATCGACAGGATCAATTCGCCCGCTTGGATGCCTAGTCCGGCTGGCCGTCTACACAGAATTCGGTATATCCGTTTGAAAAAGTCCTCCCCGGACTGCCGCGCCACCATCACCAGCGGGTCAGCCGACGGTCAGCGAAGGTCACCCCGGCTCACCAACCTGCTCGTCGTCGCCGCCTGGGTTGCCGCGGCGGTGATCGCAAATCTGCTTCTCACGTTCACGCAAGCAGAACCGCACGACACCAGCCCGGCGCTGCTGCCACAAGATGCCAAGACAGCCGCCGCCACCAGCCGGATTGCGCAGGCTTTCCCCGGCACCGGTAGCAACGCTATCGCCTATCTCGTCGTGGAAGGCGGCAGCACGCTTGAGCCGCAGGACCAGCCTTACTACGACGCCGCCGTCGGTGCCCTGCGCGCCGACACCCGCCACGTGGGATCCGTCCTCGACTGGTGGTCAGATCCCGTCACCGCCCCGCTGGGAACCAGCCCCGACGGCCGCTCCGCTACGGCCATGGTGTGGCTGCGGGGCGAGGCGGGCACCACCCAAGCTGCCGAATCCCTCGATGCCGTCCGATCGGTGCTGCGCCAGTTACCGCCCAGTGAGGGGCTTCGCGCCAGCATCGTGGTCCCGGCAATCACCAACGACATGCCGATGCAGATAACCGCCTGGCAGAGCGCGACGATCGTGACCGTTGCGGCGGTGATCGCCGTCCTACTGCTGCTGCGGGCGCGCCTGTCGGTGCGGGCCGCGGCGATCGTGCTGCTGACCGCGGACTTGTCGCTTGCGGTGGCCTGGCCGCTGGCCGCGGTGGTGCGGGGACACGATTGGGGAACCGATTCGGTATTTTCTTGGACGCTGGCCGCGGTCCTGACGATCGGAACCATCACCGCAGCCACCATGCTGGCCGCGCGGCTCGGGTCCGACGCAGGTCATTCGGCCGCGCCCACATACCGCGACAGCCTGCCCGCGTTCGCCCTGCCCGGGGCGTGTGTCGCCATATTCACCGGCCCGCTGCTGCTGGCCCGAACCCCAGCGCTGCACGGAGTTGGCACTGCCGGGCTAGGTGTCTTTGTGGCACTTGCGGCTTCGTTGACGGTGCTGCCTGCCCTGATCGCGCTTGCCGGAGCGTCACGGCAGTTACCGGCACCAACCACGGGTGCCGGCTGGACAGGCCGGTTGTCGCTACCCGTCTCTTCTGCTTCGGCCCTGGGCACAGCGGCAGTGCTGGCGATCTGCATGCTACCCATCATCGGGATGCGGTGGGGTGTGGCCGAGAACCCGACAAGGCAAGGCGGCGCACAAGTCCTTCCGGGGAATGCGCTTCCCGATGTGGTGGTGATCAAATCCGCTCGGGACCTGAGGGACCCAGCCGCGCTCATCGCCATCAACCAGGTCAGCCACCGTCTGGTGGAGGTTCCCGGTGTGCGCAAGGTGGAGTCGGCGGCATGGCCGGCCGGTGTCCCGTGGACCGACGCCTCGCTCAGTTCCGCGGCCGGCAGGCTCGCCGACCAGCTGGGTCAGCAGGCCGGATCGTTCGTGCCGGCGGTGACTGCGATCAAATCGATGAAGTCCATAATCGAACAGATGAGCGGCGCGGTCGACCAACTGGACAGCACCGTGAACGTGACTCTCGCCGGGGCAAGGCAAGCACAGCAATACCTCGATCCCATGCTCGCCGCCGCGCGGAACCTCAAAAACAAAACCACCGAACTGTCGGAATACCTGGAAACGATCCACACCTGGATTGTCGGCTTCACAAACTGCCCCGACGACGTCCTGTGCACGGCCATGCGCAAGGTCATTGAACCCTACGACATCGTGGTCACCGGCATGAACGAGCTGTCCACTGGCGCCGACCGCATCTCCGCGATATCGACACAGACAATGAGCGCGTTGTCCTCGGCACCGCGGATGGTGGCGCAGATGCGGTCGGCGCTAGCACAGGTGCGCTCGTTCGTACCCAAGCTGGAAACAACCATCCAGGACGCCATGCCGCAAATAGCGCAGGCGTCGGCGATGCTGAAGAATCTCAGCGCCGATTTCGCCGATACCGGTGAGGGCGGCTTCCACCTGTCCAGGAAGGACCTGGCGGACCCGTCGTACCGGCACGTACGGGAATCGATGTTCTCGTCAGACGGAACCGCCACCCGGCTGTTCCTCTATTCTGACGGACAACTGGACCTTGCTGCGGCAGCACGCGCGCAGCAGCTCGAGATCGCCGCGGGCAAGGCGATGAAATACGGAAGCCTGGTCGACAGCCAGGTCACGGTGGGTGGGGCCGCGCAAATAGCCGCGGCTGTCCGCGATGCCCTCATCCACGATGCTGTGCTACTGGCCGTTATCTTGCTCACGGTAGTGGCTCTGGCCAGCATGTGGCGCGGTGCCGTCCACGGTGCTGCGGTTGGCGTGGGTGTGCTGGCCTCTTACCTCGCCGCCCTGGGGGTCTCGATTGCACTGTGGCAACACCTACTGGATCGCGAGCTCAACGCCTTGGTCCCGCTGGTGTCGTTCGCCGTCCTCGCTTCGTGCGGCGTCCCGTATCTCGTTGCCGGCATCAAAGCCGGTCGTATCGCCGACGAGGCAACGGGTGCGCGGTCCAAGGGGGCGGTATCCGGGCGGGGAGCGGTTGCGCCGCTTGCGGCGCTCGGTGGCGTATTCGGCGCTGGCCTGGTGCTGGTGTCGGGAGGTTCCTTCAGCGTGCTCAGTCAGATTGGCACGGTTGTTGTGCTCGGTCTGGGCGTGCTGATCACGGTGCAGCGAGCGTGGCTTCCGACCACGCCAGGGCGGCGTTGACCGCCTGTTCGAGACCCCATGCCACGCTCGGCTGGCCGACGACGATCACCCATCGCAGACACCACACTTGGTAGGGGTTGCCAGTTGTTGGCCGGGTGAGTGGTCGGCGCGCCGTTGCCCGGGGTAGGGTTCGAGGTCTTTGGATGATGGGCGTTTCCACGCTGCCCAAAGGATGACCTCGACGTGTCCGAGTTCACGTTGACCGCGTGAAGTTAAACCGGTGCCGAGCGTGCACTGAGGGCGAAATCCGGCGCCGATTTTCCGCCCTGAGTTCACGTTGGGCGACGGCGCCCATGAACGACGCCACATCGCACATGGCGCTCAGGCCAAGCACCAGCCCATCTCCGTCGCCGGCCACCGTCACCGATCGAACGACCTCGACCCCCGCCCTGGCAACAACACGCCGCTGCCCTCTACACCTCCGCGCTGTCGAAAATTGTCACGGAGCCTTGCGGGGGCTGGTGCGACTGATATGACGCACCTTCCGCCAGAGGCTAGCCCGACGTTTACTGACGTTACTGCTGCTTACCGTTTGTCGACGGCACGTGAAAACTGACCCCGGCGCGGCACCCGAATTTTGACCCCCTGGTCGGGTGGACTGGCTCTACCCGAGCCAGGAGGACCGAAGGGAATGTTGACTGTGGAAGATTGGGCTGAGATTCGCCGATTGCATCGCGCGGAGGGTTTGCCGATCAAGATGATCGCCCGGGTGCTGGGGATTTCCAAGAACACGGTGAAGTCAGCGTTGGAATCAAACCAGCAGCCGAAATATGAACGGGCACCGCAGGGTTCGATCGTTGATGCGGTTGAGCCGCGGATCCGGGAGTTGTTGCAGGCCTATCCGACGATGCCGGCGACGGTGATCGCCGAGCGGATCGGCTGGGAGCGCTCGATTCGGGTGCTCTCGGCGCGGGTGGCCGAGCTGCGCCCGGTGTATCTGCCGCCGGACCCGGCGTCGCGCACCACGTATGTGGCAGGCGAAATTGCCCAGTGCGACTTCTGGTTTCCGCCGATCGAGTTGCCGGTAGGGTTCGGGCAGACCCGCACGGCCAAACAGTTGCCGGTGCTGACCATGGTGTGCGCCTATTCGCGCTGGCTGTTGGCGATGCTGCTGCCCAGCAGGTGTGCCGAGGACCTGTTCGCCGGCTGGTGGCGGCTGATCGAGGCGTTGGGGGCGGTGCCGCGGGTGTTGGTGTGGGATGGCGAGGGCGCGATCGGGCGCTGGCGCGGCGGGCGGTCGGAGTTGACCACTGAGTGTCAGGCGTTCCGCGGCACGCTGGCGGCCAAGGTGCTCATCTGCCGGCCGGCCGACCCGGAGGCCAAGGGCCTCATTGAACGGGCCCACGACTACCTGGAGCGCTCGTTTTTGCCCGGGCGGGTGTTTGCCTCGCCGGCCGATTTCAACGCCCAACTGGGCGCCTGGCTGGCGCTGGTGAACACCCGCACCCGCCGGGCGCTGGGTTGTGCGCCCACCGATCGCATCGGCGCGGATCGGGCCGCGATGCTGAGCTTGCCGCCGGTGGCGCCGGCCACCGGGTGGTGCACCTCGCTGCGGCTGCCCCGGGATCACTATGTGCGCTGCGATTCCAACGACTACTCGGTGCACCCGGGTGTGATCGGGCATCGGGTGCTGGTGCGCGCCGACCTGGAGCGGGTGCATGTGTTCTGCGACGGTGAGCTGGTCGCCGACCACGAGCGGATCTGGGCGGTCCATCAGACGGTCTCCGATCCCGCACATGTGGAGGCGGCGAAGGTGTTGCGCCGCCGGCACTTCAGTGCAGCATCACCGGTAGTTGAGCCGCAGGTGCAGGTCCGCTCACTGAGCGACTACGATGACGCGCTGGGAGTCGACATCGATGGCGGGGTGGCCTGATGCCCACCACCAAAGCCACCCAGCGCCGTGATGTTTCCACCGAGATCGCTTACCTGACAAGAGCATTGAAAGCTCCCACCCTGCGTGAGTCAGTGTCCCGGCTGGCCGATCGCGCCCGCGCCGAGAACTGGAGCCACGAAGAATACCTGGCCGCCTGCCTGCAGCGGGAAGTGTCAGCCCGGGAGTCCCATGGTGGTGAGGGCCGCATCCGCGCCGCCCGCTTCCCGGCTCGGAAGTCGTTGGAAGAGTTCGACTTTGAGCATGCTCGTGGCCTCAAACGCGACACCATCGCACATCTGGGCACCCTGGATTTCATCACCGCCCGCGATAACGTCGTGTTTTTGGGCCCCGCCTGGCACCGGGAAGACTCATCTTGCGGTCGGCCTGGCGATACGCGCGTGTCAGGCCGGTCATCGGGTGCTGTTCGCCACCGCCGCCGAATGGGTAGCACGGCTCGCCGAGGCTCACCACGCCGGGCGCATCTACGCCGAACTCACCCGGCTTTGCCGCTATCCGCTCCTGGTGGTTGACGAAGTCGGCTACATTCCGTTTGAGCCCGAGGCCGCCAACCTCTTCTTCCAGCTGGTGTCCTCCCGGTATGAGCGGGCCAGCTTGATCGTCACGTCCAATAAGGCCTTCGGCCGGTGGGGCGAGGTTTTCGGCGGCGACGACGTCGTTGCTGCCGCCATGATCGACCGCCTCGTCCACCATGCTGAAGTCGTCGCCCTCAAAGGCGACAGCTACCGGCTCAAAGACCGCGACCTCGGCCGCGTCCCACCAGCCGGAACCACCGAAGAATAACCACCAACCGCCCGGTCTAGGGGGTCAATTTTCAGATGCCGTCAGGGGGTCAGTTTTCGGGTGCCGTTGACACCGTTCACAAGGGCGTTTCGAGCAACGCGTCGACGCAACTTCGGCCTAGTCGACGTTGACGGGTTCGTTCCATTTCGACTGCGTGAGCTGAATCGACCCGGATCCGAGGTCGATGCTCGCTCGGACGAGGTGGTGCGAGCCGTCCTGGGCAATCCACACGGTCGCCGGCCTTGCACTCTTGGCGCCAGGATCAAGCATCTTGACAGAGCTCGCGGGGATGGTCCCGGTGATTTTGGTGGTCGAAATTCCGTCTATCACTTCGGTACCTTGCGCTTGGAGGTTCGTGACACCGGACAGCAGCTGCGTCACCCCAGCGGCAGGATCGAGCACGCGTGAAGTTGACAGTTCAGAAATCGAGCCGAGATTGCTCCAGTCGTCGAACAGTTTCACCGAGATGTTGTCGCCTTGTACCCGAAACGGGACACCCTGCTCGTCGTTGTAGGTGCATACGCCCTTTGCCGCGAGCGGATTGGCCCGGACGTCGACATCGGCACTGGTAATACCCAGCAAGCTGTCGACTTTCCCGGTTGTTCGGACCGCTACGTGCACGCTGGTCAACCCTTTTGTCGCATCAAGCGACTGCCTGATCTCGGCGAGGAGCGCGGGGTCGGACGCCGTCGGGCTCACGGGAACACCCTGTTCCTCGGCATCAGGTTTCGGCGAAGAACATCCTGATAGCCACAACGCCAGGCAGGCACCTAGCACCACCAGAACAGCGGACGTCACCGCCCGTTTTCCATCATTCATTTGCGCTCACTACCTCGATTGTCAAATGGGCCCGCAGGCCGAATGCAGGTTGATTGGATCACGCTGGGCATGACTGCCCGCCTCCTCACTCGCGCCATTCCGGCGCTCGCCGTCGCCGGGCCCCGCCAAATTGCCCGCCTCCTCACTCGCGCCATTCCGGCGCTCGCCGTCGCCGGGCTAGGCATGGACCGATACTTCCGCGGCGGCGGGTTCGACAACCTGCGACGTCGGATCACCGGATTCCGTTGGGCGGCTGCCAGACATTTGCTGGGCGACATACTCGGCGACCGCAGTGGGAGTGGGATGATCGAAAATCACGGTAGGTGGCAGCGTCAGTCCGGTGGCGGTTTTGAGGCGGTTGCGTAACTCCACAGCCGTTAATGAGTCGAAACCGAGGTCGCCGAATTCGGTGTCGGGGTCGACGTCCTCGGCGGAGGGCCTACCCAGCACTGCCGCTGCCTGCAGACACACCAGCCCCACTAGCAGCTCGAGTTGTTCGTCCGCGGCCAGCCCGTGTAGGCGTTGAGCCAGCGCCGACTTCGACGAGGTGGCGTCACCGGTGTCGTCGATTTGGCGTCGGCGTGGGCGGCGCGCGAGCCCGCTGAACAGCGCCGGCAACGCACCGGCCTGGGCCCGGGCGTCTAGTGCAGCCCGGTCCAAGAGCGTGGCCACCGCCAGAGGGTGATCGATGGCCAGCGCAGCGTCAAACAATTCCACCGCTTCGGCAGGGCTCATCGGAGCCAGCCCGCTGCGGCTCATGCGGGCCAGATCTCGGCTGCTCAAATGCGCGGTCATGCCGCCAGGCTGTTCCCACAAACCCCACGCCAGTGATATCCCGGCCAACCCTGCGGCCTGCCGGTGAGCGGCCAACCCGTCCAGAAACGCGTTTGCCGCCGAGTAGTTGCCCTGCCCCGGCGAGCCGACCGTGGCCGCGATCGATGAGCACAGCGCAAACATCGACAAATCCAGGTCACTGGTGGCCTGGTGCAGGTTCCACGCCGCGTCCACCTTGGCCCGCAACACCGTATCGATGCGGTCCGGTGTCAACGAGGTGATCACTGCGTCATCGAGCACGCCGGCGGCATGAATCACCCCGCGCACCGGCGGGTACTCCCGCGACAGCTGGGCAAACAACCCCGCTACCGCAGCGCGATCGGCCACGTCACAGGCCACCACCTGCACCTTGGCGCCGGCCTCCGTCAAGTCGGCGGCCAATTCGGCCGCTCCCTCCGCGCGATCGCCCCGCCGACTGGCCAACACCAGATGACGCACCCCATAGGCGCCAACCAGGTGGCGGGCCAACACCCCACCAACCGCCCCGGTGGCACCGGTGATCACCACCGTGCCGTCGGCAAGCCGGTCGGCCAACGCCGAGGGCATGGTTAAGACAACCTTGCCGATATGGCGGGCCTGGCTCATGAACCGGAAGGCCGCCGGGGCGCAGCGCACATCCCACGTGGTGACCGGTAGCCGGTGCAGCTCCCGGGTGTCGAACAGCTCCCGCACCTCGGCCAACATCTCCTGCATGCGTGCCGGGCCGGCCTCCGACAGGTCGAACGCCCGATACTGCACGCCGGGATAATTAGCGGCGATCTCCTGCGCATCGCGGATATCCGTCTTGCCCATCTCGAGGAAACGCCCACCGCGGACCAGTAAGCGCAGCGACGCATCCACGAACTCACCGGCCAGCGAGTCGAGCACCACATCAACCCCGCGGCCCTCGGTGACCGCCAGGAACTTCTCCTCGAACTCGCATGTGCGGGAATCGCCGATATGGTCGTCGTCAAACCCCATGGCGCGCAGCGTGTCCCACTTGCCACGGCTGGCGGTGACGAAAACCTCCACGCCCCACTGGCGAGCCAGCTGCACAGCCGCCATGCCCACACCGCCGGTACCGGCATGGATCAGCACCGATTCGCCCGCCTTGATCTCGGCTAAATCGGCCAACCCGTACCAGGCCGTCAAGAACACCACCGGCACAGCGGCTGCCTGAGCAAACGACCAGCCTTGCGGCACCCGGGTAACCAGTTGCTGATCCACCACCGCCAGCGGACCGGCCCCGCCCAGGAATCCCATCACGGCGTCACCGACGGCAAGATCGGTCACTTCGGGACCGGTCTCAAGCACCACCCCGGCGCCTTCGGCACCCAGCGGTGGGGCCTGGCCGGGATACATCCCTAGGGCGGCCACCACATCGCGGAAGTTGACCCCGACGGCCGCCACCGCCACGCGCACCTGCCCCGCCTGTAGCGGTGCCTGTACCTCCGGGCAGGGCTGGATCACCAAATCCTCCAGGGTCCCGCCACCACCGGCGGCCAATCGCCACGCCGACTCTGCCGCCGGTAACGCTAGCAACGCCGGGGCCGGGGACAGCCGGGGGGCGTGCACAGTGCCGCCGCGCACCAGCAGCTGGGGTTCCCCGACGCCGGCTAGCACCGAGGCATCCACCGCCGCATCGGTGTCGATCAACACGATCCGGCCGGGATTTTCGGCCTGCGCGGAACGCGCCATGCCCCACACCGCGGCGGCGGCCAGGTCGCTGATGTCCTCGCCAGCCAGCCCCACGCCACCATGGGTCAACACCACCAACGTGGCCGCCCGATCCGCGCCGAGCCAGGACTGCAACACCTCCAGGGCGGTGTGGGTGGCCGCATACACCGAGCCCACCACCGAGGATGCTTGGCCACCGGCAGACTCGAGTTCCCACACCACGACACTGGCGTCACCATCACTGCCGGCGCAAAAGTCCGCCCAAGACACCGGGGCAGGTGGGGCGGACCCGTTAGCGCCGCCGCTGACCACCGAGATCGGCGACCACACCACTTCCAGCGGCCCCTGATCGGACGCACCGCCGGCCGCGGTCACGGCGGCGCGCAGCTGTTCTGCGGTTATCGGGCGAGTAACCAGCGAGCGCACCGTCAACACCGGCAGCCCAGTGGCGTCGCAGACGTCCACGGAAATCGCATCCGCGCCCGCGGACGCGAAGCGGGCCCGCACCCGTCCAGCGCCGCCGGCATGCAGCGACACCCCACGCCAGCAAAACGGCAGTCTCGTCTCGGTGCTCGCCTGGGTCTTCTCGACGGCCAGCCCGAGGGCATGCAGCACCGCGTCCAACACCGCCGGATGCATCCCCATTCGGTCGACGGCCACGCCGGCCTCGCCGGGGGCTACAACTTCGGCGAACAGCTCCGACCCCCGCCGCCAGATCGCCACCAGACCCTGAAACGCGGGGCCGTAGGCATAACCGCGCTCGGCCAACTGCGCATAGCCGTCCGAGATATCCACACTCTCCGCGCCCTCGGGCGGCCACACGGACAAATCCATCGGCGTCTCAGCGGCAGCCACCCCCAGCATGCCTTCGGCGTTCAGCAACCAACCCTGGGATTGATCACCGCGGGAATACACCGACACCGCACGGTGCCCGGATTCATCGGCAGCCCCGACGACCACCTGCACCTGAACCCCGACACCCGGGTGCATCACCAACGGTGCGGCCAGCACCAACTCTTCGATGAGCGCGCACCCGACCTCATCACCGGCGCGGATCACCAACTCCACAAAACCCGCCCCGGGGAACAGCACCACCCCGTTCACCACGTGGTCGGCCAGCCACGGCTGATCCGCAAGCGACAACCGGCCGGTCAGCACCACCTCGTCAGAATCGGGCCGCTCGACCACCGCACCCAACAAGGCATGCTCGGTCGCGCCCAGACCCAACCCGGCCGCATCGGCGGGCCCATCCGCGCCCGGCGTCTCCCAAAACCGCCGTCGCTGAAACGCATACGTGGGCAGCTGCACCCGCCGTCCACCCGAGCCGGCGAACACCGCCGACCACTGCACCGGCACACCGGTGGTGAACACCTGACCGGCAGCACCGAGCGCCGAGGCCAGCTCGGGCCGGTCTTTGCCCAGCATCGACACCACCATCGCCTCAGCCGGGGCCAAGGACTGCTCGATCGAGCCAGTCAAACCACTTCCCGGGCCGGCCTCGATGAAGTGGGTCGCCCCAAGGGTCTGCAAATGACGCGCACTGTCCGCGAAGCGCACCGGCCGACGAACGTGGTCCACCCAGTACTGCGCCGACCCGAAATCAGGGCCGGCCAACTCGCCCGTCACGTTCGACACCAGCCCAAGCTGGGGCTCGCGTGCCTGCACCCGGGCCGCGACACGCGCGAACTCCTCGAGCATCGGCTCCATCAACGGCGAATGAAACGCATGCGAGACCGCCAACTGGTGCACCCGCCGACCCTGCGCGGCGAACCGATCCGCAATCGCATTTGCCGCGGCCTGCGCACCGGAGATCACCACCGATTCGGGCGCGTTGATCGCAGCGATCCCCACACCCTCACCCAGCAGCGGCTCCACCTCGTCCTCACTGGCAGCCACCGCCACCATCGCACCGCCTGCCGGCAGCGCCTGCATCAACCGGCCCCGCGCCACCACCAGCATCGCCGCGTCCGCCAACGTCAACACACCGGCCGCGTGCGCCGCCGCCAGCTCTCCAACGGAGTGACCCATGACGAAGTCCGGAAGCACACCCCAATCCCGCAACACCGCGAACGATGCCACCTCCACCGCGAACAACGCGGGCTGAGCAAATTCGGTGCTGTCAAGCAAATCCGCATCGGCACCCCAAATAACGTCGCGCAGCGGCAACCGCAGATGCCGGTCCAACTCGTCGGCCACCGCATCGAATGCCTGCGCAAACACGGGCAACTCGCCGTACAACTCGCGGCCCATCCCGATGCGCTGCGCGCCCTGCCCAGGAAACACGACCACCGTCTTGCCCACCGACCCTGGCTGACCGACCGCCACGCCGGCACCCGGCTCGCCCGCCGCGAGCCCAGCCAGCCCGGCAATCAGTTGCTCACGGCTTGCGCCGACCACCACCGCTCGGTGCTCAAACACCGAGCGACTGGCCAACGAGCACCCCACATCGATCGGATCCAGCCCTGGGTTGGCCTGCACGTGGGCCATAAGTCGACCCGCCTGCGCCGTCAACGCCTCAGCCGATCTCGCCGAAATCACCCACGGCACCATCGACGGCCGCGGCCCCCGGTGCTTTCGCTCGCCTCAACCGGCGCCTCTGCGGGGGCTGGTACGGGGGCCTCTTCCAAGATCAGATGCGCGTTGGTGCCGCTGATCCCAAAGGAGGACACCGCCGCCCGGCGCGGACGCCCGTCAACCGACCACTCCCTGGCCTCGGTCAACACCGACACCGCGCCGCTGGTCCAATCCACCCGCGGGGAAGGCTCATCCACATGCAACGTCGCCGGCATCACCCCATGACGCATCGCCTGCACCATCTTGATCACCCCGGCGACCCCCGCGGCGGCCTGGGTGTGGCCCATGTTCGACTTGATTGAGCCCACCCACAGCGGCTGCTCCGCTGGACCTCCCTGCCCGTAGGTGGACAGCAATGCCTGCGCTTCGATGGGATCACCCAACGTGGTGGCGGTCCCGTGTGCCTCCACCACGTCTACGTCTGCGGCGGACAACCCGGCGTTGGCCAACGCCACCTGGATCACTCGCTGCTGGGCGAGCCCATTGGGCGCGGTCAGCCCATTGGACGCACCATCCTGGTTGACCGCGCTCCCCCGCACCACCGCCAGCACCGAATGCCCCAACCGCCGGGCGTCCGATAGCCGCTCCAGCACAACCACCCCGGCGCCCTCGCCCCACCCGGTGCCGTCGGCCGCGGCCGCAAACGCCTTACATCGCCCATCGGCAGCCAACCCCCGCTGCCGGGAAAACCCCACAAAAATCGACGGCAGCCCCATCACCGTCACCCCACCGGCCAACGCCAAATCACACTCCCCGGAGCGCAATGACGACATCGCCCAATGGATCGCCACCAACGACGACGAACAAGCGGTATCCACTGACACCGCCGGGCCCTGCAGCCCCAATACGTACGACACACGTCCCGAGGCCACGCTGATTGACGTGCCGGTCAACCCGTACCCTTGCAGCCCCCCGGTATCCCTATTGCCGTAACTCGCCGCGAAAATGCCGGTGTACACCCCGGTCGCCGAACCACGCAACGACAACGGGTCAATCCCCGCGTGCTCCAACGCCTCCCACGAAACCTCCAGCATCAACCGCTGCTGAGGATCCATCGCCAACACTTCACTAGGAGCGATGCCGAAGAACCCGGCGTCAAAGCCGGTGGCGTCGTCTAGAAATGCCCCCCATCGCGTGTAGGTTTTGCCCTCAGCGTCGGGATCCGGATCGTATAGCCCCTCAACATCCCAGCCCCGATCGGTCGGAAACTCCGACACCACGTCGCGCCCCGCCGAAACGACATCCCAGAGTCCGTCCGGGCCATCCACGCCGCCCGGAAATCGGCAGCCGATTCCCACCACCGCCACCGGTTCTGTCGCGCGTTGCTCATATTCACGCAGCCGAGCGCGTGTCTCATCGAGCTCGACAGCAACCTTCTTTAGGTAGTGAAAAAGCTTTTCGCTCTGCTGGTCGGCACCTTCAACGCTCATCGTCCGTTGCTCCTCTATCACTTCCCAAGTTCGGAATCGATTAGCTGGAAAATTTCGTCAGGAGTCGAAGCAGCCTGGATCAGCTTGCCCAGGCCCGCCTCGCTGCCGGCGATGGTGCCCAGCAGGGCACGCAAACGGTCGGCCACCCGCTGCTTCTCGCCGTCGGCGATGACGGCCACCAGCTCTTCGACCTTGTTCAACTGCTCTTCGATTGCCCAAAGACCCGTCGCGCCGCTATTCACCGGACCGGCTGATTTCAATCGACCATGCCCGCCGGCCAGTTCGGCCTCCAAATACTGGGCTAATCCCGATATCGACCCGTAGTCCCACCCAACCGTCTCGGGTAACCGCAGGCCGGTAACTGCCGCCAATCGCTTGCACAGCGTGACTGTCATTTGCGAGTCAAAACCCAGCTCCGAGAAGGCGAGATCCTGATCGACCGACCAAGGATCTGGCTCACCTAACATCTTCGCGGCCTCGGCGCATACGGCATCCACCACCAGCCGCTGACGTTCTTGCCGCAAAGCGACCAACCGCTCGCGAAGAGTCGCCCCGCCGTCGTTTCCTCCGGCGATCGTCATGTTGGACGCCGACAGGTCATCACGCTGCGCCCGCACGCCGGACCCAGGTTCAGTCAACGAGAGTTCCCAAATCGGTTTGGTTGGACTCTGCTTGCGCAGGGCGCCACGCACCAATTTCCCGTTCGGGGTTCGAGGGAGTCGATCAACAACGGCAAACCTATGCGGCACCTTGAACGCAGACAATCGGTTGAGCAATCCGCGGTGAAGGTCTCGCATGACCGACCCATCGATGGTGGCACCGCTGGTCGCAACCAGAAAAGCCTGCAGTGTCGACGCGCCCGTGGACTCCCTTACCGCGACAACCGCGGCCTCAGCCACGGCTTCGTCCTCGATGATGAGTCGCTCGACCTCACGCGGATCAACGTTGACCCCTCCGATAACCTCGGTGTCGTCGGCGCGGCAGCGGTAGGTAACCCACCCGTCGCTGTCGATACACACCCTGTCCCGCGTGTCGAGCCAACCCTCATTCGCGACGGGGGAATCAGGCCGATTCCAATAGCCCTTAGCGATCGCCGGTCCGCGGACCCATAGGTCGCCCTCAACCCCAGGCCCGGCAGTTGTTCCATCCGGCGCTACAACACGAATCTCGTAGGGCGGCAGCACCCTTCCCAGCGTCCCCAGGCGCCATTCGTCAACCCGATTCGATACGAACGTCTGCCCGACCTCCGTAGATCCAATACCGTCCAGAATGGGGATGCCGCCAAAGAATTCCATGAGCCGCTCGGCAAGACCCAGCTCAAGGGCCTCCCCGGCTGACACCACACATCGAAGCGAACGGAAGGAATCAGGAGAACATGAGTCGATGACTCTGGCAAAGAAATTTGGCACACCGTAGAGCACCGATGGCCCAAATCGCGCGCTTAGAATGGCCGCTGCTTCTGGAGTTACCGGCGCCGAATTGATGACCGCGGAACCACCTGTCGCGAGTGGAAACCAGACCGAATTTCCTAGGCCGTAAGCAAAATACATGCGTGCACTACATAGCCCAGTATCTTCAGGAGTGAGCCGCAAGGCTTTACGACACATAGCGTCCACGAACGTCAACGGGTCGGCGTGCCGATGAATCGCCGCCTTCGGCGGACCCGTGGTACCAGACGTATACGTAGCGTATGCGAGTGCGTCACCACCCATCGGTTCGTAGCCTCCAGGCGCGACTCGAGCCGCCTCGGACATGAGTTCCGCGGCTTCGGCCACCCGCGACGGCTGAAACCGATCGCGCAGCGCATCCGAGGTGACGACAAGCGCCGGTTCCGTGTTGCGTGCGGCCAACGCGTGGTCGTCGCGATGCAGCTCCGGATTCGCTAGAAACGCCATAACCCCACGAGCCAGGCACGCCAGCAATAGCTGCACCAGGTCGGGCGAATCCGGCAGGCACAACAGAACCCGATCACCACTGGATAGTCCGCGGTTTCTCAGCACTTCCCCAAGACGTGCGGCACCGTCGTGGATTTGACCATGAGTCACCACATCGGCCGCATAGAAGGCCGGCCGGTCGTACCATCCCGCCTCCGATGCCTGCTCAGCCAGGAGCCCCGCTAGATTCCCATTCCGCATTTATTGGATGACCGCCCTAGCGCGCCAGAGTGATGGCATTTGAAAACTGCCAGCGATCAGGTTCTTCATGCGGAGCATCTCGAAATACGCTTCGTAGAAAGTGCTCCGTCACCACCATGATCGGCTGGCCTCCGGAAATAACGCGATAACGGCGGGCAACGGCTCTCTTTCGGGAATTCTGATACCCGTGGAGCGCGAGCCAACCTGGCAAATCTCCGACCCAGACTTTAGCCTCTTCCTTGAAGGTCTCGATGTGGCTGGCTGCCATAACCTCGCCGAGAGGATCGTTTGTCTGCGTCAACCTTGTTATAATTGCAGCCGGCAACCGATCAATCGCAATCAACGACTCCGCGGCTACAAATAAGTGTTCCGAGTTCCGACCTTTAAGTATGATGTACCGCTGCAGAACACGGCCGACCCCCACCTGCCCTAGCTGCTCGAATTCGGATAGCTTCGGTGAAACATCGTGAATCCGCTGCTTGACGATTTGCACGATCACCTCATCGTCAGCGACAATGTTGAGAACCCTAGTGAGGGTGCCATTAGCTGCTATCAGTATTCGAAGGTCACGATTGAGCTTTCGGATCTCTTGATCAGATAGAAAACACTCGGTCATATTCTTCCCCCACATACATGCGCTGTTATGCCATAGCATCTAGGCGGCTGAATTCGTGATGTAGGTAACGCTCAACGCTGGCCGAACGCCGAACCTTACCGCTGGTGGTGACCGGAATAGAACCCGGCGCCACCATAACGACATCCGCGACGCGCAGACGATGTGACCTGGATATCGCGGAGGCGACTTCACGTTTGACGGTGCGGAGTCGATTCTTTTCCTCCTCATCTGTGCGACCCCGCTTCATGAGTTCGATAATGGTTACCAGCTTTTCAGTACGGTCATCGGGCACCGCAATCGCCACAACCCGGCCGCCGGTGATTTCCTGGATCGTCGCCTCGATGTCTTCCGGATAGTGGTTGGCCCCATCCACCACCAACAGCTCCTTGATGCGACCCGTGATGAACAGTTCGCCCTCGAAAATGACGCCGAGGTCTCCGGTCCGCAGCCACGGACCTTCCGAAGTCCCGGGCGAGGGAGTGACGAGCCGCGCGCGGAACGTCGCCTCCGTCTGCTGCGGGTTGCGCCAGTAGCCCAAGCCGACGTTGTCTCCCTGCACCCAGATTTCGCCAACCGTCCCCGCGGGATTCTCCATCCTGGTTTCGGGGTCGACGATCCGCACGGTTGACGCCCGGGGAGCTCCATAACTCACCAGGTTGGCTCCCTCGCTGCCGTTCTCGGCACGCTTCGCCTGACCGACCGACAGCTGCTGGTAGTCAAAGCAAACACTCTTCGGCGCGCGTCCCGGTCCGGCGGTCGCCACGTACACCGTCGCCTCCGCGAGCCCATATGACGGCCGGATTGCCGTCTCGCTGAGGTTGAACGGGGCGAACCGCTCGGTGAAGCGCCGCAGCGTCGCGACGTTTACTCGTTCGGCGCCGGTGACGATCGTCCGCACATGCCCGAGGTCAAGTCCAGCCATATCGTCGTCGGATGTTCTGCGTACCGCCAATTCGAAACCGAAATTCGGTGCGCTGGAAATCTGTGCGCGGTGTTTGGCTAATAATTGCATCCAACGGGCCGGCCGCTGCAAGAATGCCATGGGACTCATCAACACCGCGGTGTCTTGATTGATCATCGGGAGAATGATGCCCAGCATCAACCCCATGTCGTGATAGAACGGCAGCCACGATACGGGAGTTGACGGAACCTTTTCCGAATCCCCGATGTAATCGGACATTAGCTGTACGCAGTTGGTGATGACATTCTTGTGCGAGAGGACAACACCGGCCGGCGCGCGGGTCGAACCGGATGTGTACTGTAGATATGCTGTGCTCGGACGCTCGAACCGAGTCGGATCGAGCGCTCTGGATGAGCTCAAGTCCAGAGCGTCCACAGCCACGACGATGGGCGCGGACTGGCCCTGTGCGGCGCACGCATGTGGCGCATATGTCGTGACCTCGTCAATAACCGACGAGGTCGTAAGAATAATGGACGGCGCAGAGTCTCGTAATGCCGAAGATATTCGTTCGTCGTGAATGCCGAATTGTGGCACCGGAAGAGGAACCGCAATGAGACCAGCCTGCAGCACACCCATAAAGGCGATGATGTATTCAAGGCCCTGCGGGGCCAATATCGCGACCCGATCACCGCTTGACGCGTATATCCAGAGCTCCTCTGCCACGATCATCGCTCGCCGGTGGACTTGCCACCACGTCACGGTTTCGGTGAAGCCAGCCGGATCCGTGTCATAGTCAATGAACTTGTACGCCGCGCGATTGGGGTACTGGCTCGCCGCCTTCTGTAGGAGATCAGCGAGCGACGACTCGCTCATAGCGAATCGCGATGTGCTCCCGTTCAGCGGTTGTGCCGCTTGCTCACCGGTGCCCCATGCCGGTTGTGTCGCCACCTCGCCCGCGGCATGAAATGACGAGTTGGTTTTCATGGTCTTCCTTCAGCTATGGACGGCAGAGAGCAGACGGCTGCGCTGCCGCTTTCATACGAATCCGAGTCGGCGCATAGCGTCTGTACCTTGCCCGGGCTCGCGACGCGATTCGTTAAGGTCTCACGACCATAGCAGGTACGGGCCACACCCGAGGGCCTAATGGGATTGACGGAATCGTCAGCCGCGGCGTCAGCGCTGGCTGCAGCCCCATTCGCGAAACACACCGTCGGGCTGGCTTCGCTAAGCCTAATGAGCACCGTCTTCGATGTCGACCTGCTGATCGTGCCGGAGCGAATTCGCCAGCGCCGTGCGATTCGTTCGATCCGGTCGCGACGGGTGGCACCCGCAGAGCGCTGTCAGACCCCACAGGTCACAGTTCAGAGACCGCAACCGACTGATCCCGCCGGTACACCGTGCCCCCACCAACACGAATCACGGCAAGCCCGTTGCGGCGAGGCCGAACCGAGTAACCGCTGATCAATGGCCTGACCTCAAGTCAGCTGAACGTGCGCACGGCTGACCTGTGGGCACTCTGGGAAATTCACATCGAGTTCCAAGCTCGACACGCCGAAATCGCCTGCCGCACGCCGCGATTGGCACGCCAGCCGCTGGGCCGGCTTACCCCATCTTCGCGAGAGTGGCGCAAATCATAGCTTCTTGAGCCCGCGCAAAACCTTGGCGTGCGGCAGGACAGCCGTCACCGTCTTGCGCAGGCTGGGGTTAACCAAACTGCCGTTGATCAGCACAACGTAGCGCAGCCCGTGATCTCGCCATTCCGCTACTTGATCGATGACTTCGTCAGGGGTTCCACTGAAGACGACTTCTTTCATAAGCGCAGCCGGGACCTTGGCCGCGTAGGACAAAACCGTCTGTTTGTCCATGGTTTGCGGGATGATGTCCTGCACACCGGAGAAGTCGGCTCCCATTGGATGCTCGACGCCGTGACGCGCCCAGGCTTCCCCAGGTACCCCGAGCGCGGTCATCTTCACAACGACAGATTCCAGCGCCTCTTCCACGTCGTCGCGATTCCGTCCAGTGATGATGCCGCGCACCGCCGCCGGAGTAATCGACATTGGGTCGCGTCCGGCATCGGACGCCGCGCTGCGCACCGCTTCGAGTGCGCGACTGTAGTCGCTGGGACGAACCACAACAATGGGAATCCAGGCATCGGCGTAACGTCCGGTGGCCCGTAACATCCGCGGCCCGTGGGCCGCGACCCAGATTTCGGGCCATTTCCCACGGTATGGCGGAAGGTCGAACAAGGCGTTATGTAACGGAAAGTATGGCGATTCACGTGAGATAAGCTCCCCGTTTGAATTCCACAACGCGCGAATGGTGGCCAGGGCTTCTTCGAACCGCGCCACCGGTTTGGTCCACTCCACACCGTAGGGCTCGTTGCCTTCACGTTCCCCGACACCGATACCCAATATGGCTCGGCCTCGGGTAAGCAAGTGCAAAGTCGCGGCAGCCTGGGCTGTGACCGCTGGATTGCGCCGACCTGCATCGGTCACGCACACGCCCAGTCGCAGACGGCTGGGCAACCCGAAGGCGAGGTTTCCAAGCATCGTCCACGGTTCGTAATTGGCATCGATCTTGGGCACGAATTTCGCCGCAATTCCGAGATATTCGGAAGTCGCAATCGAGCGCGGCACCAGCGCATTCAGATGGTCGCCGACCCAATACGAGTCGGCGCCCATCACGGTGGCGGCCGCCATGCTAGACCGTGCCGGCAGGGTCGGCGGCAACCGCGAGTGCACGAGGGCATCAACAAAACCGAAACGAAGTCCGCCCACGCCTACCCCTTGTCTACTACGCTGTTGACCAACGTCATGGCTAGGAACGCTACCTCAGCGAGTCATGTCCGCGCGGTCGCGCGTTGAGCAACACCGGGGTCGGATGTCATGGCATCGACCGCGGGCTCGGTGTTGCGCCAACTTCTCTTCTGACGCATCGCTCGTACATACTGTCTGCCATACTCCTTGCCCATGGCCTTCAGTCGAACCCACAGCCTCCTCGCCCGCGCGGGCAGTACCTCGACCTACAAGAGAGTTTGGCGGTACTGGTACCCGTTGATGACGCGCGGACTCGGTAACGACGAAATCGTGTTCATCAACTGGGCCTATGAGGAAGATCCGCCGATGGACCTGCCACTGGAGGCATCCGACGAGCCCAACCGAGCCCACATCAACCTGTACCACCGCACCGCGACCCAGGTCGATCTGGGCGGCAAGCAGGTGCTGGAGGTCAGTTGCGGACACGGCGGCGGAGCCTCTTACCTCACACGCACGTTGCACCCGGCCTCCTACACCGGCCTGGACTTGAACCAGGCGGGAATCAAGTTGTGCAAGAAACGACACCGGCTGCCTGGTTTGGACTTCGTGCGAGGTGACGCCGAAAACCTGCCCTTCGACGACGAATCCTTCGATGTTGTGCTCAATGTCGAAGCCTCGCACTGTTACCCGCACTTTCGGCGTTTCCTCGCCGAGGTGGTTCGCGTGCTGCGCCCAGGAGGGTACTTCCCATACGCCGACCTGCGCCCCAACAATGAGATCGCCGCATGGGAGGCCGACCTCGCTGCTACCCCGCTGCGGCAACTGTCGCAGCGGCAAATCAACGCCGAAGTGCTGCGCGGCATCGGAAACAATTCACAGAAGTCACGGGACCTGGTCGACCGCCATTTGCCGGCCTTCCTGCGTTTCGCGGGCCGCGAATTCATCGGTGTGCAGGGCACGCAGCTGTCCCGCTACCTGGAAGGCGGGGAACTCTCGTACCGGATGTACTGCTTCACCAAGGACTGAGCCAGTTTCGGGTAATGTCGCCCGGATGAGCCCAGCTGAGCGCGAGTTCGACATCGTTCTATATGGCGCCACCGGCTTCTCCGGCAAGCTGACCGCCGAACACCTCGCTCACAGCGGGTCAACAGCACGGATCGCATTGGCCGGTCGGTCAAGCGAACGGCTGCGGGGCGTGCGGATGATGTTGGGCCCGAACGCAGCGGACTGGCCGCTGATCCTCGCCGACGCATCCCAACCCTTGACGCTCGAGGCGATGGCCGCGCGGGCCCAGGTGGTGCTGACCACGGTCGGCCCCTACACGCGTTACGGCCTGCCGCTGGTGGCGGCCTGCGCGAAGGCCGGAACCGACTATGCCGACCTGACTGGCGAGTTGATGTTCTGCCGAAACAGCATCGATCTGTACCACAAACAAGCCGCCGACACGGGCGCCCGGATAATCCTGGCGTGCGGATTCGATTCGATCCCTTCGGATTTGAACGTGTATCAGCTGTACCGTCGGTCCGTCGAGGACGGCACCGGTGAACTGTGTGACACCGACCTCGTGCTGCGTTCATTCTCGCAACGCTGGGTCTCCGGCGGCTCGGTAGCAACGTATTCCGAAGCAATGCGCACGGCATCCAGCGACCCCGAGGCCCGTCGGCTCGTCACCGACCCGTACACGCTGACCACGGACCGGGGCGCCGAACCCGAACTTGGTGCGCAGCCGGATTTTCTTCGGCGTCCAGGACGTGATCTGGCGCCCGAACTTGCCGGCTTCTGGACCGGCGGGTTTGTGCAGGCTCCGTTTAACACTCGAATCGTTCGGCGTAGCAACGCATTACAGGAGTGGGCTTATGGCCGGCGGTTCCGCTACTCGGAAACAATGAGTCTGGGAAAGTCGATGGCGGCGCCGATTCTCGCCGCAGCCGTCACCGGCACTGTGGCGGGCACCATCGGGTTGGGGAATAAGTATTTCGACCGACTACCCCGACGATTAGTGGAGCGCGTCACGCCAAAGCCAGGCACCGGTCCGAGCCGGAAAACGCAAGAGCGGGGCCATTACACCTTCGAGACGTACACCACCACGACGACCGGTGCCCGCTACAGGGCGACTTTCGCGCACAACGTCGACGCGTACAAGTCGACCGCGGTGTTGCTCGCGCAGAGTGGTCTGGCGCTGGCGCTCGATCGCGATCGGCTCGCCGAGCTGCGGGGGGTGCTCACTCCCGCAGCGGCGATGGGCGATGCGTTGTTGGCGCGCCTCCCGGGCGCCGGCGTGGTCATGGGAACGACCAGGCTGAGCTAACATCTCCACCCCGGCCGCCAGCAAGATTAGCTATGCCATGGGCACATTAGCCCAATCCTGTTCTCCCAGATCTGGGCCTTTGCCGCCGAGAATCAAACTCCTGACGACAACCCACGTTCACATGTGGGCTTCAGCACCGGCGCTGCACCATCGGAAGCTCCTCGACCAGGGTCGGCAGGTTCAGCGGAGCCCGCGAAGCGACAAACACCGCACGAGCCAAACCTGTGGAAGCTATCGGTCCGTTCGCCCGCCAATCCAGTGGAAACTGCCGGTGCCGGGGCTGCGTAGCGGTCACATATACGTGCGGCATCTTCTCCCTCAGTCGGTTCATCACCCACACGCGCGAAGGCCGACACCCCGTGCCGGTTATCGCCTGGCTCGGCGAGGAAGCCCTCTCACTAACCAGAAAAGGCTCGTCTTCGCCGGAATAGCTCACGCATGTCTCCAGCAGCAGAAGGTCCACTGCGCGGTCACACATCCACGCCAGCGCCTCGGCAGGACGGGAGAGGTGGTAGAGCACTCCATAGCAGTACACCACGTCGTATTGGTGCGCTTCTGCTGGGAGATCGCCGTCGAGATCTAGGTGGTCGACTGTGACATTGGGATTGGACCCGAAGCGTTGGCGAATGACATCCAGATTCTCCCCCCGGGGCTCGGTGCAGAGCACCTTGCACCCGCGGTCGAGGAAGAACTGCGTGTGATCGCCGATCCCGGCACCAACCTCCAGCACGCTCTTGTTGCCGAGGTCGAGCCCCAGCGTGGCCAGGTGCTCCTGACGGCGGGCGTTGTGCCGAAGGTAAAAGATGCTGTGAAAATGCCGTTCCGCAGTCGGGCGCAACATGCCGGGGAGTCGCATCAGGCGAGGATAGCGCACCTCGCCGAGGAGAAACGCTCGCCGATGGCTATCGAGCTGCTGACACGTCTGCGGCCCCAGCGTATCGACCTCCTCGAGCCCACGCCCGCTTGGCCCTGGACGCCACCGCCACCCAGCAGCGCAAACGCCCGGGGCAAGCACTCGAGGTAGAGAGCGGCAGCCGGCGCCAGCTATCCCTTCCGGCTCGGAATAAAGAAGTAGCAGTACCGGTCGTCGCGGTGCCGTTGGTAGGGCTGCAGCCCCGCATCGTCGGCGTAGACGAACGGTTCGTAACCGTACGCGCGGATGTCCGCAATGGTCCGTTCCGGGTCCGGATTAGAGGCGGCGCCCCCGTAGATCTCCACCAGCAGGACCGGGCGATCGCGCCGCAGAAGCTCCGCGGCGCCCGCGATGACCGCGCGCTCGAGGCCCTCAACGTCGATCTTCAGCAGACCCACCGGGAGGGGCAGCTCGGCGGCGAGCGCGTCCAGCGTGGTACACGGCACCCGTGTCCGCTCGCGAATCCGAATTCGTCCCGTGTCGTTTAGCGAACTGAAGGCGCTGTCGGCCGCCACGAAAAAGTCGACCTCGCCGACCGCGTCCCCGGCGGCCGTCCGCAGCGTGCGGATGCGGTCTTGCAGGCCGTTGGCGGCCACGTTGGCCTCCAACCGCGAATGGGTGCCCGGCGCCGGCTCCAGGGCTACCACCGGGGCTAACCTCGCCCAGGCCAGGCTGTGTATGCCGACGTTGGCTCCGACGTCGAGGATGCAGCGGTCTGGGTAGAGCGCGGAATAGAGCGCCGCCGCGATGTCGATCTCGGTCTCCTCGAACCCGCCGGTCAACCGAACGATCCACGCGATGGCCGACCCCGGCTCAAGGGTGACCTGGAGGCCGCGCCAATACCAGGGGGCCAGCCGCCACCGATGGGGGGGCAAGCCAAACGGCCGCCAGCGTTGCAGGCTTCGAACGAGGCGGTTTGGCATGGCGCACTCTAACATCCGGATCGCCCGCATCCGGTAGGTCGGCCGTTGAGCTCCGAGGTTCTCGAAACAACCAGTGGTGCCCAGATCCAAAGGGCGCCAACGCCGCTGGCCCTTCGCCGGCCCAAGCCGTCTGCACACTACCACCCGCATCAGGCGCACATCTTGGAACTGCACCAGGTCCAATCGTCAGCAGCGCCTGGCGTTGTGACCGAACCTCGGGTCCGCAGACCCACTGCAATGTTGCGCGACCCAAACTATCCCCCGGGGCGGAGTATTTAGCGTGTTAGTGTTGCACAGTGAAATCGTTGAAACTCGCTCGTTTCATCGCGCGTAGCGCCGCCTTCGAGGTTTCGCGCCGCTATTCTGAGCGAGACCTGAAGCACCAGTTTGTGAAGCAACTCAAATCGCGTCGGGTAGATGTCGTTTTCGATGTCGGCGCCAACTCAGGACAATACGCCGCCGGCCTCCGCCGAGCAGCATATAAGGGCCGCATTGTCTCGTTCGAACCGCTATCCGGACCGTTTACGATCTTGGAAAGCAAAGCGTCAACGGATCCACTTTGGGATTGCCGGCAGCATGCGTTGGGCGATTCTGATGGAACGGTTACGATCAATATCGCAGGAAACGCCGGTCAGAGCAGTTCCGTCTTGCCCATGCTGAAAAGTCATCAGAACGCTTTTCCCCCGGCAAACTATGTCGGTACCCAAGAGGCGTCCATACATCGACTTGATTCCGTGGCGCCAGAATTTCTAGGCATGAACGGTGTCGCTTTTCTCAAGGTCGACGTTCAAGGCTTTGAAAAGCAGGTGCTCGCCGGGGGCAAATCAACCATAGATGACCATTGCGTCGGCATGCAACTCGAACTGTCCTTCCTGCCGTTGTACGAAGGTGGCATGCTCATTCCTGAAGCCCTCGATCTCGTGTATTCCTTGGGCTTCACGTTGACGGGATTGCTGCCTTGTTTCATTGATGCAAATAATGGTCGAATGTTGCAGGCCGACGGCATCTTTTTCCGCGAGGACGATTGATTGGAATCGCTTCGCGAGGCCCGGCACCAGACCGGGCACCAGAGGTCCGCGCAGATCGCCTGGGTCGAAGATGGTGCAGACGAAACGATACGCCGGCTTGACCGCAGCTAACACAAAGAAAGTCGCCATGGCCGCACCAATGTTTTCGATCATCATCCCCACCTTGAACGTGGCTGCGGTATTGCCTGCCTGCCTCGACAGCATCGCCCGTCAGACCTGCGGTGACTTCGAGCTGGTACTGGTCGACGGCGGCTCGACGGACGAAACCCTCGACATCGCCAACATTTTCGCCCCCAACCTCGGCGAGCGGTTGATCATTCATCGCGACACCGACCAGGGCGTCTACGACGCCATGAACCGCGGCGTGGACCTGGCCACCGGAACGTGGTTGCTCTTTCTGGGCGCGGACGACAGCCTGTACGAGGCTGACACCCTGGCGCGGGTGGCCGCCTTCATTGGCGAACACGAGCCCAGCGATCTGGTATATGGCGACGTGATCATGCGCTCAACCAATTTCCGCTGGGGTGGCGCCTTCGACCTCGACCGTCTGTTGTTCAAGCGCAACATCTGCCATCAGGCGATCTTCTACCGCCGCGGACTCTTCGGCACCATCGGTCCCTACAACCTCCGCTACCGGGTCCTGGCCGACTGGGACTTCAATATTCGCTGCTTTTCCAACCCAGCGCTCGTCACCCGCTACATGCACGTGGTCGTTGCAAGCTACAACGAATTCGGCGGGCTCAGCAATACGATCGTCGACAAGGAGTTTTTGAAGCGGCTGCCGATGTCCACGAGACTCGGCATAAGGCTGGTCATAGTTCTGGTGCGCAGGTGGCCAAAGGTGATCAGCAGGGCCATGGTAATGCGCACCGTCATTTCTTGGCGGCGCCGACGTTAGCGCGATACCACCGCAACGTTGACTCGATGCCCTTGGGCGGCGTGATCTTGGGTGGCCAACCCGCCTCTTGCAAGACCGACACGTCTAACAGCTTGCGTGGTGCGGCGCCTGTCAAGCTCTTTGCGCCAGTGTCTCATTATGTGGACGCTATTTCGGATCTGGGGTGGGCGGGTTGATCCATGCCGCGGTCGCCGGTTTCGGGGGTTGCGGTGAGACGCCGAATGGATTCGGGTTGGCCGAGTAGGCGTTGGCCATGGCCGCGCCCATGTGGCCTGGCCAGGTGCGGGCGTGTTCGATCGAATCGAACCGTTCAGGAGAGTCGTTGCGGTACTTCAGCGTTTTGAACTGCGACACGCTCCCGAATCAGGTGCTCGACCGGACATCCGTTGGCTAGCCGGCGATATCGTGGGCACCCTTTAGCAGACGAGCCGCAGCGCACTTTCGATGTGCTGCGGGAATCCGGCAAAGTCTGGTCCGAAGGCTTCGGCAAGCCGCCGGGCGGCTTGTCGGAACTCGGCCCCACTGAGCACCTGCTTTACGGCTGCCGCCACGCCTTCAGTGTTGAGCCGCTCGGTTCGCAGGAGAACGCCGGCGCCGGCCCGCTCAAGGGCCTCCATGTTCAAGTGCTGGTCCATGTTGCTGGGGAGCCCGATCACCGGCACCCCGGCCGCCAACGCCTGCTGCGTCGTCGGGCTGCCGCCGTTGCAGAGCACCACGGCGGAGCGCGCTGCAGCCGCTTCGCCCGGCAGGTAGTCCGCGACGAAGGCGTTGGCCGGCACGTTCTTCAGGTGGTTCCGGCCAGCGGTGGCCGCGATCACCGTGACGGGTAAATCGGCCAGGGCGTTCAAAACCACCTGCAACAGGTTCTTTCCGCCGGAACTGCCGAGGGTCGCATAAATAATCGGCCGGTCTGTCGGCAGCGAGTGCCACCAAGTCGGCGGTTTTACGTCGGGCGACCACAGGACGGGTCCGAGATATCGATGGTTGGCCGGCAGGTTGTATGTCGGCACCAGCTCGGGTACGTCGGCATACAGGGTGTAGTCACCGTCGGTGAAAATGCGGCACAAATCCCAGCCCAGACTCGACAGCCCGTGCTTCCGGCGGAGCCAGTTGAGCGGGAGACAATAGAGGGCAAAGATCAACGGACGGTACAGGCGGTACAGGATGCTGACCGGCCTGACCCCGAAGAAGCGGGTCCACGGCACGTCTGGCAGCGGAAACCGACGGCGGGCCTGAGGACTCCAGTAGGCGTTCGCGATGGCGATGTACGGAATGCCGGCTAGTCGGGCGCTGACCGAGAGCGAAAGACGGTTGTCACCGACGACTACGTCCGGTGCGATCTCGTTCAGGATCTTCCTGTCAGCCGCGATGTATTTGCGCAACGTCCGCGTGTTGTAGAAGAGGCGGCCCTGAGCGATTTTAAGGAGAACCTCCTCGCTGGGGACGGTGTGAATCGGGTGATGTGGGAACGGGAGCGGGCCCAAAAGCTTATTGAACCGCGGGTCGCAGGCAAAGTGGACCTCATAACGACTCGGGTCCAGCGACCGCGCCAACACGAACGGCCGGACGACGTGGGCCAGGGTCGCGGCCTCCCCTACAAACAGGATCCGTTGCCTGCGAGCGACAGGCTCCGGTGCGGCGTTGGGCGCCGTGCTCGTCCCAGCGTCCGGTCCCGGGTCGCCGGCGACGCTTGTTTCCTCCATACTCGCCCCCTAATCTCGAGGCAGCCCGTACCCGCAGGCAACCTCCCAAAAATGCAATCCCCCAAAATGCAATGCGTCGAGCTATTTCTCACACCGACCGCTAGTTGCGGATCAGAAATCCGTTGGGCGCGGAAGTCCAGCCGAATTTGTTCTCCCGCTCCGCATCATGCTTGTAATCGTTTGGAAATTCATCCTCATATGCCTCGATCGCTTCATAGGGTCCAGGCCCAAACCCGGGCAGGACTGGGTGGCCGTTGATGTTGGAATCCTCGACTACTAGGTAGTCACCGGCGGAGAGTAGCGGCCGTAGTAATTTCATCTCGGCCAGCACATGATTCATCGAGTGGTCGCTATCTAAGATGGCGAAGATCTTGCCAGGGTATTCGTTTTTGAGGCGTTGAATTTGTTCGGCAATCGCCGGGTCGGTGGATGACGATTCAACGAACAAAACATCTGGTTCGCGCCGGGCTCTTGGATCGAGGGCTTTGTGTGAGTTGTCCACGGTAAGTACCTTGAATGGCTGGCCGATCTGCCTCATGATGTTGGCAAAATACACCGCCGAGCCGCCGTAGCGGGTGCCGAACTCGATGACGAGGGATGGTTGCAACTCGCTCAGGATCTCCTGGTAATTCCACATATCGCTGACGGATTTCCAGCAATTGATCCCCATATAAGTGGTCTTCGTCCACACTAAGTTGCCGTAGTACCACTTGTGGTATTCTTCCGCCACTGCGTCGCTCGGCCGGTAGAATAACTGGGCCGCAAAACTCGCCACTAACCTGACTAGTCCGATCAGTTGCCCTACAAGACTAGTCCGACTGCGCCACACTAGCCCCATTCCATCATCTCCTCACTGCGAAACCGTAGTCAGTCGAATGTTGGTCATTTAGCAAGCCTCTTTAAGAGAACTGATGAGGTCGAAGCGGACTCAATACATGGCTGCGGCAATTCGTTAGACCGCGTTCGCGCCCACGTTGTGAGCTCCGCGCGCCGCATCCTTGGGGCTCGGTGCCGGGCATACGCGACCCAGCTTGCGGCTGAGCATCTTCTGGACACCGCCACCGCACGGCGGATGGTAGCAACAGATTGGGGTTACCCTCAAACCGCGGGTTATGGACTGCCAAAGGTAGCCAGCTTGTCCTGCTCGCGGTGACAGCGCAACCACGGGTAGTGACACTACCGCCGTGGCGTTCCTCCCCACGGCAGAAGGCCGGGGCCGGTCGAGTTCGGGCACAAGCCCCAGATCGTCGACAACGACGATGGCATCGTCCTGGATCACACCGTGGAGCACGGCAATCCGCATGACGCGCCGCAGCTAGCGCCCGCGGTCGAACGGATCACCACACGCGCCGGACGCCCGCCCGGCACCGTCACCGCCGACCGCGGCTACGGCGAGAAACGCGTCGAAGATGACCTGCACGACCTCGGTGTACGTACGGTCGCGATACCGCGTAAAGGCAGACCCTCCCAGGCCCGGCGCGCCGAAGAACAACGGCCATCGTTCCGACGAACAGTCAAGTGGCGCACCGGCAGCGAAGGCCGCATCAGCACCCTCAAACGAAACTACGGTTGGAACCGCTCCTGCATCGACGGCACCGAAGGAACCCGGATCTGGACCAGGCACGGCATCCTCACCCACAACCTCATCAAGATCAGCAGCCTCGCAGCATGACCCGGCTCCCAGAGCACGAAGCTCTGCCCCACCAACAGTCCGGCGGCATTCGCCCACAAACGACTCACTTAGTCGCCGTCACTTTTTCAGGTCGAAGTAACTAGCTGGCCAACCATGTCCGGGGCCGGTTCTCCGGCATGAGGCGCAGAGCATTCTCCACATGCTGCGGGAATCCAACGCGGTCTCGTCCGAAGGCATCGGCGAGTCGCGCGGCGGCTTGTCGGTACTCGGACCGACTGATCACCTGCATCACGGCCCCTGCCACCCGCTGACTCTTCAGCCGCTCAGTTCGCAGCAGCACGCCCGCCCCGGCCCGCTCAACGGCCTCCATATTCAAGTGCTGATCGAGATTGCCCGCGACCCCGATCACCGGCACCCCGGCCACCAAGGCCTGCTGGGTCGTCAAACTCCCGCCATTGCAGACCACCACGGCCGAGCGAGCCGCAGCGGCCTCACCCGGCAGGTAGTCCGCCACGAAGGCGTTGGCCGGCACGGTCTTCAGGTCACTGCGGCCCGCGGTGGCCGCGATCACCGTCACCGGCAACTCAGCCAACGCGTTCAACACCAGTTGCAACAGATTTCTCCCGCCGGACGTGCCCAGGGTTGCGTACACGATCGGCCGGTCGGTTGGCAGCGAATCCCACCATGTCGGCGGCTTCCCGGCGGGCGACCACAGGACCGGGCCAAGGTACTCGTGGTTGGCCGGCAAGTCGTAGGTGGGCATCAGCTCGGGCACGTCAGCATACAGGGTGTGGTCCCCGTCGGTGAAAATGCGGCACAGGTTCCACCCCAGACTCGACAGCCCGTGCCTGCGGCGGACCCAGTTGAGCGGCATGCACTGCAGGGCGAAGAGCAAAGGGCGTTCCAGGCGGTAGAGGAGCTTGACCAACCTGACGCCGAACAAGCGGGTCCATATCACGTCGGGCAGCGGAAAACGCCGCTGCGCGTACGGACTCCAGTAGGCATTCGCGATCGCGATGTAAGGAATGCCGGCCAGTCGGGCGCTGACCGACAGTGAAATGCGAAGGTCACCGACGACGAGGTCCGGCGCGATCTCATCCAGGACCCGCAGGTCCGCCTCAACGTACTTCCGCAGCGTCCGCATGGCATAGAAACGACCCTGAGTCAGATTGCCGAAAAACCGCTCGCTGGGGATGGTGTGAATCGCATGGTGACGGAAAGGGAGCGGACCTAGAAGCTGGTTGTAGCGCGGGTCGCAGGCGAAGTGCACTTCATAACGACTAGGGTCCAGCGACTGCGCAAGCGCGAATGGCCGGACGACGTGAGCCAGGGTCACTGCTTCCGCGACGAAAAGGATCCGGCGCCTGCGTGCGGCAAGCCCAGGTGCGGCGTCCGGTGTCGTGCTGATGGCCGCGTCCCCTCTCACCTCGCTAGCAACCGGTGGCCCGCCCCACCTCGACGCCGTAGCGTACACGCACGACACGCGCACTCGGGGAAAACCTCGGCAAGAGTGGGGCGGCGATACGTTTAGCGGCACCACTGCGCGGTCGTTGCCCACCCCGGTGACTATACCCCCGGGTGGTATATGGTGGAGGGCAGAGCGTGACCTCAACCAAAGTGGAGGACCGAGTGACGGCAGCAGTGCTGGGAGCGATCGGGCACGCACTGGCGCTGACCGCGTCGATGACCTGGGAAATCCTGTGGGCGCTGATCCTGGGCTTCGCGCTGTCGGCGGTGGTTCAAGCCGTGGTGCGCCGCTCCACGATCGTCACGCTGCTCGGCGACGATCGGCCGCGCACCCTGGTAATCGCCACCGGCCTGGGCGCGGCCTCGTCGTCGTGCTCGTATGCCGCGGTGGCTTTGGCTCGGTCACTATTCCGCAAAGGGGCCAACTTCACTGCCGCTATGGCGTTCGAGATCGGTTCCACCAACCTCGTGGTGGAGTTGGGCATCATCCTGGCCCTGCTGATGGGCTGGCAGTTCACCGCCGCCGAGTTCGTTGGCGGTCCAATAATGATCCTTGTCCTGGCCGTGTTGTTCCGGTTGTTCGTCGGCGCCCGGCTCATCGACGCCGCCCGGGAACAGGCCGAACGGGGACTCGCAGGCTCGATGGAAGGCCATGCCGCCATGGACATGTCCATCAAGCGGGAAGGCTCATTTTGGCGACGACTCCTTTCCCCACCGGGATTTACCTCCATCGCCCATGTGTTCGTGATGGAGTGGTTGGCGATCCTGCGCGACCTCATTCTCGGGCTGCTGATCGCCGGTGCTATCGCGGCATGGGTACCCGAATCGTTCTGGCAGAGCTTCTTTTTAGCCAATCATCCGGCCTGGTCGGCGGTCTGGGGTCCGATCATAGGACCCATCGTGGCCATCGTTTCGTTTGTTTGCTCGATCGGCAACGTGCCACTTGCCGCGGTGCTGTGGAACGGAGGCATCAGCTTCGGCGGGGTCATCGCGTTCATCTTCGCCGACCTACTGATACTGCCGATCCTGAATATCTACCGTAAATACTATGGCGCCAGGATGATGCTGGTGCTGCTCGGCACCTTCTACGCATCGATGGTCGTCGCTGGCTATCTCATCGAACTTCTCTTCGGTACAACGAATCTCATCCCGAGCCAGCGCAGCGCTACGGTCATGACCGCAGAAATATCGTGGAACTACACCACCTGGCTCAACGTCATCTTTCTGGTGATCGCGGCGGCCTTGGTGGTCCGATTCATCACATCGGGCGGTCTCCCGATGCTACGCATGATGGGCGGCTCACCGGATGCCCCGCATGACCACCATGACCGCCACGACGATCACCTCGGCCACTAGCGCCACCACGCCGATCAGTCGGCGCCGAAAAGGCCACCGGCGGCGGTATCCTGGCCTGCGGGTATTCCACCCATGGGCAAAGGGAGCATGACCGCGCACGCAACGCCGAACGAGCCGGATTATCCGCCACCGCCTGGCGGTCCACCGCCGCCGGCCGATATTGGCCGGTTACTGCTTCGGTGCCACGACCGCCCTGGAATCATCGCCGCGGTGAGCACCTTCCTGGCCCGGGCCGGCGCCAACATCATTTCTCTGGACCAGCACTCCACCGCGCCGGAGGGCGGAACGTTCTTGCAGCGCGCAATCTTTCACCTGCCCGGTCTCACGGCCGCCGTCGACGAACTGCAGCGCGACTTCGGCAGCACTGTGGCGGACAAGTTCGGCATCGACTACCGATTTGCCGAAGCAGCCAAGCCTAAGCGGGTCGCAATCATGGCATCGACAGAGGACCACTGCTTGCTGGACTTGTTGTGGCGCAACCGTCGCGGCGAGCTAGAAATGTCGGTTGTCATGGTGATTGCCAATCATCCTGACCTGGCCGCGCACGTACGCCCGTTCGGTGTGCCATTCATACATATTCCCGCCACTCGCGACACTCGTACGGAAGCCGAACAGCGTCAGCTTCAGTTGCTAAGCGGCAATGTGGATTTAGTAGTGCTGGCACGCTACATGCAGATACTCAGCCCGGGGTTCTTGGAGGCGATCGGCTGCCCGCTGATCAACATTCACCATTCGTTCCTTCCAGCCTTCACCGGCGCGGCCCCGTACCAGCGCGCACGAGAACGCGGCGTCAAACTGATCGGCGCGACCGCCCACTACGTGACCGAAGTTCTCGACGAGGGGCCCATCATCGAACAAGACGTCGTTCGTGTCGACCACACCCACACCGTCGATGATCTGGTGCGTGTCGGCGCCGACGTCGAACGCGCAGTGCTTTCCCGCGCCGTGCTCTGGCACTGCCAAGACCGCGTCATCGTGCATCACAACCAGACCATCGTCTTCTGACATGGGTGACTGCGCGCGTTGCGGTCAACTTCTTGGTGCCCATGATGGTCACGGCGTCGACTGGCCGTTTCGGCGCCGTCGCCCAGCGTGAACTGAGGGCGGAAAATCGGCTGGCCCGAATCTCGCCCCCAGTGCACGCTCGGCGCCGTTTGGCCTCACCCGGTCAACGTGAACTGTCCGGGTGGGCGCTGTCACGTAGCGAGCCCACGTGGGGCCGGGGTCGGCCCGCCAAAAACGCCCCGGCGCGGCCAGCTCATGAGCGAGTACGCAAGCTCAAGGGACACCCGCTTTGCACTGTGGAAGAACCCCGAAGACCTGGCCTGCGGCAGGTGCGGTCAAAGGAGCGGAGTGTAGACAGGACCGGTGGGTCTGCTCAGCGCGGCCCCGAATTAGGACAATTTTCGCACCTAGCGCATCCAATATCGCTTTCGAAGAACGTTCACGCCAGTCCCACTGGGCCGGTGCGAATGGTGCAACGCGCCTTTCGTCGAAGGAAACGCCGTCCGCCACCGAGCCCGCGCTAGGCAAGTCGGTCCCAAGAACGTCGCAAGGATACGCCAAGCGGCCGCGGTCAATCTTGACTTGTCGGCCACCGCCGGCAAACCAACATTCAGCCACAACGCGACAGAGAGGTACCCAATGTTCACTGCCCGTATCCGCGCCCTCGCCGGCATGTCTCTGCTAGCCTCGGCGATCGGACTGGCGGCCTTCGGAGCCGCTACCGGCACCGCCAATGCCGCCCCGACCCACCAACCCGAGTGGGGCACCTACACCTGCTACGACTACGCAACCCAGACGTTCTACGAGTGCTTTGACCCCAGCTAGTCGGCGAAGGCCTCACACGATCGGACCTAGTCCCGCAAAGGAGCTAGGTCCGTTCGGTGTTGAGCCTGTCCCGCAGCCGGCGATTCACCGGTTCGGGCAGCAACTCGGACACGTCACCGCCCAGCATCGCGACTTCTTTGGCCAGTGAGGACGACACGAACGAATACCGTGGCGCGGTCGCGACGAAAAAGGTGTCCACACCGGCAATGTGTTTGTTCATTTGCGCCATCTGCAGCTCGTATTCGAAGTCGGTGCCGGTGCGCAGCCCCTTCACGATCGCGGTCATCCCGCAAGACCTGACAAAGTCGACCACCAAGCCATGCCCGACCTGCACGCGCAGATTGGGCAGGTGCGTTGTCGACTCCTTGACCATCGCGATCCGCTCGTCGAGGTCGAACATGCCCGTCTTTGCAGGGTTGACCAGGATGGCAACCACCACCTCGTCGAATTGGGCTGCGGCGCGTTCGAAAATGTCGACGTGGCCTAACGTCACCGGGTCAAATGACCCTGGGCATACCGCGCCCGTCATCTGCGCCGCTCCTCCTCATCGCTGCGTCCCCCGCAAGCGGGCACGGCCCCCACCGCATCGTCGCCGGCGGTCATGACCGATGACGCTACACGTTGGCAAAAAGCCGTTCGGCCAGTTCCAAACGGGTGTCGCCGTAAACACGCTGGGGCCATCGGCGCCAGCCCTCCGGCCACGTCAACGGCGCGCACGTGGTCGCACGCTCCACCACCGCTACGGTTCCCTCGCGCGTCCAGCCGTTGGTGCCCAGTGCGGCCAGGATGGCGTCAACGTCGGCGGAGTCGACGTTGTAGGGCGGGTCGGCCAACACCAGATCCACCGGGGACGTGGTCCCGGCCGCCACGACGGCCGCCACCGCGCCCCGGCGCAGCGTCGCACCGGAGAGACCTAGGGCCTCGATGTTGCGCGCAATGACGGCCGCGCTGCGCTGGTCGGACTCCACGAACAGCACGGACGCCGCTCCCCGCGACAACGCCTCCAGCCCCAGGGCGCCGGAACCCGCATAGAGGTCCAACACCGCCAGACCGGTCAGATCCCGCCGCGCAGTCACGATGTTGAATAGCGACTCGCGCACCCGATCGGTGGTAGGTCTGGTTCCGCGTGGTGGGACGGCAATGCGCCGGCCTCCGGCGACACCGCCGATGATCCGGGTCAAGTGCGCCGCTCTCCCTCGCAAGCGGGCGGTACCCCCACCTCATCGCTTCGTCCCCCGCAAGCGGGCGGTACCCCCACTGCATCGTCGCCGGCGGTGCTCATCTGCGCCGCTCCTCCGCAAGCGGGCGGTACCCCCACCTCATCGCTTCGTCCCCCGCAAGCAGGCGGTACCCCCACTGCATCGTCGCCGGGGCGGTCAGCTCACCACCACCAACAGGTCTCCGCCCTCCACCTGGGCGGTGTCCGACACCGCCACCCGCTCCACGGTGCCGGCAACCGGGGCGGTGATCGGGGCTTCCATCTTCATCGCCTCGATGGTGGCGATGGTTTGGCCGGCGCCGACCCGCTCGCCGACGCACACCCCGACCGTGACGACTCCGGCAAATGGCGCGGCGATGTGTCCGGGATTGCCGCGGTCGGCCTTCTCGGCGGCCGGAACGGCACTGGCAATGCTGCGGTCGCGCACTAGCACCGGCCGCAGCTGCCCGTTGAGGATGCACATCACCGTTCGCATGCCGCGTTCGTCGGGTTCGGAAATGGCCTCCAGCCCGATCAACAGCTCCACCCCACGCTCCAGCTTCACCCGATGCTCTTCACCTTGGCGCAGACCATAGAAGAACTGGTTGGCCGACAATTGCGACGTGTCGCCGTAGGCTTCCCGGTGCTCATTGAATTCCTTTGTTGGACTGGGAAATAACAGCCTGTTCAGGGTGGCCTGACGCTTGGCTCCGACCGACGATAGGGCAATCTCGTCGTCCGCCGCCAATTGCGCAGTGGGCCTGGCCGCCCCGCGACCGGCCAGCGCCGCAGTGCGCAGCGGTTCGGGCCACCCGCCGGGCGGATCACCCAGCTCGCCCCGCAGAAATCCGAGTACCGATTCCGGGATGCCAAATCGCGCTGGATCGGAGGCGAATTCGTCTGCACTGACACCGGCGCCGACCAGTGCCAGCGCCAGATCGCCGACCACCTTGGACGTTGGCGTGACCTTAACCAGCCTGCCCAACACTCGGTCGGCGCCCGCGTAGGCCTCTTCGATCTCTTCGAATCGATCTCCCAGACCAAGAGCAATTGCTTGCTGGCGCAGATTGGACAGTTGGCCGCCCGGAATCTCGTGGTGATAAACCCGCCCCGTCGGCCCCGGCAACCCAGACTCGAACGGCGCATACACTTTTCGTAACGCCTCCCAGTACGGCTCCAGGGCGCACACCGCCGAAAGCGACAGGCCGGTGTCGTACTCGGTGTGGGCAGCGGCAGCAACGATCGAGCTCAGCGCGGGCTGGCTGGTCGTTCCCGCCAGCGGCGCGGCGGCGCCGTCGACGGCATCGGCCCCGGCGTGCCAAGCGGCCACATAGCTGGCGAGCTGGCCACCCGGTGTGTCGTGGGTGTGCAGGTGAACGGGCAGGTCGAAGCGACTGCGCAGGGCGCTGACCAACCTTTGAGCGGCCGGCGGGCGCAACAGTCCAGCCATATCCTTGATCGCCAGCACATGGGCGCCGGCGTCCACGATCTGCTCAGCCAGTTTCAGGTAGTAGTCCAGCGTGTACAGCTGTTCACCCGGATCGGTAAGGTCGCCCGTGTAGCACATCGCGACTTCTGCTATCGCAGAACCTGTTTCGCGTACTGCGTCGATCGCCGGACGCATCGACTCGATGTTGTTGAGCGCGTCGAAGATACGAAAGATGTCGATACCGGTGGCTGTTGCTTCTTGCACAAACGCCGACGTCACGATTTCCGGGTACGGCGTGTAGCCCACGGTATTGCGGCCCCGCAATAGCATCTGCAAGCAGATATTGGGCATTGCTGCACGCAGTGTGGCCAGCCGTTCCCAGGGATCCTCCTTGAGAAAGCGCAGCGCCACATCGTAAGTCGCACCGCCCCAACACTCCACGGACAACAGCTGCGGCATGGTCCGCGCGAGATACGGTGCCACCCGCGACAGTCCGCTGGTGCGTACTCGGGTAGCCAGTAACGACTGGTGAGCATCCCGGAATGTGGTATCGGTGACCCCGACCGCGGCCGACTCCCGCAGCCAACGAGCAAATCCTTCCGGCCCCAACTTGACTAGTCGCTGCTTGGACCCGGCCGGTGGTGCGGCCCGCAGATCAAGATCGGGCAGCTTGTCGTCCGGGTAGATCGTTGACGGACGCGAGCCATACGGGTTGTTGACGGTGACATCGGCCAGGAAGTTAAGGATCTTGGTGCCGCGGTCGGCCGAGGCGCGCGCGGTCAGCAGCTGCGGCCGCTCATCAATGAAGGACGTGGTGACCCGGCCCGCTCGGAAGTCCGGGTCATCCAGGACCGCTTGCAGGAACGGAATATTCGTCGATACCCCGCGGATCCGGAACTCCGCGATCGCCCGGCGCGCACGGCTCACTGCGGTAGGGAGGTCACGGCCCCGACAGGTCAGCTTGACCAGCATGGAGTCGAAGTACGGGCTGATTTCTGCGCCCAGGTTGGTGCTGCCGTCCAGGCGGACACCGGCACCGCCGGCGGTGCGCAACGCGCTGATCCGGCCCGTGTCCGGCCGGAAGCCGTTGGCCGGATCCTCGGTGGTGATCCGGCACTGTAGTGCGGCGCCATGCGGTGCGATGTCCTCCTGCCGCAGGCCCAATTGTTCGAGCGTCTCCCCGGCGGCAATGCGCAGCTGGCTGGCGACCAGGTCGACGTCGGTAATCTCCTCGGTCACCGTGTGCTCCACCTGAACCCGCGGATTCATCTCGATGAAGACATACTCCCCTCGCTCGTCCAGCAGGAACTCGACGGTGCCCGCGCAGCTGTACCCGATATGGCGGGCGAAGGCGACCGCATCGACGCACATCTTGTAACGCAACTCGGCGTCCAGGTGCGGCGCGGGCGCCAGCTCGATGACCTTCTGATGGCGACGCTGCACACTGCAGTCACGCTCATAGAGATGGATCACGTCGCCGAGGTTGTCCGCCAGAATCTGCACCTCGATGTGGCGTGGATTGATCACTGCCTGCTCGAGATAGACCGTCGGGTCCCCGAACGCCGACTCGGCTTCCCGGCTGGCGGCTTCGATCGCCTCCGGAAGCGCCGCGATATCGCCGACACGACGCATACCCCGGCCCCCGCCACCGGCAACTGCCTTGACGAACAACGGAAACGGCATGCCGGCCGCAACCGACAGCAGTTCGTCGACCGAGGCCGACGGCGCCGAGGACATCAGCACGGGCAAGCCGGCTTCGCGGGCCGCCGCGATGGCGCGAGACTTATTCCCAGCCAGCTCAAGCACTTCGGCGCTGGGACCGACGAAGCTGATGCCCGCCGCCGCGCATGCCGCAGCCAGATCCGGATTCTCCGATAGAAACCCGTAGCCAGGGTAGATAGCGTCGGCACCCGCCCGACGGGCCGTCGCGACGATCTCGTCGACCGACAGGTATGCATGCACCGGGTGACCGATGTCGCCGATCTGGTAAGACTCGTCCGCCTTGAGACGGTGCTGCGAATTGCGGTCCTCGTACGGATAAACGGCCACGGTTCCGACGCCCAGTTCGTAGGCGGCACGAAAGGCCCGGATCGCGATCTCCCCGCGATTGGCGACGAGCACCTTGGAAAACACGTGTGGCTCCCTTATCCGGATGTCTCAGATCAGCGTCGACCAATAGTCCCAAAAGCGGACCATGATCAGCAGGAATACTGTCGTGAACCAGAGCGTGGCCAGCGACCATCGCCATTGATAGAGCAGCCGTGCCCCGACGCGCTCCTGGCTTCCCCGGTTTTCCCGCATCGGACCGAAAACGATGGACGCGACCACCACCAGCAGTGTGGCGATGACCGCCCAGACCACCATGCAGTATGGGCACAGGGCACCGATACGGTACAGGCTCTGGAATATCAGCCAATGCACGAACGCCACACCAACCAGGATCCCGACCGCCAGGCCGATCCAATACCACCTGGGCAACGGCACTTTCGCCACCGCCAGCACCCCGGTGACCACCACCACGGTGAAGCCCGCAATGCCGAGAAGCGGGTTGGGAAAGCCCAGCAACGACGCCTGCGGTGTGGTCATCACCGAGCCGCACGACACTATCGGGTTGACATTGCATGACGGCACATAGATCGGATCGAGCAGAATCCTGACCTTCTCCACCGTGAGCGTCATCGAAGCGAACAGCCCGATCACACCGCCGATCAGCACCCACCACGCGCTAGGCACCGGCACCCGCACCGCAGCCGGGTCGCCGGATCGCTCGGCAGGTCGAGCTGCCACCACAATCGTCAGGATGTCGCGGTAGCAGCGGCCGAGTCAATGCCCGGCACATCACCCACAATTTCTTTGATCTTGGCGACCAGCGCCGCCGGCGTCGACCACTCGTACTCTGTGCCATTGACCCGGACCGTCGGGGTCGCGTGCACGTTGACCGCCGCCGCCAGCCCGTCGACTTTTTCGATGTACTTGCCGCTGTTGATGCAGTCGGGCACCTTGCCCACGACGCCGGCTTCGCGGGCAAGTTCGATCAACCGCGCGTTGTCGGGGAAATCCTTGCCGAGCTCGGCAGGCTGGATGTCCTTGCTGAACAAGGCGGCGTGGAAGCGGCGGAACGCCTCGATCGATTCGTCGGCAACGCAATAAGCCGCAGCAGCCGCTCGCGACGAATAGTGTTGATTGCTGGCGCTATCGAGAATGGCCACCATCGTGTAATCGGCCGCGACAGCGCCGATGTCCACGAGCTTGGACACGGTTGGCCCGAAACCGCGCTCGAATATGCCGCACGCCGGACACAGGAAATCCTCGTAGAAGGACACCACGGCCTTGGGGTTGCTGGTTCCGGGCTGGGTGACCAGCTTGCTCGACGTCACCCGTACTGCATCGCCGGGGCCCGCGACGCCGTCCTTCTTGTCGTCGCGCGACGTCACGATGTAGAAGACCAGGACGACGGCAAAAACGACGACGATGGTGGTGCCACCAATCTGGACGAGCCGGCCGAAGCTGCCGTCGGCGGACTTCAGATCGAATCGCGGGGGGCGTTTGGATTTGTCGGCCACAGTTTCGCTGATCCTCACGTGCTCGATTTGTCGGCTTGTCGCGGCCGCGGTCAGGCGACGGCGCCTCTAGCGTACCGGCGGCAAGCCAGCCTCGACTCAAACCCGGCTAAGGTGCGCGCGCAGCGCGGAGATCAGCTCGTTGGTCCCGGCAGCACTGCCTCCCCCCAGCTGAAACAGGTTGAGGAAGCCATGCGTCAGCGAACCCAGATACCGCAAGTCCACTGCAGTCCCGGCAGCCCGCAGCGCCTTCGCATAGCTTTCTCCTTCGTCGCGCAATGGGTCGAAGCCGGCGACCGCGATGAGAGCAGGCGCCAGCCCGGACAGCGATTCGGCCAACAACGGCGACAACCGCGGATCCGCCGGATCGACATCGGAATCCCTGAGGTATTGCGTGTGGAACCAATCGATGTCCCGCTTGGTCAGCAGGAAGCCATTGCCGAACAGGCCCATTGAGCGAGTCTGTGCGGTGAAATCGGTCCTGGGATACAGCAGCCACTGCAGCACCGGGGTGGGCCCACCCTCGTAGCGAGCCTTGTCGCGCGCCAACTGACACACCACGGCCGACAGGTTGCCGCCCGCACTGTCCCCGCCCACCGCGACCCGCCCGGGGAGCGCACCGAACTCATCGGAAGCGTGCTCATGGGCCCATACAAAAGCCGCATAGGCATCTTCAACCGCGGCCGGCGCCGGATGCTCGGGAGCCAACCGGTAGTCGATCGACAGTACCTGGATGTCGGCGTCGCGACAGGTCAACCGGCACAGCGCGTCATGGGTGTCCAAGTCCCCGAGCGTCCAGCCGCCACCGTGGTAAAAGACCAGCAGCGGCGTGGCGCCACCGCCGCTGGGGCGGTAGTGCCGCGCCGGGATCTCACCGGCTGGTCCGGGTATTGACAGGTCGGTCACGTCGACGTGGATCTGCGGACCGGGCATCGCCTCGCATATCGCGCGCATGTGCGCGCGAGAGGCGACGATGTCGTCGTCTACGGCCAGGCCGTCGACACCGAAGATCCGCGAAGTCGACAACATCAGCTGCAGGGTGGGGTCAAGCGTATTGCCATCGATAATGACCGATCGGCCGGCCGACAGGATCCGTTTGGCAGGCGTCGGGATCCACGGAAGGACCTTGACTCCGACGTTGACGACGGTGCCCTGCACACGCCGTGTCCACATGCGCGGGTGGTTTGCTCCGAGACGGAGGTCTGCCACACCTGGCAGACTCTTGGTCATGGGCTGCTCCCTACAAAACTCTGTCACGCGCAGCAACGGACACTCGATCCGCGCCGTCAGGCTGGATGTCTTTCGGGTCCTGCCGGCCGACACCGGGCAAGCGGTAGGTGCCGCGAGTCCGGCGTGCCCAACGGCCAACTCTACGTGGTGACCAAAGTGTTGAATGCCGACCAGCACTATTCGCGGCTTACGCCGCCGTCGCCGAAGGCTGTGGCTCAGCACCTGCCCAGGTGTTGATTAGGTGGCATATCCAACTCGGTAATATCGTGATCCCCAAGTCGGTGAACCCAATGCGGATTGCGAGCAACTTCGACGCGTTCGATTTCCCTCGCTCGATGACGGAACCCGGCTTGGTCCGAATCCGAAAACCTTCAATTTCACAGGCAGGTGAGATGACGTGACTGGCGAGTCGGGCGCCGCCGCCGCACCCTCGATTACCCTCAACGACGAGCATACGATGCCGGTGCTTGGCCTCGGCGTCGCGGAATTGTCGGACGACGAGACCGAACGTGCGGTGTCCGCGGCGCTGGAAATTGGCTGCCGGCTGATCGACACCGCCTACGCCTATGGCAACGAGGCCGCGGTCGGCCGCGCAATTGCAGCCTCCGGCGTTGCCCGCGAAGAGCTGTTCGTCACCACCAAGCTAGCCACCCCCGACCAGGGTTTCACCCGTTCCCAGGAAGCATGTAGAGCCAGTTTGGACCGCCTCGGCCTCGACTACGTCGACCTTTACCTAATTCACTGGCCGGCCCCGCCGGTGGGCAAGTATGTGGACGCCTGGGGAGGCATGATTCAATCCCGCGGAGAGGGCCATGCCCGATCGATCGGCGTGTCCAACTTCACCGCGGAGAACATCGAAAACCTTATCGACCTCACATTCGTCACGCCGGCGGTCAACCAGATCGAGCTGCACCCGCTGCTCAACCAGGACGAACTGCGCAAAGCTAACGCCCAGCACACCGTCGTCACACAGTCCTACTGCCCCCTGGCACTCGGCAGGCTGCTGGACAACCCAACCGTCACATCAATCGCCAGCGAATACGTCAAGACGCCCGCACAAGTGCTGCTGCGGTGGAACCTGCAATTGGGCAATGCGGTGGTCGTCCGCTCGGCCAGACCCGAGCGCATCGCCAGCAACTTCGACGTCTTCGACTTCGAGTTGGCGGCCGAACACATGGATGCATTGGGCGGGCTCAATGACGGCACCCGGGTGCGCGAGGATCCACTGACCTACGCCGGCACCTGATACGCCGCCGACTGTGAACCGCGCGACGTCTCCTCGGCGTGTCACGTCGTGAGATTCACCGTCGGCGCGTGGACTAGCCCGTCGGGCAGGTGGCCGCGGCCTGACGCAGTACGTCGGACGATGGCTGATCCACTGGCAGTGAATAGCCGCGCAGCACGGCGATGAATTGCATCGCGTACTGACAGGCGAAGGCCTTGTTGGGTGGCATCCATTGGGCCGGTGGCGAATCGCCCTTGTCCTGATTTGCCTGCCCCTGCACGGCCAGCAGGTTGGCCGGATCGTTGGCGAAGCGCATTCGCTCGGAGTTCGGCCACCGATAGGCGCCCATGTCCCAGGCATACGAGAGCGGAACGATGTGGTCGATCTGGACCGATTGGCCAACACTGGCGCCGCGTTGGAAGGCAACGGTGGTGTTGGTGTACGGATCGCGCAGGGTGCCGGTGGCCACCGCATTCGGACACCGCTTGATCGACACATATGTCTTGTCGACCAGATCCCGGTCGAGGATGTCGTCGCGGGTGTCGCACCCGTTGTGCCCTCCCGGCGCGTCATTGCGATCGTCCCAGGGGTGACCGAATGCGGACCTGCGGTAGTCGTAGCGGTGGATCCGTTTGGGTAGCACGGCGATGCCGGCGAGCACGTCGGCACCGGGTTGCACGGTTGGCACGCCAGCGCGGGCGGCGAACTCGTCAGCGTGCCTGCCCGCCGATGATCCCAGCGTCTGATACGCGACCACCAGCGCCAGCGCCGCGATCGCCGACAGCCACAGTAGCGTTCTGCGGTTCATGACTTATCTAAGTATTCGATGCGGTCGGTGCTGGTGAATCGCGCGGCCATCAGCGCCAATGCGGGGTCTGTGGGGTTCTTGTAAGCCTCGATGCAGAAGTCCCGCGCGGCCACTATGTATTCCTCGTGTTCGGCCAATGACAGCAACCGCAGCGTGATGGCCTTGCCGGATTGGTTGCGGCCCAGCACATCTCCCTCCTTGCGCTCCTTCAGATCCAGATCGGCGAGGGCGAACCCGTCCATTGTCCCGGCGACCGCACGCAGCCGCTGACCCGCCGGCGTATCCGGCGGCACCCAGCTGGCCAGCAGACACACGCTGGGATGTTCGCCGCGCCCGATGCGGCCGCGCAGCTGGTGCAATTGGCTGATGCCGAACCGGTCGGCGTCCATCACCAGCATGACCGTAGCGTTGGGGACATCGACGCCAACCTCAATGACCGTGGTGCACACCAGCACATCGACCTCACCGGCCCGGAAAGCCGCCATCGCAGCGTCCTTGTCGTCGGCCGACAACCGTCCATGCATGAGCGCCAACCGCAACTCTGCGAGCTCGGCGGAACGCAACCGGGAGAACAGGCCTTCGGCAGTGGCCGATGGTCGGACGCCGCCTTGAACGTCGGTGTCGTCGGACTCATCGATGCGGGGCGCCACCACATAGGCCTGGCGGCCGGCGGCAGCCTCTTCGATGATGCGCCGCCAGGCGCGGTCGAGCCAGGCGGGCTTGTCCTTGACAAAGATGACGTTGGTGGCAATCGGCTGGCGCCCGAGCGGAAGTTCGCGCAGCGTAGAGGTTTCCAGGTCGCCATAGACGGTCAGCGCGACCGTGCGCGGTATCGGCGTCGCGGTCATCACCAGCAGGTGCGGGGTAATGCCGGCGGGGGCCTTGGCGCGCAACTGATCTCGCTGCTCGACACCAAACCGGTGTTGCTCGTCGACCACCACCATGCCCAGGTTGTGAAAGTCGACGGCCTCCTGCAGCAGCGCGTGCGTGCCGATGACGATGCCGACCTGACCGCTGGCGATTTCGGCGCGAACTTGCTTCTTCTGCCCTGCCGTCATCGAACCGGTGAGCAGTGCCACCCGGGTGGCGTTTTCGGCGCCTCCCAGTTGGCCGCCCATGGCCAGCGGCCCTAGGACATCGCGGATCGATCGCAAGTGTTGTGCGGCAAGGACTTCCGTTGGCGCCAGCAGGGCACACTGGTAACCCGCGTCCACCATCTGCAGCATCGCCAACACCGCAACGATCGTTTTGCCCGAGCCCACTTCGCCTTGCAGCAGGCGATTCAGCGGGCGGTTCGCCGCGAGCCCGTCGGACAACACGTCGAGCACCTCACGCTGTCCCGCCGTCAGCTCAAAAGGCAACCGCCGCAGTAGCTCAGCGGCAAGACCGTTAGATTTCCAGGCCGCCGAGGGCCCGGATTCCGACAGTTCACCGTGCCGTCGGGCCACCAGCGCCCACTGCAGACCCACGGCCTCGTCGAAGGTCAGGCGTTCCCGGGCGCGCTCGCGTAACGACTGGCTTTCGGCAAGGTGAATGGCGCGCAGTGCCTCGTCCTCGGGGATCAGGCCGTGCTTGGCGCGTAGTTCCGCGGGCAACGGATCATCGACCCGGTCGAGAACATCGAGCACCTGCCGCACGCATTTGAAGATGTCCCAGCTCTGCACTTTTGTGCTGGCCGGATAGATCGGGAAGAAACGACGCTCGAACTCCTCCACGACCAATTCACCGCTGATGGCCTTGGAGGCATCAGCGATACTTTTGAGCGACCTGGTGCCGTGGTTCTTCCCGTCCGGCGAGTCGAGGATGAGAAACGCCGGATGCGTGAGCTGCATCGCGCCCTTGTAGTAGCCGACTTCCCCGGAGAGCATCACCTTCGTGTGCTTGGTGAGGTCCCGCATGATGTAGTCCGCGTTGAAGAACGTGGCCGTCACCTTGTTGCGGCCGCCGCCGACGGTGATGCGCAGACATTTCCGATTCGGCTTCTTTTTCATCGGAAACGAATACGTATCGGTGATCACGTCGACGATGGTGATGTGCTCGCCAGCTTCCGGTCGCGCGTCACCGATACCCACCCGCGCCGCGCCCTCGACGTAGCTGCGCGGGTAGTGGCGGAGCAGGTCGTCGACGGTCCGCATGCCGAACTGCTCGTCGAGGGCATCGGCTGCCGTGGCGCCGAGGACGCGATCGAGCCGATCGCTTAACGACGCCACCGCTACTCGACCCCGATCAGCAGCGCGTCGCCGCGGTGTCCGGTGCGGTAGGAGACCAGCTCGGTGCCTGGATGGTGGTCGTGCACATGCCGTTCCAGGACGACAGCCACGTCTTCGGTTACGCCGGCGCCAATTAGCACCGTCACCAGATCGCCTCCCGATGCCAACAACAGGTCGACCAGACCGATGGCCGCCGCGGCGACATCGTCGGCGACGATCAGCACCTCGTCGCCCGCGATACCCAGACCGTCGCCCGGCTTGCAGGTACCGGCCCAGGTCAGCGCCTTTTGGGTGGCAATGCGCACCGATCCGTGCCGGGAAGCACCGGCGGCACGGGCCATGCTGTAGCCGTCGTCGACGGCCTGGCGGGCCGCGTCATGCACGGCCAGCGCGGCCAACCCCTGCACCATCGATCCGGTCGGCACGGGTACCACGTCGACGCCCCAGCCGATCGCCGCGGTACACCCGGCCACCAGTTCTTCGGCGGCCACATAGCCATTGGGCAGCACCATCACGTGCGCGGCGCCGGTGTCTACCACGGCCCGCACCAGCTGGTGGGCACTGATATCGGCGGCCGGTGTCACGGCGTCTGGACCCGGTCGCAGCACGCAGGCGCCCTCCCCGGCGAACAGCTCGGCGGCACCGTCGCCGTCGACGACCGCCAGCACGGCGCGGCCCCGCGTCCAGCCACCGGCCGGCAATCCGCTGGTCCCGGAACCGAGCGCCGAGATCACGATCCGGCTAACTCGCCCCACCGCCAATCCGGCTTCCACGGCGGCACCGGCGTCGTCGGTGTGGACGTGTACGGAGTAGCTGTCGGGCGGAGCAGCGGCGATGGCCACCGACTCACCCAATTCCTTGAGTCGATCCCGCAACTGGTCCGCCGCTGCAGCATCACATACCGCCAACAGATACATCACCTCGAATTGCGGGGCGGGGCGTTGGGTAGCCGTGTCGGTCGGCAACGCGCGCGGCGAGGGTTCGTAGACCGCCCGGGCAGGTGCCTGCCCGCAGATGGTGGAGCGCAACGCGTCCAGCAGAACCAGCAGGCCCCGTCCGCCGGCGTCCACCGCGCCCGCATCGGCGAGCACGTCAAGCTGTTCGGGGGTCTTTTCCAGCGCGATGACCGCCGCGTCACCGGCGGCGGTGACCGCACCGGCCAACCCCTCGTGCGCGCACTGGTCGACGGCTCCGGCGGCGGCCCGCAGCACCGAGACGATAGTTCCCGGCACCTCCACGCCACCCATCGACGCGACGACCAACTCGACGCCGCGCCACAACGCGGCCCCGAGGGCGTTGGCGTCGACCGCCCGCAATACCGCGCCAGAGGCGGCGGCCGCAGTCGCGGTCACCTCTGCGATCCCGCGCAGGATCTGGGACAGGATCACGCCGGAGTTGCCGCGAGCTCCGTTCAACGCGCGCCGGCCGCGAGAGCGGCCGCAACCCGCGCCACGTCTTCGGCGTCAGCCTGCGAATTCGCGTGCAAATCAGCTTCTACGACCGCGGCACGCATGGTGAACAGCATGTTGACGCCGGTATCGGAGTCAGCGACCGGGAACACATTGAGCCGGTTGATCTCGTCGATGTGGAGGATCAGATCGCTGACGACGGCGTGTGCCCAGTCCCGCAAGGCCGAGGCGTCCAACGGCCGATCCGCCGTCCCCACTACAACACACCTCCTCCGCAACACACCTCCTCCGCGCCAGCCCGCGCCCCGAGCCTAACCAGACGTGGTGACAGCACGGTCACGACGCCGCTCTCCCGGCCAAGGCGGGTGCTGACATGTCCGCGAAGGGCTGATCGTTTTGGCGCTACCGCACAACAATGGCTATCCTGTGCTAGCCGCGGGCTACACGTAGGCGTCCCGGCCAGGTCGCCGGACCTAAGAGATTTGAGGAGCTTGACGAATGGCCGCTGTGTGCGATATCTGCGGGAAAGGCCCCGGCTTCGGCAAGTCGGTGTCGCACTCCCACCGCCGCACCAGCCGCCGGTGGGATCCGAACATCCAGACTGTGCACGCCGTGACCCGTCCCGGCGGCAACAAGAAGCGACTCAACGTTTGCACATCCTGCATCAAGGCGGGCAAGATCACCCGCGGCTGACGCCCGGTAACACCTGCACGACTCAGGGCAACCGCCAATCGATCGGCTCGGCACCCATCCCGACGAGCAGTTCGTTGGCGCGGCTGAACGGACGCGAGCCGAAGAACCCGCGCGATGCCGATAGCGGTGAAGGATGCGGCGACTCGATCGCAACGCAGTTGCCCGCGGCCAGCATCGGCTTCAGAGTCGACGCGTCACGACCCCACAGGATCGCCACCAGCGGCGCTGCGCGCGCCGCCAGGGCGCGAATCGCGCATTCCGTGACCGCTTCCCAGCCCTTGCCCCGGTGCGACGCCGGGTTGCTGGGTCGCACCGTCAGCACCCTGTTCAACAGCAACACACCGCGTTGCGCCCAGGGCGTCAGATCGCCGTTCGAGGGCAGCGGATAGCCCAAATCCGCGGTGTACTCGTCGAAGATGTTGGCCAGACTGCGCGGCCACGGACGTACATCAGGGGCCACCGAGAAGCTAAGACCCACAGCATGTCCTGGAGTCGGATAAGGGTCTTGGCCAACGATAAGGACACGGACGTTGTCGAACGGGAAAGTGAAGGCGCGCAACACATTCGATCCGGCGGGCAGGTATCTGCGCCCGGCCGCGATCTCGGCCCGCAAGAACTGCCCCATGTGGGCCACCTGGTCGGCCACCGGCTCGAGCGCGGCGGCCCACCCCCGCTCGACGAGCTCACTCAACGGCCGTGCGGTCACTGCATCCCTTTCGCGTACAGACGGTCACCGCGTCACCCTAGCGAACCTTGATTGTCTGGCTCCCCAAACGATTGCCAGCCCGCGTATCCAGTCCACTCCTCGCCGTCGACCAGCACCCTAGCCGGCCCGTCGAGAACCCGGCCAATGGTGCGCCACCCGGCCGGCACCGGACCGACGAAACAGGCGACCAGGGCATGATCTTCACCCCCGCTTAGCACCCACGGCCAGGGGTCGGTGCCCAGAGCGGTTGCGGCCGCAGTCAAAGCGTCGCGGTCAGCGGCCAACGCCGCGGCGGACAGGTCGATGCGCACGCCGGATGCCTCGGCGATGTGCCGCAGATCGGCGAGCAGCCCGTCGGAGACATCGATCATCGCTTGAGCCCCGACAGCCGCGGCCGCCGCGCCGTGGCCGTAGGGCGGCTGCGGCACCAAATGGCGGCGGCGCAGTTCGGCGAAGTCTTCAATCCCGTTGCACCACAGCGCATAGCCAGCAGCCGAGCGGCCCAGCTCACCGACGACGGCCAGCACCGAGCCGGCCTTCGCCCCGGAGCGCAGCACCGGGGCACGACCGTCAAGGTCACCAATCGCGGTGACCGACACCACCCACTGCCGGCAGCTGACCAGATCGCCGCCGACGATGCCGGCACCAATGCGCCCCGCCTCCTCCCACATTCCGTCGACCAACGCGCTCGCCTGCGCCGCCGGCGTCTCAGCGGGTGCTCCAAAGCCGACCACGAACGCGGTGGCCCGCGCCCCCATCGCCTCGATGTCGGCGGCATTCTGGGCGATCGCCTTGCGGCCGACGTCCTGCGGTGTCGACCAGTCCAGCCGGAAGTGACTATCTTGCACCAGCATGTCCGTCGACACCACAGTGCGACCATCGCCGGCAGACACCAGCGCGGCATCGTCGCCGGGCCCGAGCAGTACCGTGGCGGGTTGTCGGCGCCCCCGCACCAGCCGGTCGATCACGGCGAACTCGCCGAGCTGCTGCAGCGTCGGGGACTCCGTTGCAAGTGAGTGATCTTTAGTGGTCACGCGACTTGCACCCCGTCTCGGGGTTGTTCGGCAGCCTTGGGGCTGCTTCCCTTCCGCGCTTCACAGCCACCTGCCGGGCGAGGCCCGGTCTTACGGTCGGCTCCACGCTTGACGGCGGCCCCAACTGGGCCGACGATGCTGGATGTTTCCTCGTAGCGTGCGAGGTTGATGGCAGCGCAGTCATCACGCTGATGGACCACTGAGCATCGGTCGCATTGCCATTGTTCGTCCCAGCCGATGTCTTGCACATGCCGGCAGGCGTGGCAGGTTTTCGACGACGGGAACCAGCGGTCGGCGACCACCAGCGCCGACCCGTACCAGACTGTCTTGTAGGACAAGTGCCGACGCGGAGTGCCCAGGGCCGCATCCGACAGTCCGCGCCGACGAGCGCGGGCACCCGGCAACCCTTTTTGCCGCAACATCTCTGTCGCGTCCAAGCCTTCGACAACAATGCGGCCGTGGGTTTGAGCCAACCGTGTCGTCAGGACGTGCAGGTGATGGGTGCGGACATCGTTGACCCGGCGATGCAACCGGGAAATCTGAGTGGTGCGCTCACGGTAGCGCCGTGAACCTTTCGTGCAACGCGAACGGGCCCGGCACACGTGGCGTAGCTCGCGCAGCGCGGCGCCGAGCGGTCGTGGGTTCTCAACCTGCTCGATCGCCGTGCCGTCAGCGGTGGCGACCGTCGCCAGGCGCCGGACCCCGACATCGACACCAACCCGCGAACCGGGGTGCACCACCTTCGGCTGCTGCGGACGCTGGACAAGCACCCGCACACTGGCATCCAGACGAGTGCCGTTGCGGCGCACCGAGATCGCCAATACTCGCGCCCGACCGGCCTTGATCAGGCGTTCGATACGGCGGGTGTTCTCGTGCGTGCGGACGGTCCCGATGACCGGCAGGGTGAGGTGACGGCGGTCGGGTTCCACACGCATCGCTCCGGTCGTGAACGACACTCGATCCTGGTCGCGGCCTTTGCGTTTGAAACGGGGAAACCCGACCCGTTTACCGGCGCGTTTGCCGGCGCGGGAGGTCTGCCAGTTCCAGTACGCCTCGACCGCACCCGCGATGCCATCGGCGTAGGCCTCTTTTGAGCATTCAGGCCACCACGCGACACCGGTCTCGGTGTTGACGCACACGTCGTCCTTGACGGTGTTCCAGCGTTTGCGCAGCACGCGCAGCGACGGTTTCGCTGTCACGGTCCCGCTGGCATGCCACGCCTGGATGTCGGCTTTCAGGGTGGCCACGGTCCAGTTGTATGCCTTGCGACGAGCACCGAAATGCCGTGCCAGCGCCTTGGCCTGGTCCTCGGTCGGGTCCAGCGTGAACCGAAACGCTTGGACCGTCCAGCCATCGGGAACCTCGAACTTGGGCATCAGGCGGCCTCATGGTCCTCGCCAGCAGCGGCCGCCAATGCGCGCTTGGTTCGATTCTCGGCAGCCCGTTTGCCATACAGACGGGCGCACATCGACGTCAGGATCTCGGTCATATCCCGCACCAGGTCGTCATCGACCTCGGCAGAGTCGACTACCACCAGTTCGCGGCCCTGCGCCGCAAACGCTGCCTGCACGTACTTCGAGCCCAACCGGCAGAACCGATCCCGGTGCTCCACCACGATCCGGTGGACTGACGGGTCGCGCAGCAGTGAAAGGAACTTACGGCGGTGCTCGTTGAACGCGGAACCGACCTCGGTCACGACCTTGTCGACTGGCATCTGTTGGGCCGTGGCCCACGCGGTCACCCGCGCGACCTGCCGATCCAGATCGGCTTTCTGATCGGCCGACGACACCCGTGCATACACCGCGGTCGGTGATCGCATGCCAGCGTCCCCAGCCGGTTCGTCGACGAGAATCAGTCGGCCCACTCGCCTCGCCATCACCGACAACAGACCAGCACGAAACCAGCGGTAGGCGGTCCCCGGAGCAACACCGTTGCGCTCCGCCCACGTCGCCAGGTTCATATCTCTGTTCCTACCGCACGCCACTGACAACTACCGACCACTCAACCCGCAACAGCTGGCACCCCCCGATGCGTCGTCGCCCACGCCGCCTCCTTCGGCCCGTTCTGGCCCTGTGGACCTTCGAACACCTCGCCCGACCTGCGGTAAGTTGAGTCACTGCCGGCGCGAGCGGACCGCGCCAGTGTATGAGAGCAAAGAGGTGGCCGCGCAGGTGACAGGCGAGTCCGACGGGCCGCCGCGCGCCGTGCTGATCGCCGCGGCGGCGCTGGCGGCGGCGGTGATCGGGGTAATCCTGGTTGTCGCGGCGAACCGCCAGCCGCCGGAGCGACCGGTTGTCATTCCGGCCGTGCCCGCTCCGCAGGCCACCGGTCCCGGCTGCAAAGCACTGCTGGCGGCGCTGCCTCAACGACTCGGCGAGTATCGGCGCGCGCCCGTCGCGGAGCCGACCACTGCGGGTGCCACGGCCTGGCGAACGGGGCCAAACAGCACACCGGTGATTTTGCGCTGTGGACTCGACCGCCCGGCCGAGTTCGTGGTGGGTTCGGCCATCCAAGTCGTCGATCGGGTGCAGTGGTTTCAGGTGGCCGCGCAAAACCCGGACGAGCCAGGCCGGTCCACCTGGTACACCGTGGACCGGCCGGTGTATGTGGCGCTGACACTCCCCTCGGGATCGGGGCCCACCGCGATCCAGGAATTGTCAGACGTTATCGACCACACCATCCCCGCGGTACCCATCGACCCGGCGCCGGCTCGCTAGTGCCGATCGCAAGCGCGGCGCTTGCGCCGGGCGCGGCGGGTCGGCACCATCGGGCTAAGTGCCGATCGCAAGCGCGGCGCTTGCGCCGGGCGCGGCGGGTCGGCACCATCGGGCTAAGTGCCGATCGCAAGCGCGGC